>Ga0194119_10003670_pt1 | contig 24481 bp, 12 predicted proteins | sample TA2MahC100mmetaG_FD_148620 | JGI IMG/M metagenome (GOLD analysis project Ga0194119, IMG submission 148620) | Freshwater microbial communities from Lake Tanganyika, Tanzania - TA2015018 Mahale Deep Cast 100m | ecosystem: Environmental > Aquatic > Freshwater > Lake | place: Tanzania: Lake...
GGCGATCTTGTCCACCAGCGTCAGGTTGTCGTGCGCGCTCACGTAGTTGATGGTCTCGGTGGGTTCCTGCGCGAAGTCGTCGATCGACCCCGCCGCGCCGCGGCGCACCGCACCCGCGTCGCCGCCCGGGCCGGTGGCGAAGCCCGACGAGCTCCCGTCCGTGTCGCCGCGCAGCGCGCCGCGCACGTGGTCGTTGAAGACCGCGATCGGAAGGCCCTTCTGCGCGCCCTTGCCGAAGCGGATCGGCCCGCCGCCCGTCCACGGCTCGCCGTAGAGCGTGGCATCGGGGCGCAGGCGCTTCACCAGCGCGCAGGCCGCGCGCACCGTCTCGGGCGCGTGCGTCGCAAGCAGGTCGAAGCGGAACCCGTCGACCTTGTAGTTCTCCAGCCAGAACGCGAGCGAGTCGAGGATGTACTTGCGCACCATCGGACGCTCGTCGGCCACGCTGTTGCCGCAGCCGGCATCGTTTGAGTATGCGCCGTCGGGCGACGTGCGGAAGAACCAGTACGGGACGGTCTGGTCGAACGGGCTCGACTCGCGGCTCGAGCACGTGTGGTTGTAGACCACGTCGAGGATCACGCGGATGCGCGCCGCGTGCAGGCCCATGATGGCCGTGCGCAGGTCGCGGATCGGGCTGAGCGCGTCGCCCCTGTCGGTGGCGTAGTTCGACTCGGGCACGTTGAAGAACTGCGTCCAGTAGCCCCAGTTGTACGCATCAGGCGTGCCGCCGTAGTCGTGCACCGGCAGGAGGTGCACCGCGGTGATGCCGAGTGCCTTCAGGTAGGCAAGCCCCGTGGGGCTGCCCGTGGGCGACCGGCCCTCGTGCACCAGCCCCAGGTACGAGCCGCGGCGCGCAGGCGGGCAGCTCTCGTCGGCCACGGAGTAGTCGCGCACGTGCAGCTCGTAGAGCACCTCGTCGGTGGCTCGCGCGATGGTCGGCAACGGCGCGTCGGACCAGCCATCGGGCTGCACGCGCGACAGGTCAACGGCCACGGACCGCCCCGAGTCGTGCGTGGCCGCGAAGCAGTGGATGTCGGGGGTGACGCGCTGCTGGCCGTAGCTCGTGAAGCGGTAGAGGTAGGGCTTGCCGTGCAGGTCGCCGGGCACCTCCGCGCTCCAGGTGCCGTTTGCGCCGCGCCGCAGCGCCACGGTGCGCGATGGTTCTCGCGCCGCGGGCCCGTCGAAGATCAGCGCCTCCACCGAGTCGCTCACCGGGCTCCACGTGGAGAAAGTGGCCTTGAACGGAGTGCAGGTGACGCCGAGCGTCGCGTCCGAGGCAACGAATGCCGGGTCGTTCAGCACCTCGCGCGCGAACACCGTGGCCGCGGGCTGTCCCGGCAGCTCGATCCGAAGCTTCGCGATCTCGTCGTCGTCGAGGTCGCGCGACAGCCCGATGTCGGCCATCGCGGCGCCCGTGCCGCCCTTGGATGCCCGCACGGACTTGGCGCGCACCGGCAAACCACCGCCCGCGAGCGTCACCTTCAGCTGCCGGCGCATCGCGTCGTCGAGCGGGACGCTCGTGGCGAGCGTCACGCGGTCGCGTGCATCGAGGAACGCGCCCACGACCTTCACCGAGCGGTCGACCGCAGGGGCCTTGGCGTGCACGGTGCCGTCGCCGCTCACCACCCACGCCTCGGTGACGGGTTTCGTGCCCACCTCGATGAACCGGTCGCCGTCGAAGTCCTTGCGCTCCCAGTCGCCCTTGCGGACGATGAACCCGACGCGCGCGACCTTCTCGCCCTTCGGCAGCGGGATCACCGCGAAGCGCCCGAACGCGTCGCCGCCGTCGAAGCGGAACGCGGCGCCGTCCTTGCCCTCGGGCCACGCCCAGGCGTTCCACCCGTCGTAGTCGCCGTCGAGCCGTGCGTAGTGCAGCACCACGATCCGGTCGGTGCCGTAGTTGCGCGGGTTGGGCGGGACGCGCGTGGCCTGGGTCTGGGCGTTTGCGTCGGGGACAATTGCGGCGAGCAGTGCCACGGCCACCGCTGCCACGGCATGCCGCGCCGTCAGGGCAGCGCGGCGGAGGAAGTTCTGGGCGCAATCCATGCGCTCACGATAGGTCGCCCTGCACCCCGAACGCGCGTGCGCCGGCTCACTGGCTTCCGCACGGCCCCCACACGCTGAGGAGCGTGCCGAGGTCCGCACCGTCGATCAGCCCGTCGCCCGTGAGGTCGCCGGTGGTGCCGGGCCCCCACGCGCTGAGGAGCGTGCCGAGGTCGGCACCGTCGACGAGACCATCGCCGGTGAGGTCGGCGGGGCAGTTCCCGGCGCCGGCGCTCGAGGGCAGCACGTTTGCCGTGTATGCCGGCACCGCCGAGGAGAAGGCGGCCGTCTGCCCGAGCGCCACGATGTCCGTCACGGGATCGGAGTTCATCTGCGCCGCAAGCACGATGTTGGGCGACTGGGTCGTTGCCACGTCCTCCCCGGGAGAGATCTGCAGCACCCCGCCCGACGTGCCGTCGTTGCGCAGCACCATCACCACTCGCTGCCCGCCGGCGGCAGGGGTGCGGGTGCCTGCGTACGCCACGTCGAGATCACCGTCGGCGTCGAAGTCGCCGACCGCCGGCGAGGCCGGAAGGCTGCCGGCCGGGACGTTCACGGCCGGCGCAAACTGGACGGTCCCGGGCGTGGTCGCGGACCGGTTCATCACCACGCTCACCGAGCTTGCTACGGTGGCATCGCCCTCATTCACCGTGACGAAGTCGGCGTACCCGTCGTTGTTCAGGTCGGCCATCGCCAGGCTGCGCACGCCCACGCCGAGGTTCACGGTGCCGGCATCCGCGAACGTGCCCGTCGTGTTCTTGAACACCGTCGCGGTGCCGTTGCCGGTGTTGGCCACCACGAAGTCGATGTCGCGGTCGTTGTCCACGTCGTCGCCGCCCACGGAGCCCGGACGCGGCCCCGTCGGAGCCGTCTGTGCCGGAATCGGCGTGCCGTTGTTGTTGCGGAACACCCTGATCGAGTTGAGGCCGCCGAGCGTCACGCCGATGTCGAGCGACTGGCCGACGAACGTGGCGAAGATCGGCGCGAGCGCGATGGAGTTCGGCTGCGACCCCGCGCCAGTGCTCACGATTGCGCCCGTGGCGAAGACACCGTTGCCGTTGTTGAACAGCATCTGGATGTTGTCGCTGCCGCGGTTGGCCACCACCAGGTCGATCGGCCCGTTGTCGCGCAGCCGGCCGGCGGCGATCGCCACCGGGTCCACGCCGAGCGGGATCTGCAGCACCCCCGACAGCGCACCCGTGCCGTCGTTGAAGAGCACCAGCAGCGCGCCGTTGGAAGTGGGCGTGCTGCCTGCCACCGTCACCGCGATGTCGGTGTCGCCGTCGCCGTCGAAGTCGCCGCTGGCACCCGCCAGCGGCTGCCCCGCGACGAACGCGCTGTTGGCGCCGCCGAAGCCGAGGATGCCCGCCAGCGTGTCCGTCGACAGGCTGATCACCGCGCCAGCAAGTGCGCCGACGGTGTTCACGCGTATGAAGCGGCCGTCCGGCAGGGCCGGCAGGTACGCCACGTCGAAGGCAGGTCGCGCCGGGTCAAGCAGCCCGGCCGTCAGGATGGGGACGTTGGCGAAGTTGCCCGGGTCGCCCTGCGGGATGCGCACGAACAGGCCGCCGCCGAGGCTTGCCTGGCCCTGGATGTCCACGAGGTCCGCGGACACGCCGCTGCCGCCGCCCACCACGTCGATGCCCAGCGACCCCGAGTTGTTGCCGAGCTTCGGGTCCGCCGGGATCTGCCCGTAGTTGCCTGCGATCGTGAGATTTCCCACAAGCGCACCCGCCGTGCCCGCGCCCGGCTCCAGCCCGCAGGTGCCGTCGGAGCCGTCGCCGAAGTTCGCGACGTCGCCGTTCACGGTGCCCGTGCCCCGAACCGTGCCGCCCTGGAACACCACCAGCGGGACGTTCGGCACGTCCACCGATGCCGGCGACGCGATGCTGAGCGTGCCGCGCCGCACGTCGATGCCGAGGTTGCCGATCCACTTCGACAGGCTGCCAGAGAGCGACACCGTGCCGCTGCCGCCGATCGACGCGCCGATCGTCGCCTCGGACGTGGTCACCCGCCCGCCCGAGGTGATGTTCATGGTGCCCGTGCCCGCGCAGCCCACGCAGAGGTCGGTGGTGGCGATCAGCCGACCGCCCGAGCCGATGTTCAGGGTGCCGGTTTCACCCGTGAACTCGCCCACCCTTGCATACGGCGCGGAGACGGTGCCGCCGATGATGCCGAGGGCTGCATTCCCGGAACTGCCGACGCGGAGGAACGAGTCCGTGGCGGGCAAGCCGGAGAGCGTGTAGGTGCGGGAGCCCATCGACATGGTCACGCTGCCGCTGGTCACGGCCGCACTCCTCGTGGTCCTGTTCTGCGAGAACGAGACGGAGTACGTGGATGGGAGCGCGAACTCAACCGCCGCGTTGTTCCCCGGAGCCACGGGCGCCCAGTTCGAGCACGTCTGGAAGGAACCGCCGGCGGCGTTCGTCCAGCGGCGCGGCTGCCCCGCGGTATCGACGTCATCGCACGAGTCGAGCCTTCCGTTGAGATTGCAGTCGAGCTGCGGGTTTGCGGCGATCTCCGAGGCATCGGACAAGCCGTTTCCGTTGCAGTCGGACGATGCAATGACCGCCGCGCTGGTGTGCTGGCCAGCGGCGATCCGCGTGAAGGTGCCGTTCGGTGCGACCTTCTGGCCGAAGTGGTTGCGGCCCCAGCCCGCCACTGTGCCATCCGCCCGCAGCGCGAGACCATGGTGGTACCCCGCGGCGACGTCGGTGAAGGTGCCTGCCGGCACCGTCAGCACGCCGTACTGGGCTCCTGCCGCCGTGATCGACTGGCCGCCCCAGGCCCTCAAGGACCCGTTTGCCCGGACGGCCACGATCCAGTCCGCTCCGCAGGCGAAGTCCGAGCAACTGCCGACGTCAGCCGGAACCGCTGCGGCACAGTAGTCCTGCGGTCCCCAGACGGAGAGGAAGCCGCCGGCATCCCTTGCCACGCCGAGGGTGTTCGGCCAGCAGCACAGCTCATCGTTGGTCATCACTTCGATCTGGACGAATGTCCCCGCGGGCAACCCCGTCGTGAGGTGCGGCGACGGGCCACCTGTCTGCAGCGATCCGGCCTGCGTGAGTCCGAGCCAGCCCCGGAAGTTCCCGCTGGAATCGATGCGTGACGTGAACGGCTCCACGGCCTTGAACGACGTGCCCGGGATGCTCATGGGCTCGGTGTTCCCGAGTTCGAATGCCTGTCCGTTCGAGAGGGTCGCGATGGCCTGCACACCGTTCGCCGACCGGCCGAGGTAGGCCAGCGGGTAGTTCGGCTGTTGCATGAGCCACGTGGTGCGAGGAGGCCACACCGCGGGGAACCCCGAAGCGCGGGTTGCCTCGACCTGCCCCGTGGACACGACGACGTCGCGAAGAGTGTCGCTGGTCTGCCGGAGCAATGCCGGGACCACGGGGCTGCCCGGATTGATGGCCCCGCCTGCCGCATCGATCACCACGATGTCGGTGCCGGTGGCTGACGTTGCCGAGCAGCCCGCCCCGACCCACGCGAACTGCTGGTTGGCCGGGATGGCCGCCTGCCTGAGCGCGGAGCCGGAACCCCAGTAGACGACCGAGCCATCACCCCGGCGTGCGACGGCCACCACTCCGTCCGTGTCCACCTGGACCACCTGCGAGAGCCCGACGGGCGGCGTCAGGTCCGTTCCGAAGGCGGTGGTTTTTCCCCATGTGGCCACCGATCCATTGCCCAGCAGCGCGATGAAGGCATCACCGCCTCCCTGCACGTCCGTCACGCCGGCAAGGCCCGCCGGAGGCTGAAACACGGCACTGCCGGCGCCGCCCCAGACGCGCACCGTGCCGGTCGAGAGGAGTGCAGCCGTTGCGGTGGCGGACTTCGCCACGCGCGTGGCTGCGGGGAGGCCCGCGGGCACGTTGCTGAAGCCGTACTGGGCGTTGCCGTTGGTTCCCCAGCAGGTCACGACGCCCGCCGAGCTCACGCCGACGCCGTGGATCAACCACTCTGTCGTCTGCCCAAGGTCGAAGTGGACGAACGGACCTGCCTGGCCCGTGACCTCGCTATTGGTCCACAACCGAACGCTCCCGGTGCTGGTCAGCATGCCGTAGTAGGGCGGGCCCGACGTTCCGGCCGAGCGGATCATCGTCGCGCCCGCCGCGAGGAAGTCGATGCGGTTCGAGTCAGGCCAGCCCAGGACATACACGTCTCCGCCGGCCGTCATCGCGATGAAGGAAGACGAGAAAAGGCACAGCGAGCAGGGGCTTCTCGAATTTATCGTCATCACCTGCGTGAATGGAGTTGGCGCAGGCGGTACCAGCGATGCGGCATTCTCGCCCCACACCGCCACGTTCGGCTGCTGGGCTTCCGCGGCGGCGGAGGCGAGCAATGCGAGCAAGGCGAACGCCGTTCCAGTGAACTTCATGGTGCTGTCGCTTCCTGTGGTGAGCGCGATGTCCGCGCGGCGCTGGCCATTCCCTGCAGGAGGTGGCCACGATAAATGGCGAAATCCGGGGGCAGCCGTGCCGCGAAATCGCGCGGTGCCGGCGGAAAGTCACAGGAGCTCCCGCGCGCCATGCCCGCAACGCCGCCCTTGGCGCCGATTATCGCTCAGGCCCTGGGAGCATCGTCCGAAGACCCTGCAACGCCTCCGCCCCCTCCGCGCCTGGCGGATTCGCCTCGAGCACGGTGTCGAGCGTCTTGAGGGCCGCGTTGCGGAGTTCCCTCGCCTCGTCCTGCTTTCCGTTCGCGGCCATTGCCGCCGTCGCCTGCCCAAGCAGCACCAGGTACGTCTTGGCCCACGCCACCTTGCCGCCGCTGCGCACCACCGCGCGTTCGGCGTGCTGCAGGCCCTCGCGCGAGAGCCGTTCCGCCGCGGCCTGGTCACCGCGCAGCGCGGCGACGCGGCCGAGGTCCTCGAGCGCGACCGCCACGTCTTGCTGCGCCTCGTGGTCCGCATCACCCTGCTTCGCGAGCCGCGCGCGCACGCCGGTCTCGAAGAGCCGGTACTCGGCCGCGGCTTCGTCGGTCTGGTTGCGCACCTCGAGCACCGTGCCCTTCCAGTGGTGGGCCCATGCCGCATCGCGCGTCAGGCGATCGGCCTGCGCGGACGGGATCGGCGTGTCGCCGGGCTTCGGCGCCAGCGCCCGGTCGCGCAGGCGCTCGCGTTCCTGCACCAGCGTCGTTGCCTCGGCAAGCGCCTCGTCAAGCTTGCCCGCGGACATCAGGAACTCCACGATCCGCTGCCGGCCCTTGTTGAGCCGGTACACCACCGACGGCGCCTCGCCCGTCTCCGCGACCAGCGCCTTCCGCAGCTCGAACGAGGCCTTGTACGACGCAGCGGCGTCGTCCTGCCTGCCGGCCTTGCGCTGCAGGTCGCCGCGTTGCATCAGGAGCACGGCGAGCGCGGTGCGGTCCTCGATGGACGCGCCCTTCGCTGCGGCCAAAGGCTCGAGCAGCGCGATGGCCTCGCCCGCGGCCGCAAGTCCGGCGTCGTAGTCGTGCGCCACCTCGTTCACGATGGCCAGCTGCTTGAGCGTCTGCGCGAGCGCCGCCGCGGCGAAGGCCGCGTCCTTGGAGGCACGCGACTTCAGGTCCTCGTGGGCCACGCGCTGCAGCTCGGCAAGGCCGCCGAACGACGCGATGGCCTGCTGCGGGTTGCGTGCGAACGTGGCCTCCAGCCAGCCGAGGTCCTCGGACGCGCGCTTCGTTCGCTCCGTGGCGGCATCCACGCGGGCCCGGTACGCCGCTTCCTGGGCCTCCACCGTCTCGGCGCGCAGGCGCTGGTTGTCGGCGGAGGCGCGGTACCAGAGCGCGGCCGAGATGGCCGTGACGCTGACCATGCCAAGCGCCACCGCGAGCACCGCCGCGGCGCCGGCCTTGTTGCGCCAGATGTACTTGCGGGCGCGGTACCAGTTGCTCTCCGGGCCCGCGATGAGCGGCTTGCCGTCAAGGTAGTTGCGGATGTCGTTGGCAAGCTCCAGCGCCGTCGGATACCGCCGCGTGCGGTCCTTGCGCAGCGCCTTCATCGGGATCCAGCTCAGTTCGCCGGAGAGGGTGCGAACGAGGTCCTGCAGCTGCATGCCACGGGACTTCGCGGCTGTCGCCGCTGCGGCGCTCGACAGGGTGAGCCGGGTGCTTGGCCTTGGAGGATCCACCTCGCGGATCATCCGCTGCATCGCTGCGAAGCCCGCCGAGCGGAGCGTCTGGGACTCGAAGGGCAGGGCACCCGAGATCAGCTCGTACATCACGACGCCGAGGCTGTAGACGTCGGTTCGGGTGTCGACGTCGAGCGGATCGGCCTCGGCCTGCTCGGGGCTCATGTACTCGGGCGTCCCGAGCGGCACGCCCTCCATCGTGAAGAGCTCCTTGGCGAATGAGGTGTGGGTGATTGCCTTGGCGATGCCGAAGTCGATCACCTTGGCGACGGGGCGGTCATCCACCACCTCCACCAGGATGTTCCCGGGCTTGAGGTCGCGGTGGATGATGCCCTTCATGTGCGCATGCTGGACGGCCTCGCACACGCTGATGAAGAGCCGCAGCCGCTCCTTCATGTCCATCTTGAACTGGTCGCAGTACTCCGTGATGGGCAGGCCGGCGACCCATTCCATCGCGAAGTACGGCTGTCCCTCGGGCGTGAGTCCTCCGTCGAACACCTTGGCGATGTTCGGGTGGTCCATCATCGCCAGCGCCTGGCGTTCCTGCTCGAAGCGGGCGACGACCTCGTCCGTCTCCTTTCCCGGTCGGATCACCTTCAGCGCAACGCGCTGCACGAAGGGTTCGCGGCGCTCGGCCACGTAGACCACGCCGAACCCGCCCTGGCCACGGACGGCCTGGACCTTGTAGGGGCCAATCATCGTGCCGATGCGGTCCTCGGGCGACAGGCCGAAGGCCTTGCGGGCGCCGCTTCCGGATCCGGAGCTGCCGCTCGGGCCCGTGGACGCGCCGTCGCGCGGTGTGATGATCGTCTCGTCGCCGGGCGGTAGCTGGTCGTCGCTCATCGGGCTTGAGTGCGTGATACCACGCGCACCCCGGACTCACGGGACAGCCGTGCGCTGTCGTGCCATGAAGTGGCGGACGGCAGTCGCATTGCCGGATGAACGAGCCAAACCTCCTTCCGACCATGACTTGCGAGGTACCTTCGTCGGTTACTCCCCCGTGAAATCCCACCCACACGAGTTCCCGATGCACCGCGAGCGCCCCGGCGAACGGGTGGGGCCCTACGAGCTTGTCGAGGAGTGCGGCGCAGGTGCCTTCGGCACGGTGTGGCGCGCAGTACGGCGCGAGCCCTTCGAGCAGCTGGTGGCGGTCAAGATCGTGAAGCCCGGGATGGATTCGGAGGCGGTGCTCGCGCGCTTCGACCAGGAGCGGCGTGCGCTTGCGGCCATGGACCACCCGAACATCGCCAAGGTGTTCGACGGCGGCATCACGCCCCGCGGCCGCCCGTACTTCGTGATGGAGTTCGTGGACGGCCGGCCCATCGACGAGCATTGCCGCGCGGAAGGCGCCGACCTTCGCACCCGTGCGTCGCTGCTCGCGCAGGCGTGCGACGCGGTGCAGCATGCGCACACCAAGGGCGTGATCCACCGAGACCTCAAGCCGGGGAACGTCCTGGTGCGGCGTGGCCTCGACGGTGCGCCGCAGGCGAAGGTGATCGACTTCGGCATCGCCAAGGCGTTCGGCGCGGACCTCGGGCGCGGGGTCACCGAGCTCGGCCAGGTCATGGGAACGCCCGGGTACCGAAGCCCGGAGCAGGAGGATCTCGACGCCCCGGAGCCCGACACGCGCACCGACGTGTGGGCGCTCGGTGCGCTTCTGCGTGAACTGGCCGCGTCCGCGCCGGACGTGCGATCGGCCCTGGGCGCCTTGGAGCTGTCATGGATCAACGGGCGTGCCATGCGTCGCGAGCCCGACGACCGCTACGAGTCGCCGGCGGCGCTCGGGCGGGACATCCGCGCGTGGCTCTCGGGCGGCCGCCTCGAGGCCGGCCCGGAGAGCGTCGCCTACCGGCTGCGCTCGTACGCACGCACGCACCGCGTGCAGGTGGTCTCGCGCATCAACCCCAACTTCGTCGGCGCGGCGGTGGTGCAGGACGTCCTCAACCGCCACAGCGATGCCCTGGTGCGCGCGGCACCGGACCGCGAGGTCCGCAAGAAGGTGCTTGCGGAGGTGTTCCGCGAGGTAATGCGCGTCAGCAAGGCGGACATCGGGAACGATATAGTCGATCGATGGTTCGTCACGCCGACCGAGCAGGCGGTCGAGCGTGAGCTGGCGGACGATCCCGCCGCCGCGGCCGCGATGCACCACGAGCTGGCGCAGCACCGCTGGATGCTCGGGCAGCTCGATCGTGCCGCGGAGCTTGCGGATAGATCGCTTTCCTTCCGGCGTACCGCGCTCGGCGATCGTGCTCCCGAGACCCTTTCGACCATCCACTTGCGCGGGATGATCGCGCTCTCCGCGGGCGACAACGGGCAGGCCACGGAGTTCCTGCGCGAAGCCTGGGACGGACGCCAAGCCGAATTCGGCCCCGACCACCCGGTGGCACTTGATTCCGGTACGCAGCTCGCCACGGCGCCGCTGGCCGCCGGTCGCCCGGACGATGCCGAGTGGCTGCTGCAATCGGTGCTTGCTTCGCAGATCCGCACCTTTGGCGCGGAGTCGGCGGAGGCCGCCGGCACGATGCGCGAGCTGGGTTGGGTGCTGTCCGGTCTGGGTCGCCACGACGCGGGCGAGCCGCTTCTGCGCCAAGGGTGGCAGATCCGGGTGCGCACCATCGGTCCGGATGCGCCCGGCACGGTCCGGGCGCAGGGAATGCTTGCCGTGGCCATGGCCGAGGCCGGCGACCGGGAGGCGGCGCTGCCGCGCCTTGACGATGAGCACGCGCGGTCGATACGCGCCTACGGCACGGACGAGGCGTTCACCGTCTGGCTGCGTTCCAAGCAGCAGGAGCTGCGGCAACCCGCTGCGGACACGCCATCGCCCTGAGGAAAGCGCATGCCGCCCCGGAAGCCACGACCCAAGACCAAGACCGCGTCCGCGCCGAGGACCACGCCGAAGCCCAAGCCCGCGGCCATTCACTCGCTGGTGGAGCGCAACTACGCGACGCTCCGGCGCATGGCATCGCGCGCGATCCGGTTGTCGCGACTCTCGGGCACCATCTCGCCCACATCTCTGGTGGCCGAGTCGGTGATGCGCCTCATGAAGCAGCGCAAGATGCCCGCGACCGACCCACACCTCTGCGGATTGGCTGCCGTCCTGATGGCACAGGCGCTGTCGGACCGCTCGAAGTTCCGGCGCGCACGCAAGCGCGGCGGCGGAGTACAGCCGGAGTCGCTCGGTACCGATGTCCACGTGGATCGCCGGCGCGGGCGCGGCGTCGCGGCCGACGCGGACCCGGACCTCCCTGGCCGCGCCATGCGGCTGGAACTGCTGCAGCACATGGCGGAGCTCTCGCGCACGCACCCCCGCATGATGGAGATCGTCACGCTGCACGTGGTCCTCGACATGCCCATGCAGAAGGTCGCGGCGATGCTGGGGGTCAGCGTGCGCACCGCCTACCGCGAACTGACCACTGGCCGCAGGAAGCTGGCGGATGCGCTGGAAAGCAGGGACCCCTGATGGCACGGCGCGGATCCACGAACGGCGGGCCGATCGACGATGCGCTGCGCGCGCTGCGCGACCACATTGCCGGCGTCGACGTCGATGCAGCGCTCCGCTGCGGCCCCTTCCGCCTGCGCCGCAAGATCGGTGCAGGCGCCGTGGCTGACGTCTTCGCCGCATACAAGGGCACCTCCGGCGACGAGCGCTTCGCGGTCAAGCTGCTTCGACCCGGCACGGGCGGCGAGGAGACGCTGCAGCGGTTTGCGCGCGAGCACGCGCTGCTGCGTTCGATCCGCCACGCCGGCATCATCGAGGTTCTTGAAAGCGGCATCCACCCCTCCGGCACGCCGTGGTTCGCGATGCCGCTGGTGGACGGCGCGCCCGTCACGCTGGCATGCGATGCGCGCCGGCTGGGGATGGAGGCTCGGCTTGCGACCATGCGCGCCACGTGCGATGCGGTGGCAGCGGTACATGCGGCGGGCGTGCTGCACCGGGACCTCAAGCCCGGAAACGTGCTGCTTGCCCATTCATCGGGCGAACCCGCGGTCAAGGTCATCGACTTCGGCATGGCGCGCGCCATCGCCGCACGCGAGGCGCGCCTCACGCCGATGGGCGTGGCGTATCGGCTTGGCACTCCCGACTACATGGCCCCCGAGCAGTGGAAGGACGGCATCGCCGAATGCGATGCGCGTGCCGACGTGTTCGCGATCGGCATGATGCTCGGCGAGATCACCTGCGGCGTGGTGCCGCGCGGCGAGGACTCGGGTTCACGCACGACGGCCAGCAGCCATGCGCGCCGTGCGCCGCCGCCACCATGCCTACCGTCCGAGGCGTTCGCGCGCCTGCGCCGCACCGATGCGCAGGCGGCCGATACCGTCGCGCGCGCGCGCCGCATGCCCAGCGCGGAGCTGCTGCAGGCGTTCCTCGTGTCGCGCATCGATCCGCTGGCGGCGGCGATGACGTCCGTTGCACGCAACGGCCGGGCGGCGGATGCCGGAGCCGCGAAGGCAATTCTGGATTCGGCAGCCGATCGTTGAACGCGTTTGCGGACCCGCTCGCCCGGATGACTGGGATTTGCGCTGCTTCCCTGCGATTTCAAGCGAAACCCGCGTGATCGCGGGCAGTATCAGAACCGATGGCCGCCTTCACGGATCGGCCGACGGACGACGCCTTCCGCGCGCGCCCCGCGCGGTGGCTGTCGGCGTTGGCCGTGGGTGCCGCAGGCGCGGTGCTCGTGGCCGCGGCCGAGCCGCCAGCGCCGCCCGCTGAGGTTCCGCCGCTCGCGGAGGCTTCGCCGCCCGCTCACGCCGCGCCCGACGCCGACCTCGTCCACAAGCGAGCGCTCTCGGCCCGCGAAAGCTGGTGGAGCTGGAAGCCACTCGTGGCACCCTCGCCGCCCTCCGTGCGCGAGGCCGCGTGGGTGCGCACGCCGATCGATCGCTTCGTGCTCGCGCGCCTCGAGGCCGAGGGCATCGAGCACGCGCCTGAGGCAACGCGCGAGGCGCTTATCCGACGCGCGACGTTCGACCTCACGGGCCTGCCGCCCACGCCCGAGGATGTGCGCGCGTTCGTTGCCGACGCGCGCCCGGACGCATGGGAGCGCCTCATCGACCGCCTGCTCGCGAGCCCCGAGTACGGCGTACGCTGGGCACGCCACTGGCTGGACCTGGTGCGCTACGCCGACACCAACGGCTTCGAGCGCGACGGCGAGAAGACCGGCGCATGGAAGTACCGCGACTGGGTGGTGCAGGCCTTCAACTCGGACAAGCCATACGACCGCTTCGTGATCGAGCAGATCGCGGGCGACGAGCTTCCGGACCGCGACTACTCGACGCTGGTGGCCACCGGCTACTACCGCCTCGGCATGTGGGACGACGAGGTGCCCGACCTCAAGCAGGCCGTGGCCGACGACATGGACGGCATCGTCGACGTCACCGCGCGCACGTTCCTCGGCATCGGCCTCGGCTGCGCGCGCTGCCATGACCACAAGGGCGACCCCATCCCGCAGCGCGACTACTACCGCTTTGCCGCGTTCTTCGCGGGAGTGAAGCCGTACAAGTCGAGCCCGTCCAACTCGATCGACGCCGAGAGCGTGCTGCGCTCGGTGCGCCGCGACTTCGGGCACGCCGATCCGGAGGCCGAGCGTGCGCAGTACGCGGCCACGCGCGCGGCGCTGGTCGCCGAGATCGCGGCAATCGAGCGCATCGCCGCGGCCGGCACCGATGCGCCGAGCGGCCCGTTCATCGACCGCGCGCCGGCGGAAGGCCTGGTCGCGCACTTCGCGTTCGAGGACGACCGGTGCGCGGCGGCGCGCAACTCGGTCGCCGGCTCGCCGGCCGGCACCGCGCGCGTCCGCGACGCGGGCTTCGGCGCCGAGGGGCGCATCGGCCGCGCGTTCCGCTTCGACGGCGGCGACGACCGCGTCACGGTTGACCGCCCGGTGCAGGACAGCTTCACCGCGAGCTTCTGGTTCCGCACCACGGACGTCGGCGGCGGCAGCGAGACCGACCGCCGCTGGTTCCTCGGCAAGGGACTGGTGGACGGCGAGGTGCCCGGCATCGTGCGCGACTGGGGCATTTCGCTGGTGGCCAACGGGTTCGTCAGCGCCGGGTCGGGTGACCCCGAGACCTTCGTCTCGAGCGGCCCGGGCCACAACGACGGCCAGTGGCACCATGTCGCGTTCACGCGCGACCGCGGCACCGGCCGCATCGCGCTGTGGGTGGACGGCGCGCCGGCAGGCGAGGCCACCGGAAGCAAGGCGCGGCTCGACACGCCGAAGGAGATCTCCGTCGGCACGCTGCAACTCGATGCACACCCGTTCAGCGGCACCATCGATGAGCTGCGCTTCTACGACCGCGTGCTGCGCGACGACGAGATCCGCGCCATGGCCACGGGCACCGCGGACGACGGCGCCGGCGCAAGGCTGATGGCGGCGCGCCCCGCCGACGAGGCCGCGCGCTGGACGCAGATGCGCGCGCAGCTTGCCGCGATGCGCCCGCCCGAGTGGCAGGGCGAGACGGTGCTCGCCGTGCGCGAGGCCGACGCGCCGCGCGAGACGCGCGTGATGCTGCGCGGCAGCCCGCACGCGCTCGGCGAGCGGGTTGAGCCCGGCGTGCCCGTGATCGCCGCGCGCTCCGAGCCCGCGCTTCCCGCGGCGCGCGCGCACGGCGAGTCGAGCGGCCGGCGCCTGGCGCTTGCGAAGTGGATCGCCGACCCGGGCAACGCGCTCACGCTGCGCACCGTGGCCAACAGGCTCTGGCAGCACCACTTCGGCACCGGCCTCTGCCCGACGCCCAACGACCTCGGGAAGCTCGGCGAGGAACCCGCCGACCCTGCGCTCCTCGATTGGCTTGCGGCGCAGCTGCCGGCCAATGGCTGGAGCCTGAAGACGATGCACCGGCTCATCATGCAGAGCGCCGCCTACCGAATGTCGAGCGTGCCGACGGCCGCCGCACTTGCGAAGGACGCGCCGAACGCGCTGCTTTCGCGGTTCCGCATGCGCAGGCTGGGGGCCGAGGAGCTGCGCGACGCGATGCTGGCCTCCGCGGGCACGCTCAGCGCGGAGCGGGGCGGGGAGCCCGTGCGGCCGCCGATGCCCGCGGAGGTGCTTGCCACCAGCAGCCGGCCCGAGGAAGCCTGGCCGCTCACGCCGGAAGGCACCTGGACGCGCCGTACGTTGTACGTACAGATCAAGCGCTCGCTGCAGCACCCGCTCCTCAGCGTGTTCGACATGGCCGACATGGACAGCCCATGCCCGGTGCGGTTCGCCACCGTGCAGCCGACGCAGGCGCTCAGCATGTTCAACGGCGAGCTGGCCAACGTGATGGCGCGCGACCTGGCCGCGCGCGTGATGCGCGAGCGCCCCGGCGACCTGCGCGCGCAGCTTGCGTGGGCGCGTGAGATCACCTCCGGCCGCGCCGCGCCCGCGCAGGACCTGGACGACGCCGAGGCGTTCATCGCCGAGCTGAGGTCCCGCGACTCGATGGACGATGCACGCGCCATGCAGGCCTACTGCCTGGTGCTCCTGAACCTGAACGACTTCCTGGCGGTGGACTGAGCCACGCGACAGGCCCCGAGGACCGACGCATGCCCGACCTTCCCGAGACCCCGCGCAACACGTTCTGCGGTCGCACGCGGCGCGAGTTCCTCTGGGAGGCCGGAGGCGCGTTCACGAGCGTGGCGCTCGCGGGCATGCTGCTGAAGGACGGCTTCCTCGCTCGGCAGGCGAACGCCTTCGACGGCGTGACGCCGCTTCCCGGCGTGGGCGCCAATCCGCTGTCGCCGAAGGTGCCGATGCTCCCGGGCAAGGCCAAGAGCGTGATCTTCCTCTTCATGTACGGCGGGCCGAGCCACGTCGACACCTTCGACTACAAGCCCGAGCTGTACCGGTTCGACGGCAAGACCATCAAGGTGAAGACGAAGGGCCGCGGCGGCGACCGCAGCGAGGGCCGCGTGGTCGGGCCGAAGTGGAACTTCCGCCGGCACGGCCAGTGCGGCGCGTGGGTGAGCGACCTGTTCCCGCACCTGGCCACGTGCGTCGACGACATCGCGTTCGTGAAGAGCATGTACGCGGAGAGCCCCATCCACGGCAGCGCGATGCTGATGATGAACAGCGGCAAGCTGCTCGGCGGCGCGCCCGCGCTCGGAAGCTGGGTGAACTACGGGCTCGGGACGGTCAACCAGAACCTGCCGGGGTTCGTGGTGATGCTCGATTCCACGGGCGGCCCCATCAGCGGCGCCAAGAACTGGAGCTCGGGCTACATGCCCGCCATCTACCAGGGCACGGTGCTGCGCGGCGACGGGCCGCCGATCCTCGACCTGGCCAACCCCGCGGGCCGGAGCACGGACCTGCAGCGGCGCATGCTCGACCGGCTGAAGGCGTGGAACACGCGCCATGCGCTCGCGCGCAGCGGCAACCCCGACCTCGAGAGCCGCATCGAGAGCTACGAGCTTGCCTACCGCATGCAGAGCACCGCACCCGAGGCGGTTGAGGTGGAGGCCGAGGGCGCGCGCACCAAGGAGCTGTACGGCATGGACGACCCGCGCACCGAGGAGTTCGGGCGCAAGTGCCTGCTCGCGCGGCGACTGGTGGAGCGCGGCGTGCGGTTCGTGCAGGTGTATTCGGGCGGGTCGCACAACGACGCCAACTGGGACGCGCACGGCGACCTCAAGAAGAACCACGACTACCACGCGGGCCGCACGGACAAGCCGATCGCGGGCCTGCTGAAGGACCTCAAGCAGCGCGGTCTGCTCGACGAGACGCTCGTGGTGTGGGGCGGCGAGTTCGGCCGCCAGCCCACGGCCGAGTACGCCGAGGGCACGGGGCGCGACCACAACTCGTTCGGGTTCACCATGTGGATGGCCGGCGGCGGCATCAAGGGCGGCGTGTCCGTGGGCCAGACGGACGAGCTCGGCTCCATCGGCGTTGGCGAGCGCTACCACGTGAAGAACCTGCACGCCACCATCCTGCAGTGCCTCGGCCTCGACCCCAACGCGCTCACCTACTTCTACGCGGGCCTCGACCAGAAGCTCGTCGGCGTCGAGGGCGCCGACCCTATCCGCGGCGTCCTCGCGTAAATTTCCCATGATCACCCCTGACTTCAACATCCATGGGCGTGTTGCGTTGGTTACCGGCGCCTCGAAGGGGCTTGGCAAGGCGATGGCCTTCGGGCTGGCGCGCGCCGGCGCGAAGGTGGCCATCAACTACGCCAACAGCCGCGAGCACGCGGACCGCACCTTCCGCGAGTTCCGCGACGCGGGCCTGCACGGCATGCTCGTGCGCGCCGACGCGACCGACGAGTCCGAGGTCGCGCGCATGTGCTCGGAGATCGAGGCCGAGCTCGGCCCGGTCGACATCGCCGTGTTCAACGCCACCGGCCCGCAGCCCCTGAAGCCGATCGAGGACTACGACTGGGCCTTCTACCAGGAGATGTACGACTTCTTCGTGAAGAGCCCCTTCCTCGTCACGCGCCGCGTGCTGCCGCACATGAAGAAGCAGCGCTGGGGCCGCATCATCAACATCACGAGCGAGGTCTTCCGCCGCGGCACGCACCCCTTCAGCGCCTACGTTGCCGCCAAGGGCGCGCAGACCGGCTGGACCCGCGCCATGGCCGGCGAACTGGCCCCCTGGGGGATCACCGTGAACGCCGTGGCCCCCGGCTGGATCCCGGTGGAACGCCACGCCAACGACCCCGAGGAGATGAAGGAGGGCTACCGAAAGCTGATCCCCATGGGACACTTCGGCATCCCGTCGGACGTCGCCGGCGCCGTCGCGTTCCTTGCGTCCGACGCCGCGCGCTTCATCACCGCCGCCGACATCCCCGTCAACGGCGGCATGACCGTCACCTGAGCGACCGACTCCACCGAGGCCAATCATGAAGAACCCCGCGTCGCGCGCCATCCTCACCGTCGCCCGCTCGCTTGGCCTTGCAGCCATCCTCGTGACCGCGGTCACGGCCGGCGTCGCGCCGCTCGCGGACCTCGTGGAGGCGCAGAAGGCACGCATCGCCGCCATGAAGTCAGCACCGAAGGCGAAGCCGCACGTGGCGTTCGTGTCCAACGGCGTCGCGGACTTCTGGACCATCGCCAAGGCCGGCGCCATTGCCGCGGGCAGGGAACTCGGCTGCCAGGTGACGGTCGAGTTCCCGGGCGGCGGGCTCGGCGACCAGAAGCGCATGCTCGAGGACCTGGTCACCCGCGGCATCGACGGCATCAGCGTCAGCCCCATCGACCCCGTGAACCAGTCCGACGTTCTCTCGCTGGTCGCGGAGAAGTCGCTCCTCATCACCAACGACAGCGACGCGCCCAAGGCCCCGCGCCTCTGCTACATCGGCATGGACAACTACGAGGCCGGCCTGATGTGCGGCAAGCTCGCGCGCGAGGGCTGCGCGGGCGGCGAGGTGGCCATCTTCATCGGCCGCCTCGAGCAGGACAACGCCAAGCGCCGCCGGCAGGGCTTCATCGACGGCCTCCTCGGCCGCACGCCGGACGCCGCGCGCTACGACGAGCCGGGCAAGCCCATCACCGAGGCCGGCTACACCATCGTCGGCACGTGGACCGACTCGTTCGACCGCGCCAAGGCCAAGGCGAACATCGAGGATGTGCTCATCAAGCACCCGAAGCTCGCGCTGATGACCGGCCTGTTCGAATACAACTCGTCGCTCGCCGTGGAGGTGCTCAAGCAGACCGGCATGCAGGGCAAGGTCATGCTGGCGGGCTTCGACGAGGGCGCCGACGTCATCCAGGGCATCAAGGACGGATTCGTGCTCGGCACCGTGGTGCAGGACCCCTACGGCTACGGCTTCGAGAGCGTCCGGTTGCTGAACGCGTTCTGCAAGGGCGACATGTCGATGGTGCCCGCGAGCGGCATCCTCAGCATCCCCGCGCGCGTGATCCGCAAGGACAACGCCGAGGGATTCTGGAAGGAACTGAAGGCGCGCATCAAGGCAGGCAAGGAAGCGCCCGCGAAGTGAGCCAAGCGGCCCCACCAGCGCCGTCCGTCGCACGCGCGCGTCCCGGGCGGGCACTGCGCGCGGATGTCGACCGCCACGCATGAGCGTCGACCGCCCCGTCCTCCTCTCCGCGCGCGGTCTCGGGCGCCGCTACGCGGGAGTCTCGGCGCTGCGCGGCGTGGACCTCGACATCCGCGGCGGCGAGGTGCTGGCGATCGTCGGCGAGAACGGCGCGGGCAAGAGCACGCTGCTCAGGCTGCTCTCCGGCGTGGTGGCCCCGAGCGAGGGCTCGCTGCAAGTCGCCGATGCCAGCGCCGGCATCGCCCTCGTGCACCAGGAACTCAACCTCGCCGAGAACCTCGATGTCGCCGGAAACATCTTCCTCGGCCGCGAGCCGCGCACCGCGGGCTTCCTCAACCTGCGCGCCATGCACGGCGACGCACGCCGGTGGCTGGCGACCGTGGGCCTCTACATCGACCCCGCCACGCCGTGCGGCGCGCTGCCCATCGCGCACCGGCAGCTGGTGGAGATCGCCAAGGCGCTCTCGGCCAACGCACGCATCCTCATCCTCGATGAACCAACCTCGAGCCTCACTGCGCCCGAGGTGGAGCGGCTGCTCGCCATCATGGCCGACCTGCGCGCGCGCGGCACCGCGGTGGTGTTCGTGTCGCACCACCTCGACGAGGTGCTGCGGATCGCCGACCGCGTGGTGGTGCTGCGCGACGGCGCGGTGACCGGAACCCTGGCACGCGGCGACTTCGACCGCAGCACGCTCGAACGCCTCATGGTGGGCCGCGACCTCGCCCCCGCAGCGCGGCGCGCGGCGAGCGCGAGCGCCGACCCTGCACGCGCGCGCAACTCGACCGCCGATGCTCCCGCCGCGGACAGCGCCCGCCACCCCACCATCCGCCTTCGCGCCGATGCCGTCGTCACGCGCCACCATCGCCGCCGTGCGGTCAGCCTTCAGGTGCGCGCGGGAGAGGTGGTGGGCCTTGCGGGCCTCGTGGGCTCCGGCCGCACCGAGCTGCTCGAATCGATCGCCGGCATCGTGCCGCACGGCGGCCGCGTGTGCCTCGATGGCGGCGCCGTGGCGGCGGGCGCCGTGGCGCGCACGCGCGCAGGCATCGCGCTCGTCCCGGAAGACCGCGCGCGCAACGGCATCCTGGCCGACGAGCCCGTCTCCACCAACGTCTCGCTTGCCTGGATCGATCGTCACAGCAACCGCGGCCGCATCGACGCGCCCGGCGAGCGCACGCTGGTGCGCAGCGTGGTCGACCGCGTGCTGCTCCGTCCCGCAGACCCCGCGCGCACCGTTCGCACGCTCTCCGGCGGCAACCAGCAGAAGACCGTGCTCGGCCGCTGGATCGCCGTGCAGCCGGCGGTGCTGCTCCTCGACGAACCCACCCGCGGCGTCGACGTGGGCGCGCGCGCCGAGATCCACGCCGAGGTCCGCCGCCTGGCCGATGCCGGCGCCGCCGTGCTCTTCGCCTCCAGCGAGCTCGAGGAGGTGCTGATGCTCGCCGACCGCGTGCTGGTGATGCACGACGGCGGCATCGCGGGCGAGCTGGCCCTGCACGAAGCCACGGAAGAGGCGATCATGCACCTGGCCACGGGCGGCGCCGCATGAAGAAGAACCTCGGCATCCTCGGCATCCTGCTTGCGGTGTGCGTGGTCGCGTCGATCTTCGGCGACAACTTCCTGACCGGCTACAACCTGCAGAACCTCACGCAGCGCTCGGCGCTCTTCGGCATCCTCGCGCTCGGCGCGAGCGTCGTGATCGTGACGGGCGGCATCGACCTCTCCATCGGCAGCGTCGTGTGCCTCGCTGGCATCTCGGTGCCATGGCTCCTGGTGGAGCATGAGTGGTCGCCGTGGGCGGTGGTGCCCGCGGTGCTCGCGGGAAGCGCGCTCATCGGCCTCTTCCACGGGCTCCTCATCACGCGCCTTCGGCTGCAGCCGTTCCTGGTGACGCTGTGCGGCCTGCTCCTCTACCGCGGCATCGCGCGGTGGATGACCGGCGACCAGTCGCAGGGTTTCCAGGGCGAGTTCGATTCCGTGCGCGCGCTTGCGCTCGCGAGGTTCCCGGTGGGCCTGGAGGCGTACAGCGTGCCGGCGACGGTCATCCCGCTGGTGCTGCTTGCGGCGGCGCTCGCGGTGTTCCTGCGCCGCACGGTGTGGGGCCGGTGGCTCCTGGCCACGGGCCGCAACGAGTCCGCGGCGCGGTACTCGGGCATCCCCACCGATCGCCTGGTCACCGGCGCCTACGTGGCGTGCAGCCTGTTCGCGGGCCTCGGCGGGATGCTGTTCATCTTCGACATCGGGAGCGCCCAGCCCTCGGACTTCGGCAACTTCTACGAGCTCTACGCCATCGCGGCGGCGGTGCTCGGCGGCTGCAGCCTGCGCGGCGGCGAGGCCAGCGTGGTGGGGGTGCTCCTGGGCGCCGCCACGCTGCAGGTGCTGCGGACGGCGATCATCCTGCTCGGATTGAGCTCGCAGCTGGAATTCGCGGTCATCGGCGCCGTTCTGCTGGTGGGCGTGTCCGCCGACGAACTGGTCCGCCGCCTGCGCGAGCGCCGCGCCGAGCGCGCCGCCGCGCCCTGAGCCAAACATCGCGTCATCGAAACGACAACCTCGGAGAACCTGAGACCCATGCTCGCAGCCTCGCTCCTCGCCGCACTCGCCATGAACGCATCCCAGCCGAACGCCGCGCCCGCCACGCCAGCAACGACCCCTGCGGCGCCCGCGCCCGCGCCCGTGCCGCCCACGGTCACCGTGGAGGACTGGGGCACGTTCGAGGGCAAGCCCGTCCACCTCTGGACGCTCACCAACAACAAGGGGCTCAAGCTCAAGGTCTCCGACTACGGCACCATCATCACCGAGCTGTGGGTGCCCGACCACGCCGGCACCATGACCGACATCGTGCTGGGCCGGCCGTCGCTGCAGGCGTACATCGAGCGCACGCAGTACTTCGGGTGCACCGCGGGCCGCTGCGCCAACCGCATCGCGAAGGGGCAGTTCACCATCGACGGCACGCAGTACCAGGTGACCTGCAACAACGGCGCCAACTCGCTGCACGGCGGCGCGCGCGGGTTCGACAAGCGGCTGTGGGAAGGCACGTCCGGCATGGTGAACGGCGACCCGTCCGTCACCTTCACCTACACCAGCCCCGACGGCGAGGAGGGCTACCCGGGCACCGTGAAGGCCAAGGTCACCTACACGCTCACCGCGGCCAACGAGCTGAAGGTGGACATGGAGGCCACCAGCGACAAGTCCACCTGCGTCAACATGGCGCACCACTCGTACTGGAACCTCGGCGGGCACGGGTCGGGCAGCATCCTCGACCACGAACTGGTGCTTGTGGCCGAGCAGTACACGCCCGCGGACGCGTCGCTCATCACCACCGGCGAGATCAAGCCGGTGGAGGGCACGCCGCTCGACTTCCGGCGCCAGAAGCCCATCGGCCGCGACATCGACAAGCTGCCTGCCACCAAGGACGACCCGGGCGGCTACGACCACAACGTGGTGGTGCGCGGCGACCGCGGGCTGATGCGCAAGGCCGCGTCGCTGCGCAGCCCCAAGACCGGCATCTTCATGCTGGTGTCCACCGACGAGGCGGGGCTGCAGTTCTATTCGGGCAACTTCCTCGACGGCATCCCCGGCAAGGGCGGCGCCACGTATGCCAAGCACGGCGGCCTGTGCCTGGAGTCGCAGGCGTTCCCCGACAGCATCAACAAGCAGGGCAAGGACGGCTGGCCGAGCGTCATCCTGCGCCCGGGCGGCATCTACCGCCACTCGATGCTGCACTCGTTCAACACCAGCGCGCCCGGCCCGATGGCGCGGTGACGCAATTTCAGAACGCGCAGCTCTTCGGCGTCCGCGGGAACGGGATGCAGTCGCGCACGTTGCCCAGCCCCGTCGCGTACGCGATCGTCCGCTCGAAGCCGAGGCCGAAGCCCGCGTGCGGCACCGTGCCGTAGCGGCGCAGGTCGCGGTACCACCAGTACGCCGCCGGGTCGAGGTGCATCTCGCGGATGCGCGCGTCGAGCACGTCGAGCCGCTCCTCGCGCTGGCTGCCGCCCACGATCTCGCCGATCCCCGGCGCCAGGATGTCCATGGCCGCCACGGTCCGCCCGTCGTCGTTCAGGCGCATGTAGAAGGCCTTGATGTCCTTCGGGTAGTTCATCACCACCACCGGGCGCCCGAACACCTGCTCGGTGAGGTAGCGCTCGTGCTCGCTCTGCATGTCGATGCCCCACTTGGGGTCGTACTCGAACTTGTGCCCGCCGGCCACGGCCTTCTCGAGGAGCCGGATGGCCTCCGAGTAGTCGATGCGCTCGAACGCCGCGCCGCAGAACCTCTCGAGCCGCGCGATCGCGTCCTTGTCCACGCGCTCCACGAAGAACCTCATGTCGTCGCCGCGCTCATCGAGGCACGCCTTGAACATCGCCTTCATCAGCCCCTCGGCGCAGTCGGCGTCCATCTTCAGGTCGGCGAACGCAAGCTCGGGCTCGATCATCCAGAACTCCGCGAGGTGCCGGCTGGTGTTGGAGTTCTCCGCGCGGAACGTGGGCCCGAAGGTGTAGACCCGGCTCAGCGCCAGGCACCAGCACTCGACGTTCAGCTGCCCGCTCACCGTCAGGTGCGCCTCCTTGCCGAAGAAGTCCTGGCTGAAGTCCACCTTGCCGTCGGGCGTGCGCGGCAGGTTGGCCAGGTCCAGCGTGCTGACGCGGAACATCTCGCCCGCGCCCTCGCAGTCGCTGGCCGTGACGATGGGCGTGTGGATCCAGAAGAACCCGTTGTCGCTGAAGTAGCGGTGCACCGCCTGCGCCATCGTGTGCCGCAGCCGCCCCAGCGCGCCGAAGGTGTTGGTGCGCGAGCGCAGGTGCGCCTGCTCGCGCAGGAACTCCATCGTGTGCGCCTTGGGCTGGATCGGGTAGGTGTCCGGGTCCTCCACGAACCCGTACACGCGCAGTCGCTCGACCTGCATCTCGATGCCGGTGGAGCCGTCCTTGCCCTTCACGGCCACCAGCGTGCCCTCGGCCTCCACGCTGCAGCCGGCGGTGAGCCTGAGCACCTCGCTCGCGTAGTTGCCCAGCGAGTTGGGCACGACCAGCTGCAGCGCGTCGAAGCACGAGCCGTCGCTCAGGTTGACGAAGCTCACGCCGGCCTTCGAGTCGCGGCGGGTGCGCACCCAGCCCTGCACCGTGGCCTTGCGGTCGGTCCAGTCGGCGGGGGAGCGGCGAATGACGGCGATGGGCGTTCCGGCGTGCATGGGGCCACGGAAAATACGCGCCGCGCCCACTGCGCCCGCCGCGCTCCTGCTGCCACTCTGACAGCCCCTGCCCGCGCCCCCGCGCCCGCTGTCACCACCCCCTCTGCCCACCCCCGCGCCGTACCCCCACACCGCAAACATTACCGGACGCAAGCACCCGCCCCCA
>Ga0194119_10003671_pt1 | contig 24478 bp, 22 predicted proteins | sample TA2MahC100mmetaG_FD_148620 | JGI IMG/M metagenome (GOLD analysis project Ga0194119, IMG submission 148620) | Freshwater microbial communities from Lake Tanganyika, Tanzania - TA2015018 Mahale Deep Cast 100m | ecosystem: Environmental > Aquatic > Freshwater > Lake | place: Tanzania: Lake...
TGACCATCGTGGTCACGCCCATGCGCAGGAAGTTGGCGCACAGCGGCTCGCGCACGATCTCGGTGTCAACGTGCACGTGCACGTCGACGAAGCCCGGTGCCACGACGAGGCCGTCGACCCGCAGCGTCGGCGAGCCGGGCGCGGCCGCGACGTCGCCGATGGCGGCGATGCGGCCGGCGCGCAGTCCGACGTCGGCGGCGAAACCCGGCCGGCCCGTGCCGTCGTGCACCGTGCCGCCGCGCAGCACCAGATCGTAGGCCGGCGCCGCGGCGGGCTGCTGCTGGGCGGCGGCGAGGCTGGCGGCGAGAAGCAGCGCGGGGGCAAGGCGACGCATGCCGTGATGGTACGGCGGGGGCATCGCCACGTCGGCGTTTCGTCGTCGGTGGCGAAACCGTCGTCGGGCACGGTGGTAGTTGCTGGCGTCCGGCGCGGAGTTCACTTCGCGGCGGCCAGGCAAGGCCCTTCGCCGAGGGTCGCCGGGCGTGTCGCCCGGCGGTCCGGGGGCAAGGCGGAGGGTTCTTGCCGCATTTCCACGCGGTCACCGCAGCCGCTGTAGCCACACCGTCGCCGGGGCGTCGCCGCCGAGGGCCGCCGCCAAGGTGGCACGCAGGCCGTCGCGCGTGGCGCCCATGCGCAGCGCGCCAAGCGCGTGGCTGACGAACTGACGCGGTTGCTCCTGCGCCGCCAGCAGCGCCGCAGCCAGTAGTTCGCGCTCGATCGCTGGCAGGCCGGGTCGCGCGAGCACGCGGCCGTAGGCGACGTCGACCACGAAGGCCCGGAAGTCCTCGTGGCAGCCGCCCAGCATCGCCTCGACCGCGGGCGCGTTCTCGCCGTAGATGGCGCCAAACAGCGCGCGGCCGGCGGCAGGTTGTTCTTCTGGGGGCACGGCGCCGCCGCTTGGCGGCACGGCTGCGGGCCAAGCGTCGTTGACGGTCGCGAACGCCGTGACCACGCGCGGGAAGCCGCAGAACAACACGCATTGCAGCAGCGTTTCCTCGACGACGGCGCGCCCTTCGCCGGCGCTGCGGAGCGCCAGGACGGCCGCGCGCAGGGCGTCCTGGTCGCCGCGCCACGTCGCCGCGGCGGCGGTGGCGAGCGCGAGGATGCGGTCGGGTCGGGCGGCGGTCATCGCCGCAAGGGTACGCCGTTGGCCTCAGCCGGTCATGCCGGCTTGCCGTGTCGGCGCCAGGATCGCGGCGTGCTGCTGTGGGGTCAGGCCCAGGGTCTGCAGCGCGTCGGCGCCGGCGCCGTCGGAAGGTCAGCGCGCGCGGGTGAACGCCGAATCGCCGTAGCGGCTCCGCGTCAGCGCGGTTGCCATCGCATGTTCATCGGCGGCGAGCCCGCTGGCGACGGCCGGGAGGTCGAGCGCCACGGCGAGGCGATCGACGAGCGCGTCGGCGAGGCGGGCGCGCAGCGCCGCGTCCGGCTCGCGCGCGTCGGCGACGGCGGCGACGAACGGCGTCAGGTCCGGCCGGCGCAGCACCAGCGAACCGTGGTGCAGCACGCGCGACCGCGGCGCGCGCACGCGCCGCTGCGCCGAGCCGAGCAACTTGCCGGCCGGCGTGACGAGATCGCCGGCGCCCGGTTCGGCGAAGCACCAGCGCTCGCGCGGCCGCGCGCCGACGGGCTGGCCGCCGGCGAGCCGCCGGCTGGCGACGCCGACGTCGGCGAGCGCTGCGACCGCGGCGTCGTGCAGCAACTCGTAGCTGGCGGCGACGTCGCGCGGCAGCAGGTCGGCGTCGAGCGCCAGCGAGAAGGTCAACTCGTCGCCGTGGTAGATGGCGCCGCCACCGGTCAGCCGCCGCACCATGTCGATGCCGGCCGGCACGTCGGCGAAGTCGACCCAGCGCTGGAACCAGCCCAGCGAGACGGCATGGGGCCGCCAGCCATAGAGGCGCAGCGTTGGCGTCGTCGCCGCGTGCAGCAGCGCCTCGTCGACGGCCATGTTCCAGGCGGCCGGGCCGTCGCCATCGCGGATCACCCGCAGCGGCACGTTCGCTCCTTCTGCGCGCGGGTCAGCCTTCCGCCTGGCACTGCGTCTCGTACGCGGCCGCGTCGATCAGAGCCTTCGACTGGGCGGTCACCTTGACCTTGATCATCCACGACTTGTTGAACGGGTCCTGCGCTAGCCACTCAAGGTTGTCCGGCAGGTTCTTGTTGCAGTCGATGACTTCGCCGCTGACCGGCGAGTAGAGGCTGCTGACCGCCTTGACCGACTCGATCTCGCCGAAGCTCTCGCCCGCCGTCACCGACGCGCCCTTGTTGGGCAGGTCGAGGAAGACCAGGTCGCTTAGGTGGGAGACGGCGAAGTCGGTGATGCCGAGCGTGGCGATGCCGTTCTCGATCTTGCACCACTCGTGGCTCTTGAGGTACTTGCGGTCAGTGGGACGCATGGGATGGCTCTTGGTCGCCGCTGCGGGGATCAGCGCGCGCGCTTGTAGAACGGGGTGGGGACGACGACGCATGGCTCAGCCTTGTCACGGACGACGAAGTCGAGCTTCGTGCCAGGAGCGCTGCAGTCGACGCGAACGTAGGCCGTCGCGATGTTGGTGTCCAATGTCGGCGAGATGTTGCCCGAGCAGACATGACCGACCTTGGCGCCGTCCTTCTGCAGCGGGTAGCCCTGGCGTGGGCAGCGCTTGGCGTCGCTGGTCAGGCCGACCAACTTGCGGCCGGTGCCGCCGGCGGCGAGGACCTTCTCGAGCGCCTGTTTGCCGACGAAGTCGTGGTTCCACTTGACCGCCCAGTCGAGTCCGGCCTCGAGCGGGTTGGTGGTCTCGTCGATCTCGTGGCCGTAGAGCGGCATGCCGGCTTCGTGCCGCAGCGTGTCGCGGGCGCCCAGCCCGATGGCGGTCAGGCCGTCGGCGGCGCCGGCGGCCATGAAGGCGTCCCATACCGCCTGCTCCTTGCCGCTCGGCATGTAGACCTCGAAGCCGTCCTCGCCGGTGTAGCCGGTGCGCGACAGCGTCATCGGCACGCCGCAGACCGTCGTCTCCATCCACGCGTAGTACTTGAGCTGCGACAAGTCGCCGGCGGCGATGCGCTGGGTGATCTGCTGCGACAGCGGCCCCTGGATCGCGATCATGCCGAGGCTCGGCGTGCAGTCCTCGACGACGACGTCGAAGCCCTTCGCGACCGCGCGCATGATGCCGAGGTCGCGCGCCGTGTTGCCGGCGTTGATCACGACGAAGAAGCCGTCGTTGCGCGGGTTGCGGTAGACCAGGATGTCGTCCTGCGTGATGCCCTGGTCGTTCAGGATCATCGCGTAGCGGATGCGGCCGGGCGGGATGGCCGCGACGTCGTTGGTCTGCAGTCGCTGCAGGAAGGCTTCGGCCTGGCGGCCGTGCACCTTGACGCGCCCCATGTGGCCCAGGTCGAACAGGCCCGCCTTGCCGCGCACGGTCTTCGCCTCGTCGAGGATCGGTCGGTACTGCACCGGCATGTTCCAGCCGGCGAAGTCGACCATGCGGGCGCCGAGGGCAATGTGGGTGGAGGCGAGGGCGGTCGATTGCATGGCGGCCTGGGTTCGGGGGGCGAGAAGCCTAGCTGCCGCCATCGGCCGCTGCCAACTTGCTGCTGGCGCCGAGGCGGCTGCGTTGCGACAGGCCACGCCGACCGGCGCACATCTTGCGACGCCGGCTCCTCGCGTTCGCCGCGGGCGAGCCGTCAGTCCGACAGCCGCTGCAGCAGATCGTCGAGGTCGCAACGGGCAATCTCGTCGCGGTCGATCGGGCCAAGGCGCCGCAGGCGCGTTCGCTCGCCGTCGGAGGCGCAGTCGTCGAGGGCGAACCCGGCCACCTCCGGCTCGGCGCGGGCGACCGCCGGCCGAGCCTGCGCTGCGCCGACGTGCGCGATGGCGGTGCCGGCGAGGCGTGGCGCGGCGCCGAGCGACGGATCCGCCAGGCGCGAGAACCGCTCCGGCGCGCTCGCGCGCGCCTCGTCGAGCAGCCGACGCCAGCGCGCGTAGTCGCCGGCGGCGAAGGCGAGCGCCGCGAGTTCGACGCGCGTCGCGAACGGGTCGTCGCCGAGCGCGAGCGCGCGTTCGAGGTGGGCGCGCGCCGCCGTCGGCCGGCCGAGCCGGCGCGCGAGGCGACCGAGCGCCCGGTGCCCCCGGGCGCGCAGCGACGACAGCATGCGCGCGATCCAAGCCATGGCGTGGAGAGTATGGCGCGGTTTGCCGGGCGACAAGGCGGGGCGGCGGGCCGGGCGCGTCGCCGTCGGCGAATCCGCCGGTTTCGCCCTCAGGCGGTCTCGCCGGTCCGGCCGATACCCGACGGCAAGGACGGCACCGAACAAGACGCGCACATGGTTCTTCGCGGCGATCTCGCCAGTGTCGATCTGGCCCAGGTGTTCCAGATGCTGGCCCTCAACAAGAAGGTCGGCCTGTTGAGCATCCATGCGCCGCGCGCCACCAAGGCGCTGTACTTCGACCACCGCGGCGTCACCTTGCACCACAACGTGCATCAGGCGCTCGATCGCGTGATCGCGGCGCTGGCTCGCGCCGGCCGGCTCGCCGAGGCCGCCGTCGAAGAAGTGCGCGACCATGTCGCCCGCACCGGCCAGGGGTTGACCGACGGCCTGCTCGCCGGCGGTTACGTCGATCTCGCCGAGCTCGAAGAACAGTATCGCAGCGAGCTCGAGGAGCAGATCTACGAGCTGTTCTTCTGCCGTGAGGCGAAGTTCGAGTTCCACGAGAACCAGCAGGCGATCGACGGCCGCGACGACGCGGTCGACGAGCGTTTCTTCTTCAACTGCGATTCGATCATCATGGAGGCCGCCCGCCGCATCGACGAGTGGACGTTCATCCACGAGCGCGTGCCGACGGTCACCGAGGCGTACGTCGCCATCGTCGACGTCATCGACGCCGACGAGTATGGCCCTGAGGCGCCGGCGGTGTTCCAACTGCTCGATGGCCGCCGCAACGTCGCGCGCGTCATCGAGACGTCCGGCCTGACCAACTTCCAGGTCTGCAAGGCGCTTGGCCAGCTGCTCGACGCCAGCGCCATAGCGCCGGTTGCGCCCGAGGAGCTGCCCGCGCTCGGCGACGAGTGCCTCGCCGTCGGCCGGGTGCAGGACGCCATCAGCCTGTGCGAGCGCGCGATCGAGCTCGGCGTCGGCTTGCCTGACGTGCACGGTGTTGCTGCCAAGGCCTACGCCGCCGTGCAGCAGTTCGAGGCGTCTGCGCAGCAGCTACGGCACGAGGCGTCGGCGCGCCTCGCGGTCGGCGACCGCGCCGCGGCCGCTGCGCGGTTGGCCGAGGCGCGGGCGCTGCTGCCCACCGACCTGCAGGCGCGAGAGCGACTCGTCGCGCTGACGATCGGGCCGGACGCCGTGGAGCTGCCCGGTTTCGACGGCATGGCCGAGGGCAAGGAGCTGGTCGAGCTGCTGACGGCGTTCGGTGACATCCAGCGCGTCCGCGGCCTGCTCGAGCAACTGCTCGTCGTCGCTCCCGGCGATCTCGACCTCAAGAAGGCGTTGGTCAACGTCCACCTGAAGGCGGGCGACCAGGAACGCGTCGTCGAACTCTACGAGTCGATCGCCGCGGATCTCGTGCGCCAGCAAAAGCCGCTCGATGCTGTCGCCTACCTGCAGAAGATCCTGCTGATCGACCGCAGCCGCGCCGACGTCAACGAGCGCATCCGCAAGCTCTACGAGTTCGACGAGAACACGCGACGCCGTAGCCGAGCCGTCGAGGCGCTCTCGTTCGCGTTTGCGCTGCTGCTCGTGTTCGGCGCCGCGTACTGGTGGTACGACGAGAAGGCGGCAGCGGCCTACGCCGCGATCGACGTGCGCGATCAGCTCGCCACCGAGGACTTCGCCGGCGCCTACGTCGCCTACGTGGAGTTCACCGCCACGTGGCCGTTCACGACTTCGATCGCCAAGGCCGAGACCGAGCTCGCGGCGGTCGCGGCGCGGCGCGATGCCCGCGACGCCCGCCGCGTCGCCGCCGCGCAGCAGAAGGAGCGGGAGCGCAAGGCGCTGCGCGACGGCTACCAGCAGGATTGGGCGCGGCATCGCGCTCTGTTCTCCGAGGGCAAGGCTGAGGAGTCGCTGGCGGCGCTGACGCGCGTGCGCGAACTGCTGGCCCGGTCCGATTACGTCCAGGATGCCGAGTGGGGCCGCGCGCATAAGGTCGAGGAGACGCATGCGCGACTGCGGCGCTATCTCGCCGAAGCCGACCAGCTCGCCGGCGAGTACGCCGCCTCGCTCGCCGCCGGCGACTGGCGCGCCGCCCGCGCCACGGCCCTGCGCCTGCGCGCCGAGTTCGAGAACACCGCCGCAGCCCGGCGCAGCCCCGTGCCGGTGCGCGTCGTGACGCGCCCAGCCGGCGCCGCGCTGGCGGACGATGGCGCGCCGTTGACCGCACCCGGCGGCGGGGGCGCGCTGACGACGCCGGCGATCGTGCTCGTCGAGGGCTCTGCGCTGCGGCTCGATGCGTCGTTGCCGGGTTATCGCGGCCGTCGCATCGACGTCGACGTCGCCGATGCGGCCGAGGTCGACGTGGTGCTCGATCGCGTGCCGACGACGCTGATCGACTTCGGCGCGCCGGCCCAGACGGCGGTCGCGCTGGCCGAAGGCTGGCTGGCAGTCGGATTGCGCGGCGGCAAGCTCGGCATCGCCCGCGCCGACGGCTCGAACGCGCGCCAGGTTGCCCTCGGCGGCTCGCGCACGGTCGAGGCCGCGCCGGTGATCGAGGACGGCTGCGCGGTCTTCCTCAGCCACGAGAACACGATCGAGCGCTTGCTGCTCGCGACCGGCGCGTCTGCGCCCGGCTGGCCGGTGACGTTGGCCGTCGGCGCCGCGACTGACCTAGCCGTCGCCGCCGGCCGCGTCGCGGTCGTCGACCGCGAAGGCAAACTGCGCGTCTGGGAGCTGTCGACCGGTCGCGAAGCGCTCGCGCTGCCGCTCGAGGGCGCGCCTTCGGGATCGCCGACCTTTGACGGCCGCAACGTCGTCGTCGGCGTCGCCGACGGTCGCGTCATCGTCGTCGACGCGATCGACGGCGGCATCGTCGCGCAGTTGCGCGCGCCGGGCGGCCTCGCGACCCGCGTGATCGGAGATCGTGGCGCCCTGTACGTTGGCCTGGTCGATGGCAGGATGGCGGCATTCGACCGAGCCGAGCGCGTGGCGCTGTGGACGGCGGCGACCGGCCGCACGCTCGCGGACGGCGAGTTCGTGGTGACCAACGGCGCCGTCGTCGTCGCCGGCGCCGAACGTCGGCTCGTCGCCTTCGATCGCACGACGGGCAAGGAAATCGGCGCGCTGACGATGGCGGGCGAGATCCGCGCCGGCTTGCGCGCCGACGGCACGCTCGTCTTCGCCGCCGTGCGTGTGCCGAAGACGCGGACGAGCCCGGCACGCGACGGCCTTGCCGTCGTCGACGTGCGCGCCATGGCGCTCGCCTGGGAGCACTCCGAGTCGGATCTGCGCGCGGGCTGGCCGGCGGTCGCGGGCGATGCGGTCGCCGTGCCGCACGGCAGCGGCGGCGTCGCGGTGTTCGGCCGCGAGGAGTCGGCGCGATGAACCTGTTGCAGCGCATACGTGTGTGGCGCGGGCTCAAGCGCCTCGAACAGCGGGTCCGCAAGGAACCTGCGCCCAACACCTTCGTCGACCTCGGCCAGGCGCACATCAGCCTGGGCATGCACGACAAGGCCGAGCGGATCGCCGAGGACGGGCTTGCCCTGTTCCCGAGCGCGATCGAGTTGCGGCACCTGCTGGAGTGCGCCCGCCGCGGCGGGCGCCGCAAGCGCGCGGACGAACTGCAGACGAAGCTGCGGCGCGGGCCGAGCCCGAAGCTCTACGAGGAGCTCGCGGCGCTCCACGTCGAGATCAACGACCGCGTTGGGCTGCAGCAGACCTGCCACGAGTGGAGCCTGCGCTTCCCCGGCGATCCGGGCAGCTGGCACGCGTTGGCGCAAGCGCACCTCGTCGACTTCTACCGCGACCTGTCCGCTTGCGAGGGGGCCGACGCGGTGCGTTGCCTCGACCGCGCGCTGTGCCTGCAGCCGGATGACCGGCGCAGCCTGCGGCTGTTCGGCGCCCTGCTGTATCGCATCGGCGCCGTACGGCTCGCCGAGGCGCGCGTGCAGCGGCTCGTGCGACTGGATCCGGCCGACGCCGAGGCGGCGGCGCTGTTGCGTCACTTGGGCGGCCTCGAGGACATGGGGGACGACGTGGCGCAGCTGCTCGACGACGTGCAGCGCGCCGGGGCGTTGCGCCACCCGGCGCCATCCGTCGCAGCGCGCGCGCCGGAGCCTTCGCTGGCGGGCGTGCGCGAAGGCCTCACCGCGGTCGCCGGCATCGACGGCGTCGCCAAGGCCGCTTTCATTCGCGGTTCGAAGGCGCTGGTGAAGGGCGACATCCGCGACGGTCGCGACGCCTTCCTGCGGGTTGCGCGCGTCGTCGCCAAGGCGGGGCAGCGCTTCTCGCGGCGCCTCGACCTCGGCACGGCCAACAAGACCGTCGTCGAGGGGCCGTTCGGCGTCGTCTGCGTCTGCGTCTACGGCGACTCGCTCGCCGCGGCGCAGTGCAAAGAGGGCGCCGACGTCGATCGCGTGCTCCTCGAATTGCAGGAAATTGTCGCTGGCGTCCTCGTCGGCGTCGCGAGGTGACGCCATGAACAGTATGCAAGACCTGCTGGTCGGTCTGCGCCGTGCGCCGGGCGTGAAGGGCGCCGCCGTGCTCACGTCCGATGGCCTAGTCGCCGCGTCGGCGCTCGACGCCGCCTGCAACGCCGACGCCCTCGCCGGCCTGGCGTCTTATCTGCTGGTCACCACCGGTCGGGCGCTGCGCGAAGGCGCCATGGGCGGCTGTGCCCGCGTCACCCTGCACGCGAGCCACGGCAAGGTCCAGTTCGTCGATCTCGACGGCACGAACCTCGTGGTCTTGTTTGATCAGTTCGCCGATCCAGCCGCTGCCCGCCGCGAGATCGACGACGCGTGCTCGCGCTTGCGTCACCTGCAGCGCCTGCGCTGACCGCCCGGCGGCGCCGCAGCTTCCGGCTGCGGCTCCAGTGTTGGCCGTGGTCCGGCCGATGACCATCGGCAAGGGTCGCGCAGCTCGCCGCTGCGGCGGGCTCGAAGACCCTTGGGACGAGCGACGCCATGGTCCAGATCAACTTCGCGCTGAAAGAGGTCAACTGCAAGGTCGTCTACTACGGCCCGGGAATGAGTGGCAAGACCACCAATCTCGAGATCGTCCACCAGAAGGCGCCTGACGAGAACAAGGGCGAGTTGACGTCGATCTCGACCGACGGCGACCGCACGCTGTTCTTCGATTTCATGCCGCTCGACCTCGGCAACGTCGCGGGCATGCGCACGAAGTTCCAGCTCTACACCGTGCCCGGGCAGGTCTACTACAACTCGACGCGCAAGCTGGTGCTGCAAGGCGTCGATGGCGTGATCTTCGTCGCGGACTCGGATCCCGAGAAGATGGAAGAGAACCTCGAGAGCTACGCGAACCTGATCGAGAACCTCGCCGAGTACGGCAAGGATGTTCGCGAACTGCCGCACGTCATTCAGTACAACAAGCGCGACCTTCGGGGCGCGTTGCCGGTCGAGGAGATCGATCGCCAACTCAACAAGTTCGGCGTGCCGACGTTCGAGGCCGTGGCCTGCACCGGCGAGGGCGTTTTCCCGACGCTGAAGACGCTGGCCGCGATGGTGCTCGAGAGCATCGAGAAGATCGATGGCCGCCACCAGCGCCGTCCGGCGGTCCGTTCGGCTGGCGCCGCGGCGAAGGTCGCCGGCAGCGGCGCCGCGACGGCCGCTCCGGCGCCTGCGCCGCGGACGCGGCCAGCTGCTGCGCCAGCGCCCGCCCGCTCGGTCGCCGCGCCCGCTGCGCGCGTCGCCGCGGCTCGGGCCGCCGCGCCCGCGCCGCGCCGGGTCGCCGCGCCCGCCGCTCCGGCGGCTGCCCGCGCGCCGCAGCCCGCGCCGGCCGCTGCGCGTCGGCTGGCCCGGCCGGCCGCTCCCGCCCCGGCCGTCGCGTCCAGCCTCCAGGGCTTCGGCGTCGGCGTGATCCTCGGCCTGTCGGTCGCCCTGGTGATTGCCGCTGCCGGCGTCGCCTACGTCGTCCTCGGCCAGCAGTGAGCGGAGGCGACGCCATGGCCGACAACAAACGCATCTCGCGGAACGAACGGCTCCGCCAGGACCGGTTGACCTTCTACAAGGAGGACATCGACCGCATCGACAAGCTGCTGGCCGAGTTCCTCCGCCTGTCGGGCGCCAAGTGCGCGCTGCTGATCGACAAGGAGGGGCACCTCGTCACCAAGCGCGGCGAACTGCGCACGATCGACATCGACACCATCTCGGCGCTGGTCGCGGGTTCGTTCGCGGCGACCAAGGAGATGGCCCGCATGCTCGGCGAGGACGAGTTCACGGCGATGTTCCACCAAGGCGAGCGCGACAACATCCAGCTGTCGCTCGTCGGGGACCGCACGCTGTTGACGATCCTCTTCGACGACCGCACCACGGTCGGCATGGTGCGCCTGTATGCCGGCGAGACCGCCAAGAAGCTCGCCGACGCCTACCGCGACGTGGTCGAGCGTCCCCAGCAGGACTGCCTCCTCGGTGACGAGTACGGATCCGAGGCGTCGAAGACGCTCGACAAGCTGTTCGACTGACGCGCGATCGGCGCGCGCCGCGCGCTGCAGGCCGTCAGTGCAGCCGCTGGCCGGGCTTGGCGCCGCTGTCAGGCGACAGCAGGAAAACCTCGCCGTCGGTGCCGGCGGCGATCACCATGCCCTCGCTCACGCCGAACTTCATCTTGCGCGGCGCGAGGTTGGCGACCATCACGACGAGCCGGCCGACGAGCTTCTCCGGCTCGTAGGCGCCCTTGATGCCGGCAAAGACGTTGCGCGTCACGCCGCCGCCGAGCGACAGCGTCAGGCGCAGCAGTTTCTTCGCCTCGGGCACCGACTCCGCCGCGACCACCTCGGCGACGCGCAGGTCGACCTTCTGGAAGTCGTCGATGGTGATCTCCGCGGCAAGCGGTTCCTTGGCCAGCGTCGTGTCGCCGCCGGCAGCAGGGGTGGCCGCCGGAGCGGGGGCAGGCGCGGCCGACGGCGTTGGCGCGGGGGTGGGAGCGGACGGTTCGGGCGTGAACATGGCTTGTGCCTTCTCGGCCTCGACGCGGGCCATCATGTGTTCGAACTTCGCGATGCGCGCGCCGACCAGCGGCTGCGCGGCCAGGCGCCAGGCGTCCAACTCGCCGCCGAGCAGCGCGCCCGCCTTGCGGGCGAGCCCCGGCAGCACCGGCTGCAGGTAGACGGCGATCTGGCGGAACAGGTTGAGCACGACCGTGCAGACGTCCTGCAGTTCGGCGGCGCGCGCCGGGTCCTTCTTGATCGTCCACGGCGCCTTGCGCTCGACGTACTCGTTGGCGGCGTCGGCCAGCGTCATCACGAGGCGCATCGCCTCGCGGTAGTCGCACGCCTCGTAGGCCGCGGCGATCGCGTCGGCCGCGGCGGCGGCGCGCGCGAACAGGCCGCCGTCGTTGGGGTAGGCAGCCGACAGCCCCGTCGCCTCGACGAAGCGCGCCGAGCGGCTGGCGAGGTTGACGACGCGGCCGACGAGGTCGCTGTTGACCTTGCCGACGAACTCGTCGACCTGGAAGTCGAGGTCGTCGATCTTGCTGCTGAGCTTGCTGGCGTAGTAGTAGCGCAGCCACTCGGGGTCGAGGAACTCGAGGTAGCGCGCGGCGGTGACGAAGGTGCCCTTCGACTTGGACATCTTCTCGCCGTTGACGCGCAGGAAGCCGTGAATCTGCACGCGCCTGGGCAGCTGGTAGCCGCCGACGCGCAGCAGCGCTGGCCAGAACAGCGTGTGGAAGTACGTGATGTCCTTGCCGAGGAAGTGGACGATCTCGCACTGCGGATTGCGCCACCACGCGTCGAGCGAGCTGCCGGTGCGTTTGCACCACTCCATCGTCGCGGCGACGTAGCCGACCGGCGCGTCGAACCAGACGTACCAGTACTGGCCCTTGGCGTCGGGGATCTCGAAGCCGAAGTACGGCGCCGGGCGCGAGACGTCCCAGTCCTGCAGCGGCTTGTCGAGGAAGTGGCCGGCGAGGTAGTTGGCGACCTCGGTCTGCAGCGCGCCGGACTTCTGCGTCCACTCGGTGAGGAAGCCCTGCAGCGGTTCGAGCCGCACGAACAGCTGCGCGCTCGGACGCAGCTCCGGCGTGGCGCCGGAGTGCGTGCTGCGCGGGTTCTTCAGCTCGGTCGCCGGGTAGGTGGCGCCGCAGGCCTCGCAGCTGTCGCCGTACTGGTCCGCGGCGCCACAGCGGGGGCACTCGCCGACGACGAAGCGGTCGGCGAGGAAGGTCTTCTGCACCGGGTCGTAGAGACGCTCGACCGAGCGCTCGACGACCAGGCCTTGGGCGCGCAGCTGCTGCCAGATGCCTGTGCACGCGGCGAGGTTGGCGGCGCTGTTGGTCGAGCCGTAGTGGTCGAACGACACGCCGAAGGCGGCGAAGTCGCGCTGGTGCTGGACCGCCATGTCCTTGATCAGCGCCTCGGGCGCGCGGCCTTCCTTCTGCGCGCGGATCATGATCGCCGCGCCGTGCGTGTCGTCGGCGCACATATAGGCGACGTCGTGGCCGCGCAGCCGCTGGAAGCGCGCGAAGACGTCGGTCTGGATGTACTCGACGAGGTGGCCGAGGTGGATCGGGCCGTTGGCGTACGGCAGCGCGCTGGTGACCAGGATCTGGCGCTTCATGTCGGCCGGAGACCGTACCGGCGCGCGCAGCGCGATCCCACGACCGCCTGCCGGCGGCGCGGCGGCGGCGCTGCCGCCTGCTATGCTGCTGCCGCCCCGAGCAGCACCATGACCGGCCGCATCCTCGCAGCCATCGCCCGCGGCGCCCTCGCCGCCCTGGCGCTCGCCGTCGCTTCCGCCGCCCAGACGCCGCTCAAGCTGCAGACGGTGGCGAGCGGACTCGTGCGCCCGACGTTCATGGCTTCGCCGCCCGGCGATGCCGAGCGGCTCTTCGTCGCGGAGCAGCCCGGCCGCATCCGCATCGTCAAGAACGGGGCGCTGCTGCCGACGCCGTTCCTCGACCTCGCGGCGATGGGCGTCGTCAGCTTCGGCGGCGAACTGGGCCTGCTCGGCTTCGCGTTCCATCCGTCGTTCGCGAGCAACGGGCAGGTCTTCGTCTCGTACTCGGGCTTCCCGTTCCCGACGGCGATCGTGCGCCGCTTCACCGTTTCGGCGACCAACCCCGACGTGGCCGATCCGGCCAGCGGCTTCGTGGTGCTCAGCCAGCCGATGCTCTACGGCAACCACAACGGCGGCATGGTCGCCTTCGGCCCCGATGGCTACCTGTACGTCGGCCTTGGCGACGGCGGCAGCACGGCGCCGAACTGGCCTGACGATCCGTTCAACCACGCGCAGCGCGGCGACAGCCTGCTCGGCAAGCTGCTGCGACTCGACGTCGACAACCCGCAGCCGCCGTTGCCGTACGGCATCCCGGCGAGTAACCCGTTCGCCGGCCCAGGCGACCCGCGCGACGAGATCTGGGCGCTTGGCCTGCGCAATCCGTGGCGCTTCTCGTTCGATCGCGCCACCGGCGACCTGTGGCTCGCCGACGTCGGCGGCATGCGCGAAGAAGTCGACTTCGTCGCCGCGGGCGATGCCGGCGGCCGCAACTTCGGCTGGTCGTGCATGGCCGGCACGTACTGCAATGCGACGTCGGTGTGCGCGTGCTACGCGCCCTCGCTGACGCCGCCGTTCCACGAGTACACGATCGTGAACTCCTCGCGCGCGATCATCGGCGGCTACGTCTACCGCGGCGCGGCGATCCCCGACCTCGTCGGCAGCTACTTCTTCGCCGACTTCAACTCCCGCCAACTGTGGTCGCTGCGGCGCGTGCAGGGGGCCGTCGCGCAACTGCAGTCGCGCACCGCCGAACTGGTCGCGCCGGCGCCCGCGACGCTCGCGGGCGTGCTGTCGTTCGGCGAGGACGCGGCCGGCGAACTGCACCTCGGCGACATGGCGGGCAACGTCTATCGGATCGTGCCCGATGGTCCGCTCGTCGCTGGTGTGTCGCCGTTCGGCCTCGGCACACCGGGCTGCGGCGGCGTGCACGCGCTGGTCGCGCCGACGACACCGCGCCTGGGCACGGCGGCGTTCGGCCTGCGGGCCACCGCCGGGGCGCCCGGAGGCCTGGGCGCCATGGCGTTCGCCGACATCGCCGACGTGGTTGGCACGGACGTCGGCCTCGGCTGCCGCGTGCATCTGTCCCTGCTGTCGCCGCTGCTGCTGCTGCAGTCGATGGCCGCCGATGCCCAGGGCGTCGGCGGCGTTGCGTTCGCGATCCCCGCAGCCCCGGCGCTGGTCGGCTACACGCTGCACGCGCAGGCGCTGTGGCTGTGGAGCCCGGCGGCCTGCGCGGCGACGCCCGGCGGCTTTTCGTCATCGAACGGCGTGACGATCACCTTGCAGCCGTGAGCGCCGGCGGCGCCGTCAGGGCGTCGTCACGGATTGCGCAGCGGACAACTGCCGGCGTCAGCGGTCGCCGCACGGTCGCGGCGCCGCGGGAGCAGCCGTCGACCGGCGCCTGCAGCAGTTCGGTCGGTTCGCCGCACGCCTCGGCAGCCACGCCGCTGCTGGTCGGCGATCATCGGTGCGGTGGGGGCGGGGACGCGCAGCGGCACGACGCCTTTTCCTGGCGGCAAGGCGCGTCTATCCTCCTTCGCCCCCCGAACCCTCTGCCATGAGCGATCTCTACAAGGCTCTCGATTTCCTGAACGTCGACGAACTCTACACGGACGAGGAGCGGATGATCCGCGACACCGTCCGCGGGTGGGTCTCCGACAAGTTCTTGCCGGTCATCGAGGAGCACAACCGCGCCGGCACGTTCCCGATGCACCTCGTGCCGGAGCTCGGCGAACTCGGCGTCTACGGCGCCAGCCTGACCGGCTACGGCTGTGCCGGCCTGTCGCCGATCGCCAGCGGCCTGATCTGCCAGGAACTCGAGCGCGGCGACTCCGGCCTGCGGTCGTTCGTGTCGGTGCAGGGCTCGCTGTGCATGTATCCGATCTGGGCCTACGGCACCGAGGAGCAGAAGCAGCGCTACCTGCCGAAGATGGCCGCCGGCCAGCTGATCGGGTGTTTTGGCCTGACCGAGGCGGACTTCGGCAGCAATCCGGGCGGCATGCTGACCAAGGCCGTGCGCGACGGCGACCACTTCGTGCTCAACGGCAGCAAGTACTGGATCACCAACGGCAGCTGCGCCGACGTGGCGATCGTCTGGGGGAAGCTCGACGGCGTCGTGCGCGGCTTCCTGGTCGACAAGGGCACCAAGGGCTTCCAGGGCAAGGGCATCAAGAACAAGTTCTCGCTGCGCGCCTCGGACACCAGCGAGCTCGTGCTCGAGGACGTGCGCATCCACAAGTCGCAGATGCTGCCGGGCGTCGAGGGCCTCAAGGGGCCGCTCAGCTGCCTGACGCAGGCCCGCTACGGCATCGCCTTCGGCGCGGTCGGCGCCGCCCAGGCGGCCTTCGACGAGGCCTGCCGCTACAGCCAGATGCGCATCATGTTCGACAAGCCGATCGCGCGCTTCCAGCTGGTGCAGAACAAGCTCGTCTGGATGGCCAACGAGATCACCAAGGCGCAGCTGATGTGCTGGAAGCTCGGCAAGATGAAGGAAGCCGGCGCGATGCAGCACTTCCACGTCTCGCTGGCCAAGCGCAACAGCTGCTGGATGGCGCTGGAGTGCTGCCGCCTCGGCCGCGACATCCTCGGCGCCAACGGCATCACCGACGAGTACCAGATGATGCGCCACATGTGCAACCTCGAGTCGGTCATCACCTACGAGGGCACGCACGACATCCACACGCTGATCATCGGCCGGCAGCTGACCGGCTGCGACGCGATCATGTGATCGCGTCGGCGGCGCCCGCGCGCGCCGCCGACGTCGCTCGCTGCGCGTGGGCCCCGCTCACGCCGTGGGCCACAGCCACGCGAACGCCGCGCCGGTGACGACGGCGCACACGAAGCCATCGAAGACGAACTTCGCCGTCGTCGTCCACGACACGCCCTTCCAGATCGAGTCGCTGACCGACGCGAAGACGTAGGCCGGCGTCGCGGCCGCGGCGGCGACGCGGAACACGTCGGCCGAACCCGGCGCGCGCGCGCGTCCCGTCAGGTAGGCGGCGCACGCGCTGGCGACGAGGCAGAACGTGAACCACTGCGCCTGCGCCGGGCCCATGCGCATCGGTCCCGTCGGTCCGACGATCAGCGTGCCGACCGGGCCGCGGGCGTACTTCGCCGCCATCGCCGGCGTCGCCATGTCCGCCATCGAGGTCGGACAGGGGAACATGTACTGGCCCGGGCCGACGCCGAGGCGGCGCAGCGCGTCGAGCGTGCCGTCTTCGTCCGGCAGCTCGCGGTAGTCGCCTTTGTGGATCGGCAGGACCATGTGGATCACGGCGGTCGCGACGAAGACGAGGACGGCGGCGACGAGGATCGGTAGCCATAGTTGGGGCAGGCTGGTCATCGCGGCAGTGGAGCCTGCGCGGCCGTCGGTCGTCAGCTGCGGTTCGCCTGTGTCCGGTTCGACCGGATTGCCGCGCCCCTCGGTGGCGATGGCCGCGTGAATCCCATGCGGCGGGGTCGCGCGTCCTGCCGATACTCCCGACCGTGACCGACTTCGACCTGAAGGCCGACTGCCGCCATGTGCGCTGGGACCGGCCGTGCGCGCCGCACAAGCAGCGCGGCAAGGTATGCGCGACGTGCGACGAGTACGCGCCGGTGCGCCATCGCGTGTTGGTCGTCAAGCTCGCCGCGACCGGCGACGTGCTGCGCACGACGGCGTTCCTGCCGGCGATCCACGCGCAGTGGCCGCAGGCGAAGGTCACGTGGCTGACGCGCCGGTCGGCCGCAGGCTTGTTCGACGGCAATCCGCTGGTCGACGAGGTGTTGACGACGGACGACGCGGTGACCGCCGCGCGGCTCGCGACGGAGAATTTCGACGTCGTGCTCTGCCCCGACGCCGATCCGGAAGCCGCCGTGCTCGCGACGATGGCCAAGGGCCGCGAACGCCGCGGCTACGTGCGCGACGCGCAGGGCGTGATCGTGCCGCTTGGCCCGGGCGCGCAGCGGTGGCTCGCGATGGGCCTGTCCGACGCGCAGAAGAAGGCCAACACCGAGACCTACCAGGCGCTCGTCGCCGACGTGCTCGGCCTGCCGCGCGACGGCGTCCGCGAACCGATCCTCGTGCCGTCGCGCTGCGACGCCGACGACGTGCGCGCGTTCGCCGCGGCGCTGCCCGGCACCGGCCCGCTGATCGGGCTCAACACCGGCGCCGGCGGCCGCTGGGCCTACAAGGTCTGGACGCGCGCGCACCAGCGTACCTTCCTTCAGCTCGCCACCGACGCCGGCCTGCGCGTGCTCTTGCTCGGCGGGCCGGAGGAAGCCGAGACGCATCAGGATCTGCTCGCGAGCAGCCGCGGCCGGCCGGTGTTCGACGCCGGCAACTGCAACAGCTACGGCCGCTTCGCGGCGTGGGTCGACCAGTGTGCCGCCGTCGTCACCAGCGATTCGCTCGCCGTGCACGTCGCCGCCGCCCGCAAGAAGCCGGCGATCGTGCTGTTCGGCCCGACGTCGGCAGCCGAGATCGAGCTTTATGGCCGCGGCGAGAAGCTCGTGCCCGAGGGGCTCGATTGCCTCTGCTGCTACCTGCCGCGCTGCGATCGCGCGCCGCACTGCCAGGCGTTGATCCAGCCGACCGACGTGCTCGCCGCCGTGCAACGCCAGCTCGCCCGCGCCTGACGCCGGGAACCCGCCGCCGCTCGCGCGCGCCCGCACCGGGCACTAGCCTGCGCGCCGTGGCGTTCCTCGGAATCGATGCCGGCGGCAGCAAGTGCCGCTACGAATGGTGGCCCCGCGGCGGGCGCGCCGGCGGCGACGGCCGCAGCGTGCAACCGGCGGTGCACGGCGTCGATGCCGCCGCCGACGGCCTCGCCGCCGTGCTGCGCGACGCCGCGCGCGACGGCGCGCCGACCGCGGCCGTATGCGCGCTCGCCGGCGTCGGCGACGCGGCGACGAGTCAGGCGCTGGTTGCCGGCCTGCGGGCGCGCGACATCGCCTTCCCGGTCGCCGTCGTCGGCGACGTGCTCGCCGCCGCCGCCGCCGCGCTGGCCGATGGCCCCGGCGTGTTGGTGTGGTCTGGCACCGGCTCGTTCGCGGTGGCGCGCGCGGCCGATGGCGCGCTGCATCGCGTCGGCGGCCGCGGCTACCTGCTTGGCGACCAGGGCAGCGGCTACGACCTCGTGCGCCGCGCCGCGCGCGCGGCGCTGCTCGCCGTCGACGGCCTCGCGCCAGCGACGGCGCTCGCCGACGCGCTGACCGCCGCATTCGCCGCGCCGTCGCCGCAGCGGCTTGGCGCCGTGCTGCAGCGGCTCGCCCCGGGCGAGGTCGCCGCGCGCCTAGGCACGGTGGTGGACGTCGCCGCGCGCGGTGATGCCGTGGCGCGGCAAGTGCTCGCCGATGGCGCCGTCGACCTCGCCGCGCTCGCCGACGCCGCCGTGCGCACGGCGGGCCTGCCGTGGCAGAGCCTGCGGACCGCCGCGGGCGGCGGCGTGTGTGACGCCGTGCCGGACTACCTCGCCGCGGTCGCGACGCCCGTCCTCGTCGCGCCGCGGTCGGCCGCGGTCGGCGCCGCGTGGCTCGCCGACGGTTGGCATCGCGGGCTGTCGCCGCAGAAGGAGTGGGTGGACCGTGTCGCGTTCTGACCTGTGGCTGCGGGACGGGCGCATGATCCCGAAGGACTGCTTCCACCTGAGCTTCTCGCGCAGCGGCGGCGCTGGCGGCCAGCACGTCAACAAGACCGAGACCAAGGTCGACCTGCGCCTCGACCTCGCCGCCGCCGAGGCGACGCTCGGCACGGTCGACGTGCAGCGCATCCGCACGGCGCTGGCCAGCCGCCTCGACGGCGAGGGCATGGTGCACGTCGTCTGCAGCGAGCACCGCAGCCAGTTCCAGAACTACGAAGCGGCGATGCAGCGCATGGCCAACCTGATCGCCTCGGCGCTGGTGCGGCAGAAGCGCCGCTTCGCGACCAGGCCGACGCGCGGCAGCCAGCGCCGCCGGGTCGACGAGAAGCGCCACCGCGGCGACATCAAGCGCGGCCGCCAGGGCGGCGGTGGCGGCGGCGACTGAGGCTCGGTGGCGGCGGCATGTCGCTGTCGTCACGCGACGTCGGTTCGGGTGCGCTTGGGCCAGCAACCAGCCGCGCGGCGGCGGGCGGGACGGATGCGCCGGCGCCATGTCGCCGCGAAGCGGCGGCGCCAGGGATCAGATCAGGCGTAGATGCCCCGTTGGCGCGTCGTTTCGGCGACGCGATTGACGCCGAGCATGTATGCGGCGATGCGGTTGCTGACCTGGAAGCGGCGCGCCATGTCGACCACCGAGCGGAAGGAGTCGACCATGATGTGCTCCATGCGATCCTCGACTTCCTTCTGCGTCCAGAAGAAGGCCATGCGGTCCTGCACCCATTCGAAGTAGCTCACCGTCACGCCGCCGGCATTCGCCAGGATGTCCGGGATGACGAAGATGCCCTTCTGGTCGAGGATCTTGTCGGCGTTGGCCGTGCACGGACCGTTGGCGCCTTCGGTGACGATCTTCGCCTTGATGTTGGCGGCGTTGCGGGTGGTGATGACGTTCTCCGTCGCAGCGGGCACCAGGATGTCGACCGGCAGCTCGAGCAGGTCGCTGTTGCTGATGCGCGAGCCGCCCTCGAAGCCATCGAGCTTCTTGTGCTTCTGCAGGTACGCCTTGACCGCATCGAGGTTGAGCCCGGCGGGGTTGTGCAGGCCACCGTGCATGTCGCTGATGGCGACGATCTTCACGCCCAGCGTCGCCAACTGCAGCGCCGAGATCAGGCCGACGTTGCCAGCGCCCTGGACGGCGGCAGTGCAGTCCTTCGGGTTCATGCCGAGGTGCTTGAGCGCCTCGCGGGTGGCCAGCATGACGCCGCGGCCGGTCGCCTCGATGCGGCCGAGCGAGCCGCCGAGGCTCACCGGCTTGCCGGTGACGATCGCCGGCATGTAGCTGCGCTGGTGCATGGAGTAGGTGTCCATGAACCACGCCATCACCTGGCCGTCGGTGCCCATGTCGGGCGCCGGCACGTCGCGGTCCGGCCCGAGCAGATCCATGATGCCGGCGACGTAGCGCCGGGTGATGCGCTCGAGTTCGCCCTTCGACAGCCGGAACGGGTCGCAGATGACGCCGCCCTTGCCGCCGCCGAACGGCACGTTGACCACGGCGCACTTCCAGGTCATCCACGCCGCCAACGCGCGGACCTCGTCGCGGTTGACGGTGGGGGCGTAGCGGATGCCGCCCTTGGCCGGGCCGCGCGAGGTGCTGTGCTGCACGCGGTAGCCCTCGAAGACCTGCACCGAGCCGTCGTCCATGACGACCGGCATGCTGATGGTGATCTCCCGCTCGCAGGCGCGCAGGACGGCGATGACGTTCGGCTCGAGTCCGAGTCGGGCCGCGGCGAGGTCGAGCCGGGCCTGCATCGCTTGGAACGGGTTCTCTTCGCTGGAGGCGGGTTGGTTCATGCCAGATTGGTGCTTGCAGCGCACCCGAACCCGGAGCAACCTACCTCGGCCCATGCATACCGGCAACAAGTCCGAACTGCCCGATTCATCTCGTCTTGCGGCGTCGCTTGGGGGGTTGCAAGGGGCCGTCGACGGGCTTTGGAGCGGTGCGCTCGGTCGCATCGTCCGTTGCGTTCCGACGCGGTGGACCGCCGCGCTGGCGACGCCGGAGGGCTGGATCTTCGCCAAGACGCGGCTCGGCGCCCGCCGCGACGCCGCTGCCGAGTGGTATTGGTTGCACATGATGCCCTTGCTCGGGCTGCGGACGCCGGCGCCGCTGGCCTGGCTCGGCGACGGCGCGGGCAAGTCGATGGTGGTGACACGCGGCGTGCCCGGGCGGGCCTGCGACGTTTGGCTCGCCGAGGCTGCGGCCGACGGTTGGCTCGTCGAATTCGCGGCGTGGGCCTGCCGCGAGGTTGCCCCGCGCGTGCGCGCCCTGCACGACGCCGGACTGGTCTACCGCGACCTCTACTGGAACCATGTCTTCGCCGACGATCCGCGCCGCGGCGGCGAAGCGACGTTCCTCGACGTCGAACGCGTCTGCCGCGTGCGTTGGCTGCGCCGCCGGTGGTTGATCAAGGACCTGGCCGGACTGCTGTCGTCGCTGCCGATCGGGGTGCCGTTGCGCCTGCAACTGCGGTTCGCCCGCTCGTATTGGCGTGAGCCGCTGCGGCGGCGGCGCCGTTGGCTCGCCGCGATCGTGCGCAAGGCGGCGCGCATCCGGGCGCACGCGCCGCGCTACGGTTGAGTGGCGCGCCGGGCCGCAGGCGACGCGCCGACCGGGCTCAACTGCGGCGCCGGATCAACGCTTGCGCATGCGGCGCAGGCGCGCCGTGATGGCGACGCCGACGAGGCCCGTGCCGACGAGCAGCAATGTGCTCGGCTCCGGCACCGGGTTGGATCCCGCAGGGCCGCCCTGCGGCATGGCGGTAGCCGCTGCGGGGAGCGCATTGGCGAAAGCGGCAAGGACGATGGCGAGGAGCAGTTGCACGGGCCGACTTTGGAGGTGCAGAGCGAGGGAGAAACGGCGATCGGCGCGGAGAGACACGCAGGATGCTATGCATGACCGTACCCCACATCCGCACTTGGGCAAGCCCATCGCCGGGACCGGAGTCTCTGCCCTGGTAGGGTCACTACGTTAGACCGAAGATCGCCGCCTTGTGCGGCCTTGGGCCGGCCCTAGACTCCCCTTCGCTTGGTCCCTGGACGGCCGCCGGCGGCTTCGGCCGCGGGAGGAAAGTCCGGGCTCCACAGGGCAAGGTGGTGGGCAACGCCCACCGTCCGTGAGGACAGGGAAAGTGCCACAGAGATCAGACCGCCGGACGGCCTGCGCAAGCGGGCGACGGCAAGGGTGAAACGGTGAGGTAAGAGCTCACCGCGCCCCGGGCGACCGGGGCGGCACGGCAAACCCCACCTGGAGGAAGACCGAATAGGAGGATCGCGCGGCCCGCGCTGTGGTCCTCGGGTAGGTCGTTGGAGGCCGTCCGCGAGGGCGGTCCTAGAGAAATGGCCGTCACCGCCGACGAGGCGGCACCAGAACCCGGCTTACGGGGACCAAGCTTTCATTTCGCCTGACCGCGGTGGAGGTCGACGCGGTAGCGCTCGAGGATGACGAGCGCGGCGACGCTGTCGGCGAGTTGCTTGCGGCGGCTCGCCTTCAACCCGCCCTGCTTGAGGCGCTCGTGCGCCTCGTCCGTCGAGTGGCTTTCGTCGACGGCGACGACAGGCACCGTCAGGGCCTGCTGCAGCCGCTCGCGGAACGCCGCGGTGCGCACGGCGCGCTGGCCCGACGTGCCGTCGACGTTCAATGGCATGCCGAGCGCCACGACCTGGGTGTCGCGTTCGCGCACGAGTTCGACGATCGCGGCGACCACTACGGCGTCGTCGCGCGCGTCGATGCGGCCGAGCGGCACCGCGATCGAGCCGGTCCAATCGGTGGCGGCGAGGCCGGTGCGCGCGTCGCCGAAGTCGACGGCGAGGATGCGTTGGACGCGCTCGCTCACAGCAGGTCCGCGCGGCCGCTCGCGCGCACGTGCTCGACCAGCGCCTTGAGGTCCTGCGCGCGGTCCTTCGGGCAGACCAGCACGGCGTCGTCGACGGCGACGACGACGAGGTCGCGCACGCCGAACAGCGCCACGGTGCGCGCTCCATCGGCGTAGACGATGTTGCCGCCGCTCTGCAGCGGGATGCACGACCCTCCGTCTGCGGCGACAGCCACGTTGCCGTTGGCGTCAGGCGGCGCGATCGAGCCGAGCGCCGGGAAGTTGCCGACGTCGTTCCACCGGATCGGCGCGCGCACGACGGCGACCTTCGCCGCTTTTTCCATCACGGCGTAGTCGATCGAGCGCTTGGGCGCCTTCAGGAACGCGCGCTGCAGCGTCGACTTCTCGCCCTTCTGCGTCGCGGCCAGCATCGCGTCGGCGGCGGCGCCGAGTTCGGGATCGGTCGCGCGCATGGCGCGCAGGATCGCGTCGACGCGCCAGACGAAGATGCCGCTGTTCCACAAGAAGCCGCCGTGCTGCAGGAAGCTCTCGGCGGTGGCGCGGTCGGGTTTCTCGCGGAAGCGGCGCACGGCGTGCGCTCCGCCATGGCCGGCGAGCGGCTCGCCGCATTCGACGTAGCCGAAGCCGGTGGCAGGAAAGGTCGGCGCGACGCCGAACGTCACCAGCGTCTCGCCGTCCTGGGCGATGGCGGCGCCTGCGCGCAGCATCGCCTGGAAGGCGTCGACCGGCGCGATGACGTGGTCGGCCGGCAGCACGACCATCGTTGCCTGCGGATCGGCGGCGGCGATCGCCGCGGTGGCCAACGCGATGCACGGCGCCGTGTCGCGCGCTTCCGGCTCGAGCAGCAGTCGTTCCTTCGGCAAGCTCGGCAGCAGCTTGGTCAGCGGCTTGGCCAGCTTCTTGCCTGCGACAACCCAGATCTGGTCCTCGCCGCACAGCCCGGCGAGCCGCTCGATCGTCGCCTGCAGCATCGGCTTGCCGTCAGCGAGCGGCAGAAACTGCTTGGGTCGCGCCGTCCGGCTCGCCGGCCAGAAGCGCGTGCCGGTTCCGCCGGCCATCACGACGGCGTGCAGGGTGCTCATGCCAGCCAGTTTCGGGCGCCGCGCGCCGCTTTCAACCGCGGCGCTCGGCTTAGAAGCCTGGCCGCGGCGCCGTGGGGCCCTGCGGCGGCTGCGGCATCACGGCGCGGCGGCCCGGCGGCTCCTCGGTCAGCCAGCGCTTCTCGGCGGCAAGGTTGCCGAGGTAGCCGTGCAGATGAAACGTGACGATGTTCTGCGCCAGGTAGCTCAGCAGCGGCATGACCAGCGGATCAGCCGAGTCGCCGAGCAGATTGGCCAGTGTCAGTTCCACGTCGAGGTACCCGTCGAGGTCGAGGTGGCCGCTGCCGCGCGCGGCCAGCAGGCTGGAGCGCACTTCCAGCTGCGGGAAGGCGGCGATGCCGTCGGCGATCTGCCAGGACAGGTCGAGCGCGTCGAAGCGCGGCCGGTCGGCCGCCGGCAACTGTGCGTAGATGGCAGTGAACAGCGGCACCACGCCAAGGTCGGCGCGCGCGAGGCGCAGACTGCCCTCGCCGCGGGCGCCGCTGACGTCGTTGCCGGCGAGGCGCTGCAGGCGCACGGCGCCCGAGGCGAGGCCGCTGTACGGCGGGTTCGCCTGTCCGGTGGCGGCCAGGAACGCGTAGATGTCAACGCCGGTGAAGGCGAGATTGGTCTGCAGCGCGCCGTCCGGCTCGGTGGCGCCAGGCAGCAGGTAGCGGATCGCCGGCGCGTCGTCGGCGCGGCTGCGGACGAAGCCGCCGTGCAGCCGCGCGTTGAGTCCGCGCAGGTCGATCTGCGCGGCGTCGGCGGTGAACTTGGCGTCGATTGCCTCGAAC
>Ga0194119_10003672_pt1 | contig 24476 bp, 20 predicted proteins | sample TA2MahC100mmetaG_FD_148620 | JGI IMG/M metagenome (GOLD analysis project Ga0194119, IMG submission 148620) | Freshwater microbial communities from Lake Tanganyika, Tanzania - TA2015018 Mahale Deep Cast 100m | ecosystem: Environmental > Aquatic > Freshwater > Lake | place: Tanzania: Lake...
ACATTTTTCATAAACAAAAATATGTATCCTTGCGAGAAAAAGTGATGAAAAAACAAATAGGAAAAACTTTTTGGCAGGGGTGATGGTTACGTTTTGATACGAATACAACAAATTTCACCGCCCTCACAGGAGCGGTCTATTTGGTGCAAGATTCAGGTAATAAACTTTTTACAAAAAACCGGGAATGCACCTTTTTTAAGCTACTTTGCCTGTTTCAGTTGTTGAATAAGTTTCTGTATTCCGGCAACCTGATCCTGCTGCGGATCAAGTTTTATGCTTTCCCTGAGATGAAATAATGCCGCATCCTTGTCTTTTTTGTGCCTCAGTAAAAGTGCTCCCAGATTCATATGCGCATTTGCGTAACCGGGTTTAATCTTTACTGCGGTCTGAAATTCGGTAATTGCATTATCAAATTGATGACTGTCGTTATAGATGATTCCAAGGTCATTATGGGCTTCCGCATGGTTTGGTTCCATTTCAATAGTGATCCTGAATTCACGTTCCGCCAGATCCATAATATTTTTCCGGTAATAGGCAATACCAAGGTTATTATGCGCGTCAGGGTAAAAATGGTTTATCGAGATTGTTTTCGTAAATTCCTGAATCGCCTCGTCTAATTCTCTTTGCTTAGTGTATATCACTCCCAGATTATTGTGTGCCCGCGTGTGTTGAGGGTATATTTCTATACTTTTTTTATAGCAGGCAATTGCATCTTCGTAATGTCGCATTTTGTCGTAATAGATGCCAATGTTGTTAAAGAGATCTGCATCGTTCGGGTCAATTTTTAAGGCATTTTTGTATTCTTCAAACGCAGCGTTGTTAATGTCTCTTTTTTCATAGGCATTTCCCAGGTTAACATGGCTCCTTGCGCTGTTAGGTGAAACGAAAAGGGTTTTTGACCATAAAATCAATTCATCTTTCCAGTCGGTATTTCTCCGAAGCGTTATATAAGCGCTTCCTGAAATAAGGAAAAGCAAAGCAAAGAGTAATGGCAAAGAAACAGAATACGTTGCGGTGGATACAGATGTTTTATTATTGTTGTTGTGTTTCAAAGAAGAAGGCAAAAGGGCGGTTCCTTTTGTTAACAAAGTTCCAAAGACAGCACAAATACCCGCACAAGGAACGTACAAAAACCGTTCTGCCATGATATTGCCCAATGGGATTATGTTCATCACCGGAGTTAAGGTAATGAAAAACCACAGAAAAAAAAAGAAAATGTAGTTGTTTTTCTGTTTTGAGCGAAATGTAACTATTCCTGTTGCCGTTAAAAGTAAGGCGGAAAGCCAAAAAGATGTTTTTGCAAGTGAAGTAGCAATGGGAACCACGTAATCGACATTTAACGGAGAGGGGATGAACAGTAGTTTAATGTAATATGCCAGCACGTGTGTCATGGTGAGAAAATTGGAGAAAGGATTTTGAACCGGAGATTGTATTTCAGACTCCATCGGATCATGTAATAAGTAAAAGCGTATTGCGAGGTAAAAAAAAGAGATTAGCACATAGCCGCAGTAGGAAGGAAAAAATTCAGATTTTAGAAAAGAAATCCGGGACAATATAAAAGGATTTGCTGTTTGTATGTCACTGTTTTTTTTAGAGAACGGGTGAAAAATGAAGTCATATAAAAGAATCAATGCTGGCAAGGTTATTGCCATTTCTTTCGAGAAAAGTCCAAAAAAGAAACAAAATAACGATAAAGGGTAATATAAGAAATACCTGTTTTTTCGTGATTTTAAAAAAAAGAGGAAACTTAATATTATAAACAGAAATGCGAACAAATCTTCCCGGAAACCGATGGCGTTTACCGATTCTGATAGCAGAGGATAAGAAGAAAACAATAATGCCGAAACAAACGCGGGTATTGTGTTTCCCAGCAACAGAAGACAAAAGAAAAAAAAGATTATACAGTTTACCGAATGAATGAGAACATTCGTGAGGTGAAATCCAAAGGGGGAGGAATTCCAGAAGGCGAAATCAACAAAATACGAGAGAGTGACTATCGGACGATACGTCAACTCCGCTGAAAGCTTAAAGTATTTTTGGGTAAAAATGTCAGGAAAGTTGCGCCAATTTCGAATGAAATAATTATCGACTATCGTGGATTGATCATCGTACACAAAGGAATTGTGCAAACAATTCAAATATACGACAAGTGAGTAAAATAAAAGTGTCAGTGTGCAATAAATCGGGAGATATTTTTTCAAATTATAGAGCGCCTGCTTCCGTATATAATTATGTTATTTAATGCATACTTCTGTGTATTGTAATATATTGTTTTATTTTATCTTACTACTTGATTATAATTACACTTCAGTGACGTAAACAAGGATAAAATTAAACTTGACATGAAATGTATCAATATGTTAATTTTCATTACTTATAAATTAAATACTATGGGAGCCAAATATGTATTTTAAATATTGTTACTATCAAATCAGGCGCTCTTAGGGTTCAGCATTCTATAAAAAATTGATTTGTCACCCTAAAACTAACGGTTTTAGGGTTTTTTTTTGCCTAGAGAATATGGTGGGGGTATAACCAATGATTATCGTAATGAAGGTTGGATCTACAAAAGAAGACGTAAATCACGTCCTCAAAGAAATTGAAAAAACGGGATTAAAAGGCGTCCTTTTGCAGGGAACAAACAGGAACGTGATAGCGGTAATAGGGGATGAACGTATTTTGCCACAGGATTTTTGGGAGGTAATGCCTGGGGTGGAAAAGACTGTTCCTATCTTAGCGCCATATAAGCTGGCAAGCAAAGAGGGGAGAGATTTTAATACGATAATACACCTGCCAAATGGCAAAACGATCGGCGGAGAAAAGATTGCGGTTATAGCAGGTCCATGTGCTATAGAAAGCAAGGAACAGATTGTTGAAATCGCAAAGAGGGTGAAAGATGCGGGCGCAACCGCCATACGAGGAGGGGCATTTAAACCGAGAAGCAATCCATACTCTTTTCAGGGGCTTATGGAAGAAGGTTTGATTCACATGGCTCATGCCCGCGATGTAACCGGACTGCCAATTGTCACTGAAGTTCTGACTCCAGAACATGTTAAATTGGTGAGCAAATATAGCGACATATTACAAATCGGAACCCGTAATATGCAGAATTTCCTATTATTGCGTGCCGTTGGAGAAGCCGGAAAACCGGTAATCTTAAAACGCGGCATGTCGGCAACGCATGATGAATTTCTGCTCGCCGCAGAATACGTATTGTCTCAAAACAATCCCAACGTAATTTTGTGTGAGAGGGGAATCCGGACCTTTGAGACATACACACGTTTTACTCTGACATTAAGCATCGTGCCAATGTTGAAAGAAATGACGCATTTACCTGTTATTGTTGATCCAAGCCACGGTACCGGAAAACGATCCCTTGTGAATCCAATGTCGAAAGGCTCTATTGCTGTTGGTGCAGACGGATTAATTATAGAAACACATCCTGATCCTGAAAAATCATTTGTAGACGGACCGCAAACAATTGATCTTAATTCCTTTGCACAATTGATGCGTGAAATGAAACCTGTCGCCAAAGCAGTGGGAAGGGATATATAAAATTGTATTGTAACGTTCTGTTGCAATTTATCATTCACTTTTTGAAAGGGATTGTATCATGGAACACCTTGAAAAAATATTAGACCAACTCTCAAACGAGACATTACGTAGTTTGAAGGAAATGAACAAGGCGAAAGATATAAATGAAAGAAAAACTCAAGCTGAGATAGTACATTTACTCTGTCAATCAATGGGTTCGATCATAGGTAGCACTGCATCCATGATGTCTGAAGTTCATGATTCACAGTTAATTGATGACGAAGAAGATGAGTATTTGTAACAGGCATGAAGATACGGTTTTCGAAATATAAAACAGATTTACACTTTTAAATAAATAACCCTTCGACTCCGCTCAGGGTGACAATGAACAATGAATGTCATGCTGAGCGGAGTCGAAGCATTAAAAGGTTGCGTATTGTAAATTTTTCGAAAAGCAGATGTTTTTAACTATCTGATGATGCATAAGAGATAAAACATCATAGACATATTCGAATTATTAGTCATATTTTCCCGGACGATAGATTACAGGATTTCTTATGCGCAGAAAAGATAAAGAGATTACAGACCGAAAAGAAATTGATGAATTACTTACAAAGGTAAAAACAGGCAGACTGGGCACTTGTTCACGAGAAATTCCTTACATCACACCAATGAATTTTGCATATGACAAAGAAACAATGAAAATATTTCTCCATTGTGCCAATGAAGGGAAGAAACTGGAAAATATTCGTATTAACCAAAATGTTTGTTTTGAGGTTGACGATGTGGCAGATGTTATTGTGAAGCAGCCAACGTGTGCTTCCTCTGTTGCATACCGTTCGGTAATTATGTTTGGCACAATAAAGGAAATACATGACCCTGGCGAGAAGACTGAGTCCCTGCAAAAACTTGCTGAAAAATACGCGCCCCAGAATCCTAAAGCGCCATTTACTGATGCAATGTTGAACAAGACCAATGTTCTCGAGATACAGATTATGGAAATTACCGCAAAGAGAAGCCCTGCCAGACCGGCTTTTGCCGATTCGTCAAAAAAGTAAATCATTTAATAGTAAGGAAAGATATTATGGAGATTATAGGTTCGAAAAGATTGCAATCTATTGGTTCTTATGCGTTTGCTGAGGTGGACAAAGAAGTCGAAAAACTGAAGGCCATGGGAGTCGCTCCTATTGATTTTGGAGTGGGAGATCCAACTGTCCCAACCCCTGAAATTGTTCGCAAGGCAACTCAGGAGGGAATAACAAATCGTAAATCATCAGGATACCCAAGCTATATCGGAACTTCCGAATTTCGGCAGGCAATTTCAAAATGGACAAATAAAAGATTCGGCGTTCAGTTAGACCCCGCTACGGAGATTTCTTCCACCATCGGGTCGAAGGAAGGAATATTTAACTTTCACGAAGGATTAGTCGACCCTGGCGACTATGTGATAATTCCTACTCCCGGATATCCGCCGTACACGCGCGGGACGTTGTTTGCCGAGGGAATACCTTATTATGTGCCACTCCTTGAAGAAAATAAGTTTCTTATTGATCTGAAATCAATTCCGGAAAAGATATGCAAAAAGGCAAAGATATTATGGCTTAATTATCCGAACAGTCCGACAGGGGCAGTTGCTCCGTTATCGTATTTGAAAGAAGTCGCAGAATTTGGGAAAAAGCATAATATTATTATCGCATCAGATGAAGCATACAGTGAAATATATTTTAATGAACCCCCGCATAGCATCCTTGAAGTAGCAAAAGAGGGAATCATTGTTTTTAATTCGTTTTCAAAAAGAAGCGCAATGACATGCTATCGGGTCGGTTGGGTTGCCGGAGACAAAAAGATCGTTGATATTTTTAAGAAAGTAAAAACAAACATCGATTCCGGAACGCCTACATTTATACAGGATGGCGCGATAGCGGCATTGAGTGATGAAACTCATGTTAAGGAAATGCGGGTTGATTATCAGAAGAAAAGAGATTTGCTCGTCGCTGCATTCAAAAAGATCAATCTTTCCGATTGTACCCCGGCAGCTACCATTTATTTGTGGCAAAAAGCGCCGAAAGGAATGACCTCCGTGGAATTTGCCAAGAAACTTCTTTCTCCTGATATTGCTATAGTCACAACACCGGGAGGGTGGATAAGTGACAAAACAGAGAGCGGCATAAATCCCGGAGAGGGATATGTTCGGTTCGCTTTGGTTCCCAGCATCGAAGACACAAAAAAAGCTGCAAAGAGGATAGAAGAAAAATTATCGAAGATTATTTGAAGTATATTTTAGTGTTGTTTGTAATAAATCAGGAATTTTCATGAAAAAACGATTATTTAGCGGGATTCAACCGAGCGGTGAAGTACATATAGGAAACTACCTCGGCGCCATAAAGAACTGGGTAGGAATGATTGATCAATACGATTGCATTTTCTGCATTGTCGATTATCACGCAATAACGATAGAATACGACCCGAAAGAAATGCAAAATCGCATAATCAAAGCTGCCGCAGTCAATATTGCAGCCGGTCTTGATCCGGATAAGTGCACTCTGTTTGTTCAATCTCATGTGCCGGAACATACCGAACTCGCATGGATACTGAATTCTGTGACCCCGGTTGGCCATTTGGAACGTATGACGCAATTCAAGGATAAAGCAAAACAACACAGGGATAATATTAATACGGGTTTGTTTACGTATCCCGTTTTGCAGGCGGCAGATATTTTAGTGTACAAGGGAGAGGCGGTTCCCGTAGGTGAAGATCAGGTGCAACACATAGAATTGGCAAGAGAGATTGCAAGAAAGTTTAATCAGAGATATGGAGAAACATTTCCCGATCCACAGGAAATACTGTCAAACGCGCCAAGGATTATGGGACTTGACGGAAAAACAAAGATGAGCAAGAGCAGGGATAATTACATATCACTGGTAGAATCTCCGGAATCAATATGGAAAAAATTGTCTACTGCGGTAACAGACGAGAACAGAAAAAGACGTACAGACCCTGGTAATCCCGACATATGCAATCTTTTTGCATTACACAAATTTTATTCTGGCAGCGAGCAAATAGAACGCATTAACAGGGCATGTCGCATTGCGGAAATTGGTTGTATCGAGTGCAAAAAAACATTATCCGAAAATATCGTAAGTGATTTAGCTCCCATGCGGGAAAAATATGAACAGTTGATAAAAGATAAGAATTTTATCATCGATATATTGCATAAAGGCGCCAAAAAATGCAAAAGCATGGCGGAAACAACCATGTCTGAAGTGAAAAAACGAATGGGATTGGTGTAGACGATTTAATGCTCCAAAAAAATTTAAAAAACAAATGATAGATCAGTTCAGGAAGATAATTGTATCTTTATTAAAAGAAAAAACAGATCTTATCGAAGATGAAATAGATAAATGCATAGAAATTCCCCCCGATTCAAAAATGGGGGACTATGCGTTTCCCTGCTTTAGCCTTTCAAAAACACTTAAAAAACCTCCAAATAAGATTGCTTCGGAATTGGCGGAGCAAATATCCCCCGTTAACCCCATAAATGAGATAAAAGCCATTGGCCCCTATTTGAATTTTTTCCTGGACAAGAAAATATTCTCCGAGGTCGTGTTAAAAAAAATCAGCAATGAAACTGATCTGTATGGTTCCGATGCTATTGGTACTGACAAAACTGTTGTAATTGATTATTCTTCTCCAAACATTGCAAAACATCTTGCCGTTCATCATCTCCGCTCTGCGTTAATTGGAAACGCTCTTTATAATATATATAAGGAATTGGGGTACAAGTGTGTCGGTATAAATCACCTCGGCGACTGGGGAACTCAGTTTGGCCAACTGATTGTTGCGTATCGGAAATGGGGAGAAAAGAATCTCGAAAAATATACGATTACCGATCTGAATAAACTCTATGTCAAATTTCATCAGGAAGCGGAAAAAGATATTCATCTTGAGGACGAGGCAAGAGAATGGTTCAAGAAACTGGAGAACGGAGATGGGGAGGCAATTGCGTTATGGAAACGTTTCAAGGATATCAGCCTTCTTGAATTTCAAAGAGTATACAAGATGCTTGGAATTCAATTTGATGCTTTCGTCGGTGAGAGTTTTTATAACACAATGGTTGATGATACTGTGCTAAGAATACAGAAAAAAGGTTTATCCTGTATCAGTGAGCAGGCATTGATTATTGACCTGGAACGTTATAATATGCCTCCCTGTTTGCTGAGGAAAAAAGATGACACTACATTGTACGCAACGCGTGATATTGCGGCAGCGGAGTACAGGAGCGCTGAGTATCATTTTGATAAAATGATTTATGTCGTTGGTTCTGAGCAAAAACTTCATTTTAACCAGGTATTCAAGGTGTTGGAACTGATGGGGTACGATTGGGCAAATAACTGTGTTCACGTGGATTTTGGTCTCATGAAATTTAAGGAAGGCAGGATGTCCACCCGCAAAGGAATGGTAGTATTGCTGGAGGATTTATTGATTGAAGCGGTTGAGCGCATCAAAAAGATCATTGAAGAAAAGAATCCCTCCTTAAAGGACAAGGAAATAGTTGCCAATGATGTTGGCATTGGGGCGGTAATATTCGCAGATCTGAGCACAAAACGAAATAAGGATGTAATATTTGACTGGGATACCGTATTAAATTTTGAGGGAGAAACAGGCCCTTACGTGCAATATACCCACGCACGCCTTTGCAGTATTTTAAGAAAATATGGGAAAGCAGTTACGTCAAATATTGATTTTGCATTGCTTAAAGAAGACGATGCCATCAATCTCATAAAAGTCTTGTGGCAATATCCTTTCGTATTGTTAAAATCTGCCCAGTTTTACGAACCTTCATTAATTAGCAACTATCTTATTGATGTTTGTGCAAAAGTTAATAAATTCTATAATTCTCACAGAGTATTATCAGAAGATGATGACCTTACAAAAGCAAGAATACTTATGGTAAATGCCGCACGGCAAATTATCAAAAATGGGCTAAAAATCCTTGGTATGCATGCACCCACAGAAATGTAAATAGTAGAGACGCATTGCTATGCGTCTCTCGTTTGACCATGCTAAACTTGTATGACATCGGCTATAAATTTCAATTTTTTAACCTATTACGTGTTCATTTGTAGTGTTATTTCGTCATGACTGAAGAACGAACAAAAAAGATATTGTCCCTTCTTGAAAAAGAATATCCGGATGCAAAACTTATTCTTCGGTATAAGACACCTCTGGAATTATTGATTGCGACCATACTGGCTGCTCAATGCACTGATGAACGGGTAAATAAGGTGACAGAGCATCTATTTGCAAAATACAAATCCGCAAATGAGTATGCTGACGCAAAGCAGGAGGTTTTTGAGCAGGAAATCCGTCAGACCGGTTTTTACAAAAACAAGGCGAAGAATATTATTGCATGCACAAAGGAATTAGTTGGCACATTTCATGGCAAAGTGCCGGAAACCATGGAAGAACTTTTGACGCTTCCCGGAGTCGGGAGGAAAACAGCCAATGTGCTGCTTGGCAATGTATTCGGTAAACAGGCGATTGCGGTAGATACACACGTATTTCGTGTTTCTCACCGCCTGGGTTTTGCGAAATCAAACAATCCTGATAAGGTAGAAATGGAGCTGTGTGAGATTCTGCCGGAAAGGAAATGGACAAAGGCTTGCCTTGTTATGGGCACACATGGCAGGCGAACTTGCGCTGCCAAAAAGCCATTATGTGCTACGTGTGTTGTGGAGAAATTATGCAATTCAGATGATAAAATAACATAATCCGACCCAAATATTATTGATTCCCCATGGCAGGAAGTTCAATAATAAAAGTAGCGCCTTTCCCCTCCTCGCTTTGCACGTGAATTTTCCCATTGTGCTGTTGGATAATGCTTTGAGCGATAGACAGCCCCAGCCCGGTGCCTTTTTTCTTTTTGTTTGCCCTTTTGGTGAAAAACGGTTCGAATATTTTAGTAAGATTTTCCTTGGGTATTCCAGGACCCGTGTCTGATATAGTGGCCTTTACGACATTATTCTGACTTTCAGTTTTAATAGTCAGGCACTTATCATACTCTGATACTTCCATTGCGGCACAGGCATTTTCAATGATATTCAGCAATACCCTGCGTATTTGGTATTTATCGACAAAAATGAACGGCAGAGCATCTCCAAGTAAAATAATAGTTTTGATATTTGCATGATCAAACTGATAGGCTTTTTGCTTTATAATATCTTCGATAATTTCATTGATATTAATTTGCACTTTTGACAGGGTATAATTTCCGGTAAAGGTGAGGAGGCTTTTTACGACGTCCTGAATCTGTTCTGTCTCTTTCTGAATTCTTTGGAGATATTTCAGCGCTTTCTCGCTCATTGCGGGATCGTTCATGACCAGTTCTGTGCAGAGTTGAATGCCCGCGAGGGGATTATTCAATTCATGGGCAGCGCCTGCCACCAGATTGCTTACCGCAAAAAGCCTTTCCGATTTTACCACCTGATTTGTCAATTGATGCTCCCGGGTAACGTCTCTCAGGACAATGACTATCCCAATATTCTTTCCTGTGAAAGCCCGTGTCAGTCGTTTCCTCTTTCTGCGGTCTCTGATGTCATGTATTTTTTCATCAATAAATTGACTAACCGAAGATGCGATGACATTGAAATATTTTTCTCCATCGCCATTAATAGTTATTTCATAGGAAACAGAATTTTCCTTTTTTTCTAACAATGCATTGTAGATATCCTTAATGAAAATGGTATTTATACTGATTAATGATCCATCGCTGCTTCTCTTTAAATTAAGCTGACCGAGTATCCCATTCGCAGCCTTGTTAACAGTAGTTATCTTTCCATTCATATCCATGAAAATGATACCATCAACTATGCCATCTATCATAGAGTGCAGTGTTAATTCTTCCACATCCAGGCGTTGGTTGCAGAGGTTTAAATGGTATTTTATTAATGTATTTGCAAAAACTGATGGAATGGTATTTTTATCCTCAGGTTTTATAACATAGTCGTTTGCTCCTGCTTTCATCAATTCAATTGCCCTTGCCTCTGAAGCCTCTGGAATAATAATCGTTATGAATATTTCAGGAACGGTTTCTTTTGCTCTTTTTATTAATTCAGAAACATTTGATTCAGGTAAATGATCATCAAAAAAAATGACCGATAGTTTTTCATTTTCCAATCGATGGAGGGCTTCCTTCTCATCTTCCGCGATAAACACTTTATAGCCTTCCGCAAGAAGATAATTTTTTAATATTTGTGCAAGAGATTGATCGCTGCTGACAATTAAAACTTTTATCCTGTCTTCGACAATATCATCAGATGAAGATTTATTTTGCATCAAATGTAATAAATCTTCCAATACAAATGCCGGGTGGATAGTGAGATATGCGCCGACGCATTTTGCCAATTGCGGAACCATGCAATTCTTTTGTGAATCAGTGATTAAAATCACAGGGACGTTATTACAATGTACAAAAAGAGGGGACTTCATTATCTTGCATAATTGAAATCCATCTAACATTGGCAGGTCTGCATCTAAAAATACAAAATCGGGAGTTTTGGCGTTGAGAAATTTTAGAACCTCGTCTCCATTTGATGCCGTTAGTATGCTTTCAAATCCATGTTGTTTCAGGTAGCAAATTATATGGTCATATTTATCTAATCTGTGCGACGCGAACAATAGGGTTTCATTCATGTACTTTTGTTGCTCCTAAAAATATTAAATAATAAAAACAAATGGTGAATTTACAACGGATACAGAAAATTATCAAGATAGTGTTATTCTCCAAGTACTACTAAAAACATGCCAAAAATTATATAAAAAACAAAGAAATAAGAAAATAAAAAAAAGATTCATATCCTGTTGTTGTAAATAGAGATAAAGAGAGAATAGAATTACTGAGGTATGCAAAAAACGAAATTTGTTTTAGTATTGTAAAAAATTGCAATGGGTGCAAATGCCATATTTAAGGTATCTTTGCCATCGTTTTTTCAAAAATACGAAGTTTAAGATAGATGGTAAATGGTATGGGGTAATATGTGAGACGTATAACAATCACAAAATAAAAAATAAAAAAAGCAGGGCAAGTGCGCCGCCTAAAAAGTATTGGGATATATCATAGATGATATTTTTCTTTTTCACGCCAATGATATTTTTATTCGTTTCAATAACTCTTTTGAAGATATTCCTGAGTTCATCACCGGTAGCATCGTGTTGATAAGAGCCGCCAACCATTTCTGCTATTTCTTGTAATAGTTTTGGATCGGGTTTTGTGTAGATAATATCTCCTTCCTCTGTGAGTTCGTAGCCGCTTTTTTTGCCGAGTTTGTCCCTTTTCGGTATGGGGGTCGAATTATTTGGATCTCCGATACCAACGATATACGTAGAAATATCTTTTTTCTCCAGTAACAATCTCACCGCTTCCGAGACCTGGCTTCTTCTTAAAAGCTGTTCCTCTCCATCGGTGAGAAGTATTATTATCTTTCTCATTTTTTCCTTGCTAAAGGTTTCCATGGCAGAGATAAAGGCATTTCCAATATTTGTTCCGTACGGCACAAACCTGACGTAGTGTTCGTTCACCATGTTTAATACTCTGAGAAAGACCCTTTCATAGTCATTCGTCGGATAGGGGAGAAGGGAAAAAGCGCGTGCGGCAAAGACAACCAGACCAACCCGGTCATCTTCAAGTTCTTTTACAAGATGGGCAATCTCCCTTTTTGCACATTCCAGCCGGTTCGGTTTTACATCCTCCGCAAGCATACTCAGAGAGACGTCAAGCACAAATATTATTTCAAGCCCCTCTTTTTCATATTGATCTTCTGTTGTCTGCCATTTGGGCTGGAGAATGGTAAGTCCTAAAGCACAGCAGGCAGCGCTTATGCTGATACCCTTGAAAAGATTTCTGTAAAGTGCGGGTATTTTGCTGAATTTTTGCAGATATGTTTTCTGTCCGAAAGCTTTTATCCATGCAGCTTTTCTCCAGTAAAGGAGAAAGTATAGTACCAGGATCAGGCAGGAAAGGGAAAATACAAAGGGCGTATATTTTTCATGGATAAAAGTTAACATTACAGTATCCTTGCGGGTTCAGATTTGTAATCTGAACCCAATAGTTTATCTGAATTAATAGCGCGATATATATATATTTCATGGTTAAATTACCACGTATGAAACGTAGGGGTTCAGGTCACAGACCTGAACCCGCAGGAGTCAAGAAGGTTCATTTGACCCAGCCTGCCCAGTTTGGGAATGCATTTGTTGTAGAGACGCATTGCTATGCGTCTCTACAAGTTTCGCCAGTATATTCTTTGTGGTGGCAGGAGTTTCCTCCTGACAGCAACACAGGGATGTATCCGCAATGCGCTACTACACAGAAGGTGGCAGGAGGTAACTCCTGCCACCACTTTAAAATTACGCCATTGGCGATTCTCAATAATATAAGCGGCAAGGCACGCCTTGCCGCTACATTTCTAAAATCAGATTTATTTTGCTATACCTTACCAGCGGATTTTTTGCTCTCCGCTATAGCGATACTTGGTGCCCCATGGGATAAGCTTCAGGGCTTCTATCCGGTCTTCCCGTTCTTCCTGTTTTTTGGAAAACATGGTATTGAATTGCAACTCTCCCAGTCTCATCCTTTCAAGATTTTTTTTTGCCTGAAAATCATCAGGGTCTATCTTAAGCGCCTCAACATACTGCATTGCGGCGGTGGAAAAATCCATGTCTTCCGCAATTATATTTGCATTGTTATAGATTGCCCTTGCTTTTAACAGGGGATCGGTTGTTTCCATTGTTTTCCTGTATTCGATGGAAGCCTTTTTCTTTTCCGATAATAAAGAATATAACACGCCTTTGTTGTAACTGATTAAAGTATCTTTGTCTGATAATTTGCTGATGATGGGATTGCTTTCCAACTCACGAATCATGGAAAGGGCATCCTGGTATTTCCCCATTTTTGTCTTTTCATCAGCACTCGTAATGATGGTGTTCATTTTTAAGCTTGTGTAACCGTAAAAGATGAGAATACATGCAAGAACAACGAGCATTATTTTCAGAAACGATTTATAAAACATACGTATCTCCTGATTTATTTAAGGAATTTTGATCCAGAAATTTTCAATAAAAACAGAAACCAAAAGAAAAAACAAACTTGCTATCGTGGGATAGAGATAAAGGTCTTTTTTTTTCAGAATATTTTCGATTACGATTTCATCTTTTTCAATTCTATCTATTTCATTATAGAAATGTGCAACCTCTTCAAAATTATCGGCATGAAAATATTTACCGCCGGTCGATTCTATTGCTTCCTGCAATTCCCGGATATGTTGTGCGGCAACATCAGGGTCAATACCATAGACATCTGACGCTTTTACTGCCACAACATATGCCTTTATTCCCAGTCTCTGCAAAAGCCTCAGGGGTCTGTCCGGAGACATGCCGATATTGTATATGCCGTCCGTGAAGAGAATAATCAGTTTATTCTTCAAAACATCCCTTTTCTTCATTTCTTTAACGAATGAAATGGCATAATCACCGAGGTATTGCTTGTTGATGCTGTTTCTTAATTCGGTAAAGGTAAATTTATTTCCCATCTCTTTTTCGAACAATGCGGTAATTGAGGTAAAAATGCCTTCTCCTATGGATGTTTGGTAGCCCATTTGTGAGGAGTGCACGCGTTCCAGTGATTTTTGAAGCAATTCCCTTTCCATAGTAGGCATTGTAATGAGGGCTGCATCGGTGCCGAAAATAGATAACCCTATGATATCATTTGTTCGTTTTTTTATAAAAGCGCCCACAATTTCTTTTATTGTTTCAATGGCAGCCCCTGTTGTACTGAAGGATGTGTCAATACAGAGAAGTATTTCACGTCCCCGCAAAGATATCTTTTCTTTATGATAGGCAGATTGCGGATATGTCATTGCCACTATTAAAAAAAACAGGGAACCAAAAAAAACAGGCTTATAAGAACCTTCAATAATCTTTCTGAACCCGTGTGGTTCTTTTACATGATACAGACTTGAATATCCTATATATTTTTTCCCCTTCCAAAAAAAATAAAGCAAGCCAAGAGGAATAAGCAGTAAAAAAAGCCAGGGATTCGCTATAGTCATTTATTTATACACCTGTCAGCCGCACAACTTCTTCCAGACTATCTTTTATTTTTTTGAAGGAAACTTTAGAAATTTGCTTGCCAAAAATGAGAGAATCCAACAGCTTAAAAGATTCTTTTGCCGTGTTGACTGCATCTTCTGAAAGTTTATTTTGCCCGTTATGATCAAAAAAGCGGGCAGTGGTTAACGATTGCGCGAGTTCGTTTGAAATACCAAGAAGCGTGCTTAAGTATTTCCTCAGAGCCTTGTTTGCAATGTGTATGACTTCTTTGTTTTTTGAATCATCATCGGCATACTCAAGTTCCGTAATGGCATTCTTTAAATCCTCCAGGGCAATTTGAGGGGTGATAACAGCAATTGCCGGTGTTTTCTCCGCGTGTTTCATAATAGATGTTCGAATTGTAAGAATGACAAATGAAAGCAGCAGGAAGATGCCCATGCCAATGGGAAGGTAACTGTGAAGATATATGTGTTTTTTTGAATAGAGCATCGGACCCTTTAATCCTTCCAAAGGGACATCAACCGACTTAAGGAGTGTGTTGATAAGAATGGAAATAGGGGCGGTGTGTGCCTCATTTGTAGTGATGGAAGCTTCGTTGCTTCCGGTTGTTGCAGCACTTGAAACCGGTTCTTTGTAATATAAAACGGATAAGGTTGGAATCTCCGGATTCCGTTTTTTCTCACCCAGTTCATACATCGCAAGGGTATAATTGATCACCGTTTTGGTAATTTCCCCGTCTGTTTGTGTCGTTGCCTCTGTTTTTAATACTTCAAATGGGGGAAATTGCATTTTATTCAAATTATCCCACAATAATTTTATATCCTTTTCGTGTCTGATTGTTAGCGTATAGTGAATGCGATCACCTATGCAGATAACATCCTTATCGATTTTTCCTTCAACGAGAATCGGCACCTTTTTTACGGCGATAGGGGCGGAACTGGCAGTGCCTTCGGTTGAATCAATAGTATTGGTATAAGAAAGAGTGAAGGAAGGTATTGAATATATGCCTTCTTTGCTCTCCGGTGGCAGCGAAAGAGCATAGGTAATCACCGCAAAATCATGGATATTGTCAAAAATCTGCCGTTCACCAATAATTATTCCTTCTATTACAAAAGGGCTAAGGTCTATATTGGCAAGACTCTGCAAATCCACAGTCATTCCCAGTTTCCATAAAACCTGCACGGTAAGGTGTAACGTTTTTCCGGGAATGATTCTGTAATCATCAATAAATGTCCATATTTCGAGAGATTTGTCCGTAAGCAGAAGTTCCTTTTTTAATTCTGATTCTGATTCTGCGGCTGCCGGTTCTTCATTTTTTTGTGTTTCCTGGCAATATACCCCGGTAAAACAGTATCCTCCGAAAAACATACTACTGAATAACAATAAACTTAAAAAATGTTTCATCTTTTTATTCTTCCCCCTCTGCGAATGCGTTTATCGAAAAATCCGGAGATTTTTTGTATCCATACTCCCTCGTCTTCGTCAGTATTAATAATAATATAATCGATAGCTAATTTTCTCAACAGGGTAAAAAAAGGGGCAGGCACGTCAAGCGCCTTTGAAATGCCTAATGATTTTTTGTTTTGTGTTTCCATATCGCAAACTGTCAGATATCCCCTTGTTTTTGGAATAAATGTCTCCCTTTTGTCGGAAACAACAACAGGAATAACTTCATGCCGGTAAGAAAGTGTTTTCAGTGAACGTTCATAATTATGGGGTGCAAGAAAATCAGATAAGATAAAAACGACCGAAGGGTTTTTGACTTTTTTGAGTAAGAAGGTTATAGGTATATTGATATCGGTAAAATGAGAGGCAGGTCTCTCCGATAAAACTTTTTTCATATTTTTAAAAGCTTCTTTTTCTCCCGCTTTTGGTGGTATGTAGCATTCAATCTTATCCGTAAACGTAAGAAAACCAATTTCATTGCCTGTCTCCGCTGCGGCATATACGAGCAACGAAAGTAATTCCGATTGAATGTCACCTTTTGTATGATAAAAAGAACCAAAGTCTTCAGAACGGCTTTTATCGATAATAAAAAAAATAGTCGCTCTTTTATCGGTTAATTTCAGACGCACGTGCAATTGTCCTGTTTTGGAAGTGGTTTTCCAGTCAACAGCTTTCAAATCATCGCCGGCCTGATATTGCCGGAGTTCATCCAATTCCAGCCCGTGCGTTGAATTTATATAACTGGAGAAAGATCCATCAAAAAGATTTCCTATAAATCTTTGTAAATAAAGCCGGACGCGTTTTTTTTTCAAGGTATTTATTCCAAAATTGGAACCCTGTGGAGAATTTGTGTGATAATGTCGTCGGAGTCCAGTCCTTCTGCTTCCGCCTCGTGTGTGAGAATAATTCTATGCCGTAAAACGGGATATGCCATTTTTTGAACATGCTCCGGTAGAATTGTGTCGTCTCCGTGCATAAATGCATATACACGGGAAGCCTTCGTAAGCGCAATCGTTGCCCTTGGGGAAGCGCCATACATAACAAGGTTTCTTATGTCGCCATTGTTTTCCTCCGGCCTTGTCGCTCTTACAAGGCGTGTGATATATTGCACTATATACGGCACATCATTCGGCGAGAGCCACTCTTCGATGGCATTTCGTAAGGCAAGTATTTCCGTTGGTTTTAAAATGACCTCAAGAGGTATTTTCGTATCAGAGGCATGTTTTTCAGTTATCTCCATTTCATTATTATAGGAAGGATATTGTATTTTTATTTTAAACATAAAGCGGTCTATTTCTGCTTCCGGCAATAAATAGGTGCCCGATATTTCAATAGGGTTTTGTGTAGCAAGCACAAGAAATAGTTTTTCCAGGGGATACGTCTCCCTGCCGATGGTCACCTGTTTTTCCTGCATTGCTTCCAATAAGGCGCTTTGTACTTTTGCCGGAGCACGGTTGATTTCATCTGCAAGAAGAATATTGGTAAAAACAGGACCTTTTTGAATTCTGCTTTTTTTTGTTTCAGGGAGCCACATTTCAAATCCTGTAATATCCGCCGGAATGAGGTCTGGGGTAAATTGTACACGGTGAAATTTTGCATCCAGAATGCTTGCTACTGTTTTTACCGTCATCGTTTTTCCAAGCCCGGGATATCCTTCCAGCAAGATATGCCCATCTGACAAAAGAGCGATGATAATTGTTTCAATCATTTCCTCCTGACCGACAATGACTTTCCCGATTTCGTGTTTTATTTTTTCTATTTTCTCTTTAATTGAGTGTCTGTCATTCTGAGTTTTTGTTTGAGTTTTCACCGTATTTAATTCCCTCCTTTAGGAGAAACAGCTTTAAGTAATGCTGAATAATTTACTATTATTGCATTATTGCAAGGGTGATTGTATTTACGAGTGAAATTATATAATTTCTTTTTATTGTTTACAAATAATAATTTATTACTACTGTGTGGGTAAAAAATTTATTGACAGTTAATTTGAAAAGTTGTATATATTCAACATTTTGTGACACTTTACGCAATCTCTCCATAAATTTATAGTACAGTAATATTTACTGTTAGATTAATTAACCTATTCTAGTGAAAGGGGTTTGGAATGTCGTTCTCAAAACCAAATGCGTCGGCAGCGACTCGTACAAAAAATAGAACACCAAATGACAGAAATGCCTCCAGCGGGATGTGTTCTGTTTGTGTTGATGATTGTCCTGGTTTTTGTGAAATAGGAAAGTCAGCATTTCGATCTGCTGAAAATTTGTATCCACAACCATTTGGAGTAATTACTGCCGGTGCCGATAAAGAATATCCTGTAGATTTTAGCCATTTAAATATAATGGGAACTGCAGTTGGCGCTGTTGGTATTGAGGCCAACAGTGATAAAGCTATTTTTGATAATGTAAATACGGAAACGCGGCTTGGTAAAGATAAAGGCATCAGGTTGAAAATGCCAATTATGATTCCCGGACTTGGTTCCACAAAAGTTGCAAAGACGCATTGGGATGGTTTAGCCATAGGTTCGGCGATTTCCGGGACGGCATTAACGATTGGTGAAAATGTTGGCGGAATGGACGAACAATCCAAAATATCAAATGGTAGAATAACCCATTGCCCTGATCTTGAATACAGAGTCAAAACATTCCAGGAATGGCAGCAGGACGGTTATGGTTTGATCGTAATGCAGGAAAATGTTGAAGATAGTCGGTTAGGTATACTGGAATATGGAGTTGAAAAACTCGGTGTTCAGGCGGTCGAAATGAAGTGGGGACAAGGGGCAAAAGATATTGGGGGCGAGGTTAAGATAAACAACCTGGAAAAAGCAAAAATGTTGCGTGACCGTGGTTATATCGTGCTGCCTGATCCGTATGATCGTGATGCTGCCAATAGTTTTGGAAAGTCATTTAAGGAATTTGAAAGACATTCCAGAGTCGGTATGGTAAATGAAGATGATTTTGTAAAAAGGGTAAAACAATTAAGAAATGCCGGGGCAAAGTATGTATTCTTGAAAACAGGGGCATACCGGCCTGCTGATCTTGCAAGGGCAGTATGGTATTGTTCCATTGCGGGCGTTGATGTTTTAACCGTTGATGGAGCCGGTGGGGGCACTGGTATGAGTCCGTGGCACATGATGAATGAATGGGGAATTCCGACATTATACATTTCAGCCCTTACCTATAACTATGTACATCAGCTTGCGTCAAAGGGACATTACGTGCCGGATATCATACTTGCGGGTGGTTTCGCGTTTGAGGATGATATTTTCAAAGCATTCGCAATTGGCGCACCATACGTGAAAGCGGTTGGCATGGCGCGCTCGCCTCTTTGTGCGGCACATGTGGGTACTGTGGTCTCCAATCAGATAAAAGAAGGCAAGATTGAAAAATTTATTTCAGACTATGGTAATACAACAGAAGAAATCTTTGTCTTGGCTTCAAAGGTAAAAAGATTATTTGGCACAGCAAAAAAAGAGGTCCCTCCAAATGCTTTAGGGCTGTATTCTTATTATCAGCGTTTGTCTCAAGGATTACGCCAGTTAATGTGCGGATCGAGGAAATTTGCGTTGGAATACATTACGAGGAATGATATCGTTACGCTGACACGTGATGCTGCTGATGTAACAGGAATAACATACATTATGGACGCCGATAAGGCGGAAGCACAAATGATTCTTTCAGGAAAAGGCGCTAAACCAAAGGCGAAAACAGCCGCAACAGCAAAAACTGTGGCGAAAGGAAATGCAAAAGCAGCAAAGCCCATCGTTAAAGAAAAAACAAAAGGCACAACAAAGACGGCGGTGAAGAAAAAGGGAAGAAAATAAACTTTGACGTTGAATATGTTTAAGGATTTTTAATAAAAAAACGGGGCGAACAGCTTGTTCGCCCCCATAAATCCTTAAATAAAACCTTTTCCCTTTATGTCATCGCTAAGAGTTCATCGACCATTGAAGATATCTTTGCGAATCTTTCCTTTTGTATACCTCCGCCTACGGCCTTTGCTTCATCTACTTTTCCTGCGAAAAAATTTGGAATAACTTCGTTATCTCTTGTATTTCTGAAAATATCCCAGGCGTCTTTCAATTCCTTAAGTTTACCCGCTACATTTGTGCCTTTTGCCTTTTCCATCAAGGTAGAAAGAAATGTTATAGTTTCATTTGTTAGATTTTTTACTTTCGCACTGTATTCTTCCTGTTTTCCCCTGTTACTTTCTCCAAGCATGGAAACAAGGGCGGTCCTTGCATCCACAAGCTTCGTCTTAAGATCATTTATTTCACCTTTGCTAATAGCCATATTTTACCATCCTCCTATGTTTTTTCGCCTTCACTGGGTTTACAGACGAGCCACACGGCTGTCACATGCATGTGAAGGATATCAGACAAGTAAAAACCGGAGTCTTCAAGTATGGTTTATCAGAGGCGCAAATTAAGAGACTAAATGAAGACATTGTGCTAAACATTGAGCAAAAAACAAATATTATAGCTACTTTATACAGGAAGTGTTTTTTTCATAGGATTAGCAATATAGCAAAAATAAAGAAAAGAGCAAGAGTTTTTTGTTTTATCAACTCTATAGAATACCTAAGAAGATAGAAGATGACGCACCCCCTTTCGCTCTGTATGATACTTGCATTGCCATACTACATGTGATAGACTTTTTTATCTCCGGATACTTTCTTAGGAATGGGCTGCCTGAACAACCCCTTTGACATCCTTGCCTGTCGGCGGCAGACAGGCTAATTAAGGATATTATCTTCTTCAAATATTTCAGCTTTGCTTTTGCCATTTTCCCCGGTCGGAGCTGGGGATTTGGCTCAGGGAGTTAAAAATTTCGGAAGGTGTATTTTTTTATGAAGATTGCTTTAGTGGTGTATCAGTTTATAAAAGAAAAAGGGGGCGTTGAGCGTTATGTCTGTAATTTGGCAGAACAACTGTTCCATAAAAAGTATGAGGTACATATATTTACACACCATTTTCCGGAAAAGGAGGATGAAAGATTTACCTTTCATTACGTGCCAGCTATTTCATTCTGGTCTCCGCTAAAATACTGGACCTTTGCAGTCAATGCGCCCAAAATTGTAAAAAAAACAGGGATACCATTTGATATTATTCATGGGTTTACGCAAACATTGCATCAGGACATATACAGGGTAGGCGGGGGATGCCACTGGGATTATATGTTGCATACATATCCGTTAATGAAAACTGCTATTGGTAAGATATTGTTATGTCTCAATCCAAGACACTTGGGCCTTTTGCTCCTTGAAAAAAAGATTTTCAAGAAGAAACGTTACAAACAAGTTACTTGCATTTCAGAGATGTGTAAAGAAGAATTGATGGCACACTATAAAATACCTCCGGAAGATATCGTTGTTATCTATAATGGTGTGGATACAAATTTTTTTACTCCTGATAACCGCTTAAAATACAGAGATACTATAAGAAGTCTGTATGGAGTGGGTCCGAATGATATTCTTTTAGTGTTTGTAGGTTCCGGGTTCAAGAGGAAAGGGCTTATACATGTGATAAATGCTTTGGCGATGATGGACATGCAAAGAAACTTCAAGTTGTTGGTTGTTGGCAAGGGAGATGAAAAAAAGTTCCGGTCAATCGCAAAAGAGAGAGGTATTTATGAAAGGATAATTTTTGCAGGCACAAGCAAAGAGGTACAAAAAATATATGCGTCAGGAGATATTTTTGTTTTCCCAAGTGAATATGACGCATTTGGCACTGCATGTCTCGAGGCCATGGCATCGGGATTGCCCGTAATTGTTAGTAAAGCGAGTGGCGCATCTGAAATTATCGATGATGGTAAAGATGGATTTGTCATTGAACATCCGATCAATGCAAAAGAAATCTTAAATTCTTTGAATGCCCTTCATGAAAAAGAAAAAAGGGAACAAATGGGAATAGCGGCAAGGCATAAATCAGAGAAATATTCATTGGATGAAAATATTAATAAAACCCTGTTGATATATCAGAATCTCTTATGTGGTAAAAAATATTAAGTGCACTGGTTTGGTGTAGTTGAAAAAATCCCTAAAAGTTATATCCGATACTTCCAATAAGCGTTGTATCATCTTTTTGGTTGCCTTCAGCAGGAGTGTTATCATATTGATTTAATAATTCAGTGCTGAGAGACAAGGCTTTTATCAGACTGTGTTTCACGCCAAAGCTTGAATCTATACGCCAATCTTCCTGATCTTCCATACTCACCGTGTATTCATTTTTTGCAAATAAAGTCGTGGTATTCAGCATTTGCCAGTCAAAAAATTGCCCAAAACGCAAACCTGAATATTTTTCAATAGCTCCCCCGTGAAATCTTTCAAATGTATAGGCAGGTCCTCCCTCAAACCGATACTTCAGTTTTTCTTTGTTGATCAAACGAAACCCTGGTCCAAAAGAAGTAATAGTTCTGTAACTTAAATCTTCAATTTCATCATGTTCAAAGTATTCCTGTAAATACAGGTATATCCTGAAAGAGGTATTGTATTCATATTTCACCGTTGCTCTTTGTTCATCGGCAGTTTCTTCACTATCGTCAGTATCTTCGTTTTTCTGGGTTTCGAAAATGGCGAGCATATCGAAGGATATTTTATCCCGTTTCCTTTCATTTAAAAATCCAAGTTTCAGATGAGTTGTGGTAGATTTTGTATTTCCTGTTTTAATATTAACGCCGGATTCAACGCTTCCCTTCCATGTTTTTTGCGGAGAAGGAATTATTTTGCCCTCTTCCGCTACGGCGACTGTTTTATCTTTGTCCTCAGCAGTTGTTTGATCAGAATCGGTTTTCTTTTCAGGCTTTTGTATATCTGTTTGTACTAATTGCTGTGGCATAGAATATTTCGTGGTAGAAGCTATATCTGCCGGTTTTGAGAATGGTTTTCCTTCCTGTACGATTATGGTTTTGTCAGTTGCATCCACAGAATCTAACGTTTTAAAGGCGGAAATATCTATATTTTTGATGGAAATATTTTCACCATGTGCCGGTTTAAGAATAGATAACAGAGGCTGTTTGTTTTTATAAGAATAGACCTTTATAATTTCGTTATTTCGGGAGAAAACACTGACGTTTTCCAGTCGAATATTACAGACATTTTCTCCGTCTTGCAGAAATGTAATAGAAGTATCGGTAATTTTCAGAAGTTCCCCTTGTATGTAAATACCATCTACTGTTATTAATTCATCCGGCAATGATTGGGAGTGTAAAGCGTACGATTTGTTGTGTGTCTGTTTTTTTGGTGTTATTTGGTTTTTAATTTTTCTTGTTTTATTGTCTTTGGGCGTAAAAAAAAGATATTCATTTTCAATAGAATAATCTGTACTTTGACTGGAGTAATCATCAAATGACATATGAAGCGAAGAAACGGCAGATGTGGGAATCGATAATATTACTCTGTTGTTTACAAGCGTTTCGACTTTGCATTGAATGGTTATGTCATCTAATTTTAAGGAAATATTATCGGTATCAAAAGTTTCTTCAGGAAACTGCATTGATAAAGATTTTAAATCGTTTTGCGATATTTCTGCTGTTAAATAATTTTCCTTAAAACCAATAATGGTAATATCGATACTCTTATTGATATTCTTTAAAAACAGGGAATCTCCGAGTGCAGTGGCGCAAATACATATAAAAAGAATTATTGCAGAAAAAGAAAATCTCATTGCTGACGGACTTTCATTTTATTACGGTTCAAATAAAAAAATTATTTTACCATGTTTTTATCTGTTTTTCTTTTCTTTTTTCTGTTAGTATTTAGCCTGTAAATTCAACGGTAAGGATTACAAGTATTATTTATCTAGTTTCTTTTCTTTTGCTCTCTTTTTATTCAAGGTACGACTTAGGTACGACTTGAGATAGGGGGGCGGTGCGCTTTTTTCAAACCTCAATACTCATTAATATACCTCTTTCTTGGACGCACAATAATTTTTAGAAATGGCATTAGGGGCTAGGTTGACGAACCGAAAGCCGCAATCCTGAGCGGTTGTCCTTAATCTTACCTTCAGGGGTTATTGCAGGAGATAACATCATGCCGGAAAGCAATAAACCGCAAACCACACCAATTGACGATTATCGTCTTTACAAAGATAAAATCAATCCTGACTTAATATATAAGTGTGTGAAAGACAATTTGCGACCGACAGGGTGCAATTGATGTTTTTGAAAACGAAAATACTGGCAAGATGAAGATTGTTCCTTTTATTGAAGTTCCAGTGGATATCCCACAAAATGTGATTGATGTTTTTTTGGATCGAACAAAGGAATTACTAGTATATCGATTCCTAAATAACATAGCAATAAGTCTATAAAACAGAAAGAGAATCCATTTTGTATTTCCATTTAAAAACCACCGGTTCACTATTAACTTCATCTATATATTTCATAATGCGTTCC
>Ga0194119_10003686_pt1 | contig 24413 bp, 23 predicted proteins | sample TA2MahC100mmetaG_FD_148620 | JGI IMG/M metagenome (GOLD analysis project Ga0194119, IMG submission 148620) | Freshwater microbial communities from Lake Tanganyika, Tanzania - TA2015018 Mahale Deep Cast 100m | ecosystem: Environmental > Aquatic > Freshwater > Lake | place: Tanzania: Lake...
GGGCGTGCAGGTGAATATCGCCGCGGAGGCCAGACCGACCCATACTGAGGCGAGCCTGACCCCCAGGCTGTATGTCATCAGACCGGCATGCACGCCCGCGAAGTAATGCATGAACTTCGGCACGGACTCCCCAGGCACAAACAGCATGCCAGCCGCGTAGAGAACGTGCCCGTTCAGGCCAGGGAAGTAGCTCTGAATCTGCTGACGGACCTCCACGATTGCCCGATTCACCGCGAACTCGCGCGCGATAGGAAGGTGCATTGCCAGAGCGTCATGACGGACATCAGGAGCAACAGCACCGACCATGCCTATCAGCATCAGGACTGCCAAGCCCCACCACGACACCGACTCGAGCGAGGACGCAAGATCCTGACGCACGGGTCGGCGGCGCGAGAACGCCTGCCGTGCGCAGAGGACGGTCAGGACAACCCCGGTTGTGAAGATGGCGGTGACCAAGGGCAGGCTGAGAGCGCCAACCGCGCCTGCCAGCACAACAAGCAGGACAACGACCGAGAGCCCCACAGCAGTAACAAGAGGAACGCCCTCCCATGAACCTCGGGCCTCTTCCAGATCCAGCCAGCCCGCCACCACCGAGCCGTACCCGAACGCCGCAACCCACAGCAAGCTCGCTACAACCAGTGCTCCAAGCACACCGGCTGGGGCGGCAAGGAGCACGGCGCAGGCCGCCGTCAGAACCACCAGACCCCGACGGGCAGCGGTGGGGCCGTGGCGACGCTCCGCCTTCCAGAACAACGCGCCCGGGATCCCGAGCACGGCGACCAGAACCAAGATATGCTCCAGACTGCTCACCATTCTTGCACCGTCAGGGCTCCGAGCGAGGTGTTGGCCACTTGACGTAGGCAAGGAGCATGCCCCTGAACCGGTTCGCCGCCCACAGAGCAGCGAATAGGAAACACGTGTCGATCAGCAAGTTAAACAGGTGGAGCTGCCTCCCCGTGTCAAGGAGACCATCACCCATGAACTTCGCGACATACTGCACGGCCGCCATAACGCCAAGAAGGATGAAGAGCTCAGCCAGCAATCGCGAGGTCGCGTTGGCAGACCGCTTGAGGGCCACCAACCCGGCACAGAGCTGCAGGATGAGGAATACGACTAGGGTGCAGAGACCGACATGCCAGCGAGCCCGTAGATTGCTCCAGATCGCAAACGCCCGACTGTGCGCCCGCGGATGATACCCGCTCTCCTTGAGGAAGTTGCCACAGCACGGTGGCCTCATGAGAAGGGCATCACGAGCCTGCAGACCTGCTACCCGCAAGAGCGCGCCCGGGCGGGTGATGTAGAACCAGACGATGCGCGTCTGCCCCAGCGCCTCGACGAAGACGCTCCGAAACCCGTCATCCTTGAGGGCGGAGTCAGGCTGGAAGGCGTTCGTGTTCGCCAGTCTCGCCAGCCGAGGGTCGAGCCCCAGCGCCGACAGGTCTCCTTCAGGCGAAGGCGAGTTGATCAGGATCCCGGAGAACACCGCGTTGTACAGCTGCGCCTCACGAATGAATGCCGGCCGCGTGGTGTAGTGCCAGCAAGAGAAGACGATCAGGGCCGCGGCCGCAGAGAGAGCCCTTCGGCGCCACGACGGCTCGGACCAGCGCCAGAACAGGCGCGCGCCCCAGAGGGCCAGAAGCCAGCCGAGCGTGCTGTTGTGCGCCCTCGCGCCGATGAAGAGGGCGGCGGCCACCGAGAAGAACACCAGATGCCAGAAGCTGGGCCTTGAGGCCGTCAACGCGAAGAACGATGCCGCAAGGGTTAGTGCGAAGAAGATGAGGCTTGCCGGTTCACTGTAGAAAGAGTTGAAGTACGCCACGTACCCGACATCGGTGAAGATCAGCGCCACGAGCCCCAGCAAGACGGCCCGCGAGGCTATCGGCAGAGGCCGGCTGGCATACAGAACAAGCCATACGCTCGCCAGGAAGCACACGGCATTGACGGCACCCATGACCCGCAGATCGAAAAGCCCATCCTTCGATATCACCCGGTTGGCGGCCATCGCGACTTCCAGCAGGAGCTGCTGCGATGAGATCACGCCGCTGTTCCACCACGGCTCCACCACTCTGAACTTGGTGTTGATGTAGCGGAAGTACCTGTCTTCGCGATCCTCCGTGGTGTACTGGAGGCCGACGCGCCCCATGAGGCGTTCGAAGTCACCATTGTCGGCCAGGCCCACGATGGGCGGCAGAAAGAGCTGGTAACCGATCACGCAGGCCATTGCCAGCACGACTATTGCGTCCCATCGTGATCGCCGGGTGGCGACACGCAGAGCGGGCGCGCCGTGATGAGGTTGGGGTCTAGAATCCTGATTCATCTTGCCCCCGAGGTCGTGCTACAAAGCCCGGCTGCGTCGCCCCAGCAGCCGCTCCAGGACGCGGGCGATCCGGTGACCTATTGCACGAGATGCCTTCGCCGGCGCTGGCGCTGGCTCCCGCAGGCCTGGACGAGGGTGAGCGGCCAGGATCTCCCGCATCTCCGCTTCGAGGCGATCCGAAGCCCGGGTCACAGCATGCGCCCGTAGGCTGCCGCACGTCTCGCTGTCCTCAGCGCTCTCCGGGAGGCCGCTGCTCACCAATCCCCCTCAGGCGGTGGTCCCCACACCTCGGCCCTGAGATTGCCCGTCCTCACGCCGGGCGGGAGACCCGACTACTTGAAGATCCCAAAGAGACATGTCGGCCTGAGAACTCCATTGGTCACCATCTGTATGTCCATCTCGGTGATCAACGCAGCGACTGCCCGATCCATCTCGAGGCTGCGATCATAGCGTCGATTCACCACATCGCGGTGCTGCGCCTTCGCCCTTCAGCCATCCTCGGGACAGTCTGCCAGGAATCACACGGGCTACCACCGCTGGGACGAGCCGATCATCGGAATCAGCCGACAACTGCGCTCAAACAGCATGTGAGCCCTACCATCAACCTCGGCTGACACCTCTGCACCGGTCCCGGTTTCCTGGACAGTTTCTTGGCTTCGCGGATCACGCTGCCACCACCTGCCTGACAAGCGCATAGGCCTCCCGGGGTGTCCGGTGCCCATGCCGCTCAATGAGCCACTGGGTATTGTACCGCTCGACGAACGCGCAGACCGCTGTGCGCAGGTCGTCGAGATCGGCATACGTCCGGGCCCACAAGCACTGCTCTTTGAGCGTTCGGATGAACCGCTCAGCACACCCATTGCACGGCGGTTCCCCGGCGAACGCGGGGGGCGCCTCGATCCCCAACCAGCGCAGCGCGCCCTGGAAGTGTCCTGAGGTGTACTGCGGCCCCCAGTCGTGCCGACAGGCGATCCCGCGGGCGACGTCGGGCGTGACCTTCCCGAAGCGCTGCCGGACTGCATCGTAGATCGGCTCGGTAGCTGCGAACCGGTCGCCGCGCTTGGCCACGGTCGCCCAGGCCTCAGCGCTGAAGTGATCGACGGCGACGAACGCCCACACCCAGCCGTCGTCCCGGGTGTAGGCCATGGTGGCGTCCGTGCCCCACAGGAGATCGGGGGCCGATGGGATGATGGTTCCATCGTGCGGGCGGGGCTTCCGCCGCCCCCGCGCGCGTTGCGGCGCCAGCAGGCCGGCCTGACGCATCAGGCGTAACACGCGCTTGCGGCCCCCGCAGACCTTCCGCTCGCGCCTCAGGCGGGCCGTGACCTTCCGATGCCCTTCTCCAGCGAACGGCGCCTGGTGAATCACCTCGCGGATCATCGCCAGGAGCGCATCATCGCTGACCTGCGGCCTGGGACCCCGTGGCACCCGCTCGGGGGTTGCCCCGCATGACTCCAGGGCCTTGCCTCGGCGCGCGTAGATCGTCGAGCGCGGCGCGACGAGGAGCCAGCAGACGCGCGCCAGCGGCACCCCTGTCTCCGCGCTCACCTCGACGGCTTCCTGGGCGGGATTTGGAGCCCCCTTTTTCGGGCCACCGCCCGGAGCACCTCATTCTCCATCGTCAGCGCGCCGATCTTGCGCTCGGCTTCCTTCAGGCGACGGTCTTCCAGCGCCAGGGGCTTGCCCTTCAAGCCTTCGATGCCGCCGGCGACAAACTCATCGCGCCAGGCCTGCAGCCGGTGGGCTTCCACCCGTAGCTCCCTGCTGAGCTCCTCCAGGCTCTCCCCGCGCAGAAGGCGTATGACCGCGTCAGCTTTCTTGCGAGCGGACCACCGGTTCTCGTGGGGGCGCCGGGCTGTGACCACCGCCGTCCCCACGTCTCCCATATGGACCTCCCTCCATTATCAGGTGTCCATGGAAACCGGGTGCGGTGGACCTCCACAGTCAACCTCCGATCTCCAACCGCAAATTCCCTCCCGGTAGAGTAGCGTCGTAACACCCAGTCACGGGCAAGAGGCTCAGCCCTGATCCGAAGACGGGCTGTAACATCGGCCGGCGTCTGCTCAGCAATTACATGCAGCGCTGAGTAGAATGTTGGCTCCAGAAGAGACATGCACCTTCCGTCATAGTAGATCTGCAGCTGATTCAGCACGCCATGAAAAGACAGGACAGCGAATAGGCCCAAGGCAGCCGCCTTCGATACACGAGTAGCCAGCGGATGCTGAATCAGAAGCGCCAGAGCGACGGACAGAACCAGCCCGCTCGCATACATGTAATGGGCACCCTTCGCGAAGATAGCCAGGACAGGAACCAGCGGGAGGAAATACAAAGACGAGTAGCCTAGAACCCCCTTGGTGCGGAGGATACGATGGACAAAGAGCAGCAACACCGCGTGAATCATCGTCGCGACCAGTTTCTCCCCGCCCGAAAAGAACACGTAGTTACCCGCCTCACTCAAGCGAGGCAGGAACGGGTAGTAGAAGTAGAGCCAGAGGTTCACTCCGACGTTCGACAGGTCAACCCCGTATGGGGCACCATGGGGCAGAGAGGCAGAATTGATCAGCGCACCAGAGCGGAGGACCACTAGACTGCACTATCTCGCATTACTGTTGACAGTGAAGGAGGGTCATATGACGAACCCTTCCCGTTGGACAGGTCCCCTGCATGGGGAGGCGGGGAGGAGCGCCCATGACCCTCGACGACAGTGTACACGCTCATCGCCTCCGTGTAATGGCCCGCGCACACGCCTTGAGCAATGTCACCCGGGCGTGTCAGGAGGCCGGGATCTCCCGGACCCTGTTCTACCTATTAGCGATGCCTGTAAACTGACCCAGGTGTGATGCTCGAAAATTGACCCACCCCCCTGAGGCGATGAAAGGGGGTAGGGGAATGGCAGGGGAACCAGCCCTCCCAGTCACCGACTGGCGAGGTGCCGACGTGCTCACCTACGACACCTGGGCGCAGATTCGTGCGCTCCATCAGCAGGGTCACAGCATTCGACAGATTGCGCGCGGCCTCGATGTCGCCCGCAACACCGTCCGGGAGGCGCTGCGGAGCGCCACGCCTCCGCGCTACAGGCCGCGGGCGGCCCGGCCGTCGGTCGTGGATCCCTACCGGGCGTATCTAGCCGAGCGGGCGCCGCTGGTCGGCTACAATGCCTGGCGCCTGTACCTGAAACTGCAGCCCCTGGGCTATTCTGGCAAGTACGAGACGGTGAAGCGCGCGGTGCGGCCGCTGCGCGCGGCCGTGCAGCAGGCGGCGGTGGCCACGGTGCGGTTCGAGACGCCGCCGGGCGTGCAGTGGCAGGCGGACTGGAGCACGGCCCGGGTCGACCTGGGAGGGGGGCTGCGCCGGGTGTCCGTGTTCACGATGGTCTCCGCGTACTCCCGCCGGCTCTATGCGGAGCTCACGGAGGACCAGACCCTGCCGACGCTGCTGGCCTGCCATGAGCACGCCTTCGACTGGTTTGACGGGCTGCCGGCGGAGATCCTCTACGACAATCCCAAGACGATCGTGCTGGCCCGCGATGCCGCGGGTACGCATATCGACTGGAACCCGCGCTTCTGGGACTTCGCCCGGTACTATGGGCTGCGCCCGCGGCTGTGTCGCGTCTACCGGGCCCGCACCAAAGGCAAGGTGGAAGCGGCGATCCGGTATGTCAAGCGCAGCTTCCTGCTGGGCCAGGCCTTCCCCTCTCTGGACGCGGCGAACGAGACCCTGGGGATCTGGCTGTGCACTGTCGCGGATCAGCGCGTACACGGATCGCTCCACCAGCGGCCCGGCGAGCGCTGGGCCGCCGACGCCGCTGCCCTCCGCCCGCGGGCGTCGCACCCCCGTTACGTGCTGCCGATGGCCTGGCGCCGGCGGGCCGGCGTCGATGGCCTGATCACCGTGGAGACCAATCGCTACTCGGTGCCGGCCCAGTACCTCGGCCAGGACGTGGACATCGTGCCGGGCCCGGAGGAGACGCTGCGGGTCTACCGGCACGGACACCTGATCGCCATCCACGCACGCCAGCCGGGGCGCGCCGCGGTGGTTGTGGATCCGGCCCATGCGCATGGCATCGCCGCCCTCAGCGGGCTCCAGACCGGTGGAGCCTGGCGCGGGCAGCCGCTGCCCGACGTCGAGGTGCGGGATCTGGGCGTCTATGAGCGTCTGGAGAGCATGGAGGTAGCCCATGCCCGAGCCTGAGCTCGCCCGCCTCTACGACTCGCTTCGCCGGCTGCGCTTGCCGAAGCTCCTCGAGCGCGTGGACACCTTGCTCCAGGAGGCCAGCCAGCAGGATCTCACCTACGCCGCCTTCCTCGACCGCTGCCTGGCCGAAGAGGTCGCCAGCAAGACCGACCGGCAGGTCGCCATGCACACGGCCATGGCCCGCTTCCCCTACCTCAAGACCCTGGAAGGCTTCGACTTCAGCTTCCAGCCGTCCATCGACCGCAAGAAGATCCACGAACTGGCCGCCGGCCGCTTCATCGAGCAGGCCGAGAACGTGATCCTGCTCGGCCCGCCCGGCACCGGGAAGACCCATCTGGCCGTGGCCCTGGCGCTCAAGGCCGTCCAGCGCGGGGTGCGAGCCTACTTCACTTCGGCCACCAGCCTGCTGGCCGCACTGACCAAGGCCTATGCCGAGAACCGCTTCGAGGACAAGCTCAAGTTCTACACGATGCCCAAGCTCCTGGTCATCGACGAGATCGGCTACGTGCCCATCGACCGGCACGCCGCCCATCTCTTCTTCCAGCTCATCTCGCGCCGGTACGAGCGGGGCGCCATGCTGCTGACCAGCAATCGCGGCTTCGGCCAGTGGGGTGAGGTCTTCGGGGACCCCATCATCGCCACCGCCATCCTCGACCGGCTCCTGCACCACAGCGTGACCATTAACATCAAGGGCGAGTCGTACCGGCTGAAAGAGAAGCAGAAGGCCGGCGTCCTCAAGCAGCCGGTGGCACCAGCCTGACATCACGCGCCGACAGGGGGTGGGTCAGAATTCGAGCATCGGGGTGGGTCAAAGTTCGGGCATCATTGACACTACCGCTGGCGGCGGCGCTATGTGGCCTATGGGGCGCCCGGGTTGCATCCCCGACGCCCGGGCCCGCGGCGGGGTCGGCCCTTGAGTCTCAGCCTGCAGGCCGAGCGGGCCATCCTGGCCCTGGCGCTGGCCTGGCCGACGTGGGGCCCGGCCCGGCTGGCCGTGCAGTTGGCCCGCCCCGAGCACGGTGGCTGGCGCGTCGCCCCGGCCACGATCTATCGGCTCCTGCGGCGGATGGGCCTGTCGACCCGCTTCCAGCGGCTGGCGGTGCTGGAAGCCCACAGTGCCCAGGCGGCCGGGCTCCTGACGGAGCGCACGCGCCGACGGCTGGCCGCAGCGCGGCGCCGGCGCGGCCCGCATGTGGCCGCCCAGCACCCTGGCGATCTGGTCTGCCTGGACACGTTCTACATCGGGAAGCTCAAAGGGGTCGGGAAGGTCTGGCAGTACACGGCCTGCGACGCGGCCTGCTCGTATGCGATCGCCCAGGTGACCACCGAGTTCTCGGCGAACGCCGCAGCGCAGTTCCTGCGCACGCGCGTCTGGCCGGCCTACCAGGCCGCCGGCTGGCCGCTCCGTCGCGTGCTGACGGATCAGGGCAGCGAGTATCGGGGGGCCTTCGATCAGGCCTGTCAGCAGTTCCACATCAAGCACACCCGGACGCGCCCCCGCCACGCCTGGACCAACGGGTTCGCGGAGCGGCTGCAGGGCACCATCCTCACCGAGCTGTGGCGCGTCGAGTTCCGTCGCCGCTTCTTCACCAACGTCGCCCAATTGCAGGTGGCCCTGGATCGCTACCTCGGGTTCTACAACCATCAGCGGCCGCACCTCGGATACCGCACGCAGGGCCGGCGGCCCGCCGAGATCTTCTGGACGTCGTCGTGGGCGGAGCATCATGAGCACGTCAGGCCAGCGTGAGGTGTACACACCCATGCGAAACTGGACACGCTAGTAGGCTGCCAAGCACGGCGGCAGAGAAGTGCAGTAGTTTCGGCACACCCTCGCCCGGGAAGAGCAGCATACCCTCGGCATAGAGCACCGCCCCGCTCATCGGGAGATAGCTCATGATGTGGTGCCTCAGGTCAGCAATGATCCCGCTCTCCGCAAACTCACGGGCGATGGGCAGGTGCATAGTCAGTGCGTCAGAACGCACCTCGGGGGCCAAGGCCCCCACCATTGCTATCTGGACGAGAACAACCCAGCCCCACCACCAGAACACGGCCACCGTCCCACCCGGCAGAACCGGCCCGCTCAGGAAGCCCTGGCGGAGCCTGAGTGAACCGACGGCGCCAAGCAGAACCCCGACCACGCACACAGCTAGGATAGCGGGTCTGGTCAACCACCCCACGATGCCCAGGATGGTCCCGAAAAACATGAGCGCTGCGAAGCCCATAGTGATCCGAATTGGCGCACCCTGCCAGATACCACAATCCGGATCGCACCCCAGCAGCCCACTGATGCGGCTGCCGAATCCGTAGGCTGCGGCTACCATCATGACCGCGGCGCCAGCAGGCCCGAGGGCGTGTGCCGATGCTATCTGCAGCAATCCGATGACACAGGCAAGAAGCACGAGAGTGCGCGCCGCAATCAGCCGACCGCGACTAATCTCTACCTTCCATAGGAGCAGGGCGGGCAGCACCACGAGTCCAACCGTTGTCCAGTCGACCCATGGCCGCCGCAAGAACTGCAGGGTGGTCTGCGGATCCGCCACCAAACTGAAGTAGGCCCAACACAGGACGCCGCATGCGACGACGAGGAACCATCTTAGCGCCGCCTGTTCCCGGTTGGCAATCGTCCTAGCGCTGTCGCGCTCAGGGCTCCCGTCAGCCATGCAACCCGCAGGCGGCACCCCCCTTCTGATCTCTATCACGCCGATCCTGTAAGTGACTCACAACTCGGTCCGCTGTTCGGCTACCGGCGCGCTCCTCCTGCCGCTGAAGTCCCCGTCTATGAGCTTAGCCACCGCTCGTCCCAACCGAATCGCATGATTAACCCCTCGATCCCAGGGATGGATCTGACTCATGCTGAGCCAGTACAGGCCATCGCACGGTGTGCGCAGGCTCGGGACACGCGCCGAGTAGTTCACACTGGGGATCGGTTGGGCATACGGCTCGCGGAACAACCACCACCGGTTGATCCAGGAGGGGTTGAATTCAGGATTGAGCGATGCCAGGGCATCCACAAAGGTGTGGAAGACGTCTTCCGGGGCCATCTTGAAGTAGTCGTGGTCTGCATGGCAGTAATCGCCGCAATACACGACGTGGTTCCCGCCAAAGCAATTCGGCGGTGCAAAATGCGTGTGTTCGACAAGAACCAGGAATGGGAAGTGGCTCTTTGGCAGACCCGTCCAGTAGGTATTGCTTGTGAGCGGTCGGGTCAGGCTGAGAAGCAGCACCACTGCCCCGATGAACTTCAGACCCTCCAGGCGAGCCCGGTAGTCTTCGGAAAGGTCCGACACCAGTCTAGTAAGCAGGCCCGGAGAACCGGTGACAACGCAGACGTCCACCTCTAGAGGCTCGCCGACAGCCGTTCTCACGACATGCGTCCCTCTCCCAACTTGGTCGACGCGGATCACTGGCACCCGGAGACGAAGGTCTACCCCAAGGCTTGAGCATCGCTCCGCCAGCAGGTCGAAGAAGGCCTGAAAACCCCCCTTGAAAGCCCACAGCGCTGAGGTGCGAGAATGCACGCGGGCCCAGACCCAGGCCATGTTGACATCACCATAGTAGGCCTCGGCGAACTTGCCAAGAAGCAGCGGTTTCCAGATAGTCTCGTATGCTCGCGGCCCACAGTAGCGAATGAGCCACTCACGAGCTGTTACAGACTCGAGCAGCTGCCAGTTCCGCGTTTTCCGGAGCCACAGTAGAGTGGCGCCAAGCCGGAATCTGTCCAGCAGAGATAGCCCAGGAAACCGCAGTAGGCTTAGAGGAGAATCAAGCTGGCAAGGTTGCCCGTCGTGCCAGAAGGCTGTGACGACTCGCTTGGACCACAACCGATCGCTGACGCCGAGCTCTTGCACCAGTCCAAGCAGATCGGTGTCGGTCTGAAACCAGTGGTGGTAGAAGCGCTCAACGGACCACGCCCAGCCGGATTCACGGAATCCCGAGGCCAATCCCCCCACGCGATCGTCAGCCTCGAAGAGGGTCACCGAGTGTCCGTAGCGGGCAAGATCATAGGCGGCAGACATCCCCGCGGCACCAGCCCCGACTATGGCGACTCTCACTGGGCGTCTCCATGTAGAACTTCCAGCGAGGACTGTAGAGACGACCCCGACAGTCCAAAGCGCGGCCAGAGTAGGGTGCCGAGCAGCGTTATGGGTGCCCAGAGAACGACGTGGACAGCAACCGTGTACGCCGCTGCAGGGCCGGCAGCGATTCCGAAAAGGCTCAGGGTGTAGATGCCCGCTGCGTGAAAAGATCCAATGTAACCCGGGGCAGCGGGAATTGCGGCCGCGAGGCTTGCGACGACCATCATGACGAGCACGGTCGTCGGCTGGCCGTCAAGCCGAAATGCGGCGGCAACTGCCAGGTAGGTCGTGTATTCGAACGCCCACGCCAAGACCGTACACGCGGTCACAATGGCGACTGCACGCGCGTCGCGAAGGATCGCCAAGGCCGTGAGGACTCGCGAGAGCGCTTCCGAAAGACGGAGATATCGAGCAGTAGTCGGGCTCCTGCCTGCCCAGCTGTTGACAATGGCGCCAGAAGATCGCGCCAGGAAGACCAAAACGACAGCCCCGAAGACAACCAGCCCGAGGAATGTCGTCACCGATGCTACGATAGGCCTGAGGGAATGGCGTGCCGTGTAGGGTAACACGACCAACACAACCGACAAGGCCGCGAGCAGCAGGGCCCCATCCAGGATACGTTCCAAGACAACGCCTACCCCCCCGGGAACAAAGCCAATTCCATGGCGATACCTCAACAGGACCACACGCAGGATTTCACCAGCCCTTGCGGGGAGGAGGTTGTTGCCAGCATACCCGATGGCGACAATCGGGAAGAGCTGTCGTGCACCGATCACCCGTGGACGGCCGATAACCCACGCCCATCTCCAGGCCCGCATCCATGTGGCTGCGCCATAGAGGAACAACGCTGGCACCAGCCAGGACAGAATAACGCCCTGAAAGGCATCCCGTGTTGCAGCCGAGGCAAGCACACTCCAGACCCAGATCAGGGCGAGAGCGCTAATCAGCATTCCAAGCCACGAACGCGGAGATCGCCACATCGTCACGGGTCAGCGGCGGAGGCAGTGTTCTGCGCCAGAGATGCCCGGGGCACGCACTAGAACCAGTGGGCTCAAGAAGGCCCAGTCGGCTGCGCCTCCACCGGGCTCAGGGAGAAGCTCGAGTCGTAGGACTGCCCCTTCAGAGTACCGGGGGAGGGCGGGGAACAGGACATAGAAGAAGGGGTCGTCTCGGCGGTACATCTCCCGCGTGAATACGAACTTCCCTAGTTCAACCTGTGCCTTGCCGGCTGGCAATACGCTGGCGCGCATGGTGAAGCCATCGCTGTGTTCTGGCGGTCTCAACACACCCAGGAGCAACTTGCTGTCAGACTTCCACGCAACCCCACGAAGACGGAGTTCGGCTTCGGTGATCATCGCGATTGCAGGCCGCAACGGCCTGATGTTCAGACCCTCTTCCCGCCCGATGTTCCAGCCAAGGGTAATGGGGTAGCGAAACCTCCCCTTCGGGTCCTCCAGTCTCGAAGGAAGGGATATGACCTTGTTTGAGCGCAGTTGCGACAGGAGATCCTGTTCAACTTCACAGGTCAGAAGATGGTCAGTCCATCGGCTCGACAGAATGCGGTGGATAGTGTAGGGCCCTACCGCACTTGGCTCGCTTCCATACTGGGAAACCGCCAGTCTGACCAGGGACTGAACGAACCCGTGCCCCTTAATCTCCGGTACCTCGACCAGGTACGCGGAATGGCCATCCCCGGACCACAGCCAATCCCTCTCGAATTCCCCTACATCTATCGCCGAGAGCGCAGGCACAAACCACGGCATGTACCATTGATAACCATAGATGTGTGTGCGGATGGCGTCTCGCCCCGAAGCCGCCCAGCTGGCGAACCGTACAACTGCTCTCTGGGCTTCTAGGTATGGGCGCTGCGCTGCGACCTGGCTGCACTGCTTGGCCAGCCCGATGACGGACACGAGAGCCGCAGCCGCCACCACAGCCAGCTTCAGGCATGCTCGGAGGCGGCCTGTCCGAATCGGCCGTCCGGTCTCTAACACGGAATTGACGATTCTCGCGCTGAGATCCCCCAGCATGACGGCCCCTATCCACGCCCAGTAGAGAGCGAAGCGGCGGTCGGGTATGGGGGCCATCCAAAGCCACCACCCTAAGAAGCCCATGCACGTGAGGGCCATGAACATGGCCGAGGGGTTCCGCTGCCACAGAGCGCGGAAGAGCCCTATCACTACAGCGACCGGCATGAGGAATGCTAGTAAGGGAGAGGGTAGGCTCGATAGTCGCGGCAGTATTTGCGCCAGTGGGGTCGGCTGACCCGCGAACAAAGTGTGCTGCGTCATGAGCAAGGCACGGGCAAGGAAGTACTCCGGATGCAATAAGCGCGGGAGAATCGCCCAGAAGAGCACGGGCACTATCAATGGCAGCCCAAAGAGGATCCATGCAACCGCGATCCGCGAGATGCTGCGCGGTTGCCGGCCAGCCATGTGGTGCAGTGCTATCGTGGCGAATGCCGATAGGGCAATTGGAAACACAATGGGCTTTGCCAATACGGCAAGTGATACCAGTGCACCAGTTGCCAAGTAATTCAACGGGCGGTCACTGACCAAGGACCGGTGTAGTCCGAACGCCGCCAAACCGACGAGCGCAAATGCTGGGAATTCCCCCAGAATCCTCGCCGCCTCCTCGAACGCACGGAACGGGACTAAGGCGGAGATACCTACTGCCACTGCCACCATCGGAGACGGGGTTGCTCGAAGCACAGAGATCATGACTGCCAGAAAGAGGCCGAAGAAGAGCACGGCTACGACTCGACTCTGCAGTAGGCCGATTCCGCCAATCCGCTGAGAAACTGCCACTGGAAGGAGAACGGTAGGTCCCGTGCTGATAGCTGGGTCAAATGGAACGACCCCGCGAATGGTAGCTGTCCCGTACACACCCTTGGAGACGAGGTTTCGAGGAACAGTGATGTTGAACGACTCGTCAAATGTCAGAGGGAGATTCACCGCGGCGAACGCAACTAGCAAGAAGAGCCCGACTGCTGGGAGAACGGACAAGAAGCCTTCTAGCAGGGGCAGCGTTCGGGCCGTCGCGCTGGGGTCAGCGGTGTCTGGGCGCTGCGCGTCTCCAGATCTTCCTGTCAGATCCCCCTGTTGAAGACCTGTGAGATCTGCCTGACCTGGGCCCAGCAACATGAGGTGCCCTCTCTACTGCCTCTGCCCGGATTCCTGAGCCGTCACTGGTGGCACCATGGAATCTCCGGCATCAGCCTCGGTGGCGACCGAGTCGAGGTCGTCAAGGCCGGCCGTGTCGCCAACCTTCGCGGACGCCGCGCGGGCCATCAGCCGGGCCGTCGCCTCCCAAGTGCAGCCCATGACGCGGGCCTGGGCGGCTCGGCCGATCTGGCGTGACCGTTCGGGGTCTGCGGCCAGCGCGGCTATGGCTTCGGCAAGGGCGTCAGCGCTCCCTGGTTCCACGAGCACCGCCTCGGTCTCAGGCGCAAGGAGGTCACGTATGTTGGGAAGCGCCGGCGCCACGATGGGCCTGCCCATAGCCGCGTACTCCGAGAGCTTCATCGGCGCACCCGTGGCCAGCGTCGAGGGCAGGATCGCGATGTCGAACTCAGCCATCGCCATCACCGCGCGTTCGTGGGCCAGCGGCCCTCGCCACTCGACGAGGTGCGCGATTCCCAAGCGTTCGGTCTGACCCCTGAGCCGAGCCTCTTCCCGACCGGTACCAACTATCATCAGCCGGTACGAAGTCTTCCCGCTTGTGGCAACCAGACGAGCCAGCGCGTCGAGTAGCAGGTCCACCCTGTGCCAGTCCGAGAGGCTCCCCACGAAACCCAGAACGCACACCGGCCTACGCGCGAACGGCGGTGAGGTGCGCGTGGCCTCGAGGCCGAGCCTGACGTGGCGCGCGAAGATGCCGTTCCGCTGCACCAGGAGCTTCCCCGGGGGGATGCCGATCTCGCGGCAGTAGTGCCGCACGGGTCTCGATGGCGTCACGACAAGGGCCGCATGTCGCCCGAGGAGCGTCATCATCCGCTCGTGCAGCCACCGCCAGTACGATTCCGAACGATACCTGCGCTCGACAGGGACGTGAGCGTCCAAGTGGACTACAAGCGGCACCCGCAGCAGCCGCGCAAGCGCTACCCCAGTGACGTCGTAGGTGGTTGCTCTGTGTACAATGAGGTCCGCCCCGTGACGACGAGCCGCGCGCCACACCCGCCAGATTGTAACAGCACTGAGCGCAAACTCGACCGCGTCGCGCGCCCACCAGGGAAGGCTACGCGCGAATCCTCGCAGCCTTGCCGCCGTGGTGCCGGTGCTGTACGGCCTGACGGTGCTCGCGCCGGCGATGGTGACAGTGTGGCCCTCCCTCCTGAAGCCCTCAGCCAACGCCAGCCACTGGACGGCATCGCCGCCGCGACCGATGGTCACGTAGGTGAGAAGAATTCTCATATTGGAGTGCTCACCCCGCAGTGCAGAACGGAACTTAGCCAGGGCCGGATCGCATCACTCTGGCCTAGCAGGTTCGGTCTGTCCCAAACATACTCCTACCTCTGGGCCGGCGGATGGACGGATTGCCCGGGACGGACCGCGCGTGCTAGGCTCCAGTTGGAGGTGGAAGAGTTTGGCCACCCCGGCAGCCCCGATCGGGCAGGTGTCGCGAGCTCGATATCCAGCCACCAGCCCTGGCTTCACCCTAATCGAGATCCTGGTCGCGTTGAGCATTCTGGCCATGGTGGTCATCGCAATGACCAGGGCCTTCGACGCCGGCCTGAGATGGACGGGGAGGAACAGCGACCGGACCGCTGCCACAAACCTGGCGTTGCAGCGCCTCGAGCAGATCAGGTCCTGGGTGGAAGGGTCGCCGGATCAATTGGTCCGGTCGCTGCGGTTTGCCTCTCTGGACGCCCCGCCATGGCAGGAGCCACGAGCGCGCCTGTCCGGCGACTTTCCTCGATTCGAACGCGAGACTATCGTGGATGATGCCGCAGAACGTTTCCCGTATGGGCAGGGGTGGCTATCGGCGAGGGTGGTGACCGTCAGGATCTATGCCGTTTCGGGGCCAGGCGCGATCGCTGAGCTCACCACGGTTGTCGCGGAGTACCCATGAGCAGTGTGCCGGTCAGCCGCCAAGACCGAGCGGGCATGACACTGGTCGAGTTAGTAGTGGCCCTAGCGGTCCTCAGCTTGGCAGTGGGGGCGATCTTCGGCGTCGTGGGCCTCGCCGTCCGTTCGACCTCCATGACCATGCAACTTCAAGACCTCCAGCACAACGCCCGCGTCGCCGTGGATCGAATCATTGAAGAGGTACGATGGGGTGGCGCGCCCCAGGCGAACGCCGGCGGGTTCCTCGAGACCGCCCCCTACGCTCTGTCCGTAACCATCCCGCCCGACCCGGAGTATCCGGGTTGTCTGCGGCTCTGCAGGCCCTATCCTGAGGAGGATCCCGGGCGCGCCTACGCGGTACGCTTCGTCTTCGACTCCAAGACACGCACGATTCGGCGGCAGGTTGACGCCACGGGCCGTTTCCTGGACCACCGCTGGATCCCCGGAGCATGGGAGCCCAGGGATGGGCATATAATCGCCGATCACGTTTCCCTCCTCCATTTCCGCTACTTCAACCGAGACGGTGACCCGACAGACTCGCAGACCGACGCGATACGCGTCAACATGCGCGTAGAAGTCGCCATGGGACGCCACCATCGGGCGCTTACAGCAGACGTATTCCCCAGGCAGAAGTAGTGAATGAACACGCAGGTTCGCGGTCTCAGCCTGATCGAGCTGGTGGTGGTGCTGGCGATCGTGAGCCTGCTGGTCGGAGCGTCTCTTGTCGGTTTCAACATCTCAAGAACTCCTCAGATGCTCTCGCTTGCGGCCAGCCAGGTTGCCGCTGACCTCCGTGCAACCCAGCAGCGCGCCCGGCTTGAGCGTTGGGAGTACACGGCAGCATTTTCCGTCGGCTCGAACCAGTATGGCCTGGCCAGGGCCGGGGGCGGATGGGCGCACCGGGTGCAGCTCCCCCGAGGTGTGATCGTCGTCGAAACCACGTGGCGCGGCAACAAGGTGACCTTCTCGACCTTCGGCAATCCCGACCACCCAGGGGTCATCCGCGTGCGGAACCGGGCCGGGGAGCGTAGCGTCCATGTTGACGCGATGGGCAGGATAACTACAACGCCATAGGGTAGGGTAAGGAGATGGCCAGGTCAGCGCGCAGCATGGTCTTCCTTGGGGCTGTGGGTGCCATTCTCCTGGCGCCCGCGCAGTCGCCCGCCTACGGCATGGCGGTGGCGCTTCACGCACGCCTCGTGCAGGTCATCCCGGTGGCGGGGCTGTGGACCTTGGCGCCTGCCAACGCCGATGCCGCGGCGGTGGTCGCGTCCCCGGCCTATCTCCTGGCGCTCCTGAGCCAGCCAGAGGGCAGAGCCTGGGAGATCATCGCAATCCCAGGCAAAGCACCCGGTGCTGAACAGGTTGGGGCCTGGCCACGCCATCGCGTGTTCTACGTCTCGTCCGAGCACCGTGTCACGCAGGGAGAGCGGACCCTGCGTTCCGTGGAGGCCACCCGCGGGCGCCTTCTGGTGATGCTTCGGGTCTCCGCTACGGGAACGGGCAATGCCAGGGTGACGAGCGCAGCGGTGAGGGTGCGCAGCCTGCTGCCGGTACCCCCGCTTGGAGAGATGCGGGTGCGGTTGGTCCCGCGCGCACGGTTGGAGGATCCCGCCCGCCATGTGGCTGAGGTCGAAATCGCGGTCCCATCCAGAACCGGGCTTGTGCGCGTGAACCTTCCTGCCGACCTACCGGAGGCCACGGCCGCGGGGATGGTGATCCTCTTCGACATGGAGTTCGCAAGACCCGGCAGCTACGATCTCTCCATCGTGTTGGAGGGCTCAGTCGGGCAACGAGCAGTCTCCACCACCCCGGCGATCCTGGTCTACCGTTGGCTCATCGGGACTTCGCGCATGCTGCCCACTGTCAGGGACATCAACTGATGCGCTTGCTCCGTGAACGCGGTGCCGCGCTGGTCACGGTGCTGGCGGTCACAATGGCCTTGGCGGCGCTGGCAGCCGTGCTCCTGACCATTACCGCTCGCGAGATCGCGGTATCTATAGGGCACCGTCTCTCACTCGAGGCGTTCTACCTCGCCGAAGGCGCCGCCCATCTGACCAGGGCATCGCTCCATCGGCTGGTAGTACTCGGGCTGAACGAGGGACTCCATTGGCGCAGCCTGGAGAACGCGGGGAAGCTCCACGCCCACCTCGCCCGGTTGGTGGCTGGAACCGGAACACTAGAGGGGTCATGCGGGAGAGCAACATCCTCGGATACACAGGAACTCGGCGGAAGCAATTCCATCGCGCTCTTCGACATGGTCGGTCTCGGAGCGGCCAACGCCTCTGCGCCAGCGGCGAATGCCACGACAGCGTTCGCTCAGAGCGTCCGGTACCGATTTGCCCCGCTAGAAGGCGACGCCTTTGGGCTCCTGCCAGACGGTCAGGATGATGTCATCACTCCCCTGGGAGTGGGAACGCTGTTGGCCCGCGCGACGGTTGCCCGCGATGGCAACGCCTGGGCCGAGAGCGCGCTCCCAGGCTGCCCTGGAGAGCCACGGTATTTCTTCCCCTTCCGCTATACTATCGATGCCGAGGGGCGAACAGGCCCATTTGGCCGACGCCGTGTGTCGCTGAGCGGGAAGTTTCAGGTCGTAATCGAGCGCCCGAGTTTCTCTCAGTACTTCCTGTTCAGCAACATCTTCGGCACGCGACCTGTCTGTCCCAACCGGCAGCCTTGCCGACGGTGGCTCTCGGCCGGAGCGGTGTACGAGGGACCGGTACACACCAACGAACGCCTGTGGATCGCAGGCGATCCGCTGTTCATGGATCGCGCGACCAGCGCGAACTTTCGCGACAGCAACGGAGACGGCGAACTCAGCCCGGAGCTGGGGGACAGGGTCGGGCAACCGGTGGCGCGGTTCTACAACGGAGGCCTTGAGTGCGCGGGCGACGCGGAGCCCGGAGGGTGGTGTGACCGAAACGCGGCACGTAACCTGCCGGCCGATGCACCAAGGTTTCTGAAGGGATTTGACCGAGGTGTCCCCTATGTCGCGATGCCGGTCGATCTTCACCAGCAGGAATGGTTCGCGCTGGTGGGCAACCTGCGGCGCGATGCCGACGGCGACGGGCTGGTAGATCCCATCTCTAATGTCGACCGGCGCTACGCGCTGGGGCTCCCAGTGGTGACGGCCGACGTCCCGCCTGACGTGTTCTTACCGACTGGCGCTAATGAATCCAGGGTGGACAGGTGCTACTTCGCGGCCGGAGAAGCGGGCGGACGGCTTCGAGGCGGCATCTATGTTGGACGTTCCCTGCGGTCGTTGCGACTCTCCGTTGACGGACGGATGTCTGTCTACGAACTGACCACCGACCCAGATCACTGGTGGACGATCCGCGTGGATCGGGCTGCGCAACTGACCAAGGTCTTCTACAGCCGGAAGGGGACGCCGCTGGAGTGCACGTACCAGGGAGTGCCCAACGGAATCATCTTCGTTCGCGGAGACATCGACGATCTGACTGGCCCTCCTCGCCGCCGGGTCGGCGGCGGTGAGGAGGCGGCCCCGGCAGTTCACCAGGACGACGCAATCACGGTTGTTGCCACGGGCACGATCCGCATAGGGGGCGACCTCCGCTATCAGGTGGATCCCCGCGGACCCGATGATGTGTGGGGGTCCCCACCTTGCTCGGGCGACGACCGGTGCGGGGTCCGCAACCTTTTGGGGATCTACAGCTTCGGCGGGGAAGTCCTTGTTGGGAAGGACGCGCCGGACGATGTAGTGATCCATGCGGTCTTGATGGCAGGCCATGGATCGGTGGGGGTCGCCGAAGTCGAGACACGGTCCTCCCAAGGAACCCTCCACCTTCTGGGCGGAAAGATCAACCGGTACGAGGGCCTCTTTCGCAATGAAGGCTCATTCGGCCGGTTCGGCGGGGGATACCTGCCCGATCTGCGCTTCGATCATCGACTCGGGATTGGTCTGCGTGAGCCCCCAGGGTTTCCCCGACTGCAGGTGCTCGCGGTACGGACCACCCCGGGCCTCGATAGCCGGCCGGCATGGACGGAGCGACCGTGACCCACGGGCAAGTGAACAGACCCTGGTTCGACATCGTATGCCTTGCCGTCATAGACTGGGACTTCAGATTCCAGCGCCCGCAGCAGTTGATGCGTGAACTCGCCCATCAGGGACACCGCGTCTTCTACGTCAGTCCAAACCGTTTCGCCGATGATCCGGCCACCGGAGAATACAGTACCGAGAACCTGGCCCCCGGTATCACCGGCGTCCGTGTCGCTCAAGTGCCCGTGGATCGGCCGTTTGGACCGTACCGCTCGGTCATGGATCCAGGGAACGTGGCCTTGACGCTGTCGAGCATAGATACCCTCCACGACAGGGCCGGACTCTCCAACGGCGTGATTGTCGTTCAGTTCCCTTTCTGGACTCCGGCCGCCCTGTCGCTGCGTGAGCGCTGGGGCTGGCAAGTCATCTACGACTGCATGGACGATTGGGAAGTCTTCCCTGGCATGACCGCTGAGATCGTGGAGGCCGAGCGGACCCTGGTCAGCCTCAGTGACCTGACGGTCGTCTCCGCGGGCCGACTTGAGAGCAAGTGGCGATCCTCCGCAAGGCGCGTGCGGCTGATCCGTAACGGTGGTGACGCTGCCTTCATCCAGAGCAGGTGTCAGCCCAACACGAGGCTCTCGGGCCTTCCTCATCCAATTGTCGGGTTCTTCGGGGCCTCCGCCCACTGGTTCGATGTATCGCTGGTCGAGTCCGTAGCCAGAGCGCGGCCCCAGCACCAGTTCGTGCTTGTGGGAGAGGTCTTCGATCTCGATCTCAGCCGCCTGGCCTCCCTTGCCAATGTCCACCTGTTGGGGGCGCAACCCTACGAGGCCATTCCGGAATTCCTCTACCACTTCGATTGCTGCATGCTCCCCTTCCTGATGAATGCGGTTACTGCGGCTGCGGATCCGATCAAGATCTACGAGTACCTGGCGGCGGGGAAGCCGGTCGTTGCCGTTCCCCTGCCGGAGCTCGACCGGCTGGGCGACTTCATCTACATCGCCGAGGGAGCCGAGGCGTTTGTCGCGGCGATCGACCGATCGCTGGCAGAACCGCAGGGCGATCTAAGTCTGCAGCGCATCCGGTTCGCGGAGAACGAGACCTGGACGCGGCGCGCACAGGATCTCTGCGAGGCGCTCAGGGTGCTGGCGGATAACCCCGCATAGCCCGCTCAAGAGCCTCCTCAGCGTGCCGGCGCGCGGGGCCACAGACAGCCGGAAGTCGCTCCAGCCATCCGTCCAGGAGCGAGAGGTTGCGCCGTGCTGCCGCGACCAGACAAGAGCGCGCCTCCTGAAGGCGCCTCTCCAGAGAAGTCCGGCGCCGCCAGGCGTTGGCCATCATCGCCGCCACGCGCTCCTCGGTGAGCGCAGGGAGGCAACACGCAAAAACGCCCAGGCCTGCATCCTGCATTAGGCTTGCCACCTTGCGGTCGTACGCTATCCCCACCGGCATGGTCCCCGCCACAATCCCGAACACGGCGGCATGATAGCGCATCGCCAGCACCAAGCCGCAGCGAGTAATCACTTCCACGATAGCACCAACCGCCAGCGGTCCGGAGACAACGTGGCACTGGTCGGGCAGGCCAATCTCTTCCGCGACCACACGCGCCACGGCCGCATCGTCGCCGCGTGGATCGGCGCTGTGCTGCAGCGGGACGAAGACAGCCTGGGCACCCGTGGCCTGCAGGAATCGCCGCAGCCCGTCTGCGAGGGCCTGTTGCCATCGTATCGGCTCCACGCCACGATCCCAGAAGCGCAACGCGACGGCCACGGCGCCGCATGCGGTCGTGACCTGGTGGTCAGAAAGGCGGGCAAGGCAGTGTCGGGAGTTCACAGGGGGATCAAACGGCACAAGCAGCCCGAGATCCGCCGTCTGGTGGATGCGGCTGGGCCGAATCCCCAGTTCTCGCAGGATCCGACGTGATTCCCGATCGCGGACGGTGATGAGCGAAGCCGCCTCAAACGCTGCGGCGGAGAAGCCTTGCGCCGAGGCTGAGCGCAGCGGACCCACCCCCTGCGCGAGCATCGCCACAGGTTTCCCGCGGGCTGCAGCTGCCAGCGGAATACCAGCGAAGAGTGAAAGGCCCCAGTGCCCTGAAGCGAGCACCGTCTCGGGCTGCCATCCCCAGTGGTCGTGGAGCAGGCCGCCGCCGCCCATGATGAGCGCATCCGCGCCGGCCAGCGCATCCATCACCGCATCCAGGTCCCGGGAGCTCCGCGCTTCGACCCGGTAATCCTCGCGCGTGCGGGGAGGGTTCCCGGTTAGCACCACCATCGAGTGACGGCGGCCCGACCCGCGGAGATGCGCCAGCAGGACGCCCAGGATGGCTTCATCTCCAGCGTTCGAAGACCCATAGTAGCCGAGCAGGACGAGGCGTTACGGCCTGGGCACAGACCTAAGAGCGCCGCAGGATGCGGCGGAGCCAGCGCGCGGGGGCCATGATCATCCGTGGAAAGGTGAGACGCGTCGAGAGGTCTTCCAGCAGCCGGATCTGGTGAGCGCGGGCAGATTCCGCGACGGCGTGCATCTGGCGGAGTTCGGCGAGGACATCGGCGGTAGGGGGCTCTTGCCGCCCCAGTGCGGCCGGCTTCGGCCCAGAGCCGGGTTGCGGCGCTCCCAGAAACCGAACATAATCTCTCAGTGACTCGGCGAGGTCCCTGGCATCTTGCCCGGGGGAGAGCAGCGGCGCCTGCGGGGGGGCCTCCGGACGGCCCTGTGTGGCTCGCTCGATGACATTGGCAATCGCGCAGCAGAGCTCGCTCGCATCGTCCGATTCCGACGGCACGAGCATCGCGCCTTCCAGCGCAATGCTGAGGAGCCGTGTGGCCGGCGCGTTGGGCTGAGCAGCGAGTTTGGGGGCCCATACAACAGCCGGAACATCGTAGGCGCGCGCCAGCAACAGAAGGCGCGTCAGGTAGGCCGCAGGCCACTCGGGCAGCGGGGCGTCAAAGGCCATGGCTGGGTCCTCGATGCCCATAACCCTCAGATCCGGAGCCAGGACGACCACAACCGACGCTCGCCGGATCGCCGCGGAGAGCCCGTACTCGCCGGATGGTACAACCGAGGCCTCCTGGGAGTCGAGCCGTGCGTGTGCTATTCCCGCCGCTTCGATGGTGGCGCCGGGGAGCAACGTCCGCATGCGGCCGATTACGACGGCACAGAGCTCCTCGATGCGAGCGTCGCCGGGTTGGACGGCGCTGACAACAACGTTGGGCGCACTCGATCTCACAGGCATCACCCAGAGGTCTCCGTCCCATGACGTGCAAGGACACAGGGTCCCGTCATCCTACCCTGACGAAACGGTCGCGAGTAGACCCTCCCACCGTTGGTGCCAGGTGTGGTCGCGGAGGCAGCGCCGGTGGCCCGCCTCGGCAATAGCATCGGCTTCGTCCGGATGGGCCAGGTAGTACTCAATCTGCCGTGTCAAGTCCTCCAGATCGGAGTAGCCAACGATCTCCCGCCCGTACTCGAAGTGCTCGGACATCTCATCGAATCGCTCCGTCAGCACCGGCATGCGGCATGCGGTTGCCTCGAACACACTATACTTCATGGCCAGCAGGCCCGAGTGGGTGCGGGGGAGGCTGAGGTACAGACGGCCGGAGCAGATGGCGCGCAGATAGTCGTCGCCGTGGACCTGCGGCTCGGGCCTGACCACGCAGCCATCCCACCCCCATCCCCAGACGCCTACCGAGAAGTGTCTGGCCAGGGCATTCACGGTCTCGATCCTATCCTTCTTTGCATGTCCGACGACAACAACATCATACCGCTTGGGCACATCCATGTGACGGTGAAACCCGGGATAGCACCCATGCTGGAATAGGCCTGCGCGCACCCCTAGCCTCAGGTACGCGGCGAGCGACTCCCGCGACGTCGTAAAGTAGTGTCCGAAGCGCGCGGCGAACACCCGTCCGTGATATGGGAACGACTCCGGGTCGCTGAGCGCAATCCCCACGGTGCGGGCGCGGCGGTTGACCTCGAGGAAGTCGCGCTCGCCAAAGGTGAGCCCGCCTGCCAGGCAGAGGACCAGGTCCGGTCGGAAGTTATCAAGCCATGGCTGAACCGCCTCGCAGCATAGTGTCTTGGGAACCAGCGGAGAGGGGGACGCGTGGAGGACTTCCACCGCGTCTGGGTGCTCACCCAGATTGAGCTCCACAACGTTGGGAACCACGTCGCGAAGCGCGCGAAGCATCACGGCCACTGCGTCGTTAGTGCCCATCCAGTACCTAGCGCAGATCGCTAGGATACGGAGTGACCGAGGAGTCACGTGGTCACCACTGGCTCGGAAACGCCTTGGCGATGAAGACCGCCATCTGCCCCCGGGTTATGTTCGCAGACGGACAGTAGTTCCCCCCGCCGCACCCTTCAGTCACCTGCTCCAGTACCAACCGCTCTATCCGCGACTGGAAGGTGCTCCCCACCGGCACGTCCGCAAACGTCGCCACCGGCCGCGGCCACGGCGCCCAACGTGCGTCACTCAACCTCCGGGCGTTCACGATGAACGCCGCCATCTGCCCTCGCGTCACAGGACTGCTCGGACAGTAGTTCCCTCCTCCACACCCGGCAACGACCCCCAACTGGTACAGCCGCTCGATGTGCCCGCAGGCAAACGACCCCGGCGGCACATCCGCAAACACTCCTGTGCAGGTCGCGGGACTCTCCCCCATCGCCTTGATGACGAACACCGCCATCTGCGCCCGCGTCACAGGATCGTCCGGACAGTAGTTCCCTCCCCCACACCCGGCCGTGGCCCCAGTCGCGCT
>Ga0194119_10003694_pt1 | contig 24378 bp, 19 predicted proteins | sample TA2MahC100mmetaG_FD_148620 | JGI IMG/M metagenome (GOLD analysis project Ga0194119, IMG submission 148620) | Freshwater microbial communities from Lake Tanganyika, Tanzania - TA2015018 Mahale Deep Cast 100m | ecosystem: Environmental > Aquatic > Freshwater > Lake | place: Tanzania: Lake...
TCGCCCAGCTCCAGCTTTTGTGGTGGAGACCTTTGAAAACCCGTCTGCTGATTCTGAATGACTTACCTCCTGCCAACCCCGCCAACTGCGAAAGTCAGGTTAGACCCGATGGCCTTGGCACCGATCCCGGTGCAATCGGCTCAATTCTGGCGCGAACCCAGCGCCGCGGAGATGCACGATCCCGTAGTTCAAGACCAAGACCTTGATATGTCCCCAGGCGCGCACGCGCCCCGTCACCTTCCCAGCGAGCAGGAATGGGAGAACTTGGCCCTGCGCATCTGCAATGGAGAGCGCGATTCGGTAGAAGAGCTATACCGTTACTTCTATAGCGGTGTAAGGCTGTTTTTGTGTCGTCACCTCGGAGCCCAGGAACTGGAAGACAAGGTGCATGACACGTTTGTCATCGTTCTCGGCGCCATCCGCCGCAACGAACTGCGCGAACCCGGCCGCCTCGCCGCGTTTGTGGGCACCGTCGCGTGCGGGCAAGTGGCTAATCATATCGGCGGCGTCGTGCATGAACGCCGCGACTGCGTCGACATCGATACCGGCTTCGGCGCCGATAGCATCGTCGATGAAAGCCAATCGCTTGAAGAGCGGGTCATCTCCGCTGAAGAAGTGGCCATCATGAAAGAACTGCTCGACCAGATCGACGAGCGCGACCGCGAACTGCTGGTGCGCTTCTACATCCGCGAGTATACGGCCGAGCAGATCTGTGCGGAGATGAACCTGTCTCCCAACCAGTTCCGGCTGCTGAAGTCGCGAGCCAAATTCCGGTTCGGCGAATTGGGCCGCCGCGCCCTCGCCCGCCGTGCCTTCAGCAAGTTCCAAGGCCAACAGAAGTTTCGCTCCATCGCTTAAGTAAGCAGGCTTACGATCATTTTTTTGAACTTTGAGTGAGAATATTGCCGGCGTGCCGACACTACTACAGTAGAGGGAATCTTTGGTTGACTACCCGCGGAACCTCGCGGAACAAACGGGCCAGGGAGACATAAAATCGGTATGCCGTTGACTATTCATTTCGACGAAGACGTGATCGAAGCCTATGCGATGGGCCGGCTTGACCCGGAATCCGCAGCGGGTTTTGAAGAGCACTTATTAATTTGTCCTGTTTGCCAAAGCCGTTTGGAGTGCACCGACAATTTTGTCCGTGCCTTCCGGACGGCTGTCCATACCCGCGCCCCTCGGCGCGAATCGGCCACCCAATCCGGCCGGGAAGCCTCCGGAGGCAACTGGTGGCATCAGCTTCACCCTTCCACTCTGGCGTGGGCCGCTACTGCGGCGGCCCTCGCCGTCATCCTGTTCGGCGCCACACCGCTTAAGACCGGCCCGTCCACCGATGCGTACGCTTCACTGGCCGCGTTGCGTGGCAGTGGCAGCGCCGTGGTTGCGGAAGTGCCCGTGCATCGTTCCCTTGGCCTGAGCCTCGTTACCACGGCGCTGGGTGCGCCTGCCTATCGCCTGGAAATCGCCGATGCGGCCGGCAGTTCCATCTGGAACGCTCCGTCGCTGCTCGCGGTGCGTGAGAACCGCATCTCAGCAACGGTGACGAAGTCTTTGTCGAGCGGCGTCTATTGGGTGAGGCTGTTTGACCCGGCTTCCGGCCAACTGGTCCGTGAGTTCGGTCTGCGCGTCAAGTCGTAGGCTCAGTCCACGTAAGCGATGCAGTCCACCTGCAGCAGTTGCCCCTTGCGGCGGAAACCCGTCGCGCCCCAGTAGCTGCGCGCGGGCTTCACTTTACCCGTGAAGAACTCCTCGTAAGCCTGATTCATCGGCTCCCAGTTATTCTCCGGGTCCACCAGCGCCACGCTGACCTTCAGTACGTTGTCCATCGACGAGCCGGCCTTTTTGAGCGCAGCTTTCATGGACTCGAGTACGCTACGCATCTGCACCTTCGCATCGCCCGCTTCCTTGCGGCGCTCCGGATACCAGCCGCCGATACCGCTGAGAAACAGCAGATGACCGGAGCGAACCGGTCCGCCCGCCGAGGCCTTCTTCGGCGTCCAATCGCCGGGTGCTGCTTGTGCGGCTGATGAGGCGGCGAGTCCGAGGGCAGCGGCTTCAAACAGCTTGCGGCGGGAAGATGGGGTGGTGGGTGCTTTCTTCATATCGAGACAAGGATATGATGAATGCGATGCGCTGTGCAGCACTCCTTCTCTCTTTCGCCGCGGTGGCCGCCGCGCAATACCGGATCGAGCGCGCCACGTCGAAGATCAACATCGATGGCAAACTCGACGAACCGGCTTGGCGCGCCGCCGCGCCCGCGGGCGATTTTCATTTCAACTGGTTTGTCTCCGGCGACAAGGAGCAGACCGAGGCGAAGCTCCTGTGGGATGACGATAACCTCTACGTCTCCTGGCGCGCTGCCGACCGCCACATTTCCGCGTATGAGTTGAAGCGCCACGGGCCGGTGTCCAAGGACGATTGCGTGGAGATCTTCATCGCGCCCAACCCGGCGAAGGTGACCAACTACTACACGTTCGAGATCAACGCCATCGGCACGATGCTCAATCGCAACCGCAGTTACTGGTACACGGGCGGGGCGACATGGGAACCGGAAGGAATGGTTTACCGCGCGACCTTCCACGGTCAGGACAAGAAAGACGAGTCGCCCGGCGATCGCGATTGGATTGTGGAGGCCGCGATTCCACTGCGCAACTTCTCGCACGATGCCGCACACACGCCTCCGCGTGAAGGTGATGAGTGGCGCTTGAACCTGCAGCGGCTCGGCGGGAAGACGAATGCGCAGGCAAGCAGTTGGTCGCCGATTTTGCCGCCTGCGAAGAGCTTTCACACGCCCGCGGCGTTCGGGGCGGTGGTGTTTACGGGGGCGGGCGGTGGCGGCGGGCGCGCACGGGTTCGCCCCGATCCGGACGCCGCGCGTGCCGGCCGCGAAATCTACAACCGTTTCTGCACGATGTGTCATGGGCTCGATGGCGCTAATGGCGATCGGGCTCCGGCGCTCGGCGCGCAGCGGCGCTATCTGCGGTCCACGGCGGGCGACTTGTTTGATGCCATCAAGAACGGCATTCGCGGCACCAACATGCCCGGCTCGCCGATGCCGGACGCGGACATCAACAAGATCATCGCCTTCATCTACAGTCTGCGCGCGACGGCTGCGGACGTGGAAGTGCCTGGCGATGTGGCCCGCGGCGAGTCCGTATTCCATGGCAAAGGCCAGTGCGCCTCGTGCCACATGATTCGCGGCCGCGGCGGCATTCTCGGACCCGATCTCACCAACATCGCGGCCGAGCGAAAGCTGGAAGATCTCAAGCTCGCGCTCACCGTGGCGCAGCCCGTGCCTCCGCGCGGTTATGCGCCCGTCGAGGTGTTGCTGAAATCCGGCGCGCGCATCGAGGGCGTGGCGAAGAACGAAAACAACTACTCGCTACAGGTGTTGGGCCGCGATGAAAAGTTGCATCTCATCACCCGCGGCGAGATTGCGGGTCTCAAACACGGCACGCGTTCGCTCATGCCAGTCGACGCGGCCGAGCGTTTGTCCAAAGATGAATTCCAGGATGTGGTGGCGTTTCTCGCGCGCCAGGCGCGGAGGTTCTGGTGAAGCGGCTCCTGCTTTTTTGCACCGTGGCGGCGCACGCCCAGGTGAGCTACGAGCACCTGAAAAATCCGAACCCAGCCGACTGGCTCCACTACAGCGGCCAGTATCACTCGCAGCGCCATAGCTTGCTGAAGGACGTCAACACGGCGACGGTTAAGGATCTCGTGCCGGCGTGGATGTACCACGTGCCCAACTCGCGGCGCCTTGAGTGCGTGCCCATTGTTGTGGATGGTGTGATGTACGTCACCTACCCCAACTTCGTCTATGCGCTCGATGCGCGCACGGGACGGCAGATCTGGGAGTACCAACGTCAGCCCGCCTTGCAAAAAGGCCCGAACCGCGGCGTGGCGGTGTATGGGAACAAGGTCTACTTCGGCACTCCGGATGCCCATCTGATCGCGCTCGACGCGCGCACGGGCAGCGAGTTGTGGTCGACGAAGATTGCCGAAGCGAGCGATGGCTACTGGTCTCCCGGTGCGCCGCTGGTGATCAAGGGCAAAGTGATTCAGGGCATCGCACCCGGCGACCACGGGCTGAACGGATTCCTGGACGCTTACGACGCCGAAACCGGCGAACGGCTGTGGCGCTGGAATTCGATTCCCAAGCCCGGCGAGTTCGGCAACGACACCTGGGCCGGCGACTCGTGGAAGACCGGCGGCGGCAACACGTGGCTGAGCGGTTCGTACGATCCCGAGTTGAACCTCATCTATCAGGGCATCGGGAATCCCGCGCCGGATTTCGATGGCGACGTCCGCAAGGGCGACAATCTCTACACCGAAAGCATGGTGGCCCTCGACGCCGATACGGGCAAGTTGAAATGGTATTTCCAGTTCACGCCGCATGACGTGCATGATTGGGACGCCGTGGAGATTCCGGTGCTGGCCGATGCGCCGATCGACGGCAAGATGCGCAAGCTGCTGGTGCAGGCCAATCGCAACGGCTTTTACTATGTGCTGGACCGTGTGACCGGCGAGTTCCTGCAGGGCACGCCGTTCATCAAGAACCTCAACTGGGCCAGCGGCCTCACCAAAGAAGGCCGTCCGATTCGCGTGCCGGGCGTGGTGCCGTCGTTCCAGGGCACCAAGACGTGCCCGGCCACGTCAGGCGCTACGAACTGGATGTCGCCCGCGTTCAATCCAGACACAGGCTGGTTCTACTTTGTGGCGCAGGAGGGCTGCGGCATCAACACAAAGTCGGGCGATACGTTCCGTCCCGGCGGCTTCGCGTTCATGGGCACGGGTTACATTGAGAGCCCCGAAGAGCCGTGGCAGATGTACGTTCGCGCGCTCGACCTGACGACGGGCAAGCTGATGTGGGAACACCAGCAGGTGAACTCGCGGCGCTACGGTGCGGGCGTTTTATCCACGGCGGGCGGACTGATCTTTGCGGGCGACGATCAGGGGTTCCTGTCGGCGCTTGAGGCGAAGTCGGGCAAGGTGATGTGGTATTTCAATACCGGCGAGCAGATCTCGGCGCAGCCCATCACGTTTGCGGTGAGGGGCCAGCAGTATGTGGCCATCGCGTCGGGGTCGAATGTGGTTTCGTTTAAACTGCACGGCTGGCCATGATCGAGTTGTTACCGCACAACACTTGGGGCCGCCCTTGATGGTGTTTGGGCGGGGTTGGCCGAAACGGGGCGGGACTCACGCATTTGCGTGGGGTGTAGGAATGCGATAAAAATAGTGCACCTCATCATGCGCCAAGCTGCGTTGTTGTTGATCGCTACGACTGCTGTGTCTCATGCCGCCGGGATGCTCGAAAAAGCTCCGGTGCGCGTGGAACTCTTTGAGAATTTGCCGGCGGGTTCCGAGCTCACGCCCGCGGGCGAGCCGATGGAACGCTACACCGAGCCGGCTTTCGGCTTCGTGCGGCTACCCAAGAAGTATTCATCGCAGGCCTTCGCGCTCGACCGCTCGATCCCCTTTGTACTGCGCGCCACCTATGAGCGCGCGCTCGCGCCGGGACAGGAGTTCCGCTTCCGCTTGCGTGCCCGTGGCGCCGCGCGATTGTTGATTGACGGCGTGGAAGTGGCCAAGACAGAGAAGCAGAAGCCCAACACGTCGGGCGACGATCCGGTGCCCGCGCCACCTGTAATCGACGAGAGCGGCCATCGTCCGCCCGCGCATCCCCACCAGGACAAATTCGTTTCCTTGCGTGGCGACGGGCGCGCGCACAAGTTCGAACTGATTGCGGTGATCGGCGGCAAGGGGCTGATGCCTACGCCGGGAGAACTCGCGGTGTCGTTCGGCAAGGCGGGTGAGATCGAGCGGCTTCTCGGCCCGGACGGCGCGCCGCACTTGACGGATGCTTAGTGGGAAGTGCACGCCGCAGCGCAGGGAACGCGGCATTCCGCGGCCGATCGTGAGCGCCGCGTGGAGGCATCGCGGGAACTCGCGGCCAAGTGGCGCGCTCGTCATGAAGAAGCCCGCGCGTTCTATCGCGATCGTCCGGTGGCGGTGCCCGCGGCTACTACTGGGATGGCCGCGGCGAACAACGTCGATCATTTCCTGAATGCGCGTCTGCACACCGAAGGCGCCAAACAGCAGCCGCGCGCCGCGGACCTTGAATTCCTGCGCCGGCTTTCGCTCGACACGGTAGGACTGATTCCCACCTCCGGCGAAGTACGCGCGTTTCTCGCCGCGCCCGCCGCCACGCGCCGCCAGCAGGCGATTGAGCGGCTGCTCGCTCAACCGGAGTGGGCTGACAACTGGGTGGCGTACTGGCAGGATGTACTCGCCGAGAATCCCGGGATCCTGAAGCCGGACCTCAACAACACCGGCCCGTTCCGTTACTGGATTCACCAATCACTCACCGATGGCGTGCCCTTTGACCGTTTCGTGGCGGAGTTGATTCAGATGGAAGGCAGCCCGCATCAAGGTGCGCCTGCGGCATTTGCGCAGGCCACGTTAAACGACGCGCCGATGGCCGCCAAGGCGGACGTGCTGGGCCAGGCGTTTCTCGGCGTGAAGCTGAATTGCGCCCGCTGTCACGATGCGCCGTTCCATCCGTACAAGCAGAAAGACCTGTTCTCGATGGCCGCGATGCTGCAAGGCAAAGACATGAAGTTGCCTGTCACCAGCACGGTGCCGCTGGTGGAGGGCGCGCGCCGCCCTGCCGTGCAGATTTCGCTCAAGGCCGGCGAGCCGATCGCACCGGGCTGGGCCTTTGAATCGCTGGTGCAGCACGAACAATCGGGTGCGTTGCCGGTGGAAGGCAAAGTGGAGTCGCGCCGGTCGCTCGCCTCGTTGTTTGTCTCGCCGCGCAATGAGCGGTTTGCGCAAGTGGTGGTGAACCGCGTGTGGAAACGCTACATGGGCGTGGGCTTTGTGGAGCCAGCCGACGATTGGGCGCGCAGCAAACCGTCACACCCGGAGTTGCTCCAATATTTGGCGCGCGAGTTTGTGCTGAGCGGGTACGACCTGAAGCACTTGGCGAGATTGCTCTTCTCGTCGCACGCTTATCAGCGGCGGCCGATTGAACTCCTGGCCGATACGCAGATGCCGTCGAAGAATCGCTTGTTCGCCGGTCCGCTGCGCCGCAAGATGAGTGCCGAGCAGTTGGTGGATTCGCTACATCGCGCCGTGGGCAAGCGCTTCGAGTGCGAAGAGTTGAATCTGAATCCGGCGGGTGACCGCGCGCCGGCCCAATTCCTGAACATGGGCAAACCCGCGCGGGCCTGGCAATTGACGGCGCTCTCGAACGAGCGTGACCGGCCGGCGCTGGCGCTGCCGATTGCGCAGGCTTTGGTGGATATGATGACGGCGTACGGTTGGCGGCAGTCGCGGCAAAGCGCGGCCACTACGCGCGACGACGCATCGTCTCCGATGCAGGCGCTGATTCTTGCCAACGGTGTGCTCGGCACGCGCATCGTGCGGTTGAGCGATGACGGCGCGTTCACTGAACTGGCGCTGAAGGATCAACCCGTTGAGCGTCTGGTGAACGAGTCATTTCTGCGCGTGTTGTCGCGTCCGGCGACGGCGGAAGAAACGCGTGCGATGACGGCGCTGCTCAATCCGGTGTATGCTTCGCGCAAAGTGGCGGGCGCCGGGTCCAGCTACGCGGCGCTGAAGAGCGACAACCGCGTTTCGTGGTCCAATCACTTGAGCGCCGAAGCGACGCTGATCCGCATGGAAGAGGAACGCAGGATGCGCATGGGTGCTGAGCCCACCAAGCGGTTGACCAAAGAGTTTCGCGAGCGATTTGAAGACTCACTGTGGGCGATGCTGAACAGCCCGGAATTCGTGTTGATGCCGTAGGAGTGAAGAACATGGATCGACGCGCATTCCTGGCATCAACGACAGCGGTCATGGCCGCCACCGCGACGCATGTGCCGAAGGGCAAAGCCGAGGCATGTATCTTCATGTGGCTCGGCGGTGGCGCCGCGCAGATGGACACGTTTGACCCGAAGCTGGTGGGTGACGGTAAGAAGAAGCCGGGCTCTTACTACAAGGCGATTCCGACGGCGATTCGCAACGAGCAAGTCTGCAAACATCTGCATCGCTCGGCGCCGCTGATGGATCGCGCGGCCATCGTGCGGTCCATCACGCACGATATCTCGAATGAACATGCGGCAGCGGCGAATCTGGTGCACACCGGGCGCAAGCCGAGCGGCACGATTCTGTATCCGGCGATCGGTTCGATTGTGGCGAACCAGTTGGGCGCTCGGACCGAAGAAGTGCCGGCCTACGTGGTGATGGGCTATCCGAGCATCATTCGCGATCCGGGCTTCCTGGGCGCGAAGTACGGCAATGTTTATTTGACGCAGGTGGAGACCGGCCCGAACGGACTGGTGCGCCCGCCGGATGTGGATCTGAATCGTGAGGACCGGCGCGAGACGCTGCTGGGGCAGTTGCGCGAAGGATACCTGAAGCGCAACGCGGCGGACCAGACGGTGCAGCAGCAGGATGCGATTACCAGATCCGCCTACAAGATGGCGGGACCGAAGTTTTTGAACGTGTTCGATCTGCAGCGCGAAAACGCGGCGTTGCGCGAGTCCTACGGCGGCGAGTTCGGCCAGCGCTGCTTGCTGGCGCGGCGGCTGGCGCAAAGCGGCGTGCGGTTTGTGGAGGTTTCGCACAACCTCAACTTCCTGAACGGTAGCGGTTGGGATACGCACAACGAAGGGCAGTTGAAGCAGCATCTATTGATTGAAGAACTGGATAAGGCGTTTTCAACGCTGGTGACGGATCTTGAAAAGAACAAGATGCTCGATACGACGCTGGTGGTGGTGGCTACCGAGTTCGGCCGGCCGCCGGAGTTCGATGCGGGCGGCGGACGCGGGCATCAATCCGACGGCTTCAGCATGGTGTTGGCGGGCGGCGGGTTGAAGACGGGGCAGGTGATTGGGCGGACCGATGAGTTGGCGAAGAAGGTGGTGGAGCGTCCGGTGACCATCGCGGATTTCCACGCGACGATTCACTGCGCGCTGGGCATCGACCCGCACAAGAATCTGTACGCGGGCGAGCGGCCGGTGCCGATCACTGATCGCGGGCAGCCCATCGCGGAGCTGTTTTCTTAGTGCGCGCGGCGGTTGGCTTGCTACTGCTGCTGGCGGCATCCCCTGAGTAGCGGCGCCGTATGGCTGACGGTAAGGAGTGGACCACGCGCAATGTAGATGTGGTGGTGGAGCCCTCCTCCTGCGAGGAAAATGCCGCCGCGAATTGCGCGAAGTTGGGCGCCTCTATGAATGAGACGCGGGCCTATGGTGCGCTACTTGAAGAAGACAAGACACGCAGCCAAGCGGCGTTTAAGGCATTGCGTCCGGGCGGGGCCTCGGGGTTTGATGCGTTGCTGAGTGGCGGACGTACGCCTGAAGGCGAAAACGCGTGCGGTGAGGCGCACGGCTTCTACTGGACGGCTACGGAGAGCGATGCATCCCACGCCTGGTTCTACAATCTGGGCCGCGGGATGGGCGCGGTGAATCGCCACGCGGACGGCGAGAAGAAGCGGGCGTTTGCGGCAAGGTGCGTACGAGCCGCCGCGACTCCGCGATAGTTTGAACGGAACGCGCCAGAGAACCATTAAGAGGTCTCGCTACACAACGGCCAGTTGCAATTTCGACCCGAGGTTGAGACCGGAGGCATACTCGATGTGGACCACGCGGCGCTCTTCTGCCGCGCTCTTGGACGAGGCGTGAATCAGCAGCGGCCGCATGGCGATGACGCCTCCGCGCGGGCACAGGCAGGCGACCGCGCCGGTGCGCGCGGCGCGCTCGGCCACCTGCGCATCGGTGAGCACGTCTTCCCGGTGCGTGCCTGGCAACACGCGGAGCGGGCCGTTGTCTGCCGTGAACGCGTCCAAGTGCAGGCGTAATGCGACTACGCGTTCGAGCGCCCAGGACGGGGCGTGTGCCTAGAGAACGCCTGCTTTCTCCGACCACGGCCCCCACTCCGGTGATGCATTTCGCGCGGTGAGCGGCAGCGCGGTGTCCTGGTGCCAGTGGATGAGCCAGTTCGTCTGGCCGGTTTTCTCAAACAGCGTCGCTCGGAAAGGGATGGGGCGCGGCACGCCGAGCCAGTGCGAGGCGAGCCGCAGCAGACGCGCGTCGGACGCCACGGCTGCGATGGCCGGTGAAGCGGTCAGCAGGTGACGCACACCAGCCCTCGTCCGGGGAAGCAGAGCCAGTGCGGTGAGCAACGCGGAGCACTCGTCCTGTTTCAGACAATCCGGCGCGATGGCGTAACCAGCCGCTTCACCCTCGTTCACCGCGGCGGCTCTTTCACGTCGAGCCCGACGGCGCGCATCAGGGCGAGCGCGTTGCCGCGTTGCACCACGCCGGGACGGAGGCGGTAGTCGAACAGCACATCGCCATCGCGGATCGTATCGGCCAGATGCAGGTTCTTCGCGTGCTCGCCCATGCGGTCGGCCACCTGCGTTAGCGCGAGATCGTGCGTGGTGGCGAGGCCAACTGCGCCGTGCTCCACGAGGCCGTTGAGGTAATTATCCGCGCCCACTGCACGGTCGTGCGAATTGGTGCCGCTCAGTAGTTCGTCCAGCAGGAACAGGACGGGGCGCGCGCCGGACGTGAGCTTCCGAATCTGCTTGAGCCGCAGGATCTCAGCGAAGAAACGGCTGCGGCCTTCGAGTAGCGAATCGGTGGCGCGTACGGATGCCCCTAGCGCCAGGGGCGACACCGCGAGTTTCTTGGCGCGCACCGGACCGCCCGCCCACGCCAGCACCGTGTTGAGCCCCACCGATCGCAGCAGCGTGCTCTTACCCGACATGTTGGAGCCGCTGATCAGCAGCATCCGCAGTTCGCCGCCGAGGCTTACGTCATTGGCGACGGCCTTTGCTTCGTTGATCAGCGGATGCGCCAAGCCTTCGGCTTCGAACCGGTTGCCGCCGGCAAGCAACTCCGGGAACACCGCCGCGGGATGCTCGTAGGCAAAACCGGAGAGCGACGAGAGGGCTTCGAGCTCCGCCACCGCGTCCACCCAGCGGCTGAGCGCGGCGCCGTTGCGCCGCCGCCACAACTCGATTTGCCGGCACAGCAGCGGACTCCACGCGAGGTAGAACGTCGGAATCGCCAACATGTGGTTGCGGCCCATGTCGTGCCATTCGACGAGCTGCTGGAGCCGCGCGATTTCGCGCTCGGCGCCGGTAAACAGTCCACGCAGTTCCACGAGCTTCGGCGCCGAGAACAACTCGCGTTCGAGGCGGTGCATGATGGCAGCGAGCAACGCCAGGTCGCGCGGGCGCGCACTTACGTCTCCGATGACTTGCGCGATGGCCACACGGCACAGCGCGGTAACGATGCCCGCCAGCAGTACGCCGGTGAGCAAAATGGCCGACGGCGCGACGCCCGCGGCCCACGCCACAAACGCGGCGATGTTGATCGCCACCACCAGCGGCAGGAGCACGGCGGATGCTGGCGGAAACGGCGCGTGCGCGGCTTCGCCCCATTTGCGCAAGGCTTCGGCGTGCAACTCGGCGCGAGCCTCGTCGCCGGCCATCGCCAAGTCTTCGCGCAAGTCCACCCGCGCGCGCAGATCGGCCACCGCCGCCTGCCGCGCCACGGCTTCTTCACGCGCAGTCGGCTCCTTGAGCCATTGCGCCAGGCGCGCCTCGCCGGGCAAGGTGCGGGCGAGGGAGATCAGTTCGAATAGCGACCCGGGGCCGAACAGGTCGAGGTCTTCGGCATACACATGATCGTTGTCGCGAAATGCCGCGCCGGACGAAACGCCGTGCCCCTGCCAGCGTCCTTCAAGCCGCTCAAGGCCACGCTCATAGTACGACGCCACGCGTTGCGCTTCGCTTTGCCGCCGGGCCAGCCGTTCATGCAATATGGCCAGCGCCGCGAAGGCTGCTACCGGAGCCATGATGACGCCCACCTGCCACCAAGCGCGCCACGCGCCCCATGCGGCTGCGATCAACGCAATGCCGACGAGGCCCCGCCACGTGCTGAAACGGTCCGATTGTGCAGCCAAAGCCACTGTACGGGCCAATGCTCGGGCGTGCAGCTGCTGATATTCCGCGTGAGGATCTCCCAAACGCAGATGATACAATAAGGAGTCACCAAACTCCTATGAAGCTTGTTACGTTTGTCCGGCCCGGCGGACTTCCTGAACCGGGTGTCCTCGAAGGCGATCAAATCAAGACGCTGGCCGGCGCGGGTTTTTCCTGCGTCGTGTCCATCATTGCGGGCGGCGCGGCAGCTCTCGCCAGGGTGGCCGCGGCTGACACGCCGCGTATCGCGGCGAACAGCGTGAAGCTGCTGTCTCCGATTCCGCGCCCGCCGAAGATCATCTGCGTGGGGTTGAACTACCGCGACCACGCGATTGAGTCGAATATGGCGATTCCGACGACGCCGACGATCTTCTGCAAGTTCGCGACGTCGGTGATCGGGCAGGGCGACACGATCGTGTTGCCGAAGGCCTCCACGCAGCCGGACTACGAAGCCGAGTTTGCGGTCGTGATCGGCAAAGGCGGCCGGCACATTCTTGCTGATAATTGGCCGGAGCACGTGTTTGGCTACACGAATCTGCACGACGTCAGCGCGCGCGATTTCCAACTCGCCACCTCGCAGTGGGTCATCGGCAAGACTTTCGACACGTTCTGCCCGATCGGCCCGTTCATTGCCACCGTCGACGAAATCGCCGATCCGCACAACCTCGAGATCAGCCTCACGCTGAACGGACAGGTGCTGCAGCAGTCCAACACAAGGGAGTTGATCTTCCGCATCCCGCAGTTGATCGCGCACCTGTCGAGTGTGTTCACGCTGGAGCCGGGCGATATCATCTCCACGGGTACGCCTGCGGGCGTTGGCTTTGCGCGCAAGCCGCCAGTGTATTTGAAGAAGGGCGATACGGTCGTGGTCAAGGTGCAGGGCTTGGGCGAGCTCCGCAATCCGGTCACGGTGGAAGATTAGCCGCGGCATACCTGACGTGGCCCGCCAATACTGGTTTCCGCAGCACTACGCCAGCACGGTGCAGCGGCTGCGGGTGCCATTTGGTTTTGCGCTGATCGCGTTGTTTGCTCTGCTGGCGCAGCCTGGTTCCTGGTCCATCGGAGCCGGGCTGCCGCTCGCGGCTGTGGGATTGGGCATTCGCGCCTGGGCCGCCGGGCACTTGGCGAAGGATCGAACGCTGGCCACGGGCGGGCCATTCTCTTTCGTCCGCAATCCTCTGTACCTCGGTTCGCTGGTGGCCGCCGTGGGTTTTGCCGTGGCCTCCGGCGTGTGGTGGTTGCCGCTAGTATTCGGCGTGGTCTTCCTCCTCATCTACATGCCCGTGATGGAACTGGAAGAGCAACACCTGCTGCGGATCTTCCCCGATGCAGCATGGTATGTGGACCGCGTGCCGCTGCTGCTGCCGCGCAAGCCGCCCATCGATTCTCCCGCTCAATTCAGCGGTGCGTTGTATGTGCGCAACGAAGAGTACAAGGCATTAGGCGCCTTCGCCGCCGTGGGATTGTATCTAGCTTGGCGCGCCGGTTGGCTACCGTTCTGAAGCCGTCGCGCACATCCGAATCGGTCGCGCTCCCGTATCCTCTTTATGGCCAGCGTGTTTCTGAGCGGCGGTACGGGCTACCTCGGCCGCCACCTGATTCCTGTGTTGTTGTCACGCGGGCACTCTGTGGCGTCTCTGGCGCGTCCCGGAGCAGAGGCGCGGCTCCCGGCGGGATGCCACGTGGTGACGGGCTACGCGTTGCGCGCGTCTTCGTTTGGCGGTGTGCTGCGCGGTTATGACACGTTCATCCACTTGACCGGGACGCCCAAGCCCGCGCCGTGGAAAGAACGCGAGTTTCGCGCCGTGGACCTGCCGTCGCTGATGGCCTCGGCCGATGCGGCGGCCGCGCCCGACTCCGGCGTGCGGCACTTCATCTATGTGAGCGTTGCGCAAACGGCGCCGATCATGCGGGCCTATGTCGCGGTTCGGCAGGAGGCCGAGGCGTATCTGGAGCGTGCGGGTATTCTCCGGCGCACGATACTGCGGCCCTGGTATGTGCTGGGGCCGGGCCACTGGTGGCCCTATGCACTGCGGCCGCTTTACGCGCTGGCGGCGCGATCGGCGCGGTATCGTCAGGACGCCGAGCGATTGGGACTTGTGACGATTGGCGAGATGACAAGCGCGCTGGTGCGGGCCGTGGAGCAGCCACCCAGCGAACAGGCTGCTCGTATTCTTGGCACCGCAGAGATTCGCGCGGCGCGAGTCTAAAACAAAAACTTCAATCCCAATTGCACACGGCGCGGATTCTGCGCGCTGGCAATGCGGCCGAAGCTCGGCGACTCGACGGTGAGATCCGGCAGATCGAAATTTACGCGGTTGGTGAGGTTGAAGACCTCGGCGCGGAATTGCAGGCTGCGCGCTTCGCCGAGGCCGAAGTTCTTCACCAGCGAAGCGTTCACCTGGCCCAGGCCCGGGCCGTCCAGAACATTGCGGCCGGCGTTGCCGAAGGTGCCGCGCGCGGGGACGGCAAACGCGGACGTGTCAAACCAACGCTCCGGCGTCGGGTTATCGAGCCGGGCGTTGCGCAGGTAGTGTGGACGGTCATTGTTGCCGAAGCCAAGCGATGAGCGGCCTGTGCCGCTGTTGTCGTTGTCCGGATGCAACGCCACGGTGAAGGGCCGCCCGGTCTGGAATGTCCAGATGCCGAAGGTCTGCCAGCCGCCCAGCAGCCGGTTGCCCTTGGCGACCGGCAGATCGTAGGCGTAGCTGAGGTTCAGGCGCTGACGAACGTCGAAGTTCGAACGGGCGCGTTCGAGGTTGACAAAACGCGAGTCCTGCGGGAAGTTCGGGTCGCCGGTGCTGGAGAAAAATCCGGACGCATCGTCAATCGACTTCGACCATGAGTAGCTGGCCAGTGCAGACAGCCCATGCGCGAAGCGCTGCTGGAAGCGCGCCTGCAGCGCGTGATAATTCGAGTTCGCGCGCGACTCGATGATGTTGATATCGCCGAACCGCGGATTGGGGCGCAGATTGAATTGCGCGGCGCTCGGGCCCGGTTGATTGCGGTCGCGGGCCGAAAGCAGCGCCGTGCCGCGGGAGCCGACGTAGCCCGCTTCAAACACGCTCGAACTGCCGAGCTGTTGCTGGATGTTGAAGTTCCAGTGCTGCATGTACCCAGTGCGGAAGTCACGCTGAACCGCGGTGGCGCTCGGCGGGAACGGCGCGGCGGCGTTCGCGGGAAATGGATTGTGCAGCAGTAGTGGCGACTGCGCAGAGAAGAAGAATAAGCGGAAGTCAAAGTACGGCGCGCTGAAGTATAGGCCCTCGCCCGGAGCGAGCGGCGACTGATCGTAGTAGATGCCGTAGCCCACCCGCAGCAGTGTTTTGCTGGCCAGTTGCACGGCGAGACCGGCGCGAGGCGCGAGGTTGTTGCGGTCCGCCGTGTAGCCGGCGCGCGGAAAACCATCTTTGCCCACGGGGACGAGTCTACCCTGCGCCGGGTCATACAGATTCGCGCGGTCGGTCGCGTCAACGGCCGGCGAGTTGTATTCGTAGCGCAAACCGAGGCTGAGCGTGACGCGCGGCGACAGGCGCCAGGAGTCGTTCATGAATAGATTGGTGCTGGTGGTGCCGAGGGCTTGCGGATTATCGAGCATAGCGCGGCCCGCGGCAGAGACGATGCCCTGCAGCATCTCCGCCAGGGCATTGCCGGTGAAGCCGACGAAAGTGAGGAACCCGCGTGACTGCACGTCGCGGAATGCATTTTGCTTCAGACGCCGCACGTCAAAGCCGAACTTGGTGAGATGCCGTCCGCGCACCCACGTGGCCGTGTCGAGTAGTTGCACTGTGCTGGTGCGGCCGAATTGCGGATTGTTCGATTCATCGCCCAGCGAGGAGTAGCCAGGCACGGAGATGGACGTCAGTCCGGCATCGCGGGCGTTGGCGGGCGCGGGCAGTCCGAACGTAGCATTGTTGATGTTGCCCGCGCGGTTCTGTACCAGCACTTCGTTGGCGACCCGCGTGAACGCAAAGCGAAATTCGTTCAGCAGCGTGGGCGAGAAGGCGTGCGTTTCGGCCGCCATGAAGTTCTGCGCCCGGCGCGGCACGTCGTTGCCAAAGCCGGGGATCGCTGTCGCGTTGCCCGCGCCGAACGGTTCGAAGTAGGAGCGGTTGGCAAAGCTGTAACGAATGGCGAGGTCGTCGCGTTCAGTGAGCTGATAATCGAGGCGTGCGTCGAACTGATCGTTCCGGTCGTTCAGGATGGGCGACGATACATAGTTCTGCCGCGGCACATTGCGGTTCGACAAGGGGTACAAGTTAGCCAACGCACCGCCGATCGGGTGCATGCGCTCGCGCGGAATGCGGTTGGCGGGGAACGGCTGCTGCGTGAACAGGTCAATCAGGAACGGCAAGCCTGACTGCGAAAAATCGCCCGTACGTTCGAGCGCCGTGGGTACGTTGGTGAGGCGCGTGATGCCCTCGCGCACACGGCGGCCCTCAAAGTCGCCGAACACAAACGTGCGGTTGCGGCGTATGGGCGCGCTGATCGAGCCGCCGAACTGATTGCGCTGGTAACGTGGATCGGTACCCGCGGGCGCAAAGAAGTTGCGGCCGTAAAGCGCGGCGTGGCGGAAGAACTCATACGCCGTGCCATGTACGTCGTTGCCGCCGGACTTCACGATCACGTTCACCTGCGCGCCACCGTTGCGGCCGAACGAAGCATCGTAGGTGGAGGTAAGCACTTCGAACTCGCGGATGGCATCCACAGCGGCATTCACGCCGAAGGTGTTCAGCTTGGGGTCGCCGTTATAGACGCCGTCGAGCAGGAAGTTATTTGCGTCTTCGCGCGCTCCGTTCACGCTGAAGGCAAAGTCGCCGCGGGCGGACGGCGCTGATCCTTGCGCGGCTGGCACGGCGCCGGGAATGAGGAGCGAGAGGTCGAGGAAGTTGCGGCCGTCGAGCGGCAGGCCGGTGACAATGCGGTTGTCGATGGTGGCGCCCAACGCGTTGGACTCCGGGCGCAGCAAGCCGCGCACGGCGGTTACCTCCGCGGTCTGCACGCCGGGCGCGACGATGGCGACGTCGATGTGCACTTCCTGATTCACCAGCAGATGAATCCGGCGCTCGGTGGGGTATTGCGCCGCGACCCGCAGCGTGTAATCGGCCGGCGGCAGAAGGGTAAAGAGGAACCCGCCGCCCGCGTTGGTGATGGCCTTTCGTTCGGCGCCGGTCGCTTCGTGAACCAGCGACACGGGGGCGTTGGGAACCGGTGAGCCGGATTGGGTCACGATACCCGTGACGGTGCCGGTGGTGGTCTGCGCGGAAAGGTTGGAGATGGTCAGGAAAAGAAGTACTGCGTGCTTCACTCAACCTCGCAATAAGAGAAAGACAGTAGGCGTTGTCTATGGTAACGCGGGGTCAAGGGGATAAATGGGGCGCGAGACATTTTTCCAGGGGAGCCGCTCGAGCCGCGCGGTACTCACGCCCGGCGTGTCCACCAGAAACATCGCCTTGGCGATCGGTTCGTATGCCGCGCGGAAGCCGTTCGGCGACTTCACAGCGACGAGTTTGCAGTAGACCGGGTCGATGCCATGGCTGCGGAACAGTTCCGGATCAACCGTCATCATCGATCGCTCGGCGACGAGAATCTGCAGGTGGCCCGATTCGATCACGCAGGCGCGGCCCATCGACTGCGGAATGCCCGGATTGTAGCCGCGCGCCCGCGGCGTCCAGCGGCCGTCGGATAACATGCGCACGACGCCGCGCACGGCGACTGGCTTGGAGTTCACGCGGTCATAGTGCCCGCCCAGGCGGAACCCGAGCTTCGCACCCACTCCCGCGGCGAACGCCTGCTCGACCGCCGGAGGGTCAACGACGAAGATCGCCGCAGGGCCATCGAGATCGGCCTTGAGCAAGTGCTTCAATAAGCCCGAGGAATCGCCAGGCGAGCCGGATCCAGTGCTGTCGGCTGACTCCGACAACACCACCGGACCGCCTTCGATCGCGCGTGCACGTTCCAGCGCTTCGGGCACGGAGAGCAACTCCGGCTCAAAGTCGCGGCGCGCCTCCCAAAACTGGCGCGCAAGAAAACCGGCAGCGGCTTCGGCTTCGGCGCGGTCTTCGCTCACCACCGTTACCGCGCAGCCCATCTCCTTGATGTCGAGCCAGGGTTGTACCGGAAACAACGAGACGGCACGTGCATGGCCGGCCGCCTCCATCTCCTGGGCCGCCTGCATGAGGGTGGCGAACGGGCCGTTTGCGGTGGTCTGCGAGTTCTCCGCGTTGACGATCAGCGGCAGCTTGCGGTAGGCGGTGTGAAGCTCCGCGCCCGCGCGGAGATCGAGCAGAATCTCCGCGGCCTTCCGCCCGGTTTCGAACATGTCGACGTGCGGATAGGTGTGATAGCCAACGATGGCATTGACCAGCTTCGCCATTGCACGTGTCACGTTGGCGTGCAAGTCGAGAGTGAGGACAATCGGCAGGTCTGGCCCCAGCACCTCGCGTGCAATGCCCAGCACATGGCCCTCTACATCGTCCACGCCCTCGGCCGTCTCGGCGCCATGCATCGCCATCAGCAATCCGTCCACGTGCCCGGTGGCGTTGAGCGACTTGCGGAAACCGCGCATGAGCCTGGCGAAATCCGCCTTCACCATGCGGCCCGCCGTGATGGCCCAAGCCGCGCACACCGGCACGGGTTTGATCTTGCGCTCGCGGAGCACGGAGATGAAGCCGCCGGTCTCAGTGAGTTTGCCTTCGTGTTTGGCGAGTACGTCTTCGCCGTACACCGGCGCGAAATCCGCGTAGCGAGTGGCCACGGGGGAGAACGTGTTGCTCTCCTGCTGAATGCTGGCGATCGCTATGCGATTCATGATGCCCGCCACACTCCCACGATGCCGACGGGGTCTTGTTCAGGGTTTTCATAGGACGCCGGGCCCGCTACGCGCGCCGGATCGAACACGGTGATGTCGGCACGCAAGCCCGGCCGCAGGTAGCCGCGATCAGTCAGCCCCAGACGCGCCGCGGGCTTGGCCGTGATCTTGTGAATTGCCACTTCCAGCGGCATCCACTTGCGCTCGCGCACGATCTCACCCAGCAGAAACGGGAACGTGCCGTGCAGGCGCGGATGCGGACGGCCGTTCACGTAGAAGCCGTCGCTAATCACCGAGCACAGCGGATGGGTCAACAAGGCTCGCAAGTTCTCTTCGCTCTGGTTGAACGAGATCATGTTCACCAGGCCCTGCTCTTCGATGATGAGATCGATGGCGGCTTCGATGGGGTCGACGCCGCGCGCCGCGCCGATGGTTTCGAGGTGCTGCCCCACCACCGTCTGATTGGCCTCCGTCGCCACGGACGCGATGAACACGTCGCTAAAACGCTGCGCCATGCCCGCCACGGCTTCGCGTGCGATCGCGCGGCGCTCATCCGGGTTGCGCAAGCGCCCCAGCATGGCCGCCGTGCCGCCATCGAGCGCACTCTGTGGCAACAACTGGGTGAGCACCGTGCTGCCGGCCTGGTACGGATAAATGTCGAACTCTGCGTCAATGCCCATGCGGCGCGCTTCTTCGAGTTTGTCGAGGGCGCGTGCCTGCTTGTCCCAGTTCAGATGCCCCACCGCCTGCAAATGCGAAACCTGCAGGCGGCAACCGGAAGCGAATGCGAGGTTCACCTGCTCGTCGATGGCTTCGAGCAATTGGAACGAGTAGCTGCGCATGTGGGTGGCGTACAATTTGCCGCGGCGCGTTACCGTGCCGCACAGCCGCGCGAGTTCGGAAAACGGCGCGCATGAACCCGGCGCATACATCAGGCCCGTGGAGAAGCCCGCCGCGCCGGAGGCGAGAGCGTCGTCGAGGCACGCACCGAGCGCGTCCAACTCCGCTGCTGTCAGTTCATCCTGCCGGTTGCCGAACAGCGCCACACGCAAGCTGCCGTGGCCGACGAGAGATTCAACGGCGATCAACTCCGCCTGGCGCGCCACTGCATCCAGATACTCGCGCGCCGACCCGTAGCGCCACGCCCGCGCGCCGCCGCGAAAGATGCTGTTGGCAAACTCGCGCACGTCCGCCTCGTGATCGCCGCACGGGTACGGCGAGAAGCCGCAGTTGCCCACGACCTCGGTTGTCACGCCCTGCAGCGGCTTCTCACGGCGATTCTCCAGCACCTGCAAATCCGAGTGGCTGTGCAGATCGATGAAGCCCGGCGCCACGGCGAGCCCGGCGCAATCCACGCGTTTGGTGCCTTCCGGATACGTCGCGACCGTGTCCACTTCCGCGATGCGGCCATCCACGGTAAGTACATCCGCGCGAACCGGCGGCGCACCGGTGCCGTCGTAGACCAAGCCTCCGGCAAACAGCATCGCCACGGCTAGAGCCCTCCCCGCAGATACGCGATTACGTCCGCGATGTCTTGCTTGGAGAGCGTCTTTTCGATATCCTCCGGCATCAACGAAATCGACGACGCGCGCATTTCCTGAATCTGCGGCCGCAGCACCGTGACGTCTTCTTCGGAACCGCCGCGCAGTGTCACGGCGCCCGGCGTTTCGTTGGCCAGCACGCCATCGTACATGCGCCCATCTTTGGTGGTGATGACATAGTTGACGAAGCGCTGTTCGATCGCCTCACTCGGATTGAGAATCGCCGTCAGCAGTTCTTCCTTGGCCTTCATGTTGATGCCCGACAGATCCGGCCCGATGCGCCCGCCCTGTTTGCGCGGCAGATGGCAGCGCGCGCAAGCGTCCTCAAAGACCTGCTTGCCGTGCGGGATGTTGGTAGTCATGGACAGCACCGGGTTGTGATCGGCCACCACTTTGGCACGGTCGCCGCCCGCATTGGCCAGGATCTTCTTCGCCCGCGCGAGCAAAGTGGCGTCGCTTAGCTCCAGCAGCCGGTTGCGCGCCGCGGTTTCCAGCGCATTCACCTCCATCTGATTGTTTTCCAGCGCGTCGAGCAGCAGCGGGATGCGATCCTTTTGCGCCATCATCGCGCCTACCACCTTGGCGCGCGCTTCCGGCGAGAAGCCTTTCCAGCCAGCCAATAGCGCTGGAGCCACACCCTTGTCTTCAAATGACGACAACGCCAGCACCGCGGCGCTTTGTACCTCGGGTGGCGGATTGCTGCCGAGCACGGCCTGCAGAACCGGCGCGGCTTTGGCAAACGCGGCCCCGCGCAGCGCTCCCACGGCCAGCACGCGTTGTTTGAGCGGAGTGGCTTCGGCTTGTGATGTTTTCGTGGCCCGATCGATCAGGCCCGGCAGTGCGAAGTAGCGTGCCACTTCCCACGCCGCTTCGTTGCCCGAGTCGAGGTAGGCCGTGAGCGCGCCGTCCATGCCCGGCGCTTTGAGGCCGCGCGCGCCCGCGAGCTTGAGTCCGCGTGCGAGGCCCGCGAGGCCGGCAGTGGGATCGCTGGAACGAGCGAGCGACGCTACGAGATTCTTGATCTCCGTGGGATTCTTCCGGGAACCCACCAGGGCCGAGAGCGCCCCCACCATCTCCTTCGCCAGCGCACCCTTGGCCTGCAACTGATCGAAGAACACGCCGGGATCGTTGGCGACCGACGACAGTATCGCCGTGCGCGTCCAACGGTCTGACTGATAGCGCGCCGCCAGATTCACCAGTGCGGGCCGGGCCGCGGGCGACTTCAAGTTGCCCAAAGTGAAGGCGAGTTGGAACTGCACGCGCGGGTCTGGGTCTGCCGTCAAAGCAAGGATGTCTTTCTCCAGCGCCGGGAAGGACTCGGCCATCCGGATGGCATGCTCACGGATGTCGCGTTGGGCATCTTTCAGTGCCGCCGCCACAGCGGCTGCATCCAGCGCACGGTGGTCCGACAACAAGTACAGCGCACGCAGCCGTCCGGGGGCCGATGCGCCCTTCAACGCCATCTGCTTCAGCAACGGCACCGCCGCCGCTTTGTCCATACGTTCCAGCAGCAGACGGTGGGCGGTATCGCGATGCCAGCCGTTCGAGTTGCCGAGCAGCGACACTAGTTCCGCCGTGGTGGACTTGCCCAACTCTACGCGCACGCCGCGCTGCGTCTTCGCGCGCTTCGAGACGATGCGATAAATGCGGCCAATCGTGTCGCCGCTGTAGAAGTCCATCTTCTTGCGCAGCTCTTCAGGGATCGAGACCGGTGTTTCGATGAACTCACGCTGCATGTCGGTTACGTAGAGGTTGCCGTCCGGGCCGTTCGCGAAATTCGTCGGGCGGAACCACTGATCGTTCGACGCGAGAAACTCTTTCTGCTTCATCTCGGTGACTTCGGCGGGCCGCGCGCGGTAGGTTGCTCCGTCGGCCGAGAGAATATCGCGCCGCACCAGATTGCCAGAAACATCGGCGGTGAAGATGTTGCCCCGGTATTCTTCCGGCCACGCGTCGCCCGAGTAGATCGTGCTGCCGGTCGCGCCCGTGAAGAAGCCTGCCAGAATCTCGGTGCGCCCCGTCTTCAGTTCTTCATAGCGCTGGTTGCGCATCTTCGTGCGGATCACCCGCCACTCCTGTGGTTCGGTGAGCGGATACATGCGGCGGGGGAAATCGCCGTACGGGTCTTGCATCGTCGTGCCTACTTCAAGCATGGGGGCGCGCGCCAGATACTGACGGGGCAGCGCCACGTGGCGCAAGTGCACGGTGTTTTGCGAGATGAAGCGCTGGCCCCAATCGTCCATGGTCATGCCATATTGGGCCGTCCCCGAGACGGGTTCAAAGACACCGCGCACCGGGTGGTAGCGGAAGTCGAAACCGCGCAACTGCACGGCCGGATGCTTGGGATGTTTTGGCGACTTCACGAGTCCCTCGGCGCCGTTGTTGGAGAAGTAGATCCAGCCGTCCGGACCGAGGCGCGGATTGGTGATTTGCGCCTCCGGGTTGCCGTGGAAAAAACCAGTGAACCAGACCTCGCGCACCTCGGCCTTGCCGTCGCCGTCGTTGTCCTTAAAATACAGAATCTCGGGTGAGGCGGGCACAATCAGCCCGCCATCCCAGGGCATGAGGCCCGAGGCGTGCATGGTGTTCTCGGCATAGACCGTGGCTTTGTCGGCTTTGCCGTCCCCATTGGTATCTTCGAGCAGCCGGATGCGGCCGCGCGCGGGCTTACCGGGTGGCGGATCGTCCGGCAGATCGCGCATTTCAGTGACAAAGGCGCGGCCCGATTCATCGAACGCGATGTCCACCGGGTCCACGATATCGGGCTCGGCGGCGAAAAGCACGGCCTCGAAATCGTCACTGAACTGCAGGGACTGGCGGCCCTGTTCGGGAGTCAGCGGTCCGTCGCGCGTGGCGCTTTTTTTCTCGCCGGTGCAAGAATTCGCAGAAAACAGTAGGAGCACGGCTAGGCCGTGCGCTACAACAAAAGAGGACAGGCGGCTGCTTGTCATGGCGCTTGCTTGATTCTCCATGTTAACGCAGCCGATTTCGATTCATGCACGTCACCGCGTCACATCTCTACCTGACTGAGCTTATCGGGCTCGTCGTGTATGATTTGCGCGGCCGCAGGATAGGCAAACTTCAGGATGCGGCAGTGTTGCCGGCGATGGATCCGGCGCGGGTGGACCGGTTCCTGGTGGGCAGCAGCGGCGGCTGGACCTGGCTTTCGATCCGGCACGACCAAGTGGCTTCGATTTCGCTGGACGGCATTCGCTTGCGCGACGAGGTGCTGACTCCGTATCACGCTGACGAGTACATGCTGCGCCTGGTGCGCGATCTGTTGGACCAGCAGATCATCGACGCACAGGACCGCAAAGTGGTGCGCGTGACCGACGTGACGTTTCTCATTCGCGACGGGCGTGAACTCGCCGTGCAGGAAGTGGACATCGGCCTGCGGGCCGTTTTCCGCCGGCTTTTCCAGGGCGTGTTTCCGCCGAAGTGGATTCGCAAGCTGCAGTCGCCCATTTCGGTGAACTCGATTCGCTGGGAGTATTCCAACATCCTCGAAGAAGATCCGCAGCGTCGGCTACGCCTCAATATCTCCACCAAGCTGCTGGAAAAGATGCACCCGGCGGACCTCGCCGACATTGTGGAGGAACTCGGCCCGGACGATCGCGGCGCGCTATTTGAAGCGATGGAGCCGGAGACCGCTGCCGGCGCGCTCACCGAGCTCGAGCCGGACGTACAAGCGTCGATTCTCGAAAACCTCGAAGCCGAACGCGCCGCCGACATCCTCGAAGAGATGGCGCCGGACGAGGCCGCCGCGGCGTTGAGCGAAGTGGAAGAAGAAACGTCTGCCGAGATTCTCGAAGAGATGGAAGCCGCGCCGATGACTGAAGTGCGCGAGCTGTTGGAGTTTGACGAAGGAACCGCGGGCCGCCTGATGAGCACGCAATACAGCGCCGTGCCGGTGGGGCTGACGGTGGGCGACGCACTCGAGCTGTTGCGCAACGAAGACAGCATGGAAGAGTCGAACCTGCTGTTTGTGGTGGATTCAGCCGGAAGGTTGGACGGTGCTATTCCGC
>Ga0194119_10003698_pt1 | contig 24344 bp, 19 predicted proteins | sample TA2MahC100mmetaG_FD_148620 | JGI IMG/M metagenome (GOLD analysis project Ga0194119, IMG submission 148620) | Freshwater microbial communities from Lake Tanganyika, Tanzania - TA2015018 Mahale Deep Cast 100m | ecosystem: Environmental > Aquatic > Freshwater > Lake | place: Tanzania: Lake...
TCTATGCCAAGAAGGCCGCGCGTCATCCGTCTACTTTCTCGACGACCAGCACCTTCTCGGTGGCGTCGATCTCCTGGAACTTCACTTCGATAATCTCGTTGGCCGCCGTCTGCACTTTTCGGCCGATGTACCTGGCCTCGATGGGCAGTTCGCGCCAGCCGCGATCGATCAGCACGAGCAGTTGGACGCGCGCGGGCCGGCCATGTTCGAACAACGCATCCAGCGCCGCGCGAATGGTCCGGCCTGTGTACAACACGTCGTCGGTGAGGACGATGTCCTTACCATTGACGTCGAAGTTGATTTCGGTGGCGTTTAGCTGCGGCCGGTCGCCGACCGTGGACAGATCGTCACGATAGAGGTTTATGTCGAGAATTCCCACCGGCACGTCGCGGTTTTCCAAATCCTTGATTTTGGCTCCCAGCCTTTGGGCGATCGGGACACCGCGGCGGCGGATTCCGACGAAGGCGAGTGTATCGAGATTCTCGGTCTTTTCCAGCACTTCGTGCGCCAGGCGAACCAGCGTGCGATCGATCTCGCTCGCCGTCATTAGTTGCGACTTCAGCTTTGTTGCGCTCATGGTTGGCGTTTCGTTTTTAGCAGCGTAGCATATCGGTTATGAGTGGCCCTGAAATCGCGGTTCTATTGCGCCTGTTGGAGGAAGCGTTTGAGAAACAGGCCTGGCACGGCCCCAACCTGAAAGGCTCGCTGCGCGGCGTCACGGCGGCTCAGGCGGCCTGGGCGCCCGGGCCCGGCAGGCACTCCATTTGGGCGCTAGCGCTCCATGCCGCGTACTGGAAATACGCGGTCCGCAGGCGCCTGACGGGCGAAAAGCGCGGCAGTTTTCCGGTGACCGGCTCGAACTTCTTTCCGCTGGAAGGCCGGGACTGGCAGAGCGACTGCCGCCTGCTGACGGAGCAGCATCGCCAACTGCGCGCCGCCGTCGCCGGCCTTGACCGGGTGAATGCGAAGACGGAGCGGCTGATCCGCGGCGCGGCACTGCACGACATTTATCACGCCGGGCAGATCACGCTCATCAAAAGGCTGATGCGCCAGGCCGCACTGCACACTGAACACTGATATAGAATCAACGCAGGGGTGTAAAAGCCAATGATTCGACTTGACGCCGACAAACCGGCTGAATTTTGCGATGGAACCCGGCGCCGCGATTTTCTGCACGCGGGCGCGCTGACGACGCTCGGGCTGGGGCTGCCGCAGCTCATGAGCCTGAAGGCCTATGGCGCGGTGGACACGAAGAAGTCCGACACGAACTGCATCCTGTTAATGCTGGTGGGCGGGCCTTCGCAGCTCGACACCTGGGACATGAAGCCGAACGCCCCGTTGGAGATTCGCGGGCCGTACAAGCCGATGAAGACCAACGTCGCCGGGATCGAGATCTCGGAAAACTTCCCCCGCATGGCCAAAGTGGCCGACAAGTTCTCGCTGGTCCGCTCCATGTATCACACGGCCGCGGCTGTTCACGACACAGGCCATCAGATGATGCAGACCGGCCGCCTGTTCCAGGGCGGTGTGGAGCATCCGAGCTTCGGATGCGTGCTGGGAAAACTAAAGGGCCCCAAGGCCGACGTTCCGCCGCACGTCCTGCTGCCGAGGCCGATCGGCGCGACCGGCGGCAACATGCCGCATGGCCACGGCGCGGGCTACCTGGGCAAGGCGCACGACCCCTTCATTCTGAACGCCGACCCGGCGGATCCGAACTTTCGCGTGCCGGACATGCTGCCGCCGGACTACCTGACCGCCCTTCGCGTCGACCGCCGCAAGGACTGGCGGAACATGGTGGACAAGACCGTCAGCAAGTTCGAAACCTCGCAGGAGGCCCGGCTGCTGGACAACTCCTTCCACCAGGCCTACACGCTCATGTCGAGCGAAAAGGCGCGGCAGGCGTTCGAACTGCACCGCGAGCCGGAGACGGTCCGCGAGAAGTATGGCCTGAACCGTTTTGGCCAGAGCTGCCTGCTGGCCCGGCGGCTGGTGGAGGCCGGTGTCCGGTTCGTAACCATCAATATGTTCGAGACCGTGTTCGACGAAATCACGTGGGACATCCACGGTTCGAAGCCGTTCTCGCCCATCTCCTGCTACCGCGACCTGGTGGGGCCGATGTTCGATATGGCGTACTCCAGCCTATTGGAAGATCTGGGCCAACGTGGATTGTTGAGCAACACAATGGTGGTTGGGTTCGGAGAGTTCGGGCGGACACCGAAGGTGAATCCGGCCGGCGGGCGCGACCATTGGCCGCAGTGCTACACGGTGCTCATGGGCGGCGGGCCACTTAAAGGCGGCACGGTGGTGGGATCGAGCGATGAGATCGGCGGCTATCCGAAGGACCGGCCCACGACGCCGGCCGAAATCGCGGCGACGATCTACAAAGGCCTGAACATCTCCCTGGAGACGGAACTGCCCGGTGCGCAGGGGCGTCCGATTCCGATCGTGGAGCGCGGCGTGGAGCCAATCAAGGAACTGTTCGCGTAGCGGAGATTTCATGCGAATTCTAATTCCGTTTGCGATGACCGCCGCGCTGTACGCGGCGCCGGTCTTGTCGGTGTTGCCAAATCAGGTCGAACTGGCCACACCCGAGTCGCGGCAGCAGCTCCTGGCCCAGGCGCGATTGGGCGACGAACAGTCCGATTGGACCCGGCAGGCGAAGTGGACGTCTTCGAACCCGTCCGTGGCCGAGGTTTCCGCCAGCGGCACGGTGTCGCCGAAATCCGATGGCGTCGCAACCATCACCGCGGAAAGGGACGGCGTCAAGGCGTCGGCGCGCGTGACGGTAAAGAACTCGAAAGCGCCGTTTACCTGGAGCTTCGCGAATCACGTGATTCCCGTGTTGACCAAGACCGGTTGTAATCAGGGTGCGTGTCACGGCGCACTGGCAGGGAAGAACGGATTCAAATTGACTCTGCGCGGGTACGACCCGGAAGTGGACTACGACACGCTGCTGAAGCAGTCCGGCGGCCGGCGCGTGGCGTTGGCCGAGCCGTCGAACAGCCTGATCCTTCTGAAGCCCACCTACGCGATCCCTCACATGGGTGGACTGCGATTCAAGCCGGACACATTGGAGTATCGCGTTATCGCAGAGTGGATCGCGGCCGGCGCGCCGGCTCCTAAGCCAACGGACACGGCCATCACAGGCCTGGAGATATTTCCGTCGAACGCCGTGCTGGCGCCGCAGTCCGAGCAGCAATTGGTGGTGCGGGCCCGCTACACCGATGGCCGGACCGAGGATGTGACGAATTGGGTGAAGTACACCTCGACGAACGAGGGTGTTGCGACCGTCGACGATTTTGGCCACGTGAAAATGACCGGGTACGGCGAGGCGGCAATCACGCTCTGGTATCAGTCCAAGGTCCTTTACGCGCGTCTGAGCGTGCCGTTCCCGAATTCCGTGAGCACCGCGAGCTATTCGGGATTTGCCGAACGCAACTTCATCGATTCGCTGTCGGTGAAAAAGTGGAAGAGCCTGCGTCTGGCTCCGTCGGCGCAGGCCGGCGACTCGATCTTCATCCGCCGTGCGTTCCTGGATGCTGCCGGAATTCTGCCGTCCGCCGAGGAGACCGAGGAGTTTCTCGCCGATCGCTCTCCGGACAAGCGGGCGAAGCTGATCGACGCGTTGCTGCAACGGGACGAGTTCAACGACTATTGGGCGTATAAGTACAGCGACCTGCTGCTCGTATCGAGCCGCAAGCTTCGCACGCCGGCCATGTGGGCGTTCTACAACTGGATCCGCGATTCGGTGGCGTCGAACAAGACCTGGGACAACTTCGCCCGCGAGATCTTCACCGGCACGGGCAGCGCGCGAGCCAACGGCGCGTTGAACTACTTCGTGCTGCACAAAGACACGATCGGACTGTCGGAGAACATTACGCAGGCGTTCCTGGGCCAGCGGCTCACCTGCGCGCGCTGCCACAACCATCCGATGGAGAAGTGGACGCAGAAGCAGTATTATCAGTTCGCCAATCTGTTCTCGCGCGTGGGCGTGAAGAACGGCGCGACGGCCGCGGATAACGTAATTTTCGTCAAGACCGCGGGCGACATTAATCACCCTCGATTGCTGAAGCCCCTGGAACCGGCTCCGCTGGACGGCACGGCGATCTCGCTCGACGCCGCGGGCGACCGGAGGGCGCACTTCGCCGAATGGCTGACCAAGGAGAATCCTTACTTCGTCCGCAATATTGTGAACCGGGTTTGGGGCAGTTTTTTCTCGCGCGGCCTGGTGCATCCGATCGACGACGTGCGGGCGACCAATCCCGCCTCGAACGAAGAGCTGTTCCAGGCTCTGGCGGACGATTTCATCAAGAACAAGTACGACCTGCGGCACCTGATTCGCACGATCATGAACTCAAACGTGTATCAACTTTCGAGCGATGCGAATGCGACGAACCAGAAGGACGAGACTTTCTACTCGCGGTACGTGGTGAAGCGGCTGCCGGCCGAAGTGCTGCTGGACGCGATGAGCCAGGTGACCGGCGTTCCTTCGAATTTCGGAGGCTACCCGGCCGGTACACGCGCGCTGCAGCTGCCGGATATCCGGGTGCAATCGCAGTTTCTGACAGCATTCGGCAGGCCGGAACGGCTGATTTGCGACGCGGCGGAGAGGTCGAGCGATCCGTCGATCACGCAGGCGCTGCACGTCATCAACGGCGACACACTCAACAAGAAACTCAGCGCGCCGGACGGCGCGGTGAGCCTGATGCTGAAGCTGGGACTCTCCGACAAGAAGGCGTTGGATCACATCTACCTCAGCGCGTTTTCGCGGTACCCGAACGAGCAGGAGTTGCGTGACATTTTCGCGATGCTGGCCAAGGCACGGGACAACAAGAACGCCCGGCGGGAAGCGCTGGAGGACCTGGCGTGGTCGCTGCTGACTTCGAAGGAGTTTTTGTTCAACTACTGATGCGCGCCCTGCTACTCACATTCGCGACGGCGCTTGGCGCACAGACCTACGAGAAGGACATTATTCCGATCTTCCGCCAGTATTGCCATGGGTGCCACGCGGGCACGGTGAAGATGGGGAGCCTGGATCTGGACTCCTTTGAAGGCGTGATGCGGGGCGGCAATGCGGGCACGATCGTTGTGCCGGGCAAGCCGGCGGAGTCGCGGCTGTACCTTTCGATTTCGGGCCAGGGCAAGCCGGCGATGCCGATGGATGGGCGTAAACTGGCCGCGGGAGAGTTGGACGCGGTGAAGCGTTGGATTGAACGCGGCGCGCTGTCCGATCCGAAGCTCCAGCCGGCGCCCGTCTCGACGGCCCGGCTGGATATAAAGCCCCGTGTTGCAGTGAAGCCAGCCTCCTACTCGATGGCCTGGAACGGCAGTGTTCTGGCGGCCGGCGGCTATAAGCGCGTGCGGCTGTTCGACGGCGCGGGCAAGCCGGCGGGCACGTTGGACGGTCACGCGGAAGCGGTTCGCGGCGTGGCCCTTTCGGCTGATGGCAAACGATTGGCGGCAGCGGGCGGACAGCCCGCCGTGCGCGGCGAAGTGAAAATCTGGAACCTGGCGTCCAAACAGGTGGAAGCGACGATACAGGGTCACAGTGACTGTATCTACGCCGTGGCATTTTCGCCGGACGGAAAGCTTATGGCGACGGCGAGCTACGACAAAATGATCTACCTCTGGGACGCGGCCACGGGCGCCCAGGTTCGCGCCTTAAAAGACCATATCGACGCGGTCTACGCCCTCGCCTTCACGGCGGACGGTTCGCGGCTGCTGTCGGCGTCGGCCGACCGCGGAGTGAAGGTTTGGGACCCGCATACGGGGGAGCGGCTGGTCACCTTTACCGAGGCGACGGACGGACTGGCCGCGCTGGCCGTTTCGCCGGATGGGAAGCGCGTGGCGGCGGCGGGCGGAGACAAGACGATCCGTATATGGTCGTTGAAGGAAGGCCTGCAAACGAGCCTGATCGCCCACGAAGACACGATACTGAAGCTGGCCTTTTCTCCGGACGGAACGGTGCTGGCCTCCGCCTCCGCCGATCGTTCGATCAAGCTGTTTCGAGCCGGAGATCTGACGGAGCTCGGCGGCATCGGCAAACAAACGGAATGGGTGACAGGCCTGGCCTTCTCCCAGGACGGCAAGAAGCTCGCCGCTACACGGCTGGATGGATCGCTGGAATTTTACGAAATGGAGTCGTTACGCAATGCGCCTGCCGCTACTCGTACTGCTAACCGCTAGTCTCTTCGCGCAGAAGACGGATCATCCGACCGGGACGCGCCTGACGCCGCCGAACATTCGCGACATCTCGCAGCGCGGTGTGGCGCGCGGCACGACGGTGGAGCTGAATGTGGAAGGCTTCAACCTGGCTGGCGCGAAACGGATCGTGTTTTCCGATCCGGCGATCCAAGGACGCATTCTGCGGATCAAGGAGCTGCCGGACCTGGCCGAAGTGCGGCTGGGCTCCAACGGCACGGCGTCGACGGTGGACTTGGGCCCGCTGCCGGCGCGGAACCAGGTGACGGTGGAGTTGGATATCGATCCGGAGACGCCGATCGGCCCCGTGTCATTTCGCATCGAGACGCCGCTGGGTACCAGCCCCGAGGGTACGCTGCTTGTGGAACCCTACTACGGCGAGAGCACCGACAAGGAACCGAACGACACGATCGAGACTGCGATCGAAGCGTTTCTGCCGTCGATTCTGGCCGGCGCGATCGCGCGTCCCGGCGATATGGACTATTTCAAAATCGTGTTGAAGGCGCCGGCGACGCTGGTGTTCGACAACGGCGCCGGCATGGTGGGTTCGACCCTGCAACCGGTGGTGGCAGTCTTAGACGCCGGCGGCGATGTAGTCCGCGAATACGGTTTGGATGGCGGTGTGGAGACGGTGACATTCACGCACAAGTTCGAGAAGGCGGGCACCTATTTCGTGCGAGTGACGGACTTCGAAAAGTCCGGCCGCGCATCGAACACCTATCGAATCAAGGCCGGTGAGTTTGCCGTGGTGTCGAGCGCGTTCCCGCTTGGTGTGCAGCGCGGTAAGCAGGCGGAGATTGCGCTGCGCGGCGCGCACTTGGAATCGGCGAAGGCGACCGTGACGGGCCAGGCGTCGAAGGAAGATCCCAACGCGGTGTTCCTGCGGCCGAGCGAGTCGTTCCACCGGCTGAAACTGGCGATTGGCGATGAGCCAGAGGTTTTGAGCGCAAACGGGGGGGCGTTGGCGGCCGCGCAGGCGGTGACGCTGCCGGTGACCGCGAACGGCAACCTGAATGGGAATGCGCGCGAGCACTGGTACCGGTTCACGGGACGCAGAGGGCAGGTGCTGGTGGTGGATGTGAACGCGCGGAGGCTTGGTTCGGAACTCGACTCCTTCGTGGAGATTCGCGATGCGCAAGGCGCGCCGGTGGAAACTGCGGTACTGCGGCCGGTGGTGGAGACCTTTACCGTGCTCCGCGACCACGACTCGGCGCAGCCTGGCGTCCGGATCAGCCACTGGAACAACATCGCCGTCGGCGATTACATGCAACTGGGCCATGAGGTGGCGCAGGTGGCGGCCATGCCGCGCACGCCGGACGAGGATATCCGGTTTGAAAGTTTCATGGGCCAACGGCGCGCGTATTTCAATACGTCGAACGAAGCGCTGGCGATCGACAAGGCGGTGTACAAAGTGCAGGTCCTGCAGCCCGGCGCGCGGCCCGCGCCCAACGGAATGCCGTTGACGCGCGTGTTCGCGCAGAACGACGACGGCGGCCCGGGCTGGGGCAAGGACAGCTACTTGCGATTCACCGTTCCCGCCGATGGCGCGTACCATGTCGTGATTCGCGATACGGCCGGGCAGACGCGTGGCCATTTGGCGTACCGGATGACGGTTCGCGAGCCCAGGCCGGATTATCAGTTGTCGATTGCGCCAGTGAACCCAAATGTGCCGCGGGGCGGCGCAATTCCGATTACCGCTACAGCGATTCGCACGGACGGATTTGATGGGCCGATCGAAGTATCGTTGGAAAATCTGCCGGCCGGATTCACCGCGACGAAAGCGGTAATCCGGCCCGGACAGAATTCCGCCGTGCTGGTGCTGCGGGCGGCGGGTGACGCGAAGCTGGACCACTCCGTGCCGCTGCTGGCCAAGGGCCGGGCCGGCGCGATGGAACGCGAAGCGAACCCGGAGGATGCGTTGAAGCTGATTTCGCTGGCGCCGAAGGCCGACGTAGTGATGACGTCGACGACGAAGGTGGTGGAAATGGAGCCGGGCGGCATGGGTACCGTCAGCGTGAAGATCGCGCGCAACAACGGGTTTGGCGGGCGCGTGCCGGTGGATGTACTAAACCTGCCCCCGCGCACACTGCTGCCGAGCTTCGGGTTGAACGGCGTGCTGCTGAACGAGGACGAGACGGAGCGGACGTTTGAAATCGCCGCCACTCCGCAGGCCGAACCGGGTGACCAGTGGATCGTGGTGGGAGGCCGCGTGGAGACGCGCAGTCCGCAGCAGAACACGTTCGTTGCGCCGGAGCCGATTCTGGTGCGCATCAAGCCGAAGTCCGTGATCGCCGCGAAATGAACGCCTCCCAGTTCGTTCGAGAGGCCCTTGACCGGGGGCGCGGTGTGCTACGCCTTGCGCCCACGTGGGTTCCGCGCGCCCACATGCGGGCCGGCGGCCGGCTGCGCCTGCATCCCAACGATTTGTTCCCGTACGGGCCGCATCGCGGCGGCATCGACGAGCGCTGGCTCGCGTCAAACGTGAAGGCGAACAACGGACCGGACACGCGGCCGGACGAGGGGTTGAGCCATGTGGAATACAACGCCGATCTGCTGCCGCTTCAGGCGTTCACCGGCGATGGCTGGCAAGTGTTGTGCAAGCTGTTCGACAACGCGGTGCCGATTCCGTTCCATCTGCATCGCAAAAAATTCGAAGCCTACTACTATCCGGCGCAGTACAACCTTTCACCCGGTTCGTTCCCGTACACGTTCTTCGGGCTGGAGCCGCACACGTCGCGCGAGGACATTCGGCGCTGCCTGGCGCGATGGAGCGAGGGAGACAACGGCATTCTGTATCATTCGAAGGCGTACAAGCTGAGGCCGGGCACAGGCTGGCAAGTGGACACGGGAGTGCTGCACGCGCCGGGCACGATGGTGACCTATGAGCCGCAAGCGCCGGTGGACGCCGGTTCTGCGTTCGAATCGGTCTGCGCCGGCGACCCGCTGCCCTGGGAGTTTCTGACGAAGGAGTTGCCGGAAGAGCAGCGCAACGACCTGGATGCCATTCTCGATCTGATCGACTGGCAGCAGAATACGGATCCGTTTTTCGCCGATACGAACTTCCGCGCGCCCCGGCTGGCGCGCTCCGGCGACAAGTTCCTGGAAAAGTGGATCGTGTACGGCAGTCCGCATTTTTCGGCGCGCGAACTGGCTACCGGGCCTGGCACGACGGTGACTCTGAAGGATGTACAGGCGTATGGCGCGCTTGTGGTGCAGGGCCATGGGACCATTCAAGGATTGACGGCGGAGACACCGTCGCTGCTCCGTTTCGGCCAGATGTCCGCCGATGAGTTTTTCGTCACCGCTTCGGCGGCGGCCGAAGGCGTTACCATCACCAATGCGAGCGCCACCGAGCCGCTTGTGATTTTGAAACACTACGGTCCGGGACATCCGGAGGCCGGGGAGCTGATTCGAAAATGAAAAACGTTGGCGTGAACACGCTGTTATGGACCGCCGGCTTCACCGCGGAGCACATCGGGCTGATCGGGAAAGCGCGTTCGATGGGGATGGATCTGATCGAGATGGCCACGTTCGATTTCTCCACGTTTCCGGCGGCAACCGTGAGGAAGGAGATCGCCGGGTACCGCGGTGTGCTGTGCAGCGCGCTGGTGGGCGGCATGAGCCTGGCGACAGAAGACGCCGCGTTGCGCGCGCGGTCGCTCGAGTTTTTGAAGACTGGTGTCAAGACCGCGGCCGGCGCGGGGCTAACGCTGTTCGTGGGACCCTTTTGCAGCGCGGTGGGCTATCTGCCGGGACGGCGGCGCACCGGGGACGAGTGGGCGCGTTGTGTGGACGGTTTGCGCGAACTGGCGGAGACCGCCGGTGAGTTCGGTGTCGATGTGGCGGTGGAGCCACTGAATCGATTTGAGACCTTCTTTCTAAACACCGCGGCCGACGCGCGGCGGCTTTGCGACGAGGTGAACCATCCGCGTATCGGAATTCTCTACGACACGTTCCACGCCAACATCGAGGAGAAGAGCCAGGCGGAGGCGATCCGCGCGGCCGGGCCGCACATCAAGCATGTACATACCTGTGAGAACGATCGCGGGATTCCGGGCAGCGGCCCGATCGATTGGCCCGGCGTGATTCGCGCGCTGCGCGAGACCGGGTACGCGGGGGACTTGGTGATTGAGAGCTTTGGCCCAGGAATTAAAGAGATCGCCGCCGCAGCGTGTATCTGGCGCGATCTGGCCCCGAGCCCAGACGATATTCCGTTGCAGGGGGCTAAGAATTTGCGGGCGCTGCTGGGGGCGTAGGCTGGATCCTTGGGGCTAGAAATTGAAACGAACCGCAAGCTGGATGCGCCGGGGCGGCCGGGCGGCGATAGGTTCCAGGAAGAGAGGGTCGCTCTGCACTGTCTCGCCGGCGCGTTCCCAGCGGGTGCTTGTGGAAACCTGGCTGAATTGTGCCGAGTTGAGCGAGTTATAGGTTTCAAAGCGCAACTGGGCGCCGGTCCGTTCGGTGATCTTGAAGTTGCGATAGAGCGACACGTCGAAGTTCAGGAAGCCCGGGTGCCGGAAGGTGTTGTTGCCAAGGTTGCCGGCCTCGCCGCGCATGGGAGCGCGGAAGCGCTGCTCCGGCGGGGCGCTGGGGTCCACGACCACGAGGCGCGCCGTCTGGCTGGCCGATCCTGTGATGTCGGCACCGTTGACGAGGGTGTAGCCCGGCGTGAAGGGTGCGCCGCTTTGGCCGCGGGTGATACCCGAGACCTGCCAGCCTCTCACCCACGGGTTGCGCTTGAACGGCATCGTCCAGTTGTAGTTGACGGCAATGACGTGCGTGCGGTCATAATTCAGCACGCTGTAGTGCCAGTCGCGCGGAGAGAAAAACGGGCTGACCGTGAAGCCGTCGGAGGGTGAGGTGCCCATCGCCTTCGAGAATGTGTAGCTGGCGCCCCAGTTCATGGTGCGGTTCAACCGCTGGGTGACGCGGGTTTGTAGCGAGTTGTAGTTCGACGTCGCGGCGAATTCATAGAGGAAGATTTGGCTGTAGCCCTGGGTGGGGCGGAGAAAATTGGCGGGCAGGGCGTTGGCCGGGCGGGCAGGATTCCGGTTCTGGGGGTTGACGTCGATGTGGGTGGAGTAGAGTGGAATGGCGTTGATGTCGCGCTGCCAAAGTTGGTGACGGCTGATGGAGCCGACATAGGAGACATCGATCAGCGTGCCGCGGCCCACTTGCTGTTGCACGCCGAGCGAGTAGTTGTAAGTCGTCGGCATCGGATTGTCACCGAAGATGCCGCGAACGGTTCCAGACGGGGCGAGGATGCCGGTGCCCGACGTGGCGGCCAGGTCCTGCAGCGTGCCGTAGTAGACGGTGGGCGAGAAGATGGACGGCGGGTTGGGGAGCATGTTGTAGGCCATGTTGCCTTGAATGCGGTCGAAGAATACGCCGCCTCCGCCGCGGATGGCGGTGCGCCCGCGGCGGAACGGATCCCACGAGAACCCGAAGCGCGGCGCCATCATGATGGCTGGGATATCGTAGAGGCCGCGCGGAATCCCGTCGCCGGCGCGGACCATGCCTTCCGACGGATTGCCGGTGCCGGGTGCGAACGTGCCGATGAAGCCTTCCGAGTAGGTCTTACCTGTGGCGGGGTCGAGGGCCACGGTGCGGCGGGAGGCGTCAAGCGCGGGGCGCAGCAGCACCGGAGCGCGCTCCGGCCGGTAGGCGGAAGGCAGGAACGTGTGCAGTTGCATGCCGCGTTCGTAGGTAGGCGGGTTGGCGTAGAAGCGGATGCCGAAGTCGAGCAGCAGGTTCGGTTTCACGCGCCAGGCGTCCTGCGCGTAGAACTCCAGATTGCGGAAGAAATAGCTGCCGCGCGGGCGGCGATTCGCCTCGGTGTAGCTGTCGAAGGTACCGATGAACGCGTTCGCGTAGGCGAAGCCGGTGTCGTACTCGTTGAGCGCATTGTTGTTGAAACTAATGGTTCCGCGGGTAGCCGCATTCGCGGATTGATCCTTGCGGGTGCGCTCGTAATAAAGGCCGAACTTGAATTGATGGGTGCGCCAGATCTTGCTCAAGTTGTCGGTGACGGCGAGAATCAGATTCGCGTTGTCGTAGGGCACTCCGTCCGACATCGACGGATTGGCCCAGTTTTGGACCTGGGAAAAACTCATGTTCGGGATGTAGTTGCCGTCGTTCAGGCCGGGGTTCCACTGCGGCAGGTTGATGCCGAGTTTCCTGCGGTCGACCTTATCCGGGTCGCGCGGGTAATACCAAAGGCGGTTCTGGCTGAGTCCAACCGTGAATTCGTTGAAGATCGTGGGAGAAACGGTCCAGGTGGTGCGGAGTGTCGCGCCCCGGCCGGGTTGGCGGAAAACGATGGGTGAGAGCGGGAAGTTCACGCTGCCGTTCACCCACAAGCCCCACGGAGATTCCTGCTGGTCGGCCGTGTTCGAAACGCGCAGGTTGGTCTGGAGGCTGGTGAAGGGTTGGTAGTCGAGTCTCAGGATCTCGGTGCGGCGCGGATAGTTGCCACTCTGCACGGCGATGTGATTCCATTGCCAGCGGCGGCTCGCGATGGGGTCCGTGAAGTTAGGCATCGGAAAGATGTTCAGAATGCGCTGGCCCAGCGGATTCATGCGCGACGCGGGAATCTGGTTGCCGGCGAAGGGAACTTTATTGTTGTTCCCGTCGCGTTCGGTGAGAGGATCGCGCACGATACGCAGGGCGCCATTCGTGTTGCGCGAATCCGAATAGTCGCCGCTCCGTTCCAGCGCGGTCGGCACGGTAACGGTACGGGTTCCGTATTCGATGAACTGACGCTGAAACTCCTGCGACCAGAAGAAGAAGAGCTTCGAGCGGTCGCGATTGAATTTGCCGGGAACATAGATCGGGCCGCCGAGGGTATAGCTGCCGATGTTGTAACGGTAGGGCGGCCGGTTTACGCCGCGCTGATTGTTGAGCCAGCTATTGGCCGAATACCGTTCATGCCGGTTGTACCAGCCGAACGAGCCGTTGAATCGCTTGCTGCCGCCGCGGGTGATGATGGTGATGGCGCCGCCGGAGTTGCGGCCGTATTCAGCCGCGTAGTTGGAGAGCAAGACCTTCACCTCCCCGACGGAGTCGAGCGACGGCATGGAGTGAGTGGATCCGTTGGAGCCGGTATCGAGACTTGTGACCCCGTCGATGGCGACGTTTTTGGCGTTGTCGCGCCCTCCGGCGAGGAACAGACCCTGCAGGCTGGTTTGCGAAGGCGACTCACGGCCTTCGCTGGTGTCGACGACGCCGGGCATGAGCGCGAGAGCGTCGAAGACGTCGCGGCCGCGCAGAGCGAGGTTTTGAATATCGTCTTGCGTGAGGGCGGACGATTTTTCGCTCGACGCCAGTTGAACAGTGGCCACGTCGGCGGTGACGGAGACGGATTGGGAGACCTCTCCGACCTGGAGGTGGATGCGCCCCAGCGTACGCTGGTCCGCCGAATTCAACCGGATCTCTTTTTGTTCGTACTTTCGAAACCCGTCCTTTTCGATGGATATTTGGTACTCGCCTGGAGTCAGGTCCGGAAAGGCGAAGAAGCCGCTCTCGTTGGTCACGGTCTTGCGCTGGAATCCGGTGCGCGATTCCGAGGCGATGACCGCGACGGCCGGCATGGCGGCGTCGGTCGAGTCGACAACCGTGCCGGACAACCCGGAAGAGGTATTTTGCGGCCATGCGGACACGGCGAGCGCGAAAAAACAGGCGATCCTTACCATGAACCATTCCCCTTGCGTAGTGTGAATCTCTCGCAAGGATACAACAGGCGGGACGAACCTACGCGCCAGGCCGGGCGCTGAGTTTCGCGGCGATCCAGGCCATCGGAAAGTAGGCGCCCACAAGATCCACGATGTTAAACCACATGGGCGCCGGCAGCATCATGACGTTCGCGGATCCACCGATGAAGAAGAGTCCGCCGACGATGCCGGCCAGGATGGCGTGCCGGCTGGCGCCCAGCTTCGCGGCGAGAAATGCTCCCGCCAGCGTGCCGAGCGCGTGCGCCAGGAACGGGAAGAGAAAGTGCTTCGGCTCGAAAAGGTGAATGGAGGCGCGCAAGCCCTCCAGCGTCGTAACGTCCGCGCCGCCCGGAGGCGGGATTACATGGCCGCTGATCATGATGAGGCCGCCGTTGACTATGCTGCCGGCAACCGCACCGCCGAGGACGGCGAGGACGTTACGAAGGATCGGGTTCATTCCGCTGCATTGTACCGGAATGCGCGGCGGTCAGGAACTCCGCCGCTTCCAGAGCGAGAGCCCGAGCAAGACGGCGCCGCTGAGGCCGAGCGTGGCTGGCTCCGGTACGGCTCCGCCGGTCGCATTGGGCGTGGCGTCGAGAGCAACGTCATCAAAGAAAATCTCGGTGGGGATGTTCGCTTGCGCGTTATTCGTCCCCAGAAGCAGAAACTGGATGATGAGGGGACGGCCGATGAGCGGATGGGCAGTACTGTCAAAGATGATGGTGTCGGCACCGGTCGCACCGTTTGACTGCACCGAGTTGCCGGTGCTGAATAGCACGGCGTCGCCCGCTAGAAGCTGCATCGAATAGTTTGCGTCGCCGACAAAGAACCTGTTCCCAACCCGGGCGGTGAGAGTGTACGTGGTGTTGTCGGCGAGCGTCCCTACGATTTGGGAGAGCGTGATCAAACCGCCGGGCACGGTGGTTTGCAGGTAGCCGACGTTGTTGCCGCTCCACCATTTTGTGTTGAGCCAGTTGAGCGGTACGGGCGCGGGGGCGAAGCCGCCCGCGGCGGTCGCCGGAGAGAACGCGGTGACGGTCCAGTTATCCAGCGTTCCCGCCGCCGGGACGAAGGTGGAGCCGGGTACAACTTGGCTGAACGGACCTTGTGCGGACGGGATCGCCAGCACGGCCGACTCAAAGCCGGGGTTTCCGATGAAGACGGGCGCCGCTTGGCAGATGATCGCGAATGCGGGTAGAGCCGCGAGAGTTTTTAGAAGGGGCATGGGTATTGGGAAATCTCCTTTGGGAACGTAAGGCGAGAAGGAGTGGAATTTCGGGACACGCACCACAAGAGTTTTTTTGCGGGAACCGGGCGAAGGGTGCAAAGGCTCGGAATTTGCGCGTTGAGCGCCCGCGGCGGATTTAGCGACGCCAGAATACGACAACCGACTCGGCGAAGAATGGCCCAACGGCGATCCCGTTGCTTTCGCTGAACCGCACCATCGTCATGGCCGCGCCGCCGGGTATGAGGGCGATACCCTCACCAAGTTCGCGCGTGGGCCCGCCCGTATAGGACGCGAAGCGCAGACTCCGCAGCGAATTCGAAAACACGGCGACAAAACCGCCTCCGTCGCCGCCTCCGAACGAGCCCTTCGCGCGGAGGTCCGCCGAATAGGTCATGCCGGCGATCCAGACGTCTCCGCGTTCGTCGATGGCGATATTCTGGCCGTCGTAGCCGGCTTCGTCGTTTTGCGACCCGCCATAGTACGTCGATGGGCCGCCGATACGCGCCGCGAACGCATCGACGCCCCCGCGTTTGTCTGGTTGGAATCCGTTGCGGGCGCCGGGCAGGTCCTCGGAGCCGGTCTGGCCGGCGATGTAGACACGGCCGCGGCGGTCGACGGCGATTCCCCAGGCGGAGTCGTCCCCATCGCCGCCAAAGTTCTCCGATTTCTCGATGGCCAGGGTCCGCGCGTTCAGCCGGACGACGAACGCGTCGGACGGTCCGCGCAGACGGTTCCAGTCGCTCGACTTCGTGTAGCCGGTGGCGTAGAGTCTTCCCTTCGAATAGGCCAGGCCCGTGAGCTTCTCCTCACCGGCGCCGCCAAAGGTCACGCGCCGGTCCGGCCCGCTCTGTACGAATGCCTCTCCATCGCTGGTTCCGGCGAAGATGGGCCGCCCGCCGGCCAGAACAATCGCGTTGCCGAAATCGGATTGAGCGCCGCCGGCAAAGGTGGAGAACAGCACCCGGCCTTCGGGGGAGAGCTTCACAAGAAACGCGTCGCCACCGCCGCCATACGACTTCTGCCAGGCGTCGCTGGTGACGGCGAAGTCTGGAGAGTGTGTCACGCCGGCGACCCACGCGTTGCCGGAAGCGTCGACCGCTACGCGCGAGGCGGAATCGTACTGACCGCCGCCGATCCGCGCGACGTAGACGATCTCCCAGGTGCCTTTTCGCAACCGGATTACGTAGCCGTCCATCTCGTCCCGGGCGGCTTTCTGCCCGATGACCGGGACCTTGAATTTATCGGACGGAGAGTGGCAGGCCAGATACAGGTCACCGGACGGCGCCGTCACGATGTCATCGCAATCGGCGAGGGCGAGCGTGAGCAACGTGGCGGCGAGAGGCATATACGCAGGTTACCCGGATGCGAACGCAGGGGATTCGAAGCGGGGCAGCAGCGATTTCTTAATCTGGAAGTAGCGCAGCAGGAAAGCGCTCTCGTCCAGCCGCCGACGCCGCAGCCAGCCCGTGACTTCGTCGTTGCACTTGCTGGCGTTGCAGGGGCCGCAGGCCGGCACGATGTTTTCGAGCGTGTACCGCCCGCCGCGGGAGAGTGCCAGCACACAGTCGCGCTGCAGCGGGGCGCCGGTGGCCCCGCAGTATGCGCAACCGGCCCAGGCTTCTTTCAGGGCGCTCCACTGCTCGTCGCTGAGGTCGTGCTCGACGCGCTTCATTCTCCGCTGCCGCCGCCGGGCGGCGCGGGCTTGGCGGCTTCTGGCGATTGCCATGACTCCAGGGTAATTCGTGCGCAGGGCTTGACTCCGCAGTATCAAAGTGATATCATTCCTATATCTACATATGGAAGCACAAGGATCTCCACAAACCATTAAGGAATTCAAGGTCACGCCGCCGTCCGGCGCCGGCGCCGGCCTTGTAATTACCGCTCTGCTCGTTCTCAGCATCTACATGTTCTTTCAGGTCAAGAGTCCGGTCCTTTTCGGCCCGGCCGTCATGATTCTGCTTGGCATATTCACCCTCATCACCGCCATCGTCCTCGTCTTCGGCTACATCGCCGTCGAGCCGAAAAAGACCGTGGTTCTCCAACTCTTCGGGCGCTACGCGGGTTCGGTGACGGACGAAGGCCTGCACTGGGTGAATCCGTTCTACTCCAAAAAGGCGGTATCGCTGCGCGTGCGCAACTTCGAAACCAATCGCTTGAAGGTCAACGACCACGACGGCAATCCGATCGAAATCGCGGCCGTTGTAGTTTGGAAAGTGGTCGATTCGGCGGAAGCGACGTTCCAGGTGGACGACTGCGAGAACTACGTGACGATTCAGAGCGAATCCGCGCTGCGAAACCTGGCTACGCAGCACCCTTACGACGCACACGAGAGTCATCAGCTTTCGCTGCGCGGCAATACCGCCGAGATCGCCGCGCAACTCCGCAGCGAGATTCAGGAGCGGCTTCAGGTCGCGGGCGTGCAGGTGGAAGAGGCCCGGATCAGCCATCTTGCGTATGCGCCGGAGATCGCTGCGGCCATGCTGCAACGGCAGCAGGCGTCGGCCATTATCGCCGCCCGGCAGAAGATCGTCGAGGGCGCTGTCGGCATGGTCGAAATGGCGCTGGAATCGCTCAACCGGCGGGCCGTTGTGAATCTGGACGAGGAGCGCAAGGCCGCGATGGTTTCGAACCTGCTTGTGGTCCTGTGCGGCGAGCGCAGCACGCAACCGGTGATCAACGCCGGGACTCTGCACCACTAATCCATGGCTGGGCGGAAATCGTTTCTAATCCGCATCGACGAGCGTACGCTGGACCTGGTAAAGACCTGGGCCGGCGACGAGTTCCGCTCGCTCAACGGGCAGGTGGAGTTTCTGCTGCGGGACGCGTTGAAACGCGCGGGCCGCTGGAAGCCTCCGCCCGCCGGCGCGGAGGAGCCCGAGGATTCCGAGTAACGATACAATGCCCTTGCAGTCATGTTTTCCCCCGCTTCCGGAAAGTGCCTTGTTCTAACAGGCGCGCTTGTTGTCATCTCCTGTACGCCTGCCAAACCGGTCAGCGCCAACTCCGAACCCGCTATGAAGCCGCGCCCTGTTCGGGTGGCCAGCGTGCGCGCCGAATCGATCGTGCGCACGGTGGAGGCCTCCGGCACACTGGCCGCGCAGGATCGCGTAGTGTTAGCGATGCGCGTCACCGGGAGGTTGCAGGATATCGCGGTGGATCTGGGCGACCGCGTTCGCAAAGGCGCCCTGATCGCCTCGATCGATCCCACGGATCTGCGCATCGCGGCACAACAGAGCGAAGCTGCGCTGCAGCAGGCGCGTACCCGCCTCGGCCTGCCTGCCCAGGGCGACGACGACAGCGTAACGCCCGCGCAGACGCCCTCCGTGCGGCAAGCAAACGCCGCGATGGCCGAGGCCCGGTTGCGCCGCGATCGCGCGCAGCTGCTGTTCGATCAGAAGCTGATTCCGCAGTCGGAAAACGAATCCGCGCTGGCGAACTTTCAGATCGCCGAGAGCCGCTACCAGGATGCGCTGGAGGAGATTCGCAATCGCCAGGCGCTGCTGGCGCAGCGCCGCGCCGAGCTGGCGATGGCGCGCCAACAGCTCACGTACTCCACATTGACGTCGCCGGTGGACGGCGCGATCGCCGAACGCCTGGTGTCTGCCGGACAGTTCGTGGCCGCCGGGTCGCCGGTTGTTTCCATCGTGACGATCCATCCGCTGCGGTTGCGTTTGCCGGTGCCGGAACGGTCCGCGTCCAAGGTGCGCGCGGGACAAAAGGTTCGCATCCGCGTGGACCAGGAACAGGCCGTTCACTTCGGCCACGTGGCGCGCATCAGTCCGGCCATTGAAGAGTCCAGCCGCACGCTGCTGGTGGAGGCGGAGATTCCCAACCCGGCCGGCGCGTTGAAACCGGGCGCGTTCGTTCGTGCCGAAATTCTCACCGATACCGGGCAGAACGCGCTTTTCGTGCCGCCTTCGGCGCTGGTGACGTTTGCCGGCATCGAACGTGTCATTTCCATCGCGAACGGAAAGGCCGTGGAAAAGCCCGTACGCACAGGATTTCGCGATGAGGACCGGCTGGAGATTCTGGAAGGGCTGGCGGCGGGAGACATCGTTATCTTGAAGCCGGGCAATATCGCCGGCGGGCAAGCCGTCACCGTCACCAAACAGTAACCCGCCATGCAGAAGCTCGCAGAGATTTGTATCCGCCGTCCGGTATTCGCCGCGATGATGATTCTGGCGCTGGTGGTGATCGGTATTTCGAGTTACACGCGGCTGGGCGTGGACCGCTTTCCGCAAGTCGACATTCCCACGGTCTCCGTTCGCACCACGCTGCCCGGGGCCGGTCCGGAGGAAGTGGAGACGCTGGTGAGCGATGTGATCGAGGAGGCCGTGAACACGGTGGAGGGCATCCGGGAACTCCGCAGCGTTTCGCACTCGGGCCGGTCCACGATCATTGTCAACTTCGAACTGAACCGCAACATCGACGCCGCCGCGCAGGACGTGCGCGACCGCGTCGCGACGATTCTGCGCCTGCTTCCGGAAGAGGTCGATCCGCCGCTGGTCTCGAAATACGACAACGAAAGCACGCCCGTCCTGGACATCACGCTGTCGGGCGACAAATCGGTGCGGGAGCTGACCGAGCTGGCCGACAAGGTCGTCAAGCCGCTCATCGAGCGCTCGACCGGCGTGGGCGAAGTGCAGATTGTCGGCGGGCTGGAACGGGCGATCAATATCTGGGCCGACGCGGACCGGCTGGCCGCGTATAAGCTCTCCATTACCCGCGTGGCCACCGCGCTGGCGAGGCAGAACGCCGACATTCCCGGGGGCAACATCACCTCCGGCGTGCACGAAGAAAAGCTTCGCACGGCCGGCCGGTTGGCGGATCCGAAAGCGTTCAACGATTTGGTGATCGCCACGGTCAACCAGACGCCCGTGCGCGTGTCGGACATCGGCTACGCCGAAGACGGCACGAAGGAACAGCGCTCGCTGGCCCGCCTGAACGGGGCGCCAGCCGTGGTTCTGAACATCCGGCGCCAATCCGGCGCTAATACGGTGGACGTGATCGAGGGCGTGAAACGGAATATGCAGCGGGCAGCGAAATTGCTGCCGGCGGGTGTGGCGTTCAGCTATACGCGCGATCAGTCCGAATACATTACGCTCGCTTTGAAAGAGATCAATCTACATCTGATTCTGGGAAGCGTTCTGGCGTCGCTTGTGGTGCTGGCGTTCACCCGGAGCTGGCAGAGTACGGTGATCGCCGGAATCGCGATTCCGGTTTCCGTGGTGGCGACGTTCGGCATGATGGAGGCGCTTGGCTTCACGCTGAATTCGGTGACCATGCTGGCGCTGGTGCTGATGGTCGGCATTGTCATCGACGACGCGATCATTGTCGTTGAGAATATATTCCGCTTCATTGAAGAGAAGGGAATGGGTCCGTTCGAGGCAGCGCGGGAGGCGACGCGCGATATCGGCATGGCGGTACTGGCCACCACTCTCAGTCTTGCCGTAATCTTCGTGCCCGTGTCGTTCATGTCCAGCGTGTCCGGGCGCTTCCTGTATCAGTTCGGGATCACGGCGGCCGTGGCCATTCTGGTCAGCCTGTTCGTATCGTTCACGCTCACGCCGACGATGGGCGCGCGGCTGCTGAAAGCGTCCCACATCACGGAGGCGGCGTCGCGGCAGGGGTTCTATCGCCATATCGACGCTGTCTACACCGCTCTGCTGCGGTTCTCGATGCGCCACCGGCTGGCCGTTTCGATCCTTGCCGTCGCGGTCGCAGGCTCCTCCATCCCGCTGTACAGAATGGTGAAGCAGGAGTACATTCCCACCGACGTTGACGAAGCCGAATTCGAGGTCGAAATCAATGCGCCGGAAGGCATCAGCCTGGACGGGATGAACGATGTGCTGCTGCGCATGGAGAGGGAGATCCGCGATGTGCCGGGCGTGCGCGAAGTGCTGGCCGACATTGGCGGCAGCCAGCAGGGCGGCGGCATCACCCGCTCCGACATGTTCGTGCGGATCGCGCCGCACGAGGAGCGCACGCTATCGATTTCCCGGATCCTGCGCGAGGGCACGGGAGCGTTCCAGGGGAACTACTCGCAGCGCGACGTGATGGTTGCCGTGCGAAAAAAACTGGCGCGTTACAAGGACCTGTGGACGCGCGTGCGCAATGCGCCCTCGTTCAGCTTGGGCGGCGGCAATCACGAGATCGATTTCGTCTTCCGCGGCCCGGAACTCCTGCAGCTTGCCAAGTACACGCAGGAACTGCGGCGGCGGGCCGCCGATGTGGGCGGTATCGTCGACGCCGATGTGACGCTGAAACTCAACAGCCCCGAGTTGCGCGTGGAGATCGACCGGGGCCGCGCGGCGGATCTCTCCGTTTCGACGCGCGATATCGCGCAGGCGCTGCGCATCATGGTGGGCGGCGAAGAGAAAGTCACCCGTTTTCGCGACCAGTCCTTGAACGAAGACTACGACGTGCAGTTGCGCCTGCAACAGCGCGACCGGGACTCGGCCAACGCGATCTCCCAGCTGTACGTTCCGCGCGAGAACGGCCAGTTAGCGAGGCTGGATAGTCTTGTGGAGCTGGTACACGATACGAGTCCGACGCGCATCGATCGTTACGACAGGCAGCGCCAGGCTTCGCTGCGCGCCGGCGTGGGCCCCGGCTTCGCGTTGGCGGACCGCATCGAAGCGCTGCGGGAGGCGGTTCGAGAGATGAACCTGCCGCCTGCCTACACCACCAGCGTTTCCGGCCGCGCGCGGGAGTTGGAGCGGACCGGCGTGGAGTTCCTCATCGCCTTCGCGCTCTCGGTGGCGTTCATGTATATGATTCTGGCCTCGCAGTTTGAGAACCTCATCCATCCGTTGACCATCCTGCTTTCGCTGCCGCTTTCCATTCCTTTCGCGCTGCTGTCGCTTTGGGCGACGGGCAACACGATCAACCTCTACTCGGCGCTGGGTATGTTGGTCCTATTCGGTGTGGTGAAGAAAAACTCGATTCTCCAGATCGACCATATGAACAACCTGCGCGCAAAGGGCATGCCGCGCATGGAAGCGATCATCCAAGGGAATCGCGACCGGCTTCGGCCGATCCTGATGACCACGATGGCGCTGGTGGCGGGTATGATTCCGCTGGCCGTGGGAACCGGGCCCGGTGCGGAGGAGCGCCGCGCGGTCGCCGTTGTAGTGATCGGCGGGCAGACGCTCTCCCTGCTGTTGACGCTGCTGGTCACACCGGTCGCTTATTCGCTTTTTGACGATATCGGCGCCCGGTGGCGCGCAAAGGAAGCTAATACGCCGGCTTCCCATCCGGTTCAAACCTATTGAACTTCGGCGCCTTTACCTTGGCGTAGTGATCGAGTACCGCCTGAAGTTTTTTGCGGGCCGCCTCGCCGCCCTTGGTCACCGGTTTGGCTTCCATCGGGTCGGCCTTCCAGTCGTAGAGCCGGCCGTCGATGTAGAGCTTCCATTGGTGATCCCAGACAAGCCGGGTCGGCGTGAGGTCCGCCTTGCAACTCGGGTGCGGATCGAAGTGCGCGAACAGCGCCTGGCGCGGATTGCCCTTTTCGCCCTTCACCTGGGGCAGAAAGCTGCGGCCATCGACGGGAAGTCCATCGAACCACTTCGCGCCCGTGGCCTCCATGAGAGTGGGCAAAAAGTCGGTCGAGTCGATGAGGTCGTCGCACACGCGGCCTTCCGGCGTCTTGCCCCTCCAACGCGCCATCATCGGCACGCGCATGCCCGCTTCGGTGGTCATGCGCTTGCCTCCTGGCACCACGCGCGTGCCTAGCTTCGAGGTGATTTCCGGCGGCGATCCATTGTCGGAGTAGAAAACGATCAGCGTGTTCTCCGCCAAACCGAGCCGATCCACGGCCTTGAGTATCTTGCCCATCTCCATGTCCAGGTACCTGACCATGTCGGGGAAATACGCGGGGTTGTCCTTGACTCGATCCGCCGTCTTCCAGTCCGCGCTCATGGGCGTGGTGTTGAAGGGACCGTGGGTCAACGCCATCGGATAGTAGGCGAAGAACGGAGTGTTTTTGTTGCGCGTCATGAAGTCAATGAGCGCGTCGGAGAAGATGTCCGGTCCATACTTGTCGTCGATACCCGTCATCATTTTCCCGTTCTTGTTAATCTTCGGCTTGCCGTAGCGGCTGCCCTTGTCCTCGGAATAAGCGTCGTGCCACAACACGAACTCGTCGAAACCGGACTGCTCCGGCCGCATGCCGGTGCCGCGGTACTTCGACGGAGGCGCGTCGTAGCTAAAGAGCTGCCACTTGCCGGTGATGAACGTTTTGTATCCGGCCCGCTGCATCATATGGCCAAAGGTCTTCTCCTTCGGGTCCATCGTGCCAAATGATTTGTAGTTGCGGAAGTTCAACTGCCCGGTCATCAGTTGAAGCCGCGTTGGCGTGCACAAAGGCTGTGCGAACGCGTGCGTGAAGCGAACGCCGGAGCGCGCGAAGGCATCGAGGTTCGGCGTCTTGTAGGACGTGCCGCCGTTGCCGGACATGCACTCAAATCCGAAGTCGTCGGCCATGATGTACAGGACGTTTGGCCGCTGGCTTTGCGCCAGCAGCGCCGTGGAGGTGGCGGATACGAACGCGCGCCGCGTCAGGGAGTTCATTCACTGGTTTTGTATCACGAAATCAGGCAACATGAGAACATGCTTCGATTTCTGGCCGCCGCTGCCGCGCTTCTGGCGCAAGATCCACACTACGCAGGCAAAGCCGTCCTGAAGGCTCCCGCCGGTTATCGCGACTGGTACTTCGCCGGTTCCAACGTTGGGATTGCGTACTCGCCCGAACCGGGCCGCGATGAGTTTTTCAAGAACATCTACATCCAAAAATCGGCCGCCGATGCGTTCCGGCGCACCGGGAAGTTTCCAGAGAAAACGATGGTTGTGATGGAGATCTACAAACCGGAGACGAACGCCTCGCCGGCGAAACGAGGACAGTTCCAGGGAGCATTCGTTGGAATTGAGGTGGCCGTAAAGGACAAGACCGCCGTCAACGAAGGCTGGGCCTATTACAAGTTCTTCGACGAGCCCGGCAAGCCCACGCCTACCGCCAAGGCGTTCGGCAAAGCCGCCTGCTGGGACTGCCACGAAAAGCATGGCGCCGCCGACAACGTGTTTGTCCAGTTTTACCCGCGGCTGCGCGACAAAGACTAAACCCACATTTCCGTTTTGAGCCGCGCGTGCGAATCTCCCGGATGCTCGTCCGCATCAATATCCATAGGGGTTTGAAGGCAGCGAAG
>Ga0194119_10003704_pt1 | contig 24311 bp, 37 predicted proteins | sample TA2MahC100mmetaG_FD_148620 | JGI IMG/M metagenome (GOLD analysis project Ga0194119, IMG submission 148620) | Freshwater microbial communities from Lake Tanganyika, Tanzania - TA2015018 Mahale Deep Cast 100m | ecosystem: Environmental > Aquatic > Freshwater > Lake | place: Tanzania: Lake...
TTGTCTTGCAGATTTTATAAGTTTACAGTCTTTACCACTAACTGCCATTGCTCCAGCTGGAGTTTTACATCCAGCAACAAATTCTACCAATTCTTGTTCACCAGTAATTTCCAATAATTCTCTAAGTTTCATTTATAATGCTCCTTAATTTTGTTTTGATTAAATTTTTAATTATTTGTGTTTATTTCTGTCATAAACCAAAAAATTTTTCCATTTATATTGAGATATTTTTTGTATAATAACACTGGAGAAGAGAATTACAGTACAAGAATACATCCCAAACCAGCTGTCAGAGGTTCGAATCCTCTCTATGTGAGAGCATAGTAGCTCAGTGGTAGAGCTCCGGTCACAAAAAATCTTCTATGATTTCATCTCTTCTTCACATTTCAAATACAAAATTCAATAAAATTCCTTCCGTTTTGTAAAATATCAATTAAAGTTATTAATAATATTTCGGAAAAGAGTTGCATATGGCTATAATTTTAGACGGTAAAAAAATTTCAGCATCAATTAAAGCAGAATTGAAAAAAGAAGTAGAATTGTTGTCTGTTGTTCCGGGGTTGGCTGTTGTTCTGGTTGGCAATAATGCGGCTTCAGAAATGTATGTCAAAATGAAAAAGAAAGCCTGTGAAGAAATTGGTATTAGGTCATTTCATCATCAACTTTCAGCATCAACTACAGAAGAAGACCTTTTGGTTTTATTGGAATATTTGAATAACGATCCAAGAATTCATGGTATTTTAGTACAGTTACCACTACCTGAACATATTCATCAACAAACGATCATTGAAACTATTTCACAAGAAAAAGATGTCGATGGTTTTCATCCATACAACAATGGTCAATTGATTACTGGTGGAAAAGGATTTATGTCATGTACACCATACGGCATCATGGAACTGTTAAAATGTGCAAATGTTGATGTCAAGGGTAAACATGCTGTTATCATTGGACATTCAAATATTGTTGGTAAACCAACTGCAATGATGTTGCTTGCTAATGATGCAACCATTTCAGTTTGTCATAAAGAAACTAAAGATATTATTCCTATTGTTCAACAAGGTGATATTGTTGTGATTGCTGTTGGACAGCCAAGAATGCTTAAAGCTGATTGGATTAAAGATGGTGCTGTTGTAATTGATGTTGGTACAAATAAATTGGATGATGGAACGATCTGTGGTGATGTTGATTTTGATGAAGTAAAAGAAAAAGCTTCTGTAATTTCACCTTCACCGGGCGGTGTTGGGCCTATGACCATCGCCATGTTAATGAGAAATACGGTTGAAAGTGCAAAACAATATATCTTGAGAAAAAATTCTGACAAATGATGGAAAAAATGATATAATGTCGTGTGGGTAAACTAAACAGACGGAAAGGTGAAACACATGAATAAAATATCTATTGGTTGTTTATTGGCAATCACAGCTATGAGCATTATTGGTGCTGGTTCAGTTGAAGCTCAAGGTGGACTTGGTCGTGGTTGTTCATGGAACGGGATTTTTCTATCTGGAAAAGTGAAAATAGTTGATCGTAATCCTGACCTTTTTGTGAAGGTTGTTGAGCATAATCCAGATATTAAAGTCAAGGTAGTTGAACATTTCCCAAACAAGTGTGGTAAATGGCAAGTTGTTGATCATCATCCAGATTTTACAATTGCTATAGTGAAACAGCATCCGGCAGCTCTACGGGTAAAATGGGAAAATAATTTTCCTGGTACTCGGTGATAAACCGTTTCAATATTTTTTGTAAGGAGCAACCAAAATGCGTATAGGATCGAAATTCAGAGATTACTACGATGGATGCGCCAGTTTTGATGATACAGACTCACAATGGTTTCGTGAAGCGAAACTTTTGGCTGTACCAAAAAATGATTCTGTTCCGCCTGAGTGGCATATCTATTCCAGTTATCTCCAAGGTTTCTGCACGGACGCTGGAATATGCAATAACAGGCATATGAATTTTGCTAATGGAATAGTTATGTTTTTCTGTGGCAAATTCTATTTTGGTCTGCGTGTTTACAAATTCAAACAAACTGATTCTTCTTCGTGGACTATCAATCAAGAAAATTTTGTCGAAGATTCAACATATTCGTGTTTGCCAGTTTCAATTACTGGGAGTACTGTTGTTTGTTGGGACAAAGAAAAATTTTCTGAGGTGATGTCACAAAAAGAATATAAATGGTTTACTCTTACCGAGGAAGAGAAAAAGCAGATTGATCAATGGTTTGGATTGAATAAGTCACAAAATCATAAGTATGTATTTTTGCAAGATATTGCAATAAAAGAAAAACAACCAATCATTGCTATTGAGCGAGTTTTGTGGGAAAGTAAGTGGCGGAGAAAGTGGGATGATAAAACAGCCAATAACACGGATATAGTCGAATGTATTATTCAAAATCCAATGCTGAAAACTATGGATTTTCAAACAGTTGTTGATCCGTATACGGCTTTTCAAGAAATTGAAATGTATGTTACCGGAGTAATTCAGCATCCTGATCCAGTGATACTTGAAGTTTCTGATTGTCAACGGGCACAACAACACGGATTCAATGAACAAAGTTTCCGTGGTGGAAAACCAAAAGAGAAACATGCTTGGGCTAGAGAAAAACGGTCTAATACAAACAGACCATCACATTGTAAAAATTGAAAAAAGGGAAATCCAAAAAATGAACATGACAGAGCTTAGAAAAGAGATGCTTGTAACGAAGAAGACCAATCCAGAGCGGTCAAAGGTTTTGACGGCTATTCTTTGTCTGGCACAGGAAACTGCGAAAAGTGATGGAAATCGCGAAGTGACTGAAAAAGACATTGTTGCAGCGGCAAAGAAAGAGCGTAAAATGGCACAGGAGTCAAAAGATGGTGGTGCTCCTTACAATCCTTTAGTATTTGACGTTTGTGACGAGTTCCTGCCTAAAACTTTGAATGAGGCCGATACTCGGAATGTCATCGTTGGTATTGTTGCTGCGTTGCCTGAAAAGAATATGAAGATGATGAAAGAAATTATGACAAAATTGTCGCAGGAGTACGGTGAGAGCATCGACAAAGCGCTGGCTGGTAAAATTGCGAGAGAGTGCCTGGGATAATATATGAATATTTCATCTGATCGTATAATGCATCCTAGAATATCAAAAAGTGTTTTGTATTCACTCGCATTATACGATGACCGCCAGGTTGTTAGTCTTTTGTTATTTGTTCTTAGTACGATTGCAGTTGTTTTTGGATCTAATACCCCTGCGTTTATGACCTATGTTGCTATTTTTAGTGGTATATCTAGTGTTATAAAGGTTATTATTTCATATAAAGAACTTAAAGAAAAAATGTGGCAGGATTGGTATTTTGAAAAAGTAAAGGATAACTTATGAACATTGTTTCTAATCTGAAAACACGTCCGGGAATATTTGAAAGTTTTCTTCACTCTTTCAAAAGAAATCCTAAAATGCAGGGTGCTAATCTCGGACTGTTTTTCTTTAACTCTTTGTTTTTAATTACTGGTCATGCTGCATCTCCAGAATTTACAACATTCGCTTTAGTTATGGGAACTATATCACTTGTTGGTTTTACCATAGGCGCATATATTGCTCTTAAAGAAGAAATGCAATATTCTGATAAGATACACTATTTTGGTAAAGGATAAACCATGATAAAATCTTCAAGACGTAAACGTACAACTCGAAAAAAAGAAGAATTGCTTTATATTATATTGGCTAAACTTGAAAGAGATTTCCAAGATCTTCGCAATAAGGCAAAACAACAAGAAAGTAATCTTGAATTTACAACGTATATGATAACTCTTTTGATTTTGAATATGGTTATCGAAAAAGCTATTGATGAATATAATGCTGGTGACAAACTTCGAGCTGCTAGTAACATTGGTGATCTATTCCGAGGTATTGTTAGTAAAGTTGGCTCTGAAAAAGTCATATCTTGGATATTCGATGTAATAAATCAGCGGGCGGTGTTTCAAGATCTTCCATTATCTTTGAGACTGCCAATGTTGAGTGAAACGAAACATCTTAGTCATTTGGAATCACGGGCTTTGAGTGTAATACGTGTATTGAATGCCATAGATACTGATGAAAATATGCCAGAAACAGAAAAACAATATCTACGAAAACGCATCGGAGTTGTTAAAAATGATGACTCTACCGCAACCTGCTAAATTCGGAACATGTGCCAGTCAGAATATGATGATTCTGTATAATGACTGGCTCAAAAAGAAAAACAATATTTCAAGGTATATTGTAACGGGAGGAATTGCCTCTGGTAAGTCAACTGTTGTATCGCAGTTGGAAGCCAATGGTGTTGGTGTGGTTGATGCTGATAAAATTTCTCGTAAAGTTTTCAGTGAATATGAGGGAACTATTCGGCAGATGTTTAATACGGAATTGGAAGGTGTTCCATTACGTCAGCATGTCGGGAAAATCGTATTCAAGGATAAAGATGAAAGGGAAAAACTTGAAAAACTTTTATTTCCATTTATCTTTGATGAGATGAATAAACAATCAAAACTCTTTGAATATAAACCTTTTATTTACGATCTTCCAACGTATTTTGAGAAAAAACTACAGTTGGATACCGATTTCGTAATCTTGGTTTATGTGAGTAGAGATATTCAGCTAGAACGCCTGATGAAGAGAAACGGTTTAACTGAAGAAGAGGCATTTGATCGAATCAATGCTCAGTTGCCAGCAGAAGAAAAATTGCATCGAGCAGATTTCGTGATAGACAACAGTGGAAATGTTGATGACCTTGACACTTATGTCAAAATATTGTTAAAAACTATATTTAACATTGGATGAAGAAAAGGCAGATATTGAAATATCTGCCTTTTCCATATTATGCAAGATGTTTTGGTTGTCCTTGGTTGTTTTTTAGTTGTTGTACTTCAAATTCAAGCATTTCAATTTTCGCATGCATTCTTTTGATAGCAATATTTGCTCTTGCAATATAATCGGTTCCCGATGCATCTTCCGTTCTTCCATCATTGAACGTCAAATACTTACACATGTTATCACATAGTCGTCTGAAATGTTTTGAACATGTAAACCACCCGTTATTCCAATCAAAATTAGTTAATCTGCCATCAATCATATCAGTCATCTTGGTAGCTTCCATAACTTGCATATCAATTCAATCTTCCTGAATTTGTTTTCCGCAATATTCAATTGCTTGCCTATGAATAAGCATAAGTCTTTCTTGTTCTTCCTTTGTTTCTTGTGTTTTGTTTTCGACAACAGGGTCAACGATAATAGACATTTGTTAAGTTCCTTAAAAATATAGGTTAATTGATATTAAGTTATTTTACAAATTATGTTAGAAAGTTTTTTGTATAATAAATATTGATAGAAGCAAAAAATTTCAAAAAAATCAGGTTTTGTTTGAAATTTTTGGTATAATAACATCATAATCACTTTGACTGAAAGGGACAACGACAATGAGCGAACAGAGAGGTGCGGTCTTCTAAGATATTCACTTGAATCTTAGGAGGTCGAAATGAGTAAGACAATTAGAAAAAGAGCAGAATCGTTTGTTGCGTATTTTGGGTTTCATTCCACGCTTTGGGATACCGAAAATAAGCTTTGGAAAAAAGCTGACCATTTTTGGAAAAAACCCGATGAGTGGGTGTCGTACAGAAAAGAAGAAGCGATGTACGACACCGATAATTGCGGGCAGGGATGGTTCAGAAGAACCAAACCGAAACATTATCGGAATTTGATTAACAGAAAAAGAAGGCGGCGTGATGATCATGAACTCTGGAAAGAGGTAAATATTGATGGTTACGAAGGCCTTTATTCTTCCTGGAACTGTAAGGACTCGGATCCTTCCTGGTACTGGTAGAAGGCAATTTGTTCCTTTAAGGACAGCGCCCCAAAGACACTTAACCGAAAAAAGTGTCCTTGGGTAGTCCGGAGTTTTGGAGTCTCCGACGAAGAAGTGGAGCCAACCACAAACAAAAATCCAAGAGAAAACTTACCAAATCCGTGTTCGGAAGTGTACGTTAGCTCTTTAGTTTGTACATGATACAACTTTATACGCATAACACTCAAGTAGGGTTATGTGAATAATTTTCTTATCTTATATGAATTAAAGAGCTACTTCTCAAAAAAAATTTATAGGGATATTATTATGACAAATGTTTGGGATAAATTGAATAACATGCATCCTGTGCATGTTGCTGCGTTTTTGGGTAATGAACATGCACAACTGTTAGCATTAGTTTTTACTCGTATGGATAGAACTGCATCTGCAAAAGTCTTAGAATGTCTTATACCTGATGCGAGGTGTCAAATTATACATCGTATGTTGTGTATGAATGTATTACCTCCCGGAGCCATAGAAGATATTGAAGACGCTATTTTATCCGAGTTAAATGAAATGGCTGTGCCTTATACAGATAATAATAATCATATTATTGGTGTGGATGCTACTATTCCTATATTAGAACAAATGTCACCGGAGTTACAACAAGAAGTGTTTTTGTTTTTGAAAGAAGAAGACAATTCTTTGGCAGAAAAACTTGAAAAGAATTTAGTGAATATAAAAAGGTGAATGATGAATAAAACTGAAGTGTTAAATATTGATGATGTTTTTTCTGAAAAACATGAAAAATGTTCATCTTTCTTTTTTGGACAAAGAACAACTATTCGGGTTGGTGCTCTTCCAGGCTTAGATCTATTCAATGAACATGTTGCCTCAAAATTATCAACTAAATTGAGTCAAAAGATTGGTCGTGAGGTACTCGTTCAACCTAAAGCCACTATCAATCAGATTTTTGGGCGATTTTTGCATGGAATGGATCCACCGATTGCCATATCAGTTCTACAGATTGAAAATTCGCCACATATGGGTCTTATGAGCATTGATGGAGACATTCTGTATCATATTTTGGAAGTATTCTTTGGTGGAAGCGGCGAATCAGATCGACCATTTCGCAATTTCTCCACAATCGAAATGAAGATTATTAACAACTTCATGAATGTTGTACTAGAGCAAGTCAACCTTGCTTGGCAATCATTTGATCCTTCTTTTCAAATGACAATAACACGATGGGAAAATCAACCACAGTTTTCTGCTGTCATGCCATTGGATGAGTCAGTGTTCTTGATAATCTTTGTTCTTGAAATTGGTGATACTGAAGGGACCTTGACTTTGTGTGTACCACATTATTTGTTGCAGAAATTCAAACATGTATTTTCTATTGGTTATAATAAATCGATACAGAATCCTGAACAAATAGCAAAAGTGACTTCAGTATTAAGTGATGTTTCTGTTCCTGTATCTGTAATTGTGGCACAACAAGAAGTGTTATTTTCTGATGTATTGTGTATAAAAAAAGGAACTGTATTCAATATTTTTAACGGTAATGGTTGTGTATTGATTGATGGATTGCAAAAATTTATGTGTTCCATTGATAAAAATTTGAAGACAAATGTTGTAACTGTGATTGATGATCAAATTACCAATTCCGCCAAATTTAAAATTAGAGGTAAGACAATGAAAAAAGGTGAAAAAAATATTCCTAATAATCTCCAACTGTTATCTGATGTATCATTAAACATAACGGTACGGCTAGGATCGACAATTATGTCAATAAATAATGTATTGAAGTTGCAAAAAGGATCCATTATCGAGTTTGATAATGAAGTAGATGCTCCTTTAGAGATTTGGGCAAATGATAAACTTATTGGATATGCTGAGGTCGTTATGATTAAGGATAAACTTGGTGTAAGGATAACAAGGTTGGTAGAAAAATAGATTTTTTTGATTTTTTTTTGTATAATAGATTTATGAATTGAAAATGTTGTATAAATAAATTAAAGTGTTTAACAAAAGTGTCGGAAAGGGATCATAAATGAATATTGTATCGTTACATAAAAATTATAATGTTTGTGTTATGATGTCTGCTGGCTCAAGTCAAGGCAGTTTTAGTTGTGGCTGCGGATGGCACGGACGAATGACTTTCTCAAGGGATGAATGAAATTTGTAAACACTAAAAGTTTCATTACCAAGGGGAAAGTCTAAAACAGGATTTTCCCCTTTTTTTTGCTGGAAGTTTCAGCAAAAATAGGATACAATCTGAATAATCATAGATGAGTGTTAGTACCCTCTCTAGACAAATATCATATTTGCTAACTCATCTTACCAATACTCACACTATTGTATTGTTTTTTCAGGTTGTATCTGATTTTTAAAATTTAAGCAGAAAAATGTTGACAACCACAAATTGATATGTTATGATGGTAGTCAACATTATAGGGATGTGGCGAAGTTTGGTTTAACGCACCAGTCTCCAAAACTGGCATTTCAGGGGTTCGAATCCCTTCATCCCTGCCATAAATATAAGTTTTTTAAGAACAATGTATAATAAGTATATATTATTATGCAAGGTTTTTAAATATGAATTATAGATGTGTATATGATTGTATTATTGATAGAGCAAAAGACAGAATATTAATAAATTATAAAGAAAAACATCATATTATACCAAGATGCCTTGGAGGAAAAGATGATAAAGAAAACTTGGTATGGTTGACAGCAAGAGAACATTTTATATGTCATTTTTTATTGACTAAGATTTATAATAGAGAAACAATTGAATGGTATAAAATGGTTAATGCTTTTTTGATGATGAAATGTAACTCTGTTTTACAGGAAAGATATTTTAATTCTAGATTATATGATACTTTAAGAAATAAATTTTCGTTATTGCAGAGCAAAAAACAAAAAGGTGAAGGAAATTCACAATTTGGTACTATTTGGATGTTTAATGACAAATTAAGAAAAAATAAAAAAGTACCAAAAAATGATTTAGAAAAATTGATCAATGATGGTTGGAAAAAAGGGAGAAAATTAAATTTTGATCAAAAAATAATTTGTAAAAAATGTGGTTCTGATACTTGTAAAAGGCCAGATATTTGTAACAAACACCAAATGATTATTACACTGATTAATTTTTTTGGTTTAGATAATACCACTTTTGGTAGTGAAAATTTTTATTACGAATATGATAGAGTTGTAGAAATGATTTATAATGAATATCATGTTAATATGTTAAGTACAGTTGAAATATCAAAAAAATATGGTATTTCTTCACAGCGAGTAGATAGTATTTTTAAATCTATTGGGATAACTCCGAGAAGTTATCAAGAAGGAATTGAAAATTTTAAAAAAAAGTCCTTGACTTTGAAACTGGGTGTGATATAATTGATTCAAAGATGAGGAAACAGAATGCGGGAGTAGTTCAATGGTCAGAGCACGACCTTGCCAAGGTTGAAGTTGAGGGTTCGAATCCCTTCTCCCGCTCCAAAATTTTTCAAAAGTGAACTGATATGACCGAAAACGATGTGTTGGTGACATTACCGCCGGGGTTTGTGGCAATCAAGTTCCCAGGGTATTTTTGGAATTTGCGAACAAAACAGTTGTATTCGATCAAAAGTGGTTTGCTGAAACCAATCAGAGGAATACCACAAAGCACTGTTAATTATTTGATAAGTGCAAAACCTCAATTTTTTAATAGAGTTACTGGTTATCCGATGTATTGTGTAAGTGTTAATGGATGCAAGCGATATATTTTCAAACATTATTTGGAATCGCTTTGTCCGGTGGAATATGAAATTCCTGTAGTTTAGAGAATCTGTCTCATGTTGGTATGAACAACCATTGCTTCAGAGGCTAAGGGGCAGTGCTGAATGCGACATTTGAGGTTAGCGTGAGAGTGTTTGCGGGACATGGGGTCCTAGGTTCAGAAATTGGTGAAAATCCAATAGACAGAGTTTTACAAAATATGCGGGCGTAGCTCAGAGCCAGAGCAGGGGTCTTCCAAACCTCAGGTCGAGATTTGAAAATTCTCCGTCCGCTCCAAAAAATAAATAATGAGGTATTCGTTTTTTGTTGTAAATTGTGTAAAATATAATTATATCTTGGAAAATAATTATGTTTTATACAGTTTATAAAATTACAAATTTAATTAATGGAAACATTTACGTAGGATGTCATCAAACACAAAATTTAGATGACGGGTATATGGGTTCTGGTAAACTTATCAAGTTAGCACACGTAAAGTATGGTATTGATAATTTTAAAAAAGAAATATTAGATATTTTTGATAATTCTGATGATATGTTTGCAAGAGAAAAAGAATTAGTTGATGATGTTTTTACTAAAAGAAGAGATACATATAATCTTAAAGAAGGTGGTAAAAATTGGGATTACAAATATGCATTAAAAGGGAGAATTATTGCTAATGCGAATGGTGCTCAAGAAAAGGCTATGGCAGCTCAAAAAAAGTGCAGAGAAGAAAATCCACAATGGGAAAAAAATCGAATTAAAAAATTTAAAGAAACAATTGATATAAAATATCCAGATAGAAATATTTTTAGAACAAGATGTGGTATTGCCAATACTGATGAAGTAAAAAAGAAAATTGGAGAAGCAAATTCAAAACATCAACAAGGTGAAGGAAATTCACACTTCGGAACTGTATGGGTTACAAATTTAAAAGAAAGAATTTCATATCGAATTAAAAAAAATGACTTGGAAAATGAGTTGACTAACGGAGATGTTAAAATCGGGAGAATTCAAGATTTTGATTGTTATTTTGAAAAAATTAATGATATAATAAAGAAAGAAGAAAATAAATCACAGAAAAAAAAGGAAAAAGAACACTTGGTAAATGAATTTCTCAAGATAAAACAAGATAATAATTTTTCATCGATGAGAGAACTTCATTTATATTTAACACAGAATCAATTGTATGCATTTGGTGAAGAATCTTTGCGTAGATTTATCAAAAGTAATACATGATATGGAAAGATGGCCGAGTAGGTTTAAGGCGGCGCTCTGCTAAAGCGTTGATGGTAGTGATCCTATCATCCGAGGGTTCGAATCCCTCTCTTTCCGCCAATAATTACATATTTGAAATATGACGCTTTTTCCGATGGCAAGGATGCAACCGCAAGGTTGTGAGCAAAATTTTAGTGTAAGTAGGTTTGACTCCTACCGGCGTCTCCATATTTTTATGAAATATCAAGAAATTGTGATATAATAGAATATGTAGTGAAAAATGCATGTGTGGCGAAGTGGCCTAACGCGGTGGTCTGCAAAACCAGTATTCGGGGGTTCAAATCCCTCCACATGCTCCAAAATTCTATGGTCGAGGTAATGCCACTATTGTGGTTTTAACATCAATTGGTAATGCAGGAAATACATCAATACCAATTAATTTTGTTAAATTGACAATAGTTATTATTTGTGTATTATCATCATCGGAATTATTTGTAATATATGCAGAAGCTTTATTTGTTTTTGGTATGTATACAGCCTTAAACATTCCAGAAGGAATGTGTATACGACCATTGAGAAGGTTTACATTTTGTTTATCTGGAAAAATAGGTCCAGTCACAACGTAAACTTCTCCTGAATTTACGGCAATAAATCTAACTTCTCTTTCAATTCCTTCCCAAACACCTCTATTAACATTTTGGTTTTGTGGGATCATATTGGATAGAGAGAATGATTCGTTTTGACTTATTGCATCAGGCATATCTCCAGAAGGAGCCATATGACCTCTATCAAAGCCTGATTTGTAATAGTCAGCTAATAAAGATCTATCTGCTGGAGGAACCAATTTTTCTTCATGAAATGAATTAACTCTGACTTGTTTTTTAGCGTTATTAATGCGTTTTTTTGTCAGATATTCAGCAGACCACAATGGTGTTTTTGATACACCACTATACAATACAGTATATTGCTGAAAACAAAGTAATGTGCTTCTATTCTTTAGGGTTTGTATAGTAATTGCTGGTATTTGTTCACCAATAACTTGTTCAGTACATTTTTGGTCAGCAAACAAAGAAAACGGAAACAACATTGCTAATACTAAAATAAAAATTTTCATAAACGGCTCCTAATAGCGGATATATTCTATTTAGTGAGGTTTTTATAAGAAAATTATTATAGATTCAAAAAAATGGGAATAATTTTTTAAATTATTATATAATTAGGTAGTGAGACGGAAGAATATTTTTGGTTTTTGTATAATAATTTTAATGAGGAACCGGAAAATGAGTTACAGAAACGATCGTGAAAGTCCGGATGAAGCTGAACAAAAAGCTCAAGCAGAGCACCGCCAGTTACTTATGGATCGGAATACTCTGTCGAGAGAAGAAGTGGATCTGGTTTTGATGATCCGAAAGGCAAATGAGGCAAGACATACTCTCGGAATGCGTACCATTTCATTGAAATGGATTTTTGAAGAAGTAAAAAAGGCACTAGCCCTTGGTTGATATTTAATGGAGCATTAAAGAAAAAGATTACATCGCCTTCTAAGCGGGTTTTGTGAGGTTCGAATCCCACTCTCGACACCAAAATTATGTCGAGATGATTTAATTGGTAAAATGCCTAAAAAATAATCTTTTTCGTTTCTATCTCCATTTTCAATATGAGATAGGTCATAGTATAAAAGTAGTATTTGTTGATTGATTAAGTTTTTAGATGGAGCATTAAAGAAAAAGATTACATCGCCTTCTAAGCGGGTATTGTGTGGTTCGAATCCCACTCTCAGCACCAAATTTATGCTGAGATAATCTAATGGTAAGATGCCTAAAAATATCTTTTTCGCTTTTATCTCCATTTACATCATTTTCCACTTTTGATACAAGGAGCATCATTGTATGGCATGGTTTCAAGGTGATCCCGATCCAGCTTGGGAAGCAGCACAAGAAGCAGTACAAGCAAGAGCTGATGAAGCAAGACGTGCGGCTGAGATTGAACGCAAACGAATAAAGACTCCGCAAGAACTTGCAGAAGCTGAACGAGTAAAACGTGAACAATCTTTACAAGCACTTACTCGTAATTTGTCTGAAATTGATACCAGTGTATTGACTTCCAAAGGCGGACAACTTAAATTGTCACCGGCTTGTGAAGAAAATGAAGTTCCGGAAGTTGTAAAATGGTTTGCAGCCTATGGGTGGTCTGCTACCGTGCGTACAGTTTCATCGAGGGATCCAAGTTCCTTTCACTTTCAAGCGCCTCGTACTGCCTATTCCGAGATTACTTTAGTACCACTTGGGGCATAAATAGAGTTGTTCAACATTTATTGGTTGTGGAAGGAGTAACAAAATATGGCATGGTTTCAAGGTGATCCTGATTTCGCCTGGGACGCAGCAAGAGATGCAGCAGAAGCTCATGCTGAAGCTGCAAGACGTGAAGCAGCAAATCCACGAGAGAAGATACTGGTGGTTACAGTTTTCGATCTGACCCACATTCTATGGAAACGGCAAAAAAGAAGGAAGACAAACCAAAATTCGCAACTCCAAAAGACCTCAAAGAATCTGAGAAAAAGAAATTCAAAACTCCAAAGGAAATGGCGGAACAGGAAAGACTCCAACATCAAATGGCATTGAAAGATCTGGACAAATCATTGTCAGAATTGGATACCGTTGGATTGACTTCCAAAGGCGGTAGTGTTATACTTCAAAGAACACGGACATTTAATGATGCTGAACGTGAATTTATCATCAAGTGGTTTGCGGCTTTTAGTTGGGTAGCGGTTTTATCTGAGGAAGGTCTTCAAACAACAAAAATTGATTTGACACCGATGCCGGAATGATTGCGACAAACAACAAAGGTTTTGTGAAAAAAGTCCCAATCTCTGGGACTTTTTTTGTTTATAACATCCACATTTATGATATAATTTCGTAAACAAAAAACAGAGTAGGAGTTTTCAAAATGTCTCAAGTTCAACAGGAAGAAAATTCGTTAATTGCCGCACGGCAGGTAAAGTTGAATGCTCTCCGTGATAGCGGTGTCAACCCATATACGACTGGTTTTAAGCCAGAAACGACTCTTTCATATGTTTCTGCTATTGAAGAGAAAGATCCTGAAATTTTGAAGCAACTGCGCTTTAAGGTGGCTGGTCGAGTTATGCTTCATCGTCACTTTGGCAAGTTGACTTTCATGACTCTTCAGGATGAAGATGGTCGTTTACAGATTTGTGCTAAGAGAGATATTATCGGCGCTGAGCTTTATACAGATGTTTTTCGTAAGATCGAAATCGGTGATTATATTGGTGTCGAAGGATTCTTGTTTTATACCCAAACTGGTGAACTGACTATCCAAGTTGAGCAGTTTACTTTGCTTACAAAGGCTATTCGACCATTGCCAGAGAAGTTTCATGGTTTGGAAGATACTGAAACTCGATATCGTCAGCGATATGTTGATCTTATTGTGAATAGCGATGTTCGCAAGATTTTCAAGACTCGCAGTCGTGTTATCAGTTATATTCGGCAGTTTATGGAAGCACAGGGATTTTTGGAAGTCGAGACACCGATGTTGCATCCAATTCCCGGTGGAGCGACTGCAAAGCCGTTTGTGACTCATTACAACGCATTGGGAAGTAACTTCTATCTGCGTATTGCTCCGGAACTCTATCTGAAGCGGTTGATTGTTGGTGGCTTTGAGCGAGTCTTTGAAATCAATCGTAATTTTCGTAATGAAGGGATGTCTACCAAGCACAACCCTGAGTTTACAACAATGGAGTTTTATCAAGCGTACACAGATTATCGAGAATTGATGGTCTTTACTGAAACTCTCATTCAGGGAGCAGTAAATTTGGTCAACGGTGGTAATTTGGTTGTAAATTACCAAGGTAATGAGATTGATTTTTCTGGCTCATGGGATCGTTTGACCCTTTCTGAAGCTATTATTCGATATCTTAGTGCTGATAGTGCTCGTATGAATGAAAGAAAGTATATTGAAAGTTTGGCATGGATTCTCAAAATTGATGTTAATCCGAAATGGGATGATGGGACTTTGCTCTACAGCATCTTCGAGGAAGGTGTGGAACACAAGCTAATTCAGCCAACATTCATTGTTGATTATCCTATTTCTGTTTCGCCTCTTTCCAGACGTAGTGATACCAACCCTGATGTCGCTGAACGATTTGAGTTGTTTGTTGCTGGAAAGGAAATTGCCAATGCGTTTTCAGAACTCAATGATCCGGCTGATCAAGCAAGTAGATTTCGTTCTCAAGTAGAAGCGAAGAATGCTGGCAACGATGAAGCTATGTTTTTTGATGAAGATTACGTTCGGGCTTTGGAATATGGGATGCCACCAACCGGTGGAGAAGGAATTGGCATTGATCGGTTGGTGATGTTGTTGACTGATTCAGCAAGTATCAGAGATGTGTTGTTTTTCCCTCAAATGAAGGAACAGAAGCAGGATTGAAATGTGATTTGAAGCCATCTGTCAAAAGATGGCTTCATTACTATTCTTCCTCTTCCTCTTCTTCAGCATATGCCCAAGCTTTGTTTGTTTTTAATTGAACTTTATCTTTTGTCAAAGATTCTGGGTCAACGACAAATTTTTCAGCTTTGAATTTTTCAAAAGCTTTGTCACGCAACGGCCCCAATTCATCAAACTTAATTTTATCCATAAATGGTTTAACTAACGGATCACCAAGCATACCATCTCCAGGTTTTACACACATTGGTATTTCTACAACCTGACCCTCATCTTCAAATTCATATTCGCCTTGCACTTGACCATCATATACTACAGTGATAACAGGATAGATATTGATTTTGTGCATAAAGCTTTCATTCAGTAATTGGCGAAGTTTCATCTTTAGCCCCAATAAATTATTAGTTTAGTATATTTATTTTAGATGATTTATTTTTTCTTCGATATATTGCAATATAACAGGAATAGAATCTTCACCACTTTTGAATGATCTGTATTCTATGTTATTACTGAATAACTGATATTTTAATAAATTATCAACATGAATAGCTTCTTCTGGAGTTTGTTGTCTACCTTCTTGTTGATAAATCATAACAGGATTTCTTTCCAACAGAACATTGATATTATTAAACGAATTAAACCATGCCAAAATTGCATGTTTTGTTTTATCTTTGTCTGAGGTATTATCTGGATTTATCATGTTATACACCAATCCATGTAATAGGCAACCATCAGTAATTACCAAGTCAGTTTTTCCAATGAGTGAACTTAATAACTTATTTTGGTAATATGATACATGATATTGATTATTCAACAGTTCGTATTCTTCTGTCCATACCAATTGCTTAGCATACTCTGGAATGATTTCAGCATTGTATCCCATTATTTTTAATTTGGCAAAAGCGAGTGAAGTCATTACTGATTTACCAACACCTGGGCCGGCAATGAAGTTAATAACTGTTGTCATTGTAATCTCCTTTTTAGGAAGTATTTTACATTTGAGTTTTTCAATTGTAAAATAAATCATAAACTTTCGGGATTGCTCGTAAAAATGCAAATAAAAAGATGCTTCAAAGTAAAAAAGTCCATTATATGCTCGCAAAGAACACTAAATACTATTTGGTAACATATAACAATATATTTTATCGTGTGGAATACGTTAAAGCTTTTTGGTCAGAAGAACTCCAGTTTATGATTTATAATTTTAGATCAAGTAGAGGAGATTTGTTTTTTTACCATAAAGATGATAACTATGTTAATTTTATTACTGAAAATTTTGAAGAACTGAAAATGGAACTAGTTAAAAGATTGTATCGAGGAATTGACATTCGTAGATCACCGTTCGATAATGTAAAATTATTAAACTACTACGTGATGAATTTTCCTGAAAGATTTATTTAAATTTGTATAATAACATTATGGATTGATATTGAAAAAAAGGATAGTGGTTAAAACATGAAAACTAAATTGTTGATTTGTATCATTGGTGGATCTGGTTCTGGAAAATCTACACTTGCAGATGAAATAATCATTCATGATGGTTTTAGCAAAGTTGTTTCAACAACTACTCGCCCAAGACGAGAGGGTGAACATGATGGTCGAGAATATCATTTCGTTGATGTTGAAACATTTAAGCAAATGGAAAAAGACGATCAGTTTATAGAAACCGTTTATTTTTCTGGAAATTATTATGGTATGAGCAAGAGTGAATTTTTTAAGAATGAAGATACTCTCGTTTTTACTATTGAACCAAACGGTTATATGAATGTTGTTAAGTATATTGAAAACCATAAGTTGAATATGTCTGTTCTCGTTATCTTTATGGATATTCCAGAGAAAGAAAGATTCAAGAATATGGTAAAACGTGGTGATAATCCGTTCGTTATTCAAGAAAGATTAAGAACAGAAACGATTATTACAGATTTCAAGAGTTACGAAATCACTCCAGATATTAGAGTTGTTAAGTTAAGACCAAATATCGCAGTTTCAATTATAGAAAGCATTAAAACTAAACTTTTACAATGAGGATAAGAGTGTTGTATGTATGAAATTGAACATAAATTTTTGGTGGATGTAGAAAAATTCAACAGTTTTATTAGTAGTGCAACAAAAGTAATTCAAAATATTAAACAGGGTTATGTTATTGATGATTCAACTAAAGGTATCTTGAGAGTTAGAATTGCTAACGGAGATACTGCCTTTTTTACCTACAAGCGTGCAACCAATGACGCTTCAAAGCGCATTGAGATTGAAACGACCATCCCAGTAGACAAAGCTGAGTTTCTATTCAATACATGTGAAAAGAGAATTGCAAAAACAAGGTATATCGTTAATACCCATGGTCGTGTTTGGGATGTTGATGTGTATACAGATCGTCTGCAAGGGTTGGTTGTTGCAGAAATCGAACTTGAAAGCACGGATGTTGAGTATGCAAAACCAGAGTGGGTCACTACTGATATTACTCATGACAATCGTTTTTCAAATTATAATTTGGCTGAAGCTGACGAATCTTTATTGATTGAAATTGGTCTAGCCTAAAAACTCGAAGTTGGTTTTTGGAACCAGTTTCATAAATAAATATTTTATGCTCTGAAAATTTCGAGCTGAAAATCAAAAATATTACAACTATTTCAATTATTTAGGAGATTGCAATATCATGATACAGGCTTCAGTTATTTGTTTAGCAATGGTTGCGTTGTTCGAAGCGGGTGGAGAATCTATTATCGAACAGAAAGCTGTAATTCACGCTACAGTAAATAGAACAATAGCTAGACAAGGAGAACTCACAAGAACTAATGTTTGTAAAGAGGTATGGAAGCCTCATCAGTATAAATGGACAGCAGGCAGAAAATTTTACGATAAACCAGCAGGTTTAGATTATTTAACGCAAAACAAACAATTTTTACAGGCTTATAGAATCGTACCTTCAAGTCGAGAGACGTGGGAGAAAATGCTCGAATTGGCTCAAGAAGAATACCATGACCATAGAAATGACCATAAAAAACGAGATACGGTTAATGGTGCAACGTATTTTCATTCTAGCAAAAGTAGGCAGCTTTGGACACGCGATTTAGTATTTGTTAAGAAAGTTGACATTTTTAAGTTTTATGCTGATAGACAGGAAGGGTAAATTCATAAGGTGGTTGAGTATTCAAGTTTAGAACCAGGTCAAATGTTGTATATTATTGAAGAACAACCGATATCAATTCTTGAATTAAAAATTGGTAAGATTGTTAGTGATGATAAGTCTCAAAAAATAAAAATCACTAATGATGATATATCATTTGAGATTGAGTTTGAAAGTATTGCAGAACGAGTATTTACTGATAAAGAGTATGCTCGTTATGTAATGATAAAGCAGATTTTTGATAAAACAAATAAATACATTCAAGACTTAACAGATGGCAAATTTAATGACTATTTTGAACTTGAAAATGCCGTTGAAGAACAGAGATACTTATACCCACACAGGTTTATTTAAGGAGAAATTAAAATGACTTTGACACAGAAATTTACATCAAGAGACCAATTTATGGCATATGCTGAATTTGTATCTGGATATGATTTTGATAATGCAGCTCTAAAGAATTGGTATGATCAAAATCCTAATTTTGTTTTATCATACACTGGTATTATGCAGGCTATCAGACCATTTGTTATTGGTACATTGAAAGCTGCCAATAAAACCCCAGGTCAAGCAGATAGCTAATCAACTCCAACCGTAGTATTCAAAAATAACTATACTCTATCATAAAACAGAGTATAGTTATTTTTTGTCGTTTTCACTCTTCTTCTTTTTTGACTAGCAAAGCTGGATAAGTTCTGGTAAAGTCTTTAATATCATCAGACTCGTAATCATGTAGATAATGTTGGTCACAATGTGGAAATCCATCATCTTCAATTTCTGGTGGAATTGTCGTAATGATTGTAGCAAGATGGTTGTTGAACCAGTCAAACCAATGAAAATGCACTTTTGGATCAAAACCACGTTCCAATGCTGATTTATAAAAATTATATCCATCTCGGATATTCAGCATACCAAATTCATTACTGAAATCAATATAAAGATCATTTTCGATTTCTGATTCAAAATCAATATCTAATTCTAAATCTCTTTGACCGGGAATTGCAAATCCTGGATCAATTTTTGGGGTAAAACTCCATACAAAACTTGGTCCGTTGCAAATAACAAGACCCCACTGACCAATTTTCAGGTCAAAGTATTCTCGTCGAACACGACATAGTGACACACCATCCAAAACATTATGCCACCAATACGCGTTGATCATGCACGATTCACACATAGTACAATGTTCCTTAACTTGCCAAATTGAATTTGTTCAACAGATTGCATAGAATCACTTCAAAATCACTGAAGGAACCATAAAATTGCAATTGCTCCATAACTTGCATAGCTGCATCTGTATCCAAATTGGTTGCAATAACTAATGTTGGACTAATCAACCGTTTGCGAATCAATGCAGCAGTTTCATAGATTTTCTCTGGAATAACAATAGCAACATTAGTCAGTATTCCACCAAGAGCCTCTTCACTTTCATGGAAAGTAGACCAAGGATACGGATTATCTTCAACAGCAATTACCGCCAATGCCTCTCTCATGGTTGAAAGAAAACCACCATTCAAGACAATCATGGTCTTATGATTTTCGGCCCAATCATAAAGAGCTTCTTTTTGTTTTGAATCTTTTTGATATTTGACAAATAATTCCATTTGGGAATGGGAACTTTGTATGCCATGTTGGATAGAACTAAGATACATATTACTCAAGTGATAACAACGCATTCTGTTTTTTTCCTTTCATAAAAAGTTTATAATTTTATATTATACCAAAAAATACAGATATTATTATACAAATATAAAAAAATTGATTTATAAATAATGTTACCGAACCATAATATAAAAGGAAAACCCAATGCGAATGAGCTCCTTATTTGAATCAGACCCCAAAGATGTTACTTTAGATGATATTGATCTTACTGATGCCCTTTATATTTTATCCATGATGGCAGATGATGAAAAGTTGAATAACCGCGAGATGATGATTATATCAGAAATGTTAGAACAACTTCTTGAAGGTGATGAACTACATGAGGCTGATATTGTTGATCATGCAGATACAGAAGAAAAAAGAATGGCCACTTTCGCAGCATCTCCGGCTTCTGAAAGAATCAGAAATAGACTTTATCAAAGAAGATACAGGAATCGATCTGATGTAAAAATGTTAGCAAGAAAAAGAGCTGCTGTGGAAAAAAGATGTAAAGACCCAAACAGAAGTGCTCAATTAGTTGCTCCTGGGTCAACTACCTTTGCTTGTAAGATAAAAGATAGAATGAGGAGCAAGCTAATGCAAAGAGTTTCACAAAGATACGGATAATTATTCTATTTGAATAATTTTCTTAAATTGTTCAAATAGAATTTATCAAATCCTTGTTGAACCATCTTAGATGTATCTATAGTAGGTGTTTTGTTATCATTAAAAATGTTGTTCAAGTATTCTGATAGTTCTTTTGCATCAGCACATATAACTGTTTTTTTAATGTAATCTACAAGTTGACAGTTGTTATTGATCATAACTTGAGGACTTGAAGTGATACCGACATTACCAAAATTTAAGAAAAAGTTTTGTTGGTTGTACTTGTATTCGGGAACTTTAAAGATAAATATGTGCAATAATTTTAATACTTCTTCCTCATAATTTATCTCTTTTTTGATATTTTCTACAATTTTTTCTGCTGGTTTTTCAAAATTTTCTTGTATTCCGATTCCGTTGTCAAGAATATTTGCAATAATATCAACATGATACAAATATTTTCTTGTTGAAATTTGTTTGAATTTTATTTGCCCATTTCGTCGCCATTTTGCTAAAGTTTGATCAGAAATTCGCAATTTTTTTAGAACTTCTGAGGCAGTCAAGTACTCTTTTTCATCAAAATTGTCCTTGTTATTTTGCTCAACTTTTGTTGTGTATTTTTTTGAACCAGTTATACAAGTCAGTTGAGGTATATTTTTCCATGACAATAATGTGATCTTTGTTTCAATAAAATCTCTGACAATATCAAGATATCTTACTGTGAAGTGACGATCACCTGTTTCAGTAATTAGTTCGATCAGGTCATATCTTAATCCTTCAAATATAGAAATAGCTTCATCAAAATTTTCAAATGAGATAAAGAATGATTTCGTTTTTGAATGTATAATATTTAATTTATCTAAGCTGATATTGATTGATCTGTTATCAATATGATAGACATACACGTTATATGTTGGATATTCATCAATTATGTCTTCATAACAATCATCAATTATTATACCATAAGTGATTTGTATATCATAGTTTAATTCTTTGATAAAGTTAATTACTCCATGATATATTTTTTCATTGAATGAATTATCTGTAATGTTGAAATAATAAATTTCTTCAATTTTTGATTTTAGGTTATTAATGATTTTATCGTTACCAGATATGAGGATTGATTTATCAAATTCAATTTGACCACATTGATCCTTCATCAAATCGGTATAGCTGATTAAAGCATCATCGTTGTCAACCTTTGCAAAATAAATTTGATCTTTTATTTTCAATAGAACAAAAAGCATAGTACATTCCTTTGATTTTAGTTTTATTTATTAATCAAAAAAAGTTATGCTGGATAATTTGGTTGATATTGTTTTTTACAGGAAAAATGGGAAAAAATGGTATAATAAAAAAGAGAGATTCCTTATTAACCGTGAGCGAGTAATAAATAAGATGAAAGTTGAGATTCAAGAAGAGTGGTTCAGTGTTGCTCAATGTAAAGCCAATAAAAACAAGCTTTACGTTTTTGGAGATAATCTTATTAGAGCAGGTAAGGGTGGTCAAGCTACCATCCGAGATGCTCAAAATTCATTTGGAATTGCTACAAAAAGATTGCCTACTATGCAACACAATGCGTTTTTTAGGGATAGAGATGATGAATTTATTGCCGTGATGCAAGATATTCTTAATCTACAAAATGAACTTGATTCTTCTAAATATGATACGGTAGTATTTCCGAAAGATGGTCTTGGGACTGGACTTTCAAGGATGCCAGAAACATCACCAAAAATTTTCAAGGAAATGAACGATTTGATTTCACAGGTATTTGGTATTGATTATCATTTTTAATTAAATTTGGGGTTTGCGATGAAAGAGGATACACGGTTAATTAATTCACCCATAAAAATTATGGGACTATTAGGATCGGTTGTTTTAGTAAGTGAATTGCTCATAACGAGTCTTTTTCCAGTTCACAAAAAACTGCTATTCTCTTTTTGGATCTTGATAAATTCAAACCAGTCAATGACAATTATGGACATGCAACCGGCGATAAGTTGCTGATTGAGGTTTCACAGAGAATTAAAAAGACTATTCGTAAGGAAGATACGCTGGCAAGAGTTGGTGGAGATGAATTTACGATTATCTTCAAAAATCTTGCTACTGATAAAGATGCCAGCATTCTTGCAGAAAAGATCATTGATCAAGTCAGTACACCATTTTATATTGATGATCATGAAATAACTATCGGCGTTAGTATTGGTATCGCCATTTATCCTTCAAATGCTGATACATTGGAAGGATTGCTTCTCAGAGCCGATGCAGCAATGTATGCAGCAATGTATGCAGCAAAGAATGATGGAAGAAACAACTACAAGTATTACAAGAAATAATATGTTGGAAACTTTCAAAACCTATAACCGGAAAACCCAGAGTATAAAACCAGAAGATAATGTGTTTATGATGTATCTTCAAGATGGTAATACCTGGGTTTTCAAAGGTTTGGTTTCTCGCAAAGCAAAAGAATATATTCAGTCTGATGACCATCTTACCGATCTGAATAAAAAGTTTGAAAATGAAGTTATACTGGCTTCGTTTACAAAGAAAGAACTAAAATCATCAAAGAAAATCTATCTATTCCTACCATGCAATTCTGCTGAAGTTGTCACTTATTATCCAATATTTGAAAACAGTGAAATATCGACATAAAATGCCAATAAAAAAAGGGTGTTTTTCGATGATTTTTGATTTCTCTGAAAAACACTTTTTGCTTATTTGGAATAGTTTTCTGACCATCCTTTTGAGACAATTTTTCCACCACCAGTTTTACTTGCACCTAATGCCTGAATAGCTGCTGATGCGTCTGAACCAAAATTAATAGTGGCATTACTTCCAATAGAAACATCCGTTCCAATAACAGCTCCATCCAATTCAACATTATTACCAAGTTCCACTGATGTACCATTTGCAGGAGCAAGGGCAATACCATTCATATCGGAATTGTTATCCATGGTCAATTTGTTATGAACCATCAAAGTAAGGTTTCCGACAGCACCATTTGCATTAACTTGACCATTCTCTTCAACGGTCATGGTGTTTACATGCAAAGTTACTTTGCCAGCAGGACTGATGATAATAGCTGCATTCTGATCAAGTGTCAACCTATCGACATAATATGTCCCGGGAGCTAATCTGATGGTACTGTTATTGTCACCACTCAAGGTCTTGACATAAGTTGTCCCACCACTGACATTGAAGGACATAGAAGCATTTTTATCTACTGAAACACTATTGTAATTTCCAAGACCCAAGTTAGTATTTGAATCTTTTTTATCAAATGATTTGCTCCCAGATGCTCCAGAACTCATTACAAAGGCATCCAATGGTTCCAAAGAAAGATCAGTTTGTTTCTTTAATTCACCTTCTTTGGTCAAGACATTACAATCACTTTCTGCTTGTCCGGTAGGACTTGTACATGGACCCAAATAACACCCACCATGTTTACCAACATGTGCCTTAACAGCACTGGCACCAACAGTTATTGTATGAGCATTAGATGGATTTCCAGGAGGAACATGACAAATAGTTACTTTATCACCAGAACCGGATCCTCCTTTTCCTCCAGAGCCACCTTTACCACCAGAGCCACCTTTACCACCGGAACCTCCGCTTTCAGGGTCACATGGTGTCATATTATGACCATTGACAGTCGCACTGGCAATATCCAAATTTGATCGACCGACAATAGGTTTATCTGA
>Ga0194119_10003707_pt1 | contig 24299 bp, 32 predicted proteins | sample TA2MahC100mmetaG_FD_148620 | JGI IMG/M metagenome (GOLD analysis project Ga0194119, IMG submission 148620) | Freshwater microbial communities from Lake Tanganyika, Tanzania - TA2015018 Mahale Deep Cast 100m | ecosystem: Environmental > Aquatic > Freshwater > Lake | place: Tanzania: Lake...
ATAACAAAGGGGTCCTTGGGAGAAATTTACCTTTGTTTATATTTACCTAACTGAATATCTTCCCATATGTCTATCATGTAATTCGCCGATTTTCGACTTATTCCAGTTGGATACCCTGCTGTAATAACCAACAATTCGGGTGACTCCGTTAAGACGCGTAAAGATTCCTGTTTCAAGGGCATGGATAACCGATTCTAAATCCTGCCGAATCACCGAATCAATATCTATGGCATATGCGCTTTCCAATTTATGATTAATAATCTTTAAGCAATCTTCTTTAGGCGTATTCCCGGGAAGATCACCGTCTATCTCTAAAAACTCATGTCCTTCAATTGCCGCATCAAAGGCGCTCAGCTTTTCTTCAATGAAATACTGTATATCGTCTTTGTTGCCCGTTCTCTCCAACATCGAAGGTCTTTCCAGTATTGCTGTTGTCATTTCTTCATATCTCCTTATTATTATGTGTTCTTATTATTCCTTATCCCTTACTTAACAAAACTTTTTTGAAATATTAAAATCAAGCAGGATAATTTAATGAATACCTATAAATAAATTTGATTTGAAAACACCTCGCTTTACAAACCTTTTTTTCTATCACCCCCCTTCCCTAATAAAATTTAACATACCCTGCTTACAACATATTGTATGTCTGACATGGGTCGTAAATATAACACAAAAAAAAACTTTGTCAAGAAAAAATACAATATTTTGTACACATATTTATATTCTATACAACATGTGGAATAATAAATGTTTTATTTATCGGTACTTATGATTTTATAAGATATCTGGTATTAATCAATCCATTGTATGCATAATATGTTATTCGATTAACAAGTTTTTTATTGAAAAGACAACCCTATACCTAGTAAAATTCACTACGTGAAAAAGGCAGCCATTTTTGACATTGATGGAACAATACTCAGAAATATTTCTTCAGAAAGAGTTTTTTTCCGTTATCTTCTAAATAAAGGATTTGTTACCACGAAAGATTTATTGCGATTCGCAAATGTCTTCGTAAATAATCTTTTGCAGTTAAAAGGACTCTACCTTAGAAAAAACAAATATTATCTCAAAGATAAAGAGTACGAACAGGTCGTTTCTGAAATAAAAGAATGTTTTAAAAGACAAATTTCCTCACATATTTCAGCAACTGCATTACAAGAAATAAGCAGGTTAAAAGATGCAGGTTATTTGATTATTTTACTATCCGGAACGTTAAGTCCTTTGGTAGAATGTTTCAAGAAATACTGTGACGCTGATATAGGCGTGGGTACTTGCCTTGCCATTGACAGTGAAGGCAAAATAACAGGGGAAATAGACGGCATACACTCTTACAGTGGCGGAAAAGTAAAGGCCGTAAACCAGCTTGTTGCAGAGCATAACATTGACCTTTCGTCATCTTACGCCTATGCCAATCAATATTTAGACGTAAAATTTATGCGTATGGTAGGACACCCTATAGCGGTAAATGCAAGCCCCATGTTGCGGTTGTATGCAAATATTAAACGTTGGAAGATCATGGAATTTTGAGAGGAAAGCACATGAATATCTATGACATCATGAAGCAAAGACGGAGTATTCGTTCTTATAAGCCCGACCCTGTCGAAGAAGAAAAACTCACTAGAATATTGGAGGCTGCGAGGCTTGCCCCCAGCGCTGCCAATAGGCAACCTATCTGCTTTGTTATTATCAAAGATGAAAAAATAAAACAGCAGTTAAAGAACGCCTATGGTGAAAAATGGTTTTACACGGCACCCGTAATTATCTGTGCCTGCAGTATCCCGGAAAAGGCATGGAAGCGAGGCGACGGGAAAAACTACGCAGATATTGACGCCGCAATTGCGATGGATCATCTCATTCTTGCTGCAACAGAGGAAGGATTGGCTACGTGTTGGATTGCCGCTTTTAAAGTCCCCATCATAAAATCTATTCTAACCTTGCCCCCCGGAATGGAACCTGTAGCACTAACACCTCTTGGATATCCTTTGGATATTCCGGAATCCACCTATCGTAAACCCCTGGAAGAAATGGTTAAAATCATTTAACGGGATACAGGCATCCTTAACCGTTCCCGTAATTCTTCGGCATTTTTAATAACATTTTTTTGAATTTCTTCTTTTGGTAACTGCTTTAAAGGTTCTAACTGGTAAGTAAGATAATGTTCATCTTTCAGTTTAGCAGGTATCACAAGTTCAGAAAAAAAATCAAAGGGGAAAATTTGATACAGGGGCGGTTTAATCTTCTCATAGACAATCTTTCTTTCATACAGGAGCCTGCCTTCTGCGTCTATTTTCTCGAGTGTGATCTTTCGTGTCCCGTAGTAAGTAAAAGTAGTTGTCACGGGGGTCTCACCAATCGGTTCATCATCCAGATAAACCATAGCACCGGCAGGGTTGGAATCAATTGTAAGCGATCGCAGCACACAACCGCAGAATGTAGCGCAACTGAATAAACATAATACAACAAAGAAAAATATCTGTTTTGAAATTTGCCAGTACACTTTTAACCTTTATCTAAAAGACACCGTTGAAAGATCAATAATTTCTGGGCGTAATGTTTCAAGGTCAAGCATCATTACAGTACTTTTACCATTTAACCATCCACAGCACTCACCGGGATTGATATACAGGGGATTACCCTGTTTAATCTCAGGAACATGGGTATGCGCACTAATAATGACGTCCGTGTTCATCTTCGACCTTTTTGAGAGACTCTCAAGCATGTGGGTTACAATAATGTGTTTACTATCCAAAATGACATCATACGGTGGTTCATGGATATCCTTACATACACCAAGCAAACCCCTCCTTTCGCCGTCGTTGTTCCCGAATATCCCTAAAAACCTTGCCTTTAGCTTCATTAATTCTTTTAGTGAAAAAGGGGCGACATAGTCACCGGCATGGATGACATACTTAAGAGTTTGGGTATTAAAAAAATGAACTGCCTTTTGAATGGCAGTAATATTATCGTGTGTGTCCGCAATAATTCCAATCTTCATCGAAGTGGCATAAATTGATTATTATGATTACAAAGGCATTATACCCATACATTTTGTTTTGTGTCAATATAAGAATATGCTTGCTCAACTAATAAGTTTGAATTTATTCTGGGCTGGTCCATGCATCATGATTAATACATGGCGGAGAGGCCGGGATTCGAACCCGGGGTAGGGATTTTGTCCCTACAACGGTTTAGCAAACCGTCGCTTTCAGCCGCTCAGCCACCTCTCCGTTTATTCAGGCTGTTATCAAGAAATGTTTTTTTAAACAAAAGAACCACGGACGCCATTACTGCCTTTGTGCATGAAATCCGTGGTTTTATCAATTCATCCTGGCTGCGCAATACACATTCAAGTATATAGCAGAGTCATAAACCAAAGATACTTGGCGGAGGGAGTAGGATTCGAACCCACGGGAGACTTTCGCCTCCAGCAGTTTTCAAGACTGCCGCCATAGTCCACTCGGCCATCCCTCCTCGTATTAAAGATTATTTTCTGCGTTGCAAACTTCTTCCAAAACCTTCTTGGCCACAAAGATTGGTGTATTCCTTTGCATCGCCAGTGCAATTGCGTCACTGGGTCGGGAATCGATCTCCACCGTTGAACCGTTCTGCATCAATATAATCTTCGCATAAAACGTATTATTCCTGAGGTCGTTAATAACAATTCTTACAACCCCTGCATTCAAACCTTCGATGACATTACAAATCAGGTCGTGCGTTAAAGGGCGAGGAGTGGTAATCCCTTTAACTGCCCGGTCAATTGCCCATGCCTCATGGAGACCTATCACTATAGGAAAACTCCGCTGTCCGTCTTTTTCCTTCAGGACAATAATCTGATGATCACTCGTTTCAGTAATCATGATCTTTGAGAGTTCCATATGAATCATACACCACCCTGCTTCATGTAAGCGACGATGTTAGATAAAATACCCGTCGTTTGATATTTCGTAAGCGGAGAATCAGCTAAAATTTTAGCACATCGACCCCTTTTGTCAAATGTTTTTTAGTTTGAGGGCTAATATTCGATGCTGGGTTTTACTGAATTATAATGAACCATTTACCTGTTACTTCTGTAAGCAACCTTTGCATTGACCGGTGTTTCTCTGATTCCTGAAACTTCATTGACACTCTAAAGATCGACTGCTATACTAACGCTATTTCTGGGCAAATTAATGAAATACGCTTTAGATAATGGTAAACAATTTACGTAAATGAAATCGTATTACCATCGTTCAAAGAGCCTGGCCAATAGTTTCTTGTTTATCCTTCCCCTGTTGGTCCTATATGAAGTTGGAATTGCGATGCAAAGCCCAGGAATCAAAAATACTGCTGATGTTGTTATTAAAGTTCCTTTTGCTTTATTCGGCAGAAATGGTTCTTTAATTTTCAATTTGTTTGTTATTGTTTTCCTTTTGGTGTCGGCATTTTATGTAGAAAAAAAATACCAATTTAGCTCCATGACATTTATTCTGATGTTCGTGGAAGGTGCGGTTTATGCACTTTTCATAGGTTACGGACTTGGCTATGTCGTTTACAAGGCATTGTTTCCTCTCGCCCTTGCCAAACCTTTTTTCACGAATATATGGACGGGAATTGTTTTTTCTGTTGGAGCAGGAGTATATGAGGAAATTGTATTTCGACTTCTTTTAGTCAGTTTACTCTATTTTATATTTACAAAGCTATTAAAAATAAAGAAACCCATTAGCGCAATTATAAGTGTCTTAATAGGCGCATTAATATTCACCTCCGCGCACTATCTAGGACCTTTAAAAGATAGTTTCACGTATGCGAGTTTTACGTTCAGATTGTTAGCGGGGTTGGTTCTGTCCACTATCTTCATGTTTCGGGGATTAGGCGTCGTTGTTTATACACACGCCATATATAATGTGCTCACAGTTTTGAAACCCTTTCAGGTTTAAGGAGTTTTGATGGAAAACCTTATCGTTGGCATAACAGGAGCCAGTGGAGTTGTCTATGCCCAGCGTCTCTTACAAATCCTTTGCGGAAAAGAATACAATATCCACTTGTCCATATCGGATGCTGCTTTCCTTGTTATTAAGCATGAATTAGGGATCGATTTAAACCGCAGCCAACTAAATATTGGGGAATTTCTGGGCTACTCGACGGACAATATCATTTATTATAACAACTCAGACATTGGCGCTACTATAGCCAGCAGCCGGTATCCCATCAAGGCAATGGTTATCGTTCCATGCAGTATGAACACCCTGTGCTCCATTGCTCATGGGATTTCAAACAATCTCATTCAGCGTGCAGCGAGTATAGCCCTCAAAGAAGGCCGGAAACTCGTGGTGGTGCCCCGTGAAACTCCACTCTCCGCAATCCATCTGGAAGCCATGCAGAAATTATCCTCTGTAGGAACGTGCATCTTGCCGGCAATGCCAGGATTCTACCACAACCCAAAGGCCATTGCAGATCAGGTGGATTTTATCGTGGCCAAGATATTGGACGCGTTGAATATAACACACACCCTTGTTCCTGAATGGCACAGCGGGGAAATATTTAGTATTGAAGATTTATAGATCCTATGGATATTGATAAATTCCAGAAACTCATCGAAGAGACCTATTTAAAAAAAGACGCAAACCGTGGTCTGTCCAAAACCTTCATGTGGTTTACCGAAGAGGTCGGCGAGCTTTCCCGCGCATTACGGGAAAACAATAAAGAAGAAATGGAAAAAGAGTTTGCCGACGTGCTTGCATGGCTCTTTTCCTTGGCAAGTTTATCGGGTATTAGGATGGAAGAAACGATTACTAAATACACAGAAGGATGTCCCGTTTGTCACGGTATTCCTTGCATTTGTATAGAAAAATAAAGGAAGAATAGAATTATGTCAGATGCACAACCCAATATTACCCCACCAGGCGCTGGATGGCAACCTGTTTATCTCAAAAAGACATGGGGAGCCGGCTTCTGGGTCTCGGTAGGTTTTGCCGTATTCTTTTTCTTATGTACGCTATTGTTATTTACACTCTTTATTGGCTCTCTCGTACTGAGTAAGGCATTCGTCACCAGCGACACCGGCAAGAAACAAGTCGCAGAAACCATTATAGAAGGAAGCGGCGAAGATAAAGTGGCCATAATCTCAATTAAGGGCATATTGAGTAATGAATCGGCAGAAGGCTTATTTATTGAAAAACCCAGCATTGTTGAGGTTGTGAAGCAACAACTCGATCAAGCCTCTTCTGATACCCATGTTAAGGCCGTTCTGCTGGAGGTAGACAGTCCAGGCGGTGGAATCACGGCTAGTGACGTTATCTACAACAATGTTATCAAATTCAAAACAGAAACGAAGAAAAAGGTAGTTGTTTATATGCAGGACATAGCAGCCTCTGGCGGATACTATATTTCCTCTGCGGCTGATGCCATCATTGCGCATCCTACTACAATTACGGGAAGCATCGGAGTGATCATGCCGCTCATAAATGTGGCAGATCTCATCAATCGATACGGCATAAAGGATAGCTCTATTGCGTCTGGCGATATGAAAGAAATCGGCTCCCCCCTCAAACCCATGACGCCTGAGGAAAATGCCATCTTAAAAAATATTATCGATGAAATGTACATTCAATTTGTTAATGTGGTATCCACAGGAAGGAAGCTGGATATTGAAACCGTAAAGAAGATTGCTGATGGAAGGATATATACTGGCAAACAAGCACATGAAAAGGGACTTGTTGATCAATTAGGCTACCTGGAGGATGCCATAGGTTTTGTAAAAAAACTGGCAGGACTCACGGAAGCAACTATCATAAGATACGAAAAACATTACGGTCTGGCCGACATATTTGGCTTAATGTCCAGTAGACTTTTTCAAAATAACACCATTAAGCTGGACATCTCTCAATTTCAGGAACAGGACATTACTAAACCCATGTATCTCTGGACTGGGTATTCCAGAAGGAAATAGCCTGCAAAACCCAACAAATCATTATGCAAAAAGAACTGAGGTTTACTGTTATGCTATCGCCTGATCAAAAAGATCGTTTGAGAGTTACAGCTGTTAAAGAAAAAGGTAAAATAATCCAAAAAAATCTCGACTTATTAAGTGAATTTATGAAATATGCCTTTGAACATCCGGAAGTATTAAATAAAATTCCGCCTGAAGCCGAACTCATTCTATTACCAACAAACGATCTTAAGCTTCGTGCTTTGAATAAAAAAATGGCTAAATCTCTTACAATAAAGGGTAAAAAGGTTGTTGTAGTTGAGATAGAAAAGCCAAAGTCAATCGTATCTAAAATAGAACTGCTAATTACGTGAATTTTGGGAGAATCAATTAAACTTAAATACAGATTTGTAAAATATAGATAATTACATGAATGATAAGATAGTCACACAATTTTTAGAGTTGATTCACCCTTTAATGGAGCATATAGAAGAAATGTACCTCTTTGGTTCACGGTGCAGGGATGATTGGCGGCCTGATTCTGATTATGACATCCTGATTGTTCTTGAGAAAAAAGACAGAGTAATTATAGATAAGCTTTATGATGCTGTGATGGATGTTCTGCTCTCTACAACAAAGTTGATATCATTAAAGATATTTACCTCCTCAGAATTTAATCGATTGAAATCTATTCCAACTCCATTTATGAGTAATGTTATGACAAAAGGAATAAAGCTTGGAATCCACAACTAAAGCACTAATAATTGGATATATACAGAAGGCAAATAAAAAGTTGGAAGTTGCCGAAAAACTATTGAAATCGAGCGATTATGATGACGCTGTATCAAGGTCATATTATGCTGTTTATCATGCAGCCCAGGCACTCCTTTTAACCGAGGGAGAACGTGCAGAAACACATAAAGGCATAGTCATGCTATTCGGACTTCTTTTTGTAAAGACAGGCAAATTTAGCAAAAATATTGGTAAGTACCTTGCAAACCTAAAAGATGATAGGGAAAATGGAGACTATGAAGTATTCTCTTTTATTGACAAAGAAACTGCTGAGACAGCAATTTCCGAAACTAAACAATTCCTAAAAGAAGCCAAGCTTTATTTAGAAGGATTAGGAATAACATTTTAGTTGATTGTTTGAAACACTAATACAATTTCGTCTCACTCATAATTATGATACGAGTTCGTTTTGCACCTTCACCTACGGGTCTTTTACACATCGGTAATGCACGCGTGGCCGTTTTCAACTGGTTGTTTGCAAAACGGCATAAAGGCGCTTTTATCTTGAGAATCGAAGACACTGATGTCGCACGGTCGGAAAAGAAATACATGACCCAACTCATCGAAGACCTCCACTGGTTAGGATTAACCTGGCAGGAGGGACCTGCTGTGGGCGGCCAGTACGGTCCGTATTTACAGTCAGAACGACTGCACATTTACAACAATCTCTGCCAGCAATTTTTAAAAGAAGACTGGGCATACCGATGCTATTGTACCCCGGAAGAACTGGAAGAGCGCAGGCGAATTGCAAGACTTACCGGAAAGCCGCCCCGGTACGATAACCGCTGCCGAAACCTCAGTGATACGCAAAAAAAGGCGTTTGAAACTTCAGGATTGAGTTTCACCATTCGTTTTAAAGTGACCGATGAATTAGTTGTCTTCGAAGACCTAATTCGTGGCGACTGCCAGTTTGATATGAGCCTGACGGGAGATTTTGTAATCATGAGGTCGGACGGCACACCCTCCTTCCACTTCGCCGTTGCCATTGACGACACCCTTATGAATATTACACACGTTATTCGTGGAGAAGACCATTTATCAAACACCCCGTGTCATATATTACTTTTTCACGCATTAAAACAAAAACCTCCACAATTCGCCCACCTGTCGCTTACCATGGGCGCTGATCGTTCCTTGTTGAGCAAACGTCACGGCGCCTTTTCTATTTCTGAGTACCGCAAATTGGGTTATTTACCAGAAGGCTTGCTCAACTATATGATGCTGCTGGGGTGGTCGCCAAAGGACAAAAAAGAGAAATTTAAAGTCAGCGACATTATTGATACATTTGAAATAAGCTCTATGAGTAAGGCAGCCTCCGTGTTTGATCAACAGAAATTGGACTGGCTGAGTGGACAATACATCCGTGAAGCTGATCTGGAGAGACTCTTAACCATGGCAATACCTTACTTACAGGAGGCAGGATTCGTTTCTACGGAAGAAAGCAAAATCGACATAAGTAAATTAAAATTGATTATAGATGCCGTGAGAGGCAATATGTCGTGCACGTCTCAGATCGTTCATGAATCAGAAATCTTTTTCAAGGATATTGTAATCAGCGAAAATCATGTTGAGTTTCTTTCGTCAGAGACTTCGCAGTCCATACTTTCAGCTTTTTCTACGGAACTCCGGAAGCTGAACACTTTGTCTCCTGAGATATTTAAGGACGTTTTGAAGACGGTGCAAAATGAAACAAAGGTAAACGGGAAAGGGCTGTATATGCCCATACGTATTGCCTTGACCGGCAGAGAACACGGACCAGAACTTTACAGTGTTGCCAATATCCTGGGCATTAATGCGTGCAAGACGAGGATAGAACGATTTCTTTTGGTAAAAAAACAACCCCCTTTATTAAGGGGGATTTTCTCAAGACCCCCTTAGAAAGGGGGATTCAGGAGGTTGTCTTATCGCTCTGTTTCCAACTTTGAATTTTAAGAAAGAGATTTATGGCTTTAAAATTTTACAATTCATTAACGAAAAAAAAGGAAGTTTTTACACCTTTAACCGAAGGCCGCGTCAACATGTATGTGTGTGGCCCTACAGTCTACGACCATCCTCACATTGGGCATGCCAAGAGTTATGTGAGTTTTGATGTAATCGTCCGCTACCTCAGATACCTGGATTACAAAGTGCGCTATGTTCAGAATATTACGGACGTAGGCCATCTGACGGACAACGCAGATGCGGGAGAAGACAAAATACTTAAACGTGCGCAGAGAGAACGTGTAGAGCCCGCGGAACTTGTCGAAATCTACACCCGAAGTTATTTCGAAGACATGGATGCCCTGAACAATCTAAGGCCCGATATCTCGCCGCGGGCTACGGCACACATCCCCGAACAAATCGAGATTGTGGAAAAGCTGATTGAAAAAGGGTTTGCTTATGCAGCGAATGGTTCTGTCTACTTTGACGTCCAGAAGTTTGCCGAATATGGAAAACTCTCCGGCAGAAAACAGGAGGAACTCGAGGCAGGCGCACGCATAGAAATCAACCTGGAAAAGCGGAATCCGGCTGATTTTGCGCTCTGGAAAAAGGCAGAACCAGGACATATCATGCGGTGGAAAAGCCCTTGGGGAGAAGGCTTCCCCGGTTGGCATCTCGAATGCTCTGCTATGTCTATGAAATATCTGGGACAGACACTGGATATTCATGGCGGCGGACTCGAAAATATCTTCCCGCATCACGAATGTGAGATTGCTCAGAGCGAAGCGGCAAATAAATCACTATTCGTCAGATACTGGATTCACAACAACATGGTCACTGTAAACGGTCAGAAAATGGGAAAGTCTCTAGGCAACTTTGTTACCCTCAAGAATGCCTTTAAGAAGTACAATCCTCTGACCATACGATTCTTTATCCTCACAACCCATTATCGCAGTCCTCTTGACTTTAGCGATGAAGCGCTGGATGCTGCGAACAAGGGACTTGAACGCCTTTATAACACCATCATAAATCTACGGGAACAAATAGACAGCGCAAAGGACGGTTCGATACCCACTGGTATCTACGAAAAATTGGAACACTATAAAAAGTCATTCCTTGAGGCGATGGATGAAGACATTAACACGCCCGGCGCGATCGCCGCCCTTTTTGACCTGTCAAAAGAGGTCAATACCTTGTTGAATTCAGGCCAAGAAATCAACAAAAAATGCCTGGGCGATATTGACAAACTCTACCAGGACCTTGGAGGCAATATCCTGGGTCTCATTCCTAAGACCTTTGAATCCGAAAAGAAGGGTGAAGCGGACGTACTGGATAATGTTATGCAAGTGCTCATAGATACCCGCAATGAACTGCGTAAAGCAAAACAATGGCAGTTATCTGACTTCATCCGTAACAAACTCTCAGAAATCGGCATTGCACTCGACGATAAACCGGACAGCACCGCATGGAAAAGGATAAAGAAATGATTACATTAGAGCAGGTAAAAACCCATCCAGACGTTAAAGTATACATAAAAAAAGCAAATGAATTTTTAGGGGTGATTGGCTACACCGAACACGGCGAACGCCATGGAAATTACGTGGCAAAAAACGCCAGAAAGATTTTACAGGAACTCGGATACGACGCAAATACCTGTGAACTGGCGGCTATCGCCGGGTATATTCATGACATAGGGAATGTAGTCAGCCGGCATATCCATCCGGACGCCAGCGCATACCTGGCAAGCCAATTCTTAAAAGAGCTCGGTATGCCGGCGGAAGACCGCGTCATGATTATGAGCGCGGTAGGAAACCACGACGAAGGTTCCTTTGATGCGGTAAGCCCGGTATCCGCAGCGCTCATCATTGCTGATAAATCAGACGTTCACCGTTCGAGGGTACGCAGTGTAAAAGAGATTAAATTCGACATCCACGACCGGGTCAATTATGCGGTAACAAAATCCGAACTCCGGATGGATGCCCAAAAAAAGACAATTACCCTCATACTCGATATCGACCGGGATATTTCTGATTTGGTGGAATACTTCGAAATCTTTACTACCCGCATGGTCGCCTGCCGCCGCGCCGCAAGACTCCTCGGATGCACGTTCGACGTGGAAGTCACCAACACCCCATAGTCGGCTGGAAGACACAGTCTCGCGCAGAAGTCTGCAATAAGACATGCCCTCGTTCTCCGCAGCAAATTAATACCAATCTTGGTAATGTATTTTCCCCTTGACATGAAATATATGCACTTGATAATATGCCTATACAATATGCCAGAAAGGAGCATACATTGAGAACAACGTTGACGATAAATGAAGAGCTTTTGGAAGAAGCAAAAACATTGTCAGGTGCAAAGACAAAGAAGGAAGCAATTGAGATTGCGCTGGAGGAATTTGTGAGAAGGGAAAGGTCGAAAAAACTTGTTGCACTTGAAGGCAAAGTGGAGCTTTCTTTTTCATTACCCGAATTTCTGAAAAGAAGAAAAGGCGATGTTCCTCATAGATAGTTCAGTATGGATTGAGTATCTTAGACCAAAAGGGTCAGCAAAAGTCAAAGAGAAAGTAAAAGAACTACTTGGACTGGGAGTTGTCGTTTCGTGTGATATCGTTGTGATAGAGATACTGAGAGGAGCTAAAAACAAGAAAGACTTTGACGAGTTACATAATTCATTCCTTTCTCTTCCGAGAATTCCTATAGATAAAGGGGTCGTTGAAATTGCTTCTCAATGGGGTTTTGAGATGGACAGAAAAGGCAAGATTGTTTCAACTACAGATTTGATTATAGCTTCAGCAGCATACAAAAATGCCAAGCTCTTACACATTGACTCTGATTTCAAAGTCATAGCATCGTTTTATGACTTGGAAGAAGAGATGTTTTCTTGACAACTATAATCTTGAATCTTGCATTCTATTTATAATTTTGCATTCTCGGATAACCTGTCAATATTTTGACCAAGGCTCAAAGCTGTGTAAGGTTGGGTTTTTATTTATTACATCCTGGAAAACGGAGATGCTGCAACATCAAGATACAACCCCGTTCCTTCTTATTAAAGGAAACTTTGATACTTGATAAATGAAGGTGCGACCCCGGCAACCCCGTTAACAGCAAAAGTTAAGAGAATAAGAATTGCAATTACGGAGGTAAAATGACGCAAAAAGATTATGAAATAGCGAAAAGACTGAAAGAGAGGTTATCTGAAGTCGCACACTTGATTGATTTCAGGGTTTTTGGTTCTAGGGCACGCGGAAGTGAAGACGAATATTCCGATATGGATGTTTTTATAGAGGTCGAATCGCTTAATAAAAAACTTAAAGAAAAGATATCTGAAACTATATGGGAAGTTGGTTTTGAAAACTCTATTGTCATTTCACCTCTTATTTTTACAAAAGAAGAAATAGAAAATTCACCCTTGAGATCGTCTCCCATAGTAAAAAATATTAGAGAAGAAGGCGTAGTGGTATGACAGAAAAAGAGGCGCTTTTCACTTATAGGCTAAAGCAGGCAGAAGAAACCATTTCGGATGCGGAAAAGATGTTACAAGAAAATCTTAGCCCAAGGTCTATTATAAATAGATCGTTTTATTCTATGTTTTATGCAGTATTAGCCCTTTTTTTGAAAACTGATATAAATTTGAAAACGTCTAAACATTCAGGAGTTATTTCCATATTTGATAAAGAATTTGTACATACAGGAAAAATCGATAAATACTATTCTAAAATTCTGCACAAAGCATTTGATGCAAGGCAGGAGAGTGATTATAAAGAATTTGTTGAATTATCTGCTAAAGACGCTGCGGAGTCAGTAAAACTTGCAAGGGAATTTATTGAATGTATCAAAAATATTATACATATGTAACCGCCTGTATTTATGCTTTAATGTTCCATAATTGTTCTCAACGATGTCAATTTGAAAATGAAATATGAAGGCGCGACCCTATTCCCGCCCTTTGATTTACCTGAGTACAATCTCTGGCGTGGGCAGGTTGGAACTGTGGTAGAAATCCTGGCCAACGGTAAAGCTTACGAAGTGGAATTCTCTGATCGCGAAGGGCATACTTATGAATCACTGGGCTTGCGCCCAGACCAGATTCTGATATTGCATTATGAACCAGTAGATGAAATTAAAAATGCTTAATTTTCCAATGAAAATCTTTAGTTGGAACAAGCACGGATGGTCTCTGCCAGGGAGATGAGTTGGTCTAAGCTCAATACCTCGCCCCTTATGCGTTCATCAAATTGCAGGTGTTTTATAACCCTTTTGATATGTTCTCTTGAAACCTCTGGAAATTTCAACTGTTCGAGGCTATTGAGCAATGTCTTGCGTCGCGAAGTAAATATCGCGTAGAGTATTTTTCTGAAAAAGGGGTAATCCGTTATCTTCCCACCATATTTTTCTTTGTCAACAACTAGCTTAACAATAGCCGAATAGACGTCCGGCCTTGGCCAGAATACCTCAGGCGGCAAGGTTTTTATCACCTCTACCTCCGAAAATATTTGGGTAATAATCGACAAAATGCCATATTCCCTCGTCCCCGGAATTGCCGTCATGCGTTCCGTAATTTCTTTCTGAAGCATCAGTACCATTAACTCGATAGGTAAATTACCCTCCAGAAGATTTACAATCACGGGCGTGCTGATATTGTACGGCAAGTTGGAAACTACTTTTATATGAGATTGATCATGTTCCTTGAGCCAGTTGAGCATTTTTGAGGGAATATCGGGATTCAGTTCGTGTTTTGTCTTTAAAATATCTGCATTAATAATGGTAACATTTTTATACAATTTGAGTATATCAGATGCCATTTCAAATAATTTTTTGTCCACCTCAACCGTAAATACATGCCGACTTCTATCCGCCAGCAATCGTGTCAATCCGCCCGTTCCCGTACCGATCTCCAGGACAACGTCATAATCCGTTAGTTCCGCAATATCGGGAATGCTTAATAAGGTATTTTGATCGATGAGGAAATTTTGGCCAAACCGTTTGTTCGGTGAAATTCCTCTCTGGCTGAAAATCTGCTTCAGTACGGCTGGTGTGTGAGGAATAAAATTTATTTCCTTTTGTGGCATGGGTTTTTAATTACGTTAGGATACAGATTCAGGAAATTATAATATCTCTTCGTCTTCTTTCCTCCAGGCTGGGTCTACAATACACAGGAACTTTAAGTCACTCTGTCCGATATTTTTAATATATTGCAAAGCATTTGGGGGAATATAAATTACTTGACCCGGAAGAACCCTCGCTGATTCATTGTCAATATGCATCAATCCTTCGCCTTCCAGGATATAATATATCTCAGAGGTCTTTAACGTGTGCCGGTATGATGTGTGGCCTGGCTTGAGCATTGCATGAGCCAGACTATACCGAAGTTTTATAGCTTCCTTATCAGGATGCAGAAGTTCACGGAGTATGGCGTTGTCTCCCGCAATAAATTCCTTACACGTCTTCACGTCTTTTATAAACATAATTGTAAACCCTTAATCCTCTCCCACAAGAGGCGAGGAAACTTTCCCCCCTTGCCTGCCCTGAGCAAGGTCGAAGGAATGGGAGGAACTAAGGAAGGGTGGCATATCTTCCCAGTATTTCAGCGCCTTCATGGTTTACTACGTCTTTATCATCTTCACAGCCGTCTTTATGGCCTCCATCATGGAACGCGGATCGGCAATGCCCTTGCCTGCAATATCATAGGCGGTGCCGTGATCGGGCGATGTACGGACAAATGGAATCCCCAGTGTAATGTTTACACCGGTTTCAAAGGCGTGTAGTTTCAGGGGAATCGCACCCTGGTCATGATAGATGGCGATAACTACGTCATAAGCACCCTTCAATGCCTTATAAAATATCGTATCTGCAGAGACCGGACCATCGCAGCAAATCCCCTTTTTCCTCGCCTTTTCAATAGCGGGAACAATAAACTTCCTTTCTTCATCCCCGAAAATTCCTTCTTCACCTGCATGCGGGTTTAAACCACAGACGGCAATCCTGGGTTTTTTAAGTCCAAAATGTCGCTTGAGTCCTTCATTACAGATATTTATTGTCCCCAAAATGCCCTCTGGGGTAATTGATTGCGGAACGTCTTTTATGGCAATGTGTGTGGTTGCAAAGGCCACCCTTAGTCTTCCACCGACCATGAGCATAACGACACGCGCCACACCGGAAAAGGTATGGAGCATTTCTGTGTGCCCTGGATAACCATATCCACCCAGGTTGACGGCCTCTTTGCAAATCGGAGCCGTTACAAGGGCATCGATGTGTTTGTTCATTGCAAGATTGATTCCCTTAATAACACACTGAACTGATAATTCCCCCCCTTCAGCAGTAGCCCTCTTCAGCTTCATAAGACTAGCCTTGAATTCACCTGCGTGTAACAAGAAAACAGATGATTTTAAGCCCTCAACATCTGAAATATGGGATATCGCTGAATACTCCACAGGGATATTCAATGACCTTGCAGTCCTGTCAAGTACGTCTTTATTGCCGATAATTACATACCTGGCAATCTTTCTGATTGCAGGAGATTTTAAGGCCTTCAAGATAATCTCCGGCCCTATCCCGCAGGGATCACCCATCGTGATCCCAATGAGCAATTTAGATTTTTTATTCCTTTTTTGCATACTATTTCTCGAAAAAACAAAAGGTATCATTGCTACTTCTTGCCAACAATTATAGACGAATTGGATTCCAGGTCAATCTTTCTTATGTGCTTAAAACCAGCGTGTTCAAGCCATGCCCTATATTCAGACGCGCTGTATGATGCGCCTTCCTGCGTGCCAATGAGCATATTTAAGCTGAAAAGGGCCGCAAATTGGGGCTTTGTTTTGGTCTCGTCCAGGACAAATTCATGGATAATAACCTGGCCTTCGTCCTTTAAAGCATCCCGGCATTTCTTGAGTATTTTTGTATTATTTGCAGGATTGTAAATATGCAGGAGGTTTGAAACAAGGATGGCGTCGTAGACATTTTTCCCAAAGGGGTCTTCCAGGCAATTCCCTGCTTGTGTGGTAACCCTCTCTTCCATACCGGCAGCCTTAATAAACTCCTGGGTAAGTTTGATTGTATGCTCCAAATCAAAGACAACTGCATATAAATGTGGATTTGCCCTTGCACATGCTATGGCGTAAGTGCCAGGACCGCCTGCCAGGTCTAATAATCTTCTTGCTCCCTTTATATCGATTTTACTGCAAAGTTCATCTGCCTTCACTGAGGCAATATTATGCATAGCCGTAATAAAATCTCTGAGGTCATGGGGGTCTACCTCTTCCGGTAAATCCTTCAATGAAACGGCCTTTCCCGTTTCAATAGTTTCCCGCAGCATCGTCCAGTTTTCCAAAATATTCTGGGCATGATGAATAAAATCGCCCAGATAATGAGGTTTTTCCTTGATTAAATGGAGATTCGAGATAGGAGCATTTTGGTAACAATTTGCCTGCTTTGTCAGTAATTCGAGGGAGACGAGGGCATTTAAGAGCATTTCTGTCGCGCGTTCGTTGGTATGGATGGACTGAGAAATATCTTTGGCCGTAACCTTGCCTTTGCTGATCAAGTTAAATATGTCAAATTCTGTTGCTGTAAAGAGAATACATGATTTCCAATATCCAAAACTGAGTTTGAATATGTAGTCAACGTCTGAAGGGTTCGTTTTAGTCATTGCCCCATTACCTCAAATTGATTGCTTGCCAATAATTATCTCCAGTTCATGCGCCAGCTTCAGGCTGGTTTCTCTCATTGCATCCGGATTATCCAGGTTTACATTAGTTTCAAAATCCGAAAGGGTTTTCTCGAATATAGTAACCAGCGCATTGTTCAACGTATTTAATAAACTTGATTCGTTACCTGCGCTAGATGTATTATTTTCGCAGGTAAATGTTTTTGGGATCAAAGATAAGGCAATTTTACAAACATGAGAAATGATTTCTGAAAATGCCTCAACCTTTGGGTCTTTTATCTTATAAAATATTTCGTAATTTGTGAACGAAGTATCAGCGCCGGTTACCTCATGTATCATTGATTGATAGTCGGACGTCCCTGCAAAAATGGTCTGTCTGTGGTGCAGCAGGTGGGTAGTTACGGCAGGAGTTGTCATAATACCCATTTCCTGTAAAAATTTGAAATTATTCCGTACGCTCTCCATCGTGGATTCAGGTTCAAACATGATAAAACCAAAGGTAGGTTCGATTCCATACTCTCGCAGCAACTGAATGGCATTTTTATTTTCGTCAACGGTGGTGTGTTTTTTGAATCGTTTCAACGAACGAGAATCTCCGCTCTCTAAACCCAGGAAGACATTGGTAAGACCGGCCATAACAAGTCTTGAGAGTGAGTGTTCTTCGATATCGTTTGCGCGGCACTCAAATCCAAAATGGATGTCCAGGTCGTGGGCAAGGATAAGTTCAGCAAGCGTAACGGCGCGCTCCTTTCCGGCTTTTCCCGGTCCGAAGAAGTTGGCGTCAGAAAAATAGAAGTTATCGATGGCGTGTTCTGTATGCAAATTGAGTATCTCATCGAATATATTTTTTGCGCTCCTGCTGCGCCATTGGTTCATTTCTTCATAAAAGGGATTTAAGTAGCAAAAGGTGCAATGCCCATAACATCCCCGGCTCCCCTGTATGTACATTACAATGCCTTTTTTCTTGTAAAGATCAATATCCTGTCGATCAGGGTAGGGAAGTTGGTCTAAATCCTGAACAGGGGAACGCGGATTAAAAACAATCTTTCCGTTTCTATCTTTAAAAGCCAGCCCTGGAATATTCATTTCATCGGGAAAGGAATTTCCCAATATAACACCCTTTTTGCCTGAAATATGCTTTGCAAGATCAAGGGTAGTAAGTTCGGGTTCACCAACAGTCACAGAATTAATGAATGGAAAATCCTCAAGAATCTTTTTATATGTAAATGTGGGATAGTATCCATAGAGATTGATATGCATTGCCTTGTTGCTTGATTTTATTGCTGAAAGCATATCAAAGACATTCTGTGTCCTTTCCCAGAGGTATACCGTATGAACGCACAAAAGCAGGAAAGATTTATTTGAAAGTTGTGTGATTGTCTGTTCTATTGGCCAATCGTAGAGATGAGCATTAACGACCTCTACTGTTATTTTATGCTCACGCAATACCGATGCAATATACCCTGTGAAGAGGCAGGCAGAGAGCGGGGCATTGACCACGTCCTCAAACCGCTGTGGATTTGGAAGACGTGGAGGTTCTAATAAGATAACGGACATAGGCTTTATCTGGTTTTATAGGAACCACAGATTCCGCAGATAAATAACTGAAAAATATATGGAATTTTTTACCTGCGTAATCTGAGATTTCAAGCGTACCTTTTCTAAAAAGCAACAGGAGTCGCGCTCTTCTTGCGGCTTTTCTTGAGGTCTTGTTCGTAATATTTCATCACACCCTTCAGTGAACACAGACTGCCGCACATGGTGCAGGTATCTTCATCCATAGGAGGACGGCTATTACGAATCTCCTGGGCACGTTCTTTGGTGATGGCTGTTTCGTACTGGGTCTTCCAATCCAGGTCTCTCCGTGCGATGCCCATCTTAAGGTCTAAGTTCTTTGCCTTGTCCTTGAGCTTTACCATATCACCCACATGAGCGGCAATACGGGCTGCCATGACGCCTTCACGGACGTCGTCAGGTCCCGGAAGTGCCAGGTGTTCGGGCGGTGTGACGTAGCAGATAAAATCTGCACCATAACACGATGACAAAGCTGCGCCAATAGCCGATGAAATGTGGTCATACCCAGGGGCTACATCTGTGGTAATTGGCCCCAGCATATAGAATGGGGCATTGTTGCTAAGGCGTTTTTGTATTAGCACGTTGGCCTCAATCTCATCAATGGGGATGTGTCCAGGACCTTCTACAATAATCTGTACGCCTTTGCTTTGAGCGTATTCCGCAATTTCAGAGTTGATAATGAGTTCCTGAATCTGGGCGCGGTCGGTGCTGTCGTGGATAGCGCCAGCCCTAAGACCGTTTCCAAGGCTGAGGATGACGTCGTGTTTTTTCATAATGTCAATAAGGCGGTCAATCTGTTCATAGAGTGGATTTTCTTTCTTGTTATGATTCATCCATGCGGTCAGAAACGAACCGCCGCGGCTGACGAGTCCACCATACCGGTATCCCTGTTTCCTGAGCCGTTCGAGGGTTATGAGGTTAATGCCGCAATGGATTGCCATAAAACCGATACCCTCTTCTGCCTGTTGTTCTATAACATCAAAAAGAAAATCAGCCTCCATGTGTACGACAGAACCTTTTTTCTTATTGGTTTCAATTGCCGCCTGATAGAGGGGCACGGTGCCTACGGTAAGGGAAATGGCGTCCAGCACCCGTTTTCTTATTTTCGTTAAGTCGCCTCCTGTTGAAAGTTCCATCAGGGTATCAGCGCCGTATTTTTCAGCAGTTTGCGCCTTTTTTACCTCCATCTCAATATCTATAATATCGGGGGATGTTCCAATGCTGGCATTCACCTTTGTCTTGAGTCCTTTACCAATACCGACCACACGCGCCTTTCTATTTGGGTTTCCATAGATGACGATCTGTCCCTTTGCAATACCTTCACGGATAAATTCCGGTGAAACGTCATCATAGGCAGCGGCCTCTTTCATAGCCTCTGTTACAATACCTTCGCGAGCGAGTTCTAACTGAGTTTTCATTTACTTTACTCCAAATTAATTAAACCTTCAAAAACTGCGGGTTCAGGTTTGCAACCTGAACCCTTATATAACTCATGGTCTTTTAGAACACACGAACCATGAAAAACAAAGTCACATTATAATATCTTTGTCTATATTATCACGAAAAATCTTTATTAATAACTCCTTATTGTAGTCTTTTGGATCGAGTTTTTTATGAAAAGGGATTGCGCCTAATACCGGAAGACTTGTAAGCCTCTTGATTTCATCGGTGTTTGTATCTTTAACAATGGTATCACAGTTTTCTGCAGATTCATTGATAATGATTCCTTTGACTTCCAGTCCATGTTGGCGGGCATAGGACACGGTTAGTAAGGTGTGGTTTATTGTGCCAAGGGTAGGACGGCAGACAACTATTAAGGGCAGTTCCATTTCTTCGGCCATATCTACGACAAAATAATATTCGTCTATAGGAACCAGTAACCCTCCGATACCCTCGACAATCATGTATTCGTGTCTTTCGCATAACGTGTCGTAGGCCGTATTTATTTTATCCATGTCAATTTTTGTATTACTCAATCGTGCGGCTACCGTGGGGGCAAGGGGCTGTTCAAGGCAGACGGGGTTGATGAGTTCGTATTCATCATCTACTTCCGCCAGAAATTTTAAAAAGACGGCGTCGTCGGATATCAGCGTATTATTGACTCGTTTACAGCCCGTAGCGACCGGTTTCATAACGCCAACGTTCAGCCCTTTATTTTTATAAAGGGCGGCCAATCCACCTGACACAAGGGTCTTTCCCACACCTGTATCTGTGCCTGTTATAAAGTATCCTTTAGCCATGATAATTTCTCCAGATCAAAATGAGTTAGAACTGAAAAATTTCAAGCGTGGCCTTTAACCTACCTTTAGCACCACCAAAGCTAAAGTCGAAACTAATAATACGTTACTACTTGGGTTCAAAACATCGTAGCCTCTTTGCTGCCCCTCTTCCAATTCAAGCGCCACCGCCCTTGGCACCCATATCTCACCAAACAACTTTGGAAGCCAGTCCAGGACACTAATTCGATAGAGATAAAGCAGGGGAGAGGTATTACTAATTGCTTCGCGCACGGTTGACCTCTAAATCATGTAACTCGGCTTCAAACGGAAAAACCTTATAACGGCCAAGGGTCAGCAGAAACTCTACGCGTGGCATTCCGGCAAGTTCTGCAGCACGACCTGAGGAGAGACGGCCAAGCTCATAGAGTTTGACAGCGGCTAAGATACGCAGCTCGCGGGCGAAAGCTGCTTCATCCGTTTTTTCAGCCAATAGGATCTTCTCAGGCACATCAATAACAATCGGTCGGGTAGTCATCTTATTTCTCCATTCTCCTTACCTTTTAAACGATAATTTGGGTCAGAAATAATTTCATAATAATTTTAAAATACAGAAACTATTCTGCCCATTACCATAATATCAAGCTTTTACAGAATACTAGTACACAACTAAAAATAACACAACAAAATACTAATTCAAGAGGAAAATATGAAAACAAAGAGACTTCTGGAAAAAGCAATATATTGTGAAGAACAATACTATGTCCTACAAAACTATAAAAATCGTCGGGTTACGCTTTTCTCCAACCCGACCTACACTGTCTCCTAACTGGGCATGGATGAAGTTACAGTTTGTATGGATTCATGGATAATATCAAGTACCCTGTCTAATTCATCAGTCTTGATAATTAACGGCGGCATGATAATGATGATATGTCCCAGCGGTCGTATTAATAAACCGCGCTTCCTGGCTTCGAGGCATACCTGAATCCCCACCCGTTCTTCCCATGGATATGGTTCTTTTGTGGTTTTATCTTTTACCAATTCGATGGCGGCGATAAGGCCACATTGTCTGACGTCTCCAACGTGATTAAGAGATTCAAAGGGCTTGAGTTTAGTCCGTAAGTGGTTAATCTTAGGTTCTAAACTTTCTACGATATGTTCCTTCTCAAATAGCTCCATACTTGCCAGCGCTGATGCACAGCCTAAAGGATTTCCGGTGTAGGTATGTCCGTGGAAGAAGGTTTTTAGTTCAGCATATTTACCCAAAAAGGCATTGTAAATTTCTTCTGTGGCGAGTGTGGCGGCTAATGGCATATAGCCTCCATTAATACCTTTTGACAGGGACATGATGTCTGGAACAACATCTTCATGTAAGCAGGCAAACATCTTGCCTGTTCGCCCAAACCCCGTAAGCACCTCGTCCAAAATAAGCAGGACGTTATACTTCTTGCACAAGGCGTGTACACCTGATAGATAACCTGACGGATGGATGATCATCCCCCCTGCCCCTTGCACCAGCGGCTCCATAATCATAGCGGCAATACGACCAGAATTTTCCTTTAGAATATCTTCCAATTTATCAAGACACGCCAGAGAGCAATTTTGGGGCTTTTTTCCCAGTGGACAGCGATAGCAATACGGCGAGGGGGCAAGGTGTGTTTTAAAATACAACGGACGAAAAGCGCCGTGAAATAATTCTATTCCGCCGACACTCATCGTACCAATGGTATCTCCGTGGTAACCGTACTGTAAGGCCACAAACTCCGTCTTGGCCTTAAACCCCTTGTGCTGCCAGTACTGGAAGGCCATTTTCAGGGCAACTTCATTCGCCGTAGAGCCGTTATCTGAATAAAAGACCTTTTCCAATCCTTTCGGCGTGATATCTACAAGTTTTTTCGCTAATTCGATGGCTGGTATATTGGACGGACCCAGTAGTGTGGTATGTGCAATCTTGTCGAGTTGTCTTTTTATCGCATCGTCGATTTCTTTCTTGCGGTGGCCGTGCAGATTGCACCACATGGAAGAAATGCCATCTATGTATTCATTGCCATTGATGTCCTTAAGGAAAACACCGCTTCCTTCTTCGATAATGAGGGGCGTTTCTTTCACATAATCCTGCATCTGGGTGAAAGGATGCCAGAGATACTGTTTGTCCCAGGTTTGTAATTGTTCTTTATAAGTTTTATTAATCATTTTTGACAGAAAATTTAATGTTAGGACAAATGGGGACAAATGTTTGAACCTGCCACATACTGCAAGGGTAGTTGTTCCAAAGTACATATATTCCAGCGTCTTCACAACCAAATCCCCCTAATCAAACGAGGATCAAGGGGGTTTTAGCATGGGGTTCGGTTTTGTTTCCTGCTATTTAAAGCATCTTTTTTGTCAATCTACTTATATCCGACATTACAAATTTCTTATATGTATCAAGAAACACAATACGATTCACGTCAGTGTGCCCCCATTTCTACCCTTATTTTGTTACCTCTATCCACTCTAAAATATTTCTGGGCATTTCCCTGATTGATGGAGACCTCAAGGAAACCTGCGCTTCCAATGAGGACAAGCGGCTCTCCAGACTCGGCATCTATATAGGTCTTGCTCAACCCAATTATTTTCTTTTTCCCAATAGTTGTTTCTATAGTATCATATTTTAAAAGCATCTTATCTTTAGAAGTTTTCTCGAATGCGTCTGGCTTCTTACTTCTGACTTCCGGCTTCTGACCTCCAGCCCCTTTTATCAGATATTCCTTAGTGATATTGGTAATAAGATTTCCAAATCGGTCGATATAGATGATCTGTCCTTCCACCTGCCCTGCTTTTTTCTGGACCGGCTTGGGCATATCGAGTTGCTCCAATTGGTTAACCCTGATACCAAATTGTTGTGGTTTTACACCCAGAGACAAATGCGCTGCGACGGGTGCAAAGACGTCCCGACCGTGAAAAGTACTGGATGGTGACGGTAAGAAATATTTGCTGTTCGTTACGCGAATGATACTTTTCGGTCTCTCTTCATGAACAATAAAACTGAGAAGACCATTATCAGGCGCAAGAAAAAAGTAATCTTTTGTTTCAACACAAACGATGTCTCTCCTGCTTCCTACCCCGGGATCAACAACTGCTACATGGATAGTTTTTTCAGGAAAGTATTTATAAGATGTAGAGAGGAGATAAGCGCCGCTGAATGTGTCTTGAGGAGGAATGCTATG
>Ga0194119_10003727_pt1 | contig 24211 bp, 18 predicted proteins | sample TA2MahC100mmetaG_FD_148620 | JGI IMG/M metagenome (GOLD analysis project Ga0194119, IMG submission 148620) | Freshwater microbial communities from Lake Tanganyika, Tanzania - TA2015018 Mahale Deep Cast 100m | ecosystem: Environmental > Aquatic > Freshwater > Lake | place: Tanzania: Lake...
TAGATCCGGACAGTGTCATAGCTCGCCGCCGCGATATGAAACTGGCTTAGCAGCGTCATCAACGCCTGAAGCTGCACGGCGAAGTCCCCTTTCCAGTCTTCATACGCTGCCGTCGCCCAACCGGGCTTTTCGGTGCCTTGACCTCGATAGTGTCCCCATTCGCAGTGCGACATCCAGAGTTCGATATCGGATTCGGAACTCAACCAAAGGGTGAACCACCCGGCGGCAACCAAGACCGCGCCCGCAATCAGTAAGCAGGTCGCGGGCACGAAACCAACGACCGTAACCCCGGCGCCAGCGGCGGCCGCCGCGGCGGCCGCCGCGACCTGTACGGAGGCCGAATAAATCGTAAGACCGAAGCTAATCGCAAAGGCCGCGGAGCCCGTGCAGATGATGGCCTGGCCTGCCATGGCGGAATAGTCGTTCCGGGCAGCCATCTTACGCACATCCACCGCGGCGCAGGCTGTGTCGCAAATAGCGGAGAAGAGTCCGATTACCGGTATGGCCCGTTTCCAGATCCCCAACAGGGTCGCGCCCGCCGCAACCGTATCCGCTACTGAACCCAGGTAACCAACCATGACCGGCAAGCCCGCTGCGTCAAGTTTGGCGGTCTTGAGCGCGTCAAAGGCCAGATAGAGATTCACCGCCTCAAAGAGCATGCCTACCCGGGCGATAACTTTTGCACCCTTGGTTCCGTCTCCGGCCCACTGCTGCCAATAATCTTCGCCGCCCTTGACCGCGGCGACTTCATGAAACTTTACGACCCTCGCTTCGACATTTTCCAGCCGGATCACCATCAACGAGTTGATCATCCGGACGTCGGCCACGACGGGGATCCTGGTCAATCGTCCCACCGTAGCGACGACGAGCTTCAAACCCTCAGTCCCCGTCTTCCGCAAGTAGATCAGGCTGAGCTTCTCCAGGATGTTGAGAGTAGAGGACCACGATTTTCGTGCCACCTGAAACTCCGTCGCACCCATCTCCGACTGCGGGATCACATAGGCATGCACGAAGTGGCCCTTGTCGAGCAGCACATGTGACAAGTAGGCGACGCCGGGGTCGGATTCCATTAGTCTTTCTACAGCGGTGGAATAAATCTCCAGAAACTCCGCCGCGTCTTTCTCGGCAAAGACAAAGTGCGATTGCTGGGCGATTTCGAACAATTCGCCGCGCAACCAATAGCAAAGGGGCACCGACCGCCGCATGGCCTGTCGAAGCAGATGAACACGGGTGCTTTCAATCGAGTCCAGGAAGGCGCGAATGTTCGCTTTGCCGCCTTTTTCGAGCTGCGTTTCAAGTTCCGGTTGTTGCTCCAGCAGGCCGAGGATGGTTTCGCCAAGACACATCTTCGATTGCCGGTCCGTCACCTGCTTTCGCTGGTGTTCCGGCATCGACTCGGCCGCTGTAACGTACTCCAGATAGCTGTCGCACGCGTCGCCATACTGCAATGCCAGGGACTCGGCGATCGACAACGGATCGACCGCGCAGAAAACTAAGTGGCCGTCAGGCTCCGGGAACAGGTAATGGGGCTTGAATCCGGAGAACTCGGCGTTGTTGTCTTCCGGTTCGGGCTTTAGACGCGTGTGCGGCAAAATCTGATTCGCGCGGAGTTGCAACTGCTTCACGGCGTCGATAGGCAGACGCATTCGACTCAGGTAGGCGTGGTACGTCACCTCCCGGGAAACGCTTGTTCCGTTTTCCTCGGCCGCAACGGTGTTGGCGACATGGATCGTTTTCTGGTACGGGCCGGGGGCCGGTCTCTCGTCGCGTTCCAAGTCGCGGGCGTCTGTGAGGTCGACCGTCGCGATTTCGTCGTTCAACACCCGATACTCGCCGTACCAGCGAATATTGCCTTCGCAGTTCTGAAACAGGTAGACCCAGCCGAAGTAGATATTTTGGTACCGTCTCTTCGACCTCGCGTAGGGCTTCGGGTTGGGCGACCAGGATTCCGGGTCCAGGCTGCTGACGGTATAAGAAATCCACTGGGCGAAGCGGAAATGCGGGCCAATGGCCGGCTGGCCCAGATGAAGATCCGTCTCGGGGGTGCTCATCGTCTCCATGTTAGGCATACTCCTCGGAGTGGCGCGGTTTGCGCGGCTGCCATTCCTTGCGCTCCGGCTCCTTGCCGCCGGGCCAGGCGTCGATCAGGGGGTCGGAAGACGTCCTGACCGGCGGATCCGGCTCTGGAAGCAGCGACGGCGAAAGAAATACGAGATGGCTCATACCGCTGGGTTGGTAGACCGAGGGCAACGCCGCACCGCTGAAGATCTCGACCCGAATGCCCGGTGAAGGGAAGTGGTAAAGAGCGTATTTCTGTCCGGCGATAACGTTTGTGAAGGTCAGCACGTCGCGGACGGCGTTCAACGCGGCCGCTTGGGAGCGGAACAGTGTGCGGTCGTATTCGCCGTCCTCGCTGACCAGCCGGTAGGAGTCCTCGTATCCGTCGTAGTCCTCCATGTAGTCGATGAATACCTCGACGAACATCAGGCGCGCGGCGCTGATCTCGCAGGGCGAAGCTTCCGTCAACCGGTGATAAAAGCGGCAAGCGAAAGTGTCCTCCGTATCGGCGAAAGTCCGCCGTTCGGACTGCTTCGTCTGCCGCTTCTGCGCGTTGCTCCAGAAACGCTTCCTGCAGTCGCCAGCGCCTTCGGCCACGCGCGGACAGGGCCACTCCTCGAGATCCGGTTTCGTACCGGGCAGGAAGAAGAGGATGAGTACGCGGCGATTCACGCCGTTCTCGGAGTTTCGTTCGGCCTCAGTCATCTTCTTTGCCTCGGGCTCGGAGAGGATCATGGCCGGATTGAATTCGCCGCATCCCTGGAAGTCGCCCTTTCCGCCCGGGTCGGCGCCCTGGTGAAGAAATTCCATTTTTTCGACCTTGCGCGGGAACAGGAACTCAAAGTACTTCTGGAACAGCACCGCCCGCGTCTTGGGTCCCGCTTCGCCGTCCGCCACCAGATTGTTGGCACGCTGGAACGACTGAATTGCCTCAGTGGATTTTTTCGACTTCCCTCCCGAGACCGGGCCGGGATCGTAGGCCAAAGCGTCGAGGATGGTCTGCGTCTGGGCAAGACCCCACTCGGCCTTGTACAGCTTCTCCCACCGCGCGATGTCGTGGGTCAGCAGGGCGTAGATCGCCTCGGCGCGGCGGCCCGAGAGCGCTTTGTTGTAGTCCTGGTTGCCAACCGGATCGGCGTGGCCGAATACCGACATCGGCGATCCTGGATGCGCATCGATGATTTTGCGGAGCGCGACGAACTCGGCGTGGGCCGCCGGGACGACAAAGCTGGAATCGAAGTCGAACCGAAGGTCGTTCAGCCGCCAGCAGGCAGTGGACACCAATGGAATTCGAATGGTGTTCTTCTCAATTCGCGTGGCGGGTGCGGCGAGTATCGGGAACGGATTAGCGACCGGATGGCCGGCCGCGTATCCGCCTGGAAGCTGTTGACTCGGATAGGGCATTGCGACTCCTCATCTGGGAATGTGCAATCGCCCGCCGGATTCTGCCAGCGCTGGCTATTTTTCGGTTAGCGCGGCCACGCCGGGCAGTTCGAGCCCCGAAAGGAACTCCAGCGAAGCACCGCCGCCGGTGGAAACGTGCGTGATCTTGTCCGAGACGCCGGCCGACTTGATCGCCTTCTCGGAATCGCCGCCGCCGACCACCGAAACAGCTCCGGAATTGGCCACGGCCAGCGCCAGCGCGACCGTACCCTTATCGAACGGTTTCATCTCGAAGACGCCCATCGGGCCGTTCCAGATAATCGTCTTCGTACTGGCCACGGCCGCCTCATACGCAGCGATTGTGGCCGGGCCGATGTCCAGCGCCATTTTGCCGTCCGGAATGACCGTTACGGTTTCGTTGGGCGCCTCGGCCCTGAATTCCTCGGTTACGATGTGGTCGGTGGGGAGCATGAGCTTATCGCCCAATTCCCGTATCAACGACGCCGCCAACTCCAGCTTGTCGTCTTCCACCAGCGATTTTCCGGTCGCCTCGCCTCGCGCTTTCAGAAAGGTGTACGCCATGGCGCCGCCGATCAGCAGCTTGTCGACGACTTTCGCCAGGTTCTGGATGACTTCGATCTTGTCCGATACTTTGGCGCCGCCCAGGATCGCGATGCAGGGCCGGTCCGGATTGCGCGTGGCCTTGCCCAGCCACTGCAGTTCCTTGTCCATCAGCAGGCCCGCCGCGGCCTGCGGCACGAAGGCGATCATGCCAACGGTCGAAGCGTGGGCCCGGTGGGCCGTGCCAAATGCGTCGTTCACATAGACATCGCACTGGGCGGCCAACCGCTTCGAAAATTCGGTGTCGTTCGCCTCTTCCTCGGGGTGGAAACGGAGATTCTCCAGGAGAACAACCTCACCGGCCCCGGGCTTTGGCACATCCGGGCCAATGCAATCGGAGGCCATCTGCACCGGCTTGCCGAGCAACTTGCTTAACTGCACAGCTACTGGCGCCAAACTCATCTCAGCGTTCCATTTGCCCTTGGGCCGGCCCAAGTGGCTGGCCAGAATCAGGCCGGCGCCCTGTTCGAGCGCGTACTGAATCGTCGGAAGCGAGGCGCGGATGCGCTTATCGGAGGTGATCTGCTGGCCGCCGTTCGCGAGCGGGACGTTGAAATCCACGCGCAGGAAGACGGTTTTGTTCTGGAGGGCCAGGTCACGAATCGAGAGTTTTGCCATGAAAAATGAGGGAAGGATGCGGGAGGGCTAAAACTCTGATCGTACCACGTCGAACATCATTTTTACGCCCGTTTGGAACTGGTCCAAAGGGATGCGCTCCTCATCCGAATGCATGGTCGCGATCAGTTGCGTAGAGAGAATCATGGGCGTGAAGCCGTAGGCTGGAATCTTGCGGCGGCGGAACTTCGGGGCGTCGGTGGAATAGGGAACCATGATGGGCGTCACGTCGGCTTCCGGATGGTGTTTCTTAATCACCGAGCGGAGCGTGCGGAACAGGGGGGTTTCGTAGTCCGAAGCGCCGGCGTCTACCGGGTTCGAAAGCATCTCGATAGTTACTTGAGGGTCGTTAATTCGGGCTCGCATCTCGCTGACGAACTCCTGCGCATTGACGCCGGGTTGAATCCGGCAATCGAGGGTCGCTTCGGCCGCCGAGGGAATCACATTGACTTTTACGGGGTCCCCGACGCCCGAGCGCAGCGTGGTGAGAGTAATGGTGTTTTTCTGGATGGCGTTGGTGAACTTGTTGTCGTCCATACGGCCCCGCAGCGTCTTCAGCATTTCGGCGATGACGGGGTGCGGCTTGCCGGTGTCAGGCGCGGCCATGGCCTTTTCCAGCGCCCGCAGCAGACGCATATTCGAGTTGTCAGGAATCGGCTGCGAGCCGTGCGCCGCCGTGCCTTTTGCCCGCAGCCGCAGCCACACGTTCTGTTTCTCTGCGACCGAAACTCCGAAAACCAGCTTGCCCTTTTGCAAAATGTCGCGCGTGCCGAAGCCGCCTTCGTCCAGCAAATACTCGGTGTCCAGGTCCGCTCCGTGATTCTTCAACATCCAAGCGGCGCCCAATTCACCGCCCGTTTCCTCGTCGCAGGTTGCCAGCAGCAGAATGTCGCGGTCCGGGGTGATGCCGTACTTCTTCATCGTCACCAGCGCCATCAACTGCATCACACCGATGCCTTTCATGTCGAGAGTCCCGCGGCCCCACACGTAGCCGTCCCTTACGATTCCCGCGAACGGGTCCATCGACCAGGCGGCGCGGTCCACCGGCACCACGTCAAAATGGTTCATCAGCACGAGTGGCTTCTTGGTCCGGTTCCGTCCTTCTAGCCGGGCAGTCAAATTTATCTGACCCTTCGGACCGGCTTCGTAGAGTCTGGCGGTGATACCCACCGCTGCCAACTCGGCGCGGAACAGTTCGGCTGCGGCGCGCGTGTCCGCCGGAGGATTAATCGAAGGAATGCGCAGGTAGCGCTGGAAGACGTCCAACGCGTGCGCTTCTACCGCCTTCCAATCCGGTTCGGCGGCCCGCAGGGTAACGCAAAGGGCGGGGATGAGGATCCACTTCATTTTTCGGTCTCCGGTAGGTTTGATAGTGTCACAGCGCGGCCGGCCAGTGCGAACGCCTCCAGCAACGCTCCAGCCGCGGGGCCCAGCAGGGGCGGAACGCAGCGGATATTTACCAGGCGCTTTTCGAAGGCGGCGCGGAGAATGCGGCTGCGCCAAACGCTGCCTACAGGTGAGACTTGCGGCGCTTCTCGAAGCTGCCGTTGCACAGCCGCCGTGATCTCGGCCAGTGCTGCGGCGCCTTCCTCCAAGATGGCGCGGGAAACCGCGTCGCCGGCTTCGGCTTCGCCGTCCACCAGTCTGGCGAAGCTCGCGACGCGCTTTCGTGGCCAATCTTCGGTGTAGAACCAGTGCATCATTTCATTGGCGTCCCGCGCGCCGGTGGCAGCCAGCATCTTGTCGTGGAGCGTGGTCGCCGGGCCCCAGCCCTCATGCTGGCGCAGGCAGGCCCGCACGGCGCGGCGCGAAAGGTCCCAGCCGCCTCCCTCGTCTCCGAACAGGTAGCCCCAGCCGCCGGCCCGCACGGTGCGCCCATCCGCGTCGCGGCCGAAACTGATGTTACCTGTGCCGGCGATGGTAATGATGCCCGCGCCACCTGCCGTTGCGCCGGTCAGTGCGATCATCGCATCCGTCGTTACTTTCCAGTGTTCCACGTGGAGCATTTCGCGCAGAATCCCTTCCTTGTCGGTGGGACCTCCCGAAAATCCGAAGCACGCGGCGCGAAACGCGGGAATCGAACCATTGGCCGCGGCGCGGATACAGCCGCCGATCACGCGGATGAACTTTTCGCGGCCCTCAGCGGCTGACTTCACGTGGTTGCAGGGTCCGTCCGAACCGCGTCCGACGATGCGGCCGGAGGCATCGGCCACCAGGGCCGTTGTGCTCGACTGCCCGCCGTCAATGCCAAGAAAGAGTTCTTCGTTCACTGCTTCAAAACCCTTTCAAACTCATCGCGAGGCAGCAATCGAAGCAGCCGCAGGCCGCCCCGTTCAGCAACCTCCTCCACGCCCCAAACTTTAGCGTTCATGTGTATGTCGTCGTACCCAAAGTCGGATGGACCAATTAGAATGTACTGGATATCCCGGCGCAATAGTTCTTCGGCCGCCGCGCGGCGCATACCGAGCGGCGACGTCAATTCCTCCGGCTCGATCTTCGTCGCGAGCTTCCTCCAGGTGCCGGACGCGTCGCGGGCCTCCACGTGGTAGGTATCCCAGGGCTGATCGTTTGGCTGCAGCAGGTCGACGACGTCGAACGTCTCTTCTCTGCCGAAGTCGATTTCAACATACATGCCCGCCGTTCGCCCAAACTCGGTGATCCAGCGCGTGACCTGCGAGTTGTCAAAGGCGTCCTGCACCATGAACGGGTTTGAATTCGCTCGCAGGCGCCAATGCGGACTGCGCTGAATTTCGGACTCGCCGTTTCGTATCCGCAACTCGGTGATGCTCCAAAGGCCGCCGGTTTCGGTGCGGTTCAACACCGCCCGTACCGCTGTGGACTTCGTGGGTAGAACCCGCAGGCGAACCCGGTAAGTTGGCTGGCGCTCCTTGATCAGGGCGGAGAGAAAGATTTCCCGCATTTGTCCGCCGGGTGCGGACTGGAAGGATACCAGGTACTCCGTGTTTGTGTACGATTCGGCGACCTGGTTGAACCCGAGTACGCGGCGGCCTTTCGGAACCAGTTCCTCCATGGTCCTGGCCATGGGATAGCTGTCCAGCCGCGACCGCAGAAAGTCCTCTTCCGGGATGATTCGGAGCGCTTGCCGCCAGGGCCATTTATTCAACCGCCAGGCTTGTGGATGGCAGTAGGATGGGATCACGGCCGGCAAGCTGAGCAAAGCGTGCCCCGCCGCCAGGGCGATGGGCAGCCAGGCCGGCCGGGGCAGCGCCATGGCCATGGCGAATGCCAAAAAAGGCAGCCCGGGAATCAGGAATCGCGTCCCGATATTGGAGGGATACGCCGAAAAAACGAAGGCCGCGGTCAGCAGGACGCGCCGTCCCTCCGGATATCGGAGCGCCAGCAAAGCGATGGGCGCCAAAAGAAAGACCGGTCCCAGCAGGCCGTTCAGAAACGTTCCCCGGACCGTGGCCTCTATCGGCAGCAACCAATACGACGGCAGGCCGTAGGAGGCCATCTGCTTCTTGTACACCAGCTCGAACCATTGCTGGACATTCGGGTTGGGAAACCAAGCGTTGAAGAAAGGCGCGAACGGATTGTGCCACCACACGATGTTCTTGGCAAGCCAGGGAACGACCGAGACAAGCGCAGCGGCCGCCGCGGGTAAAAGCGGCTTCCAGGATCGCAGCCGCCAGACGATCCAAACTCCCGTCAGCAGCGAGGCTGGAAAGAGCGTGTACTTGATCGCAAAGCCGAAGCCAGCCAGTAGGCCCGCGACCCAGGCCAGTTCCGGATGGTCTTCCATTGAGCGCAGCACTACGTAGAGAGAGAACAGCACACAGGCGGCCGCAACGTCGTTGTACGCGCTGATGCCGTCGATGCCTACCACTGGCGATGCGAATACCAGCAAGGCCGAACCGATACCTGCGTTTGGCATACCGATGCGGCGGCCGTAGCTGAGTAAAAGCCACGGCAGTGCCAGCAGAAACGTGAAATGCATCAACGCCGCCGCCGAGTGCCGGCCGGCGGCGTACGCGCCGAGGAACAGCATTTCCATACCCTGTGACAGCGCCGCGTACATATTGAAATTCACCGGATACAATGCGTGTCCGCGAAAGTAGCGCGCCACCAGGCCCAGATGATAGGCCGAACCGTCCGGGCTCGCCTCCGGCGCCATCGCGTTCGAAAGGTACAGCAGAACGAAGGGTCCCGAGATCAGCAGGGCGCAGCGCCACTGCCAGCATGTGAGCGCAGGCAGCCGGCCACCCGGGAGCTTCAGAGCGCCCATCCGCCAGGCGGCTCCGATCGCAATCGCCGCCAGCACGACGAACGTCGCCCGGAAGTAGAGATGGCAGAGTCCCAGGAAAAACGTCAGCAGCGAGTAGACCGCGGCGCCGCAGACGAACCGGAGCGGGATTGTCTCTTCTCGGGAGAATGGCGTTCCACGCAGCAAAATTGCGCCGAACGAGTAACAGGCGCCAACCGCCAGCAGCCACCCAAGCAAGATATAGAAGACCGCACCCATGGGCTACCGGCGCGCCTGAAACCCGATCTCGGTAAGGATCATACCCAGGCGCACTCCGTCGGCCTTGGCGACGTAAACTCTGTCCGCCTCCAGCCGCACGCGGTTTTCGCCGGCCACCAGCAGTTCCTCAGCGGCGTCCTTGACGAATTCCAGTTCTCCGGGTTTCCGGTAGATTTGCGCTCCCAGCAGCTTTTCGTTCACGAACACCCGAACCGTGATAGGCATAAGCGGTCCGTGGCTTTCGTGCGGGAACGTGAATCGGGCCCGCAGGCGCAAGCCCGCCAGCGCCTCCAAGCGCAGGCGCACTTCGGGCTTTTCGCCCGCCCAGCGCCAGGTTTGCCCGGGACCCGCCTCCAAAAAACCGCCAATCAGGTAGTCCTTCAAACGCGGGTCGTCAAAGGAGATCGACGCGCGCAACGGTTCCGGCTCGGGACCGTTTTCCATACCGCGCTGCACAGGTACCGGGTAGGACTCCGGCAATGGCGTGCAACTCGATAGGCCGGCCAGAATCATCGCCGCCGCGCGCAGGTTCATGCCAGTTTGTCCCCGGCGTAGCAGAGTTCGTTCATTCGGCAGCCCGCGCACTTTGGCTTTCGCGCGACGCAAGTCTCCCGCCCAAAATGGATGATTTGGTGCGAAAAGGCGATCCAGCGCTCTCTTGGCAGAATGGCCATCAGGTCACGCTCGATCTTGACCGCGTTGTCCTGGCTTGTCAGGTCCAGCCGATTGGCGATCCGGGTGACGTGGGTGTCGACGACGACACCGCTCGCGATGCCAAAGGCCGTGCCAAGCACCACGTTCGCCGTTTTCCGGGCAGCGCCGGGGACCGTCAGGAGCGATTCGATCTCACGCGGAATCTCGCCGCCGAAATCTCTCAGCACTGTTTTCGCTGCGCCAACGATGCTTTTCGCTTTGTTGTTAAAGAAGCCGGTGGACTTCACATCTTGGGCCAGAACCTCAGGCCGCACGGCGGCGAAGTCCCGAATTGTCGGATACTTGCGAAAGAGACCCGGCGTCACCTTGTTGACTCGCTCGTCGGTGCACTGCGCCGAAAGGATCGTGGCCACCAGCAGCTCCCATGCGTTTGAATGGTTGAGAGCACAAGTTACGTTTGGGTATAACGCATCCAAAATGTCCAAAATCCGCTGTAATCGGGCCTGTTTGTCTGCTTTCGTACGCGGACGCTTCATGAACCTCTCATGGTAGCATCGCGGCTCACCGCGCTTGCGCTGGCGGCTGGTCTGGCCTACCTGGCGCTGCCCGGCACGTTTCTGTTCGACGATCACTCGCTGTTTGCCGAGTCGCAACCGGTCCCCGCCTGGCTCCAGCCGCGCCCGGTTACCTACCTGACCTTCGCAACGGACAAGCTGCTGTGGGGGAGGAATGCGGCCGGCTTCCGGTTAACCAACCTGTTGATCCATCTAGGTGCGGCGTTCCTGCTTTTCCGCTTGGCCCGGCGGTACCTCGACGAGGGTGGCGCTCTATTCGCCGCCGCGCTGTTCGCCCTTCACCCCGCAAACGGCGAACCGCTCTTCTACGTCTTCGCGCGCAGTTCCTCACTCGCGGCGCTCTTCTGCCTGGCGGCGTTTGAGCTTTGGTTGTCCCAATTTCGCTGGCTGGCGGTGGCCGCGTTTGCCGTGGCCCTGGGCGCCAAGGAAGAGTGCGCCGCGTTTCCACTGGTGTTGGCGCTGCACGAATGGGGGGCCAGGCGGCCCATTCCCAAGGCTCCTATCGCCGCCATGATTGCCACAGCGTGTGCCGCGGGAGCGCGTGTGATCTATTCCACTGCGGCGATCGGGAATTCCGGATCCGGTTTTGGCCAGTCCACGCACCCCTGGCCGTACTTCGAGCAACAAGGCGCCGCCATTTGGATCTACCTCTCCCACATTGCCGCTCCATTTCCGATTTCCATCGATCCGCCCATTCCGCCGGAATGGGCGTGGGCGTGGATTCCGATTCTAGCCGCCGCCGTTTGGACCATGCGCAGCCGCCCTCGGCCGGAATCACCGGCGTTGTGGTTCCTGGCTGCCGGGCTCTTGCTGTTGCCCAGCTCGTCGGTTCTACCAGCGGCGGACGCGATGGCGTACCGCCGGATCTACCTGCCCATGGCCGCTCTCGCCATTGGCGCCGCGTTGGCCGTTCCGGCCCGCGCGCGTTTGCCAATTGGGGCCGTACTAGCGATTTTCGGTCTGATGCTGCGTCCTCAGTGGCAGTCCGAGGAGTTCGCCTGGCGGCACGCCCACGAACAGGCGCCCGAAAAACTCCGGCCCGTGATTCAGCTTTCACGCGCTGTTTCGAGACCGGAGGCGCTGCGGCTGCTCGAAGCGGCCAAAACAAAAAATCCGCGAAATGCCGATCTCGCATCTCACTTGGGCAGAGTGCATCTTGAGATGAGCAATCCGGCCCTGGCGCTTTCCGAGTTCGGAAAAGCGCTGGCCCTGGAACCTGCCGATCCCCGGCATTTACAAAACCGGGGCGTGGCACTGTATTTGCTCAATCAGAATGATGCGGCTCGCGCCGACTTCGAACGCGCACTGACCCTGGACCCTTGCCTGGGCGCGGCGCGGATCAATCTGGAAAAGCTCGGCGGCACACCACCTCCTCCATGCCTTTCTACTACCGCCTCCAATGCGAAATGACCGTTCCGAAAACGGTGGATCAAGTATTCCGCGTCTTCGAGAACCCCCGCAACCTTGCCATCATCACCCCGCCTTGGCTCAATTTCGAGGTGCTGACACCTGGACCCCTCGAGATGCGGCCAGGGCTCGAAATCGACTACAAATTCCGCTCCATGGGAATTCCCATGCGCTGGCGCACTCGCATTACCGAGTATGAATTCGGGAGGTACTTCGTCGACGAGGGGATTCGGAGCCCCTACAAGCTCTGGCGGCACCTTCACGAGTTCATTCCCACGGAGGACGGAACCAGGGTGTGCGACACCGTGGTCTATTCGCTCCCCTTGGGACCCTTCGGCAGAATTGCCCATGCTGTGTTGGTTCGCCGCCAATTGAGCGAGATCTTCACCTACCGGCAAGAAAAGCTCAAGGAGCATTGGGGCGGCCGGGCGTCCATCCAACTCCCTGTTATTCAGGCGCTTGGACCAGAAGCCGGGCTTCCAAGAATTGCCAATCCGGCAACTCATACGCCCGCATCGTGATCTTGATGGGCGCGGAGAGCTCGGTGGACCCGAACGGCCCCAACCGCTTGACGTTCACCGGAAACGATGCGACCTGTTTCCCTTCCTTTGCGGCGAGCGAGACCTGGAGTTTCAGATCGGCGATCTCTGCGGCGCTGTGGTTGACTACGACCATTCGCACTTCGCCGGTCCCGGGCTTGGGTTCCCGAATTCGAAAGCCAGTGACCTCGATCTGCCTGGCCAGCGGATGCTCCTTCGCCTCCGCAGCCTGCTTCCCTACCGCGGGCGTGGCGGGTTCGCCGTCCTTTTCCATGCGTTGCCAGAGAAAATAGCCCGCGCCCAGCAGAACGGCGGCGATGCCGATCGTGACAAGAAAATCCCGCATTCCGGTGGACTTCTGTTCCACGGTCGGTTGCGGCCAATGCATTGGCGCCGGTTGCGACGGAGTTTGCATCATTGGCGGCGGCGTTTGTGGCTGGGGCGGGGCCGGCTGTATCTGCGCGGCGGGCGGCTCTGGCGCCGCGGCGGCTGTGCAACGCGGGCAGTCGCTCATCGACGGCGGGACTTCATACCCGCATTTTGGGCAGATCCATGTGAACATCTTTCCAATCTACTGCACGTTCGCCGGCTCAGATGTTAATCTGTTCCTGGAACGCGGTCCACGCGTTGTGGTAAGGGAACGAAATTATAGTGAAACTCGTCTTTGGGAGCCTGCCCGCAGCCGGCCGGATCGCTGTGTTCCCCGGCGCGTTTCATCCGCCGACCGCCGCGCATCTCGGCCTGGCGCAAGCGGCTTTGCCGCGGGTCGACACCGTAGTTTTCACCTTGCCGCGCGCGTTTCCGCATAAGAGCTACGACGATGTGGGGCTCGATGAGCGCCTGGAACTGCTGGGGACGATGATTGCCGGCCGGAGCGGGTTGGCTGTGGCCGTCTCCGAAGGTGGGTTGTTCCACGAAATAGCCCGCGAACTTCGCGTGCTCCGGCCGGCGATTGAAGCCCCGCTCCTGCTGTGCGGACGCGACGCGGCCGAACGGATCGTCGGCTGGGCCTACCCGGAGCACTTACCGATAGAACGCCAGCTCGAGGAGTACCATCTCCTGGTGGCGGCGCGCGCCGGGGCCTATGTTCCGCCGGAACGGCTGCGATCCCGCATCGAAACGCTCACGGCCGATTGGGACGCTATCTCGTCCAGCGTGGTCCGCGAGGCCATCCGCGGCGGGCTCGACTGGCGCGGAGAGGTCCCTGAGTCGATTCGCGCCGATGTGGAGCGGATCTATTCGCGGTCGCGATTGGATTCCAAAAACGCGCGCAACCGGTGACTCCGGCTGGGGTGCCGCAGCCTCCGGAGCGCCTTGGCCTCGATTTGCCGGATGCGTTCCCGCGTTACGGCAAAGTACTGGCCGACCTCTTCCAGAGTGTGCTCACTGCCATCCTGCAGGCCGAAGCGCATCCTGATGATTTTTTCCTCACGCGGCGTCAAGCTCTTCAAAACCTCGGCTGTCTGTTCGCGAAGGTTCAGGTTGATCACGGCCTCCGACGGCGAAGCCATTCGCTTGTCGACGATGAAATCGCCAAGGTGCGATTCGTCCTCTTCGCCCACGGGCGTCTCCAGCGAAATCGGCTCCTGGGCGATGCGCATGATCTTGCGAATCTTGCCGACTGGCAGGTCGAGTTTTTTAGCCAGTTCCTCCGTCGAGGGCTCGCGGCCCATCTCCTGCTGCAGTTGGCGCTGCGTGCGCACCAGTTTGTTAATCGTCTCGATCATGTGGACCGGAATTCGAATGGTCCTTGCCTGATCGGCGATCGCCCGGGTGATGGCTTGGCGCACCCACCAGGTGGCGTAGGTGGAAAACTTGTAGCCGCGTTGATAGTCGAACTTGTCGACCGCCTTCATAAGGCCGATATTGCCCTCCTGGATCAGATCCAGGAACTGCAACCCGCGATTGGTGTAGCGTTTAGCGATTGAAACGACCAGGCGAAGATTCGCCTCTATCAACTGTTTCTTGGCTGCGTCCGCTTCCGCATCGCCGCGTTCGACGATGTGCAGGGAGCGCCGCATTTCCGTGTAACTGGCCCCAAAATCGTGCTCCAGCGCTTCGATCTGGCCGCTGAACTCACGCATCTGCCGGCGCAATTCCTTGACCTGCGCGGCCGCTGAATCACCGTTTTGGCTCGCCTCGAGGTTTTCGATCTCGCGTTGGGTCTCGGCCACGCGCTGTTCGATCGGCCGGATCTGGTCGACCGCCAAGCGGAGCCGGTTCGCCATTCGGCGCCAGACCGTCGCGCCGAATGGCATCAACCGGATGAGCTGGCTCATTTTGATCAACGTGCGGAACAACTGGATTTTCAGCCCGCGATACTGCTTTGGCTTGCCGGTCTTCGGCACGCCGAGCATCCTCTGCCGAACCTGCGCTGACTTTGCCTCCAGGCGCTCGAGCTCTTCGAAAAACTGTGTGACTTCGGCAGACTCGGCGGGCTCCTCCTCGAAGCCCTCCTCGGCCTCCTCGATCTCTTCCTGGGCGATGAGCACTTCGTGCAATTCCACGCTCGCCGAGGCCAAATCTTCCCGCAACTGGTACAACTCGCGCAGGGACAACGGCGACCGCGATAGAGCCTTTGAAACACCGCGCTGTCCGCGCTCGATACGGCGTGCGAGTTCAATTTCGCCGTCCCGCGTCAGCAACGGCACGGTACCCATTTCGCGCAGGTACATTCGGACCGGGTCGTTCGTTTTGTCGCCGAACTCGCTAACGGCTTCATCGGCGCCGTCCTCGCTTTCGTCGAACTTCCCGTTGAATCGCGCTTCCTTGGCGTCGACCAGCAGTTCGATTCCTTCGCCCTCCAGATCCGTTAAGAGATCTTCCAGGCCGTTGGATGAAGACAGATCTTCCGGCAGTACGTCGCTGACTTCATCGTAGAGAAGGTACCCCTTCTCCTTGCCAGTTTCGACTAGGTTGCGTATGCGGCCTATCTTTTCGTCCGGTGCCACGTCTGCCCCTGCACTTAGAACCCTCATTGTAGCGCACCACCCTTGCCGGCTAATTCTTGCGCTTCAATCTGTTTAACTCTTCGGCAAGTTCGAGAGCTTCCATGATGGAACCGCGCTGTTCCGCCTCGCGGATCTGACGCTTCAAGTCCGCCTCGGCGGATCTGCGATTGCCCAACTGTAACGTTTGAAGACACGCCTCTGCCTGTTCCAACAAATCCTGTTCGGTATCTGAATGATCGGCAAATGCAAGCGACGCCAATAGGGTAGCCCCAACGGGTGTAAGCTTTTTTTCCAGTTGATCCCAGGTGAAATCGCCGACTTCGGTTAACGCCCGCCAGATCTCCCCGGCGTCTCCGTCCAGCAGCGCCGGGTATTCCCCGATCTGACTCATCACGCGGTTGCGAACCGCGGTGTTGGCGATCACGAGCTCGAGCAGCACTTTCTCGGCCGGCGGTAACTGGGTTACGGGTGTCTCGATGCGCTGGTCTCCTCGTCCGGCCGCTGCCCGCCGGAACTGTTCCAGCAGCAGTCCGTGGTCGACGCCCAGCACGGCGGCCAATTCATTGGCCAGCGCGGCCCGTTCCACGCGGTCGCGGATCTGCCGCACTCGAGGCAGCAGCGACTCAAGCGCCTGCACTTTCCCTTCGCTGGTCCTGGTATCGAATTTCTGCCTGGCCCGGCCCGCCAGCCAATGAAAATAAGGCTGGGCAACGGCCAACCGCTCCCGGTAGGCCGCCGCCCCATTGGCCTTTACGAACTCGTCGGGATCCAGGCCTCCGTCCAGCGTGGCCACGCGGACACGAAGGCCGGCGTCGAGAAGCAGTTGAATGGACCGCTCCGTGGCGTTGGCACCGGCTGCATCCGGGTCGAAATTGACGACGGCGACGGGCGCAAAGCGCCGCAATACCGAAGCCTGTTGTTGGGTCAGCGCGGTGCCGCACGGGGCTACCGCTTCCGCTATACCGGCCGACCAGGCTCCCACTACGTCCATATAACCTTCCACCAGCACGACCCGGTCATGTTTTCGCGCGGCGTCCTTGGCGCGGTGCAAGCTATAGAGTACATTGCTCTTTACATAAACCGGAGTCCCCGGCGAGTTCAGATATTTCGGTTCGTCCCCTTCAAACATCGCCCGGCCGCCGAAGGCGATCACCTTGCCGCTTTCGTTGGCGATCGGAAACATCAGGCGCCCCCGGAACGCGTCGTAGAAGCTGCCGTCTTCTCTTCGTTTTACAAGCCCGGAAGACTCCAGGGCGGCGTCCGGATAGTCCTGTTTCCGAAGCACCTTGGCCAGTACGCCCCCGCCGCGCTCGGAAAAACCAAGCCGGAATTCCCCGGCTAGGGCCTCGGTAACACCCCGTTTGGCGATGTAGGCCCGAGCGTCGGCGCCAGCCGGGCCGCGCAGCGTGTCTTCATAGAGGCGGGCCGCTATTTCGTACATCTCCAGGATCTGGTTACGAAGGGCGTACTCGGCGTCATCCTGCCCGGTCCGCTTCGGCATGGGAATTCCGTAGCGTTCCGAAAGCGAGGTGATCGCCTCAAGGAACGTAACGTGATCGTACTCCATGACGAATTTGATGACGTCGCCGCTCGCGCCGCAGCCGAAGCACTTGTAGAACTGCTTCTCTTGATGCACATGGAACGACCCGGATTTTTCCTGGTGAAATGGGCACAGGCCCACGTAGGAATAGGGTCCCCTCCGCTTCAGCGGAACCCGCTCACCAACTATGGCGACGATATCGATTGCCGCCTTGAGTTGCTGAGCGAAGTCCATGGCAGAGACTATTATCGCCGTTCTTCCAGGTTCCGCTCATACTCTGGGTAACCCCGCCGATATGAGCACTAGAACGTGAGGGCGGCACCACAGTTGCGAGTATTCTTGAACGCGCGCGCAGCGCTGGGCGGACTCTTTGTGTTGATGCTAGGCGGCAGTATTTGGACGTACTTCGCCGTGGAACACGCTCTGCGAAGCGCGACCGCCGCCGCGATCGAGAAACCTGCCCACCAGTGGATCGAGGCTTATGAAGAGTTCGCCGAAACTCACACGAAGCAGGCTGAGGCAGCCGCGTCGGCGCTCGTGGCGCCCGGCGACAAGGGTTCGGCAATTCTGGATCCATCGATCCGGGCCTTCCTGCGTGGATTCGTACTTGTTGATGGAACCGGGCGGCTTGTGTCCACCGATCTCGGTTCGGACTCGGCCCTGTTCATCCAGGCCAGCGTTCCCGCCGGTCTCCACCGGCCACTTCAGCGTTTCGCCCTGCGCAATGGTCAGCCTAATTCGGGTTGGCTCCTGATTTCCGTTCCCTTGGCAGGTCGCGCCGGAACTCTGACGATGGCGCACGAGGCCAAGCCCGCGGTGCGAACCGAATCCGGCGTTTCATCGTTGAAACGCTTCACGTTGCTAAACGCCCGGGGCGAGGTGCTGCTTTCTACCGATACCCGTCCAGGGCGGCCGAACCGCAGGGCCACTATCCGCGGCGCCACTCTCACCGAAGGACCGGACTGGGCTGGAGAACTGGTGGCGGCGGCTTCGGCATGGTCCGAGAAACTCGGCGTTGCGGTGATCGTGGAACAGCCGCTGGCCGTTGCGCGCGCGCCGTTTCGAGCCACTCGAGCCGTTGTGATTGGGGTGCTGCTGACCGCATCGCTGATCCTGGTGGCCCTGGGCTTGTTGAGCTTTCAGGAGATGCGGCGAGGACACCAGCTTTCCTATCAGATCCGGCGAATGCGTCAAGTTCTCGACACGCTCCCCAACGGTGTGTTTGTGACCGATTCGAAGGGCTCGTGTCTCTATTTGAACGCCGCCTACTCCCGCATTACCGGACGTCCATTGGAGGCCGCGCTTGGCGACGGTTGGCTGAACGGAATTCACCGGGAGGACCGGGAGCGGATTTCGGCGGCTTGGTCCGCACTGGTCGCCGGAGAAAAGTCCTATCTGGAAGAGGCGCGATTCGAGAACGCCGAGGGCTGGACTTCGATCTGCCTGGTGCGGGCGGAACGCGTGGAATGGGAAAACGGGGAGTACGGCTACGCAGGATCGGTCGAGGACATTACGACCCGCCGCGCCGAGGAAACCGAGTTATTCCGTGAACGGGAACGCATGAAGCTAGTGCTGGAAAGCGCCCGGGAAGGGAGTTGGGACTGGGACATGGAAACCGACTTCATGGTCTGTTCGGAAGTCTTCCAATCCATGTTGGGCGTGAGCGAGATCGAACTCTGCGGTCCCAGAGAGCACTACCTGCGCCGCTTGCATCCGGATGACGTGTTCCGGGCGCAATGCGCGCTAACACCGCATTTGGAAGGCATGTCGGAAAGCTATGAGTGCGAGTACCGGCTCCGGAGCGCCGACGGAGACTGGTGGTGGGTTTTGGACCGGGGCAAGGTCGTAGAGCGGGAAGCCGATGGACGGCCGCTTCGAGTAGTCGGCGCCGTGACATCGATCCAGGAACGGAAGGAGTTCGAGGAAGCTCTGGTGGAAGCGACCCAGTACGCGGAACAGGCCAATAAGGCAAAAAGCGACTTTCTGGCGATGATGAGCCACGAGATTCGCACTCCGATGAACGGCGTGATCGGAATGACGTCGCTTCTTTTGGACAGCAACTTGACCACCGAGCAGAGAGAACAAGCCGAAATCGTGCGCGTCTCCGGCGAGGCGCTGCTCACCATCATTGACGATATTCTCGATTTCTCCAAGATTGAAGCCGGAAAGATGGAGCTTGAATCGATCGACTTCTCTCCACGCCAAATGTTGGAAGAGGTTGTCGACCTGATGAGCGAAAAGGCGGCGTCGAAGAAGCTGGAACTGATCGGCATTTGCGATCCCCGCATGCCCGCCATGGCGAAGGGAGATCCTGGCCGGCTGCGGCAGGTGGTGCTGAATCTGGTTTCGAACGCTCTGAAATTTACGGATAGCGGAGAGGTGGTGATCCGCCTGTTGGTCGAAGGCGTATCCGCGCGCGCGACATTTATTCGGTGCGAGGTCTCCGACACCGGAATCGGAATTCCAAAGGAAGCGCAAGAACGGCTCTTCCGGTCCTTCACGCAGGTGGACAGCTCGACTTCGCGAAAATTCGGCGGAACCGGTCTGGGACTCGCCATTTGCCGCAAGCTCTCCGAGATGATGGGCGGCGGCGTTGGCTTGTCAAGTGAATTGGGCAAAGGCAGCACGTTCTGGTTCACAGCTGAACTGCCGGCACCGGCGAACACGGTGGCGCAGACCCCCCCTCTCGTTGGAAAGAGAGCGCTGGTCGTCGATACTTCGGCCACCACGCGCCGCCAGGTGGAGGCGCTGTGTCAATCGTTGGGAATGGAGACTGTGGCAGATGACGAGCAATCGCCCGACCTTGTGCTAGTCCACGCGCGAACAGTGGAGGAGCAAGGATGGCAACTATTGGAGTCGCTCCGGTGCCGAAACGTGCCCGTCCTGTACGTGGCGGTGCCGTGGCAGCGGGATAAGGCTGAGGTGGCGACCGCCGCCGGCTGCGCAGGGGTACTCATCGCGCCATTTCGCCAGTCGCAATTTCTTAAGACGGTTTTTGGCGTGCTCGCGCCTGCAACAGGCGGCACAGCCGGTATTGCACCGCTTGCGTCCGCCGTTGGCAGAGAGGGCCGGTGGGAAGCCATGCTGGGGCGGAAAGCGAGAGTGCTGCTCGCCGAAGACAACGCCGTGAATCAAAAGGTTGCCATGCGAATGCTCGATAAACTGGGCGTGGAGACCGTGCTGGCCGCTGACGGCATGCGGGCCGTAATGCTCACGGCGGAGTCCCAGTTTGACGTGATCCTCATGGACTGCCACATGCCGCAGATGAACGGCTACCAGGCGTCGACTGCCATACGCCGCCGGGAGAAGGGGACCGGTTGCCGAGTTCCGATTATCGCGTTAACCGCCAACGCCATGCAGGGGGATAGAGAGAATTGCCTGTCTGCCGGAATGGACGACTACCTGGCAAAACCCGTTCGGGCGAGCGAATTGGAAGAGATGCTGGAAAAATGGCTCACCGGCGGGAACAAACGGAATGGCGAGATGGCATATCCTGAACAGAGTGCTCAAATTTCCACGTCTGTCGACGCTCCTCCTGACCCTGTCCCTGTCGGCGCAGAGTGACTTTCAACCTCTCTTCGACGGCAAATCCCTGGATGCGTTCGAGGCCGATACGCCCGGGCTCTGGACGCTGCGCGACGGTGTCATAACGGGTAAGCATAGCGGCCTGAAATACAACGACTTCCTGCGTACGCGCAAGCACTACGGGAACTTTGTCCTCAAGGCAAAATTCCGCTTGGTCAATGGCAAGGGCAACAGCGGCATTCAGTTTCGGTCGAAGCCCGTGCCGGATTCTCACGAAGTTTCCGGTTTCCAGGCCGACATTGGTCAGCAGTATTGGGGATCGCTCTACGACGAGTCAAGGCGCCGCGTCGTTTTGGCGCAGGCGTCCCCTGAGTCCCTGGCTGGCCTGGATAAGAACGGCTGGAATGAGTATGTGGTAGCCGCCAACGGCGCAGAAATCACACTGGAATTGAACGGCAAGCGGACGGTGCAGTACACCGAGCGAGAGGCGGGTATTCCAGGCAGCGGGTTTATCGCGTTGCAGGTGCACAGCGGACCCGCGATCGAGGTCCAGTTTAAAGATCTTTGGATCAAGGAACTGCCTGCCACTCCTCCGTCGTTCGCGGAGCGCTATGGACCGGCGCCCGGAGACAAGGCGCCTGCATTTCAGGCCGCCGACATCGAAGGCAAAGTACGCGATTTTGCCTCGCTTACGGGCCCCAAAGGCCTGTTTCTGCTTTTCGTTCGCAGCGCCGATTGGTGACCGTACTGTAAGACTCAACTCGTCGAGTTGGGAACACAAGAACAAGCGGTTCGAAAACTGGGCTACGGAATCGCGGCTCTCAGCTACGACAAACCGGAGGCGCTGGCGCACTTCGCGAAACGCAAGAACATCTCGTATCCGCTGCTCTCGGACCCGCAATCGAAAGTAATAGAAACCTTCGGTATTCGCAACGAAAAGGCCGCCGGATTCGCGGCGGGCATTCCTCATCCGGGCCTGTTTCTGCTGGATGCCAAGGGCCATGTGGAAGCCAAGTACTTTGAGGACGACTACACCGAGCGAATGACTGTCGCCGCCATCCTGGCGGGCCGCTTTCAGCAGCCCTCGTCTGCCGCTCGAACCGAAATTGAGAGGCCTCGCGCGAAGGTCGTCTCCAGCGCTTCGGCTTCGGTGGTCAAAGGCGGGCAGCTCGTCCGTCTTTCCCTCGAGATCCAACTGGCTGAGGGCCTGCACGCCTATGCGCCCGGCGCGCCTGCCGATTTCATCCCCGTCCGTTGGACGCTGACCGATTCTCCCGGTTTCAAGAGCAAGGACGCCTTCTGGCCCGCCGCTAAACGAATCGTGCTCTTCGGATCCCCTACGAGAGTCCCCGCCTACGAAGGCAAGCTTACGGCCGTTCGGGAAGTCACGATCGGAAATGCCAAGGCGTTGGCGGCCGCCGCGCCGAACGGCGAATTGACAATCAGCGGCAGCTTTCGCTACCAAGCGTGCAACGAGCGGCTCTGCTATCCACCCGAGGCGATTCCGGTGACCTGGAAACTCCTCTTGGAAAGCCACGATCGCGAGCGGGTGCCGAAAGAACTCCAGCGCTAGACATTACGGGAATTCTGTGATGAAATCCCGCTTATGGTAATGAACCGCCGTCTGGCCTTTCGTCACTTGGCCGGCATGTTTGGAGCGGCTCCCTTTGCCGCGCTTGCGCAGCAAGTGAAGGATCCGGTCAATGTCTTCGAATTCGCCGCGCTCGCCAAGACGAAGCTGGATCCGCTCGCGTGGGACTACTTGGAAGGCGGTTCGGAGGACGAAGCTTCCCTTCACGACAATCGCGCAGGGTTTCGCAACATCATTCTGCGCCCGCGGATGCTGGTCGACACGAGCAAGGTGGATCTGTCCACCAACCTGCTTGGCAGCCCCCTCGAATATCCGATCATTCTGGATCCGGCCGGCGGGAAGAACTGCTTTTTCCCGAAAGGCGAACTGGAGGTTTCGCGCGCCGCGGGCAAGGCGAAGGCTCTGCACATCACCAACGGCGGCATCGAGGAGACGCTCCAGCAGGGAACCGCGGCGAAAGATTGGTGGCAACTGACAACGGGTGGCGGGCTGCTGACCAACAAAGCGCGAACCAAGACCTTTGTTACCCGTTTGGAGGAGCAGGGCTGTAAAGGAATCTGCTTCACCGTCGACATCATGCATGTGTCGCACCGGGAGCGCGAGATTCGCAACAAACTGGAGCGCTCCTGGTGCGAATCCGGCCTGCCCAAACGCGATGCGCAGGGCCGAATGCCGGTCGCGCAGACTCCGTGGGTTAAGGATAGCTATCCTTCCAAACCCGGGCCTCTGCCGACGTGGGAAACGCTGCAGGACCTGTGTTCGGCCACTTCGCTGCCGGTAATCGTAAAGGGCATCATGACCGCCGAAGACGGCGACCGGTGTGTCCGCTACGGCGCCAAGGCGGTGGTCGTCTCGAATCACGGCGCTCGCCAGCAGGATCACGTCGGCGGAACCATTGAGGCCCTGCCCGAAGTCGTAAAAGCGGTCAACGGCCGCATTCCGGTGCTGGTGGACGGCGGCTTCCGGCGCGGGACCGATATTTTGAAGGGGCTCGCTCTTGGCGCTTCGGCCGTTTGCATCGCGCGGCCATACCTCTATGGCATGGCGTGCTTCGGCCAGGCGGGCGTCGAACGCGTGCTCGAAATCTTGCGCGTGGAACTCGCGCTCAATATGGCGCTGGCGGGAGTGCCGAACCTCCGCGCCATCGACCGCTCACTTGTCCGTATCCGAGGAGAACAACGCTGATGCAACGACGTCATTTCCTGATTACCGGCGCCTGCGCGTGGGCCTCGACGCCGCCCGTCCGTACCGTCAAGATCGAACGGGTCTTCAAGAGCCCCGACGGTTTTCCCAATGCGTTGGAAGCCACCAAGGAGGGCCTGTGGCTGGGCGAACAGTCCTCCGACATCGCCTACCTGCTGGATTGGAAGACCGGCAAGGTGCTAAAGAAAGTGGAGACCGAATCGTCCAACACAAGCGGGATCGCGTTTGGCGGCGGGTACCTCTGGATGGCGGCCAACGGATTCGCCCTCGGGCGCAGTAAGAAATCCACCGATCATCCAAGCGGGGCGATCCTCAAGGTCGATCCTAATTCCGGAAAGACCATCGCCGAGTACCCAGTGCCGGGTGGCGGCGGGGGCCTGCACGGACTCGAGTATGCCGACGGGTTTCTGTGGACCGCGTCCCACCGCTTCACGAAGCTTGGCAAGGTCGATGTCCGCGACGGCAAATTCGAACTGGTTCACTCGATTCCCGCAACAAAGCCGCGTTCCCACGGCATGGCCTTCGTCGCGCCGAACACGCTCTGGTGCATGTTCTCCACCGATCGTCAAATCCATAAACTGGATGCGACGACGGGAGAGGTGCAAGAGGTGATTCAACTCGGCAAAGACGATCCCGATCCCCACGGCATGTGCCTTTGGAAGGGCTACATGTACTATTGCGACGCAGGAATCGCCCCGGGCGGGCTTCCCAACGAGAGCTCAACCGCCGGTTGGATCGTGCGCTTTAAAATCTAGAGCAGAAACGCGCGGCGTTCGATGGCGCGCGGGTAGAACGCGCCCGGAATGAAGATGTCGTTCCATGCGAGGCCGCACTTATCGATCATCTCGATGCCATACGCCGAGCGGTGCAGATCCCGGTCCGAACTATTGGCCGTACCCAACGAGAACTTGCACCCGGCCGCTTTTGCCCGGCGCACGAACGTGTCCTTTCGGCAAGCCTGCGTAAGCCGCCCCCGCTCAGGATTCCTTTTCCTCCAGCAACCGCCGAACCGACGTTCGACCGATACCAAGCCGCCGCGCAATCTCCGATTTGCTGATTCCCGCGA
>Ga0194119_10003737_pt1 | contig 24179 bp, 23 predicted proteins | sample TA2MahC100mmetaG_FD_148620 | JGI IMG/M metagenome (GOLD analysis project Ga0194119, IMG submission 148620) | Freshwater microbial communities from Lake Tanganyika, Tanzania - TA2015018 Mahale Deep Cast 100m | ecosystem: Environmental > Aquatic > Freshwater > Lake | place: Tanzania: Lake...
AAATCTCGGATACTGCGAAGGAAACAATGTGGGGATAAGACAAGCTAAAGGTAGTTTTGTCGTGATCTTAAATCCTGATACTCTTGCAGAGTCTGATTGGCTGATGCATCTGATGTCTGCCTACAAGTCTGGAAAAAAACGAGGCCAACAGCATACCGTGACAAATTCTTTTTTTAAAGTGTGTGGTACCGGCATAATTATCGTCAATATGTATCTGGCTATAATCTCCTGAGAGTCGGGCAAAATCATCGACCATTGATTCCACGACCGTCACACTGAATTGTGTTTTCTGGCCGATTTGAATTTCGTCCAGATTATACTCTGAAACTTTTTCGTCAGTCAATTTCTACACCATGATTCTTCAAATGTCGCTTTATATCGGATACATTCATTACATCCTGGAACTCCTCTAAAGCAAACTTTACCTTGAATTCCGATTCAAGTCGGTCAACCAATACAAGCCCATTGAAGGAATCCCAGTTTTCGATCGTTTCAGGACTAGATTTATCATTTATTTGTGAGATTGGTACCGAAAAAACTTTGGACAGAATGCCATAGAGTCGTTCAGACATTATTCTTCAGAAACCACTAGATACGAAGGAATTTTAATGTAATCATCTAATCGGAAGACATGGTAATCGCCCTCCTGTTTGAACCCATAGCATGACAGAAAACCTTCACATGGTTTGTTCTTTTTAGTTGGAATGTATCTTCCTTTAATTTTTTTTACACCTTCATTTTTTGCCTTTTGTAGAAGATATCCCAACATACCATTCTCAACCCCTCTACCCATGACCCTGCAGCTTAACAGGAAAGTATCAATCTCCCATTCAAGAGGACTCTCTTTTTTGATTATAAAGACACCGGTGAGCCCATTGTCCCCAAATTTATCCTCAATTTGGGCACAGCCGATAAGCACGGAATCATTCTGAGAAAATTTACGGATGTCTTCTTCCTGATACCGTTTTGTAGTCAGGTTGAACTGGTTTGTTTTTATTGTGAGCTGAGAAATTCGGGGGATTGTAAACTGATCGGCTTTTTTTATTTTAATTTTTATATCAAGTTGCTTTAAAAAATCATCCAAGTTTGTAGCATTTTTTTCCAATTCAATTCTCTTCTTTTGTTGAAGGTACATCTGCCCTCGCGTCAAGTCTTCTTCGGTTATTTTTAACACGTTAAAGTCATTCATCTGCGTCAAAATTGAAACAAATTGAGAGGGATCTTTTGGTATATCTACCGTAAGAACCTCCGGCAGCCGCATGTTCACATTTGCCCGGTTCACAGGATCATCATCAAAATAGACAAAGCTGTCAAGCCCCAAGTTCAGCTCTTGTGCTATTTTCTTCATATTGTTGACTTTGTCTTCCCAATTGATACTCATGCTGGAAAAGTTGCTTTCTCGTAAGACCATGTATGGATGATCGCGAATCACCTGCATGGCATCATCAGGATTATTTTTGCTATTGATTGCCAAAAGTATACCTCTCTGCCACAGAGACAAAAGATATCGTTGGAATTCTACATATGCGTTACCTGGTGGAGTTGGCCCAAGTTTAAGTCCATCAAAACCATCTTCCCCGATTATTCCTCCCCACAAGGTGTTGTCAAGATCAAGCACGATGCACTTTTTGCTTGTACCTGTTATTGCTTTGATGTAACCCATCAGGTCATAGATAAAAAATGGGAGATATCTTAATGCGATTTTTATATCTCCAAAATAATATTGTCGGTAATCAAAAACATTGTCATCTCCGTGACGATTCACAAATCTATCAAAATCGTAAACATATACTGATTGGTATTTTTTTGTAATTTCTGAAAGCTTTGAGTTCAATTCTCTCACCATTTCATGGAATCCATATTCTGTCTTGCTTTCGATTATTCCATATGGAGAATATACTGGGATGTTAAAGTTTGTTATAACAAGCTTGGAATCAGAATTATCTGTAAATGTCCTTATCACAGAATCAAGTTCTTCTATTTTATGATTAACAAAATTCTTTCTTTCGACGTCTGAAACTGAATACGGTGAATAAAAAATATTGCCGAGAATACTGCGTGTATCAAGAATTAGGAATGTGACGGATGGTTTGAATTTGTAGAGATTGCTCCCTTGGTTCAGAATTTCTTGATTGTATTGATTGTATGGACCGAAGTATGTTATACACCCAATATTATTTTCGGCACACTTGACTCGCAATATCTCTTCAATCCCATTTGTTGTAAAACTACTCATTACTGCAATACGGATAGTTTTTGCAAAAGGTTGAACGGACAACTCCCTATCTCTTTCCACATAATCAGATAGACTTGGTTCCTTTGACACGTTTTTATGCACTTTAAAACTAATTAAATCATTTCTGATATGAAGATCAGAATATTAAGCACGTATTCAGCCCGAGGCAAATTTTTTCACTCTTCCAACCATTCCAAAATACATCGAAAAGTCAGGAATATTCTTTCCCACCACAGTCCCGCCACCTATAAATGACCATTTTCCTATCGATAAATTCTGTTTTGTAACCGTTCCCGTTCCTACAAATACGCCGTTATCAATTACATTTGATCCGCTAATGTGAACACCTGGCGACAATGTCACATAATCTCCGATTTTACTATCGTGGCCTATCGTACAACCATAATTTACGTATGAGTAACTCCCTATCTTAACATCAACAGATACGACAGAACCAGCTTGAATCACAGTTCCACATCCTATTTCAGTGGATTCAGAACATATTGCAGAGGGATGGATTATGGTCGCAAATTTAAAATCCTTATCTGTTAATCTATCAACAATTTTTTTTCTAATTTTGCAGTCACCTATAGCAACTATACATTCAATATCACGGTCAGCTTCGGAAATAAGCCAGTCGATATTTCCCATAACTGGAACTTTGTTGATTATTTTGCCTTTTAGTTGTTTATTGTCATCAACAAAACCAAGTATGTGAAATTTTTTTGAGATCTTGTTACAGTCAAGAATTGTCCATAATACCTCTCTCCCAAATCCACCTGTACCCACTATCATGATTTTATTAATTTTTTTTGATTTTGCCAATTATGATATTGTTATGGAGTTCATGTTGATAAAAATGCCTGTGTCAATGTTTTTGACTTGATTTTTATTTTAATTTTCACAAGAGATTTAATTTTTATTATATGGGAGAATTATTGTCTTTCACTCTAGATATAAGGAATTCAATCTTCTAGATCACTCCAGCTAATTACTTGATCCACCCCAATGTTTTGTTTAAGTCGTTTTGAAATAACCCCGTCAAGGTGTTTTGGCTCAATTCCAGTACCTGGTCGTTTTATGCCAACAGATTCTTTCTTTATGACGGCTCCTTTTGTTAATGGGTTAACAGCAACAATACTTTTTCTTGCAACGTTTCTGACATCTATCTCGCACGGTAAGCAACGCTTTATACCATCTCCAATAGCATTTTCCGCTTTACGAATGTTAGATACAAAGGAAATAAGCTCATGAGGTTCCATTGAAAGGGCGTGATCTGGCCCATCCATCTTCTTATCTAAGGTGATGTGTTTTTCAATTATTTTTGCCCCTAAACCAACAGATACAATTGCAGCAATCGAATCAGTAGTGTGATCAGAGAATCCGATCGGCACTTTGAATTCTTTTTCCAAGGCAGGTATTGTTGTGAGATTACAGTCATGAATTTGTGTCGGGTAGCTTGATGTACATTGAAGCAAACAATACGGACTATTGCCGGCTTTTTTTATCCACTCCACCGACTCATGAATTTCGTGCATTTCTGCCATCCCTGTCGAAAGTATGATTGGCTTTCCAGTAGATGCAATTTTTTCAATGAATGGTTTATTGGTCAAATCGCCAGAGCTGATCTTAAATCCTGAAACATCTAGTTTAGCAAGAAGATCAATGCTCTTGAAATCAAATGGCGTAGAAAGAAAAACGAGATCCAGATTTTCAACATATCGTTTTAGATCTGCAAATGCTGCTGCTGAAAGTTCGAGTTTTTTGACCAGATCACGTTGTGTTTTTGCAGTTGAGGATATTTTTTGGTACTGTGCAAGAGGTGCGTCTTGAGCAATAACTTCTTCTGTAACAAATGTTTGAAACTTCACACAGTCAGCTTTTGCTGCTTTGGCAGCATCAACTAATTTCTTTGCAATTTTGATGTTACCGTTGTGGTTTACTCCGATTTCAGCAATTATGAAGATTGGTTGCTCTTCTCCGATTTTATGGTTACCCATTACAATTTTATTCATATACAATACTCCTCAAATTTTTCATTATTATCTTCATCATAACTCCATTTAAGAAATGTTTGTTATTAGTTTTTTAACTAGTACATTATCTGTTTTTGAATTAGTCTTTGATCCAGTTTTATTTTTTCTAAAATATTGACAATTTTTACTGCGGTGTTACCATCTCCATAAACATGGTTATTTGCTTTTACCAAACCTTTTTCTTTATATGCTCTTATCAGAGTTTTAAAAATTGCATCTGATGATTCCCCTCTAACATCATAGATGTTTTTCCCCTTTTCTCGATTTTTCTGTCTCAGTCCAATGTTAATTACCGGAATATCAAAGTACGATGCCTCGATTATTCCGCTACTAGAATTACCCACCAAAACCCCACCATATTTTAAAAGTCCAAGGTAATCTTGTCTAGGAAAAGTCGGATACAGTTTGAAGTTTTTATATTTTGATGAGAATTTCCTCAAAATAGATAACATTTGTCTTCCTCCCGCATCAGAGTTTGGGGCGATGGCAATAACAGGTTTGCTTGTTTTTATTACAGCATTTAGAGTGTTGATTATCTGTTTTGTCATGGATTTAGTATCTGTTGTCAGTGGGTGTTGGATTAGGATTATTTCATTTCCGGTTAGTTTTAAGCCGTACTTTTGTTGGATTTCTCGCTTGTTTGAGATTCTTTTTTGTCGTAGCTCATCTATGTTTAGCGAGCCAGGATGAAAGACATGCTTTGGATCTTCTCCCATTTTTAGAATTCTTTCTTTACTTTTTTGTGTTGCAGCAAAATGGATGTTAGAGAGTTTTGTTATGGCATGTCTGTTATACTCATCTATTCCACCCGATTTATCACCTCCGGCAATGTGTGCATTCGGAATGTTCATTCTAGATGCTGCTAATGCTGATGCGAGCATTTCATCTCTATCGCCAATCAGCAGATTGATGTCAGGTTTTATTTTTTTGAAGATTTTTGAAAATGAGATCGTTGCCTTTCCTAGTTCAACAGCCATTGAGTAATTAGTATCATCACGCGGTAGCATCTTAAATGAGGCACTGATCTTAAATCCGTCTTTTTTTATTTCATTGATTGTATATCCGTGCTTTTTTGATAGGTGTGTACCCGTGACAACTAAAAATAGCTCTATCTTTTTGTTGTTGAGACCAAAAAGAAGTGGTCTCAATATTCCATATTCTGCCCTAGTACCAGTAGTAACAAGAATTCTTCTTTTCATATTCAGTATCGGGTGCTTATCATTTAACCAAACCTACACCAACTTTGAATTTCGGATGCCAGACACCGTGTCTGTCCTGCTCAAAAAGTTCTTGATTATACCACTTGTCCAGTGTTTTCCAAAATTCGCTGATTGGTATTCTTGTGAATTCGCAGAATTTTTTTACTGCCCCCTGATCAATTTTGCCATCGTATTGTTCAACCACATGGACCATCTCTTCCCTTGTACGCATGCCGTATCTTATCAATCTCGAGGCCTGATCTGTGACGATGGAATGTCCGTATTTTAGATATTTTATTGACGGATTTATGAGATAACTGATAGAGTCTATTTGTTGATATGGTTCGATGGAATTCTCTATGGTATATTCATGTTCAAGCGTCTGGAACCCCCATTTTTTTGCCACCTGATAGTTATGATATGAGCTCCAAGGGACAAAATAGCTGAGATAAATTGGCTCAAGTTCATGCGCATCTACTTCTTTGAGATCAGGCTGCTTTGCAAGTTCCAAATCTTTTTCTGTTATATTGCCATCCTTGAACCAGACGTCCCATACCGGCTTTACAACATCATTTTTAATTTGCATTTTTGCTGACGGTGTCTCAACATCATGCTCTCCCCCATACGCATACGCAACATTTTCTCCATATACTATGAGCTTTATTCCAAGTTTCATGGCCATTTTTATTGGAAATGCGTAGATAAGACTATCAAGATACCAACCGGGAGATCCAATCTCTTCTAATGCCTTTTTTGCCATAATTCGTGCAACCCGCACATTTGGATTACAGACTATCATATCGCAACCAAATGAGTCAGAAAGATTTTGAAGATTATGCCTTCCCGTTTCTGTCCAGTCTATGTTACCCACAGATACCAATAGAGGATTCATGTTTAGTTTTTCTTTCATAATGTAAGTTTGGAAATGGGAGTCTTTACCGCCAGAGACGGCAATAATACAGTCATAGCCGTTGCCATTTGAACCCCTATGCTTATCACATAGTGACTCAAGCTCCCTCCACCTTTTTTCCCAGTCTGTAGTTTTTGATTTCTCATAATTAATGCAAGGATAACATAAGTCATTATTGTCTAATTTTATTCCAGGCCTAGTATCAGGCATCAGACATTTTTTGCAGTATTTCATTTGTTACGGATTTTGTGTAATGCTTTATATCAATTTCACTCGTTGCTTGAATAAGCTACTCACACGATAAGAGTTAGATTATAACACACGCAGCACCTTACTAGCATGTGAAGCCAGTTTGTCTAATACCTGCTCGCGGTGGTTCAAAGGGTATTCCCAAAAAGAACATACAGTTACTTGGCAACAAACCCCTTATTGCCCATACAATAGAATCGTGTCTCAGATCTAAACTTTTTAGTGATGTTATTGTATCTACTGATGATTCCAAAATAGCAAGAATTTCAAAAAAATACGGTGCCAAAATTCCATTCATGCGCCCAGAGGAGCTTGCTACTGACAGTGCCAGTATGGACGGAGTCGTTGCACACACAGTAAGCACACTTCACTCATTAGGATACGAATTCGATATTCTTGTTTTGCGAGATTGCACAGTTCCATTCATACGAACTTCAGATATTAGAGGGGCAATCAGTCTTCTGAAGAGAACTAAATGTGATGTGGTGTGTGGAGTATACAGACAGCATCTCAACCCATACTTTAACATGATGGAGATAGGACCTGACGGCTATCTTACGTTGTCTAAGAAGTTAAAAAAAGTCATCAAGGCTAGACAGAACGCGCCAATTGTATACCAGTTAAATGGTTTGCTAGTAATTAACACAAAGCAATTTAACAAATATAAAAAAATCTATATGCCAAAAAAACTCCCGTATGAGATTCCCCCAGAAACAGGTATTATGATAGATACAGAATTTGAGTTTCAGATTGCCAACTGTATAGCAAAAAAACAGATCAAGGTGTAAGGAGAGACGTAAGATTTTACCAAGCTGTCCAGCCACCATCCACTATAAGATTTGCACCAGTCATGTAGGATGACGCATCAGATAATAAAAATAAGATTGCCCCGTTGTATTCCTCTTTTTTTGCCATTCTTCCAAGCATCGTTCTCTCAGAATATCTTTTGATGAAATCTTTATCTTGATATTTTTCATCCATTACGCCTCCGGGGGAGAGAGTATTGACTCTGATATTTTTTCCGTGCCAATATGAGGCGAGGTATCTAGTCATGTTTATTATGGCTCCTTTGGCTGCAGCGTATGAGACAGGCGAATTTATCTGATTTTTCCCATAGATCCTTTGGTCAGCACCCACTATTCCGTAGGTAGACGCAATATTGACGATTACACCTTTGTTTTGTTTTAGCATATGCTTTCCAAATTCCCTGCAACAATAAAATGCGCCTGTTAGATTTACGGCTATTGAGCTATCCCAAATGTCTGATGGAAACTCTTCAAAAGGTAAGTACATTTTTTTGGAGTTGAGTATTGCAGTTTTGTTTGTATATCCTGCATTGTTCACTAGCCCATCGATTCGTTTGTAATTCGATACTACTTGGTCTTTTATTTTTGCCACTTGATTTTCCTGTGTTATATCGACAACATAGGAATTTACATCAGTTTTGTATCTTTTAACAAGAGTTTGCGCCAGCTTTGCACTTTTTTGCTCGTCAACATCAAGCAAAATCACATTTGCTCCAGCTTCGCTTAGTGTATTTGCATACTGAGTACCAAGCATACCAGCAGCTCCGGTTATCACAATGTTTCTACCAGACACATTGAAAAGTCTTGAGATTATTGAGTTTGTCACAGTCTTATAGGCCGATGTGTTTTAGATGATTTTAATATTGCCATTGCGATCTTTAGAATTTTGAATCCTTGATGGATATCGTTAATTGTTTTTTTCTTATTCTTTATGCAAAATAGGAAGTGTTTTGCTTCTGCCACATACATTGAATTAAAGTCGTATTTCTTAAGACGCAGTACAATGAGCCACTTTTTCGTTTTGATGTCATAGTATTTTACGGTATTTGTGGCAAAGTCCCAATGAATCGTCCCTTTGCTGCCAATTATTGTGCAGTTTCTCGAACTCGGTCTTTGAAAATAATCAAGGTGTAACTCTCCGATTATGTCGTTTTTAAATCTGAAAATTATTGATGAGAGATCCTCTGATTTTATGTTCAGATCACTGAACTTTCCAGACATGGAATAAACTTCTTCGACATCACCAAAAAGCCAGTAAAGATAATCAATTTCATGTATGCATGTTAGTACAACGCCGCCTCCAAGGTCTTTACGTGCGGCGTACCCCTTACCATAATCCTCATCTGGGTGCCAGTCAGGCAGATATGAGCCATTTTCAGCACGTACTGAAATTATTTTTCCAATTTTGCCTGATGAGACCAAATCTTTTACTTTCACTAAGCACGGGTGAAATCTCAGATTGCATCCCATAAGAGTAACAAGTTGTTTCTTATTCACAATATCAATCAGACTCTTTATTCCTGCTTGTGAGTCTGAGAGAGGTTTTTCAATAAAGATATGACATCCTGCTTTTGCTAGATGTAAAGCTGTCTGGATATGAAGATTTGTGATATTAGTAACAAATCCAATGTCAGGTTTTTCTTTTATACAATCTTGGAGCGAGGAGAAGACGTTACTGCAAGATATTTTCGAGATTTGTTGTTTTTTTGTACAAATGAAGACTTTTCCATCAAGTAGCGAACATAGATTTTCAAAGTGCCGCTTCCCAATAGACCCAAATCCTACTACTACTACTTTCAACAGAAAATTAATTGTTATTCAAAATATTAATTTTGAAATTAAACAAACACACCTGCAAACAAATAATATTAGACTTGATTGTTGTAGTTAGTTCAATCTACATCATATTATATTACGGAATAGATCTTGACCATTAGAAATGAGAGTTCTTGTAACAGGGGGTGCCGGATATCTGGGCTCTGTTTTATTAAGAAAACTCCTTGCCAAAGGATACCAGGTCAGAACCATTGACGGACTATGGTATGGAAAGGAGCCTATTGCTGAGGTATTGGAAAACAAGAATTTTGAGATTATTGAAGACGATATAAGAAATCTCGTAGTCACTGTTAAAGCCATGAAGAATGTAGATGCGGTAATACATCTGGCATCCATTGTTGGCATGCCTGCTTCTAGCATAGAACCAAAGAGTAGTGAGGAAATCAATTACTTGGCTACTAAAAATATTGCAGAGCTTTGCCAGCTGCACGGAATAGAGACCTATATTTTTGCCAGCACCTGTTCTGTCTACGGAAATCAGCCAAACAAACTCATCACAGAAAAATCACCGCTCGCTCCCATGGATTTTTACGCGACACAAAAGTATCTATCAGAAAGAGCGGCGAGCTGGCTCAACAAGGCACCTACGATCTTACGTTTTGGTACACTATTTGGCCTCTCACCCAGAATGAGGTTTGATCTTGTCATCAACCTTTTCGTTGCCCAAGCAATAAAGGAGGGCAAGATTACAGTTCATGGAGGAAAGCAATATAGGCCATTTTTGCACGTAAATGACGCAGCGGACTCGCTCATTTTTGCACTTGAAAAGAACCTGACTGGAACTTACAATGTGATTTCGGAAAACTATACCATCATGGAAGCCGCAGAAAAGATCAGCAAGATAACTGGGTGCAAGGTGGAGATTTCCACCAACAACGAAGATAACCGAAATTACAAGGTATCTGCAGAGAAAATAAGACAGGTCGGATATAATCCAACTAAGAAAATCGAGGATGCCATAGAGGAAATAGGTAGAGCGCTAGAAGACGGAACCATAAAGGACTACAAGGAGGACAAGTATAGCAACTACAAGTTGTTGTTTAGCTCAAAGGATATGCAGGAAAGAGTTTTCATTCAGGGAATTGATGGCTCGTTAGATCTGCCTTAAGATGTCAGTCGGAATAAGATTCAAAGAATTCATTCACTGAATCTACCAAGTATGATTTCTCTTCGTCAGTCATATTTGGGTATATTGGCAATGTCAAAACCTGCTCTGAGACAGATTCCGTTACTGGCAGCATTCTCTCCCTTGTGCCAAATTTTTCTTTATAGAATGCAGTAAGATGTATTGGGTAAAAGTAGACCTTTGAGAAGATCTGTTTAGCAGTAAGATGTGTTTGTAATGCATCTCGCATCTGCTTGCTCGGGAGTCGAATTGTATACATCTGATATATGTGTTCATATCCAGGCCCAAGTACTGGGGTTTTGATCTGTTGATTCTTTGACAGTCGCGATGAGATATACCTTGCATTTTCTTGTCTCATTCTTATTATCTTGTCCAGCTTACCAAGCTGTGTTATGCCTAGACACGCGGTGATGGACGACATTCTCCAGTTGTATCCAATTCCAACATAATCAGAGACACCAGTATTATTGAAATAGTTCGTTTTATCCATCCTTCCGTGAGATCTGATAAGGGTCATTTTTTCATAGATTTCTTTGGAATCCGTAACTAATGCACCTCCCTCCCCTGTTGTTAGTACTTTGTTGCCACAAAAACTAAAGATTGCCGAATCAGCAACAGAGCCAACTTTTTTTCCTTTAACAGATGAGCCCAGAGCCTCTGCAGCATCCTCGATTAATATTAGATTGTTTTCCTCTGCAACCGACTTGATATCAAATATTTTGCATGACTGACCTCCATAATCCATCGGAATCACCGCCTTTGTTTTCTTGGTAATTTTCTGAGGCAAGATCTTCGGATCAAGCCCGAAATTCTGATCCTCAATATCTGCAAAAACCGGTGTTGCCTCCACAAAGAGAACGGAATTTGCTGTTGAAACAAATGAAAATGAAGGCACAATCACCTCATCCCCTTTTGTTATTCCGTATGCCAACATTGCTGCATGTAATGCGGATGTACCGGAGTTCATGGCAATGCAGTATTCTATTCCTAGATAGTTTTTGATTGCGTTCTCAAATTCCTCAATTTCTGGCCCAATTGCCCAGTAGGTACCCCTTTTTACAATTTTTGTAATTAGTGAGACATCCTCATCATCGGTATAGATCTTGTAAAGCGGAATTTTCCATTCAACCAATTTGCTCAAAGTAGGAGATTAATTGTATGTAAATAATCTTGACGTTCGATTTGTGGCGGAAAATAAGTTCCGTGCTTATATAATCACTTTTTATTGATAAAAGAACTCATAATGAGATTTATCAAACCAAGACTGTGGTAGGGCTATCGATTCCAAAAGATCTGTTCAAAGTAGGCATTGCAGATACGCTTGGAAACGCTATTTCCGCCGGTTTTTGGTTTTTGATTGCAGCACTGCTCTCTCCTGAACAATATGGTGAGATTTCTTACTACATCGGCATTGCGGGCTTGCTATCGTACGTTTCACTAATTGGAACGCAGAATGTTCTTACTGTTTATTCTGCAAAAAACCTTCAGCTTCATGCCACATTTTATTTCATGTCACTTGTTACCAGCATTGCATGTTCACTTGCAATCATCATATTATTTTATAGAGTAGATACAGTGTTTCTTCTTTTTGCATATGTGATAAACACATTAGCGATAGGAGATTTGCTTGGCAAGAAGCTTTATTCCAGCTACTCAAAATATGTTTTGATACAAAAGGCACTTAGTTTTGGATTGGGTATTGGATTTTATTTTTTATTTGGAGTAAACGGTATTCTTTACGCTCTTGCACTTTCTTATGCGATGTTCGGTTTTAGAATTTATGTTGGCATTAGAGAATCAAGGGTGGATTTCCCACTTTTTAGATCACGAATTAGATTTATTGCAAATAATTATTTTATTAATATAATTGGAGGTTTCAGTGCACAGCTTGATAAACTTCTGACTGCTCCGCTTCTTGGCTTTGCAGTTTTGGGTAGCTATAACCTTGCACTTCAAGTAGTCACAATGATGGTAGCCTTCTCAAGCATCGTTTTCAAATACACATTATCTCATGATGCAAGCGGAAATCAGAATCTAGGCCTGAAAAGACTGTCAGTTCTTGTTTCAATGTGTATAACAATAGGAGGAATTCTACTATCGCCTTTAATCATACCCACAATTTTCCCAAAATATGTTGATGTAATCGGTGCCATTCAAATTATGAGTGTAGATGTTTTTGCGACGACAATTATGTTTGTATACACATCAAGACTTTTGGGATTAGAAAAGAGTGGATTTGTCATAATAGGATTCTTGATTGCACTTTTCGTAATGGTCATCGGGATTCTCACACTTGGTCCAATCTTCAAAGTGCTCGGTATTGCAACAGCATTTGTACTTTCTACTTCATCCAACGCAATATTTTTGGTGTGTGCAAGTCGAAAAATAAGGTAAGAAAATTGGAAGATAAAGATCAAAATACAAGAAGAGTTAACCACAGTCCCATTGTATATTGGGATTCTTGGAAAAAAACCATCATCATAATTATCATGTTAGGATTATCAGGTCTTGGATTAAGACTGTATTATTTCCCATACGGTGTTCCCATAACCTTGGATGGAATTGACTATTTTTCATATGCCATCGAATTAAGCAGTACAGGTAAGTTTCCTGAGTATCCCAATTTTGCAAATAACGGATGGCCAAGCTTTCTTTCAATTTTTTTTTCATTTGTAAAATCAGATAATTTTCTTGACTACATGATGACGCAGCGCTACATCACAGTCACAATTTCTGTCTTGACAGTAATTCCAGCATACTTGTTATGCAGAAGATTTTTCAGTAATAAATATGCGTTAATAGGAGCTTCGCTGTTTATTTTTGATCCAAGAATAATAACAAATTCTGTTATGGGTTTAACTGAATCGCTTTTTGTACTTCTTGGGATAACCTCGTTCTTTTTGTTTCTTGGCAACAACAGATCTGTTTATGCATCATTTGGTGTTCTGGCATTAATGGCTATGATTAGATATGAAGCCTTGTTACTAATAGTGCCGTTTTCCATAATGTACTTTGTAAGATTCAGAGGTGAAAAAACAAATGTTCTGAAATACACTTTATGTATCACCATTTTCGTCCTAGTTCTTTTGCCAATGGCATATGTCAGAATAGAAACAACAGGACAGGACGGACTAACTAGCAACTTGTTTGCAGGACAGAAGTACATTACACAACAAGTAGTCCAAGGTATACCCGATGATGATGATCCGATTTCAGGCACCGACTACCAAAATAAATCAGTGTTTTTCATGATTACGGCGGTTGTCAATTTGGCAAAATACATTTTATGGTTAATGATACCAATCCTGATATTTTTTGTTCCCATAGGAATCTTCCTCATCATAAAAAATCGAGGTTTTGCCATATTGAATCACAAAGTTTACTCAGTGATACTTTTTTCCATAGTTATTCTCATACCGGCATTTTATATATATGGTAGAGGCATACAAGATACCAGATACCTGTTCATGATTCTTCCTATTGCATATTTGGTTTCTCTGTATGCAGTAAAAAAATTAGACATTCATTTTTACTCGAAAAAAGCTGTTTTAGTTTTGTTGGTGTGCAGCATAATTTTTGTTTCTGCTGCATCTTTGGAATATCAGAAAATCGACTATCAGCATGAACGCGAGGCGTTTGTGGTTGCGCAGGAGATAGTCAAAGTTGCAAATGGAATCAATATCTACTCGGAAAACAAATACATCAAAACTGCTGAAATTGCAGAAAAATGGCCAGAACTGCCAAAACCAAATTTCTCAGGTCATGTTTCGCTAGACACAGTAAAGATACCAGTGACAGATTACAAATCACTAGAACAATTCATTTCAGATTCTAAATTAAAGGGATTAACACATCTAGTTGTTGATGACGCAGATAATTCTATATTTCTCAGTGCTATTTTTAAAAACGACAAGAAGTATCCTTATCTTAACAAGATTTATGATTCTTCGGACTACAATATGCACTATCACGTCAAGATCTATGAAATCGACTATGCAACATTCGAAAAGATACGCTCTACCAATTAAACATCTGATGAAAACCACATAATTATGACGCAAAAGAATTTTCGAGAATCAGCAAAAAGGAGTGCAATTCTGCACAGAATATATCAGCAGATCTACTATTTGTTGCTGAAACGCCACTTTTACGGTTGGACGTCTCCCTTGAGAGTGCTACCGGATTTCATAGTTATAGGTGTTGTAAGAGGTGGGACTACATCGCTGTATGATAATTTATCAAAACATCCTTGCATTTACTCAGCCGCTTACGACGAGCTCGGATTTTTTGACAGTAACTTTGAACTTGGCGTAAACTGGTACAAGTCCCTTTTTCCATCAGTTTTAAGAAAAAAGATCTCACAGTTGAAGAGGCGATGCTTTATGACATACGATGTAACACCGTTTTACATTTACAATGAAGCTGCTGCAAAACGCATTGCGAGTTTGCTTCCCAAGGTAAAGATTGTGGCACTATTAAGAAATCCAGTAGACAGGGCATACTCGAACTATTACCTTGGAGTGAGGGATGGGGTTGAAAAAATGTCATTTGAGGATGCAGTTGCAGTAGAAATGGAAGAGCTGAAAGAGAAAGAGAGTTTGAGTTTGGACAGATACGACCAGACAAGATCATACATTGTGAAGGGATTTTATGCAGAACAGCTTAAGATTTGGTTTGAGTTATTCCCAAAGGAACAAATGTTGTTACTTGCAAGCGAGGATTTTGCAAGAGAACCAATTAAGATCATGAATCAGATCTTCGAATTTCTCAAATTACCACCATTTGAGGTAAGAAACTTTGAGAAGACAAACTTGGGCAATTATATTCCGATGAAAGACGATACGAGAAGGTTACTAACGGATTACTTTAGGCCACATAACGAAAAAATATACAGAGTGATTGGAAGAGACTTTGATTGGGATTGAGTAATAGGTTTATAGTGCAAGTATTATACGCAGATCCCTTCCTGATTTTCTGTCCGAAACTATTCTCGGATAATACGGAAACGGGTCAAGTCCTAGGTGTAATTTTTTAAGGATTTTGTTGATGCCGCCCTCTAATGGTGTGGCGGGCCTGAAAATATCACAGTGATTTATTCTAAATCCTGCTTTTGAGGCTATGTTTTGCAGTGATTTCTGTGAAAAATGGAAAATGTGAGGCTGCGTCTTTGCAGTTGAGCTTAGCAGTTCTCGGTTATCACAGTTTGGAACCTCTATGAAAAAAATCCCATTCGTCTTCAAATTATTACGTATTTTTTGTAAAAACAGATCCGGTCTGACCAAGTGTTCTAGCACGTGGGACATCCATATTATATCAAATTTTTCTTCGATGTGAAGATCTTCTACAAATCCAGATATGCACCTACTGTTTTTTAATTTGCTATTAATCTTGGATACGTTTCTCGGATCTGGTTCAATTGCGGTGACAGAAAATCCATGTTGGTCAAACCAATACGTTGCCTGCCCTGCGCCTGCCCCTATCTCCAAGATACTTTTTTTGCTTCGAAGATAAGGTTCGCAGTACAAATATTGTGACACCCAGTTTCTTCTTTTTCCCTGAGAGTCAATATCGGAATAACCTGAATCAATTGACAGTTCCGCGTTTCTCTCATCCCAGTATTCCCCGCCATACACATGCAACTTGTTCTTTATTACATATTCAGAATCTCCCGTCACACCTAGATTGCAGTTTTGACACAAATACACCGGTAGTTCAAAATAGGACGTATTGATATATACTGAAAAAGATGTACTGCCGCATGAGATACAATTCATTTCATTGAGTTTGGTAAACCTCCAGCAAATTACTGTTTCTCAGGTAACAGTATCAGATTTGTTTTGGCCATTATTCCGGCAATGATTACAAATATCGCAATAGTATGCACCGATGAAAAAATATTGGACAAAATGGTCAAAATCCAAACTTCAACAGGTTAACAGATATAATTTGTCATGAAGAGACCCCATCATGAACAAAATACGAGTTGCCCTCATTTACAAGTCATCATATTCTTTTCTTTCTGGGAGTCATTTTGATAATACAACGTATAATTTTTTCATGCATGCGTTGAAAAGAAATCAAAACCTAGACGTCACCTACTTCCCCTCAGAGAACAGTTTTGATATGAACAAAGTTAGGGGCAAATTCGACATAATTTTATTACCTAACAACAATACCGATGGAACGCCAGACAAACTGGTCGGAATAGAAAATATCGGAATTCCAGTAATATGTAGGACCGGTGACCCGCACTGGGCTAAAAAATACAACCAGTTTCGTTTTCATGAGGAATGGAAGATCGATTGCTACTTTAATTTCATGCATGAGGAATATTTTTACAAATTTTATCCTAGAAAATTCAACTACAAGACAATTATTTTCGGCCTTGAGCCGTCACTTTATCAAAATCTAACTCCATTCAAAGAACGCATCTGGGACAAGATTTTGAATTCTGGGGCGGTGGGCAAACCAGGCATCATCTCCAGAATTACAAACAGAGTTCTGAACCCCCACAGATCCGGCTGGTATTTTTACAAGCTGCGAACAATGTGTAATGACCTGCCGTATGTTGTTCATAGCGGGATGATCGGTTCGAAATACATCAATGACGATTATGCAAGACTTCTCTCAAGATATCGGACTGCAATCGCCGCCACCACATTTTATCCAACGATAAAATACTTAGAGGTACCAGCAGCTGGGTGTTTGACATTTATGGAAATAACAGAGAAGAACCACGGTAGGTACATGGGCCATAAGGACGACCATACCGCGGTTTTTATAAATGAGAAAAACTACAAGGATAAGTTCGAAGAGTTTCTTAGCGATACAACCAACCCCAAATGGGAAGATATAGCAAATAATGGCAGAAAACACGTCATGGAGAATCTGAATAACGACATAGCGGCGAATGCGCTTGCAGAATTAATGGGGAGTTATTTGAAATGAGGAGAATTGTTGTGACAGAGTTTATTGAGTCCTTGGGAATCAAGCTTCCGCCGCTTGAGGAATTTTGGAAATTGGGAGACATGACCGCATTGTGGACCAATGAAGCCGACCAGTTTGTGAAACTCAACTACCATCGAGGACCTTTGCTTTATGCCCTAGTAGCAAAATACAGACCAAAAAAAGTACTGGAATTTGGCAGGGCTAAGGGATACGCAACATTATGTATGGCATGGGCTATGGACGACTTCAACATAGACGGGAAGATATACACCCTTGACACCATTTCACCAGATCATCACATCAAAATACCAGTAAAAAGATCAGGTGATGAACCCGTCATAGAAACCACATCAGTTAATGAGATTTGGAATGAAGTTGCAAAACCAAATTGGATCAAGCGAATCACACAGATAACTGGGCTGTCCTCTGAGATCATGAGGCGGTCTGATCTGCCGAAGTTCGATATGGCATATATCGATGCAGATCATTTCTACAGGGGAGTAAGGCAAGACTTCTATTCGTTTTTAAAATGTTCTGAGGAAAAATTCGGGGTGTTATTTGACGACTACATAGAAAGAGAAGGATTTGGAGTCAAGAGATTGGTTGATAACGAAATCTCAAGAGATTTCGACGTCATGCTAATACACACAGATCTAGAGGACAATTTGAAAGAATATACCAAATCCGATTACGGAATGTGTTGGATACACACGGATTCACTAAAAAGATCTTTTAGAGATTGTTATAGTGGTCAGGACATACAAAAAGTACTAGACGAATACAAAATGTATGAAAAAAGGCTCAAGATAAGAAAGACGCTTAACCAAAAAATTCCAGTCCTAAGAAAGGTCAGATTTCGTTGGTGGGATAAGTAGATTAGAACCACCGTTTCTTAGTACAAATATTAAGTAAACTTATTCTCAATGAAACACATGCAATTAAGGAACAAATTATTTTTGTTTTATAGAAAATCGATGAGAAATATGAGTAGGGGTCATGGTATCGGCAGGTACTACCCCATCAAAAAGGCAGTAAAGATCGTACAAAAATTACTCAAACCTGACGTTGCCACGGTCCAAGGACACAAGATGTACCTGGACAAAAACGACTCTCTGAATCTTGCAATGAACGGCATTTATGGCGAATTTGAAACAAGTCTGGTAAAAAATGAGATCAGTCCAGGAGATGTGGTAATTGATATTGGTGGTCACATAGGATATTTTACGCTGATTTTTGCAAAATTGGTTGGCTCTGAAGGCAAGGTGTTTACATTTGAGCCAGAGCCCACAAACTTTGAAATTTTGCGTAAGAATGTAGAAATGAACTGTTATCAGAATGTGGTTTTAGAGCAAAAAGCTGTCTCCGACAAAAACGGTACCTGTGAGCTTTTTGTCGGACAAAGTAGTAGCGGTGCTAACAGAATTTACCAACCTAAAAAAACAAAAACACAGAAATTCAGGCCATCTATAGCAAGCACAGTAAGATTAGATGATTATTTCGCAAATTCTGATTTAACAAATAAAATAAAATTCATAAAGATGGATGTTGAGGGTGCAGAACTATTGGCATTAAGGGGAATGAGAAATATTTTGCAGAGTAACAAAACGTTGACCATATTTACCGAATTTATCAAAAATGCGCTCGAAGATGCAGGAACAGATCCCAGTGAAATGTTGGATTTCCTCAAGAAGATGGGATTTGAGATTTACCTTGTTGACGAGCAGAATGCGAAGGTCTCCCCCCTAGACGTAGTAGATCTATTAACCTCAAAAAACTTTGAAAAAAGAACTATCAACTTGTTGTGCAAAAAAACAGATATTCCAAATATCATAAAACAAATAATTAAATAATTATTGCCTACTATGACGGTAGAACTTTGTTAATTATTTCACAAAACCTAACAAATTATGGGATTCCGATCCCAGACGATGTCATATTCAGAATTAATCTCGCATGGGTGAACAGCCTCGATGAGTTAAAAGACATTCTGAAAAAACACCATGATCATAGAATTTTTCTGGATCTACCAGTTGGAAGAATAAAGCCGCCCAACAATAAATACACGCTGGAAGAACTTGTCCCAATCATACAAGCACACAACGAGATCAGATATTTTGCAATTTCAAATGTAGAATCAAGGTCAGATTTGGAGGAGTTTGTGAGATTACTACCCAGAAATATCATAATAGTTCCCAAGATCGAGAGCCCCACTGCCATCACCAACATAGGCGATATTGTCAGCATATTGAATGAACAGGAGATAGTTGTAATGCTAGATCATGACGACCTGTTTTCTGCAATAATCAAAAGGAACGAGCCTACGACAAAATTTAAGGAATACATCACAGGATTGGTCGATTTTTGCCAAAAAAATAACATCACCTTGTTAAGAACTGTTGGAGTAATATTTAGCGATGCTGAAAAACGCGTTACTGAATATATGAAATAGGCGCCGCCTAACTTTTCATACTGTTGTAAATAAAGTCAAGAGATCTTTCCGATATTTTATGTTCTTTGTGGGAGTCGTCAAGATATACATCAAAACGACCTTTTCCCAGATCTGATAAAGTCATTTTTATTTTATCTGCATAAGTCTCGTACGCAAGTCCTCCAAAACAACATGGATCATATTTATTGAAGATTTGTACGTGTTTTCGTTCACCTCCGTAGGATGCAAGGATATACAGATCAAGATAGTCTGCGTTCTTGTAAAGTGCCGGCAGAATCTGTTCATAGTCGCCGAGATTTTCTTGAGTTGATCTTAGGTAAATCGGAACAGAACCCGCGACAGAATAGCTCTGTGAGATCCTTGGATCAATTGCAGAATACAGTGTTGTGGTCCAACCGCCGCCGGACAACCCGACCATGTAATAAGAATCAAAATCATACTCTTTATCCAAGTAGTTCAACGACACGGCAACAGGTTCAACGAAATATTTTATCGGAGACAGATCTGAAGACTCGATAAGTTGGAATTGATCGTGGTCGATCATCTTTATCCTTCCAAATTGCGTATCAATCACAGGCTGATTATTCATTCCCAACAGGGGCATTGAAAATGCAAGCACTGAGTATCCCTTATTTAATAAGAAACGAATGGTATCTTTTCCCTTAATAAAGTCCCCATCATGACCCTGATGGTAAATCACAAGAATGTTTTGTGACTTGTTTGGATGGAAAAGGTATGCTATCGACTCCACATCATGATCCATCGATACTGTGATTTTATCAATACTCTGCAGGTCTCCAATATCGGCATATCTTGGATCAGAAATCGTCTTTTGAACATCAGCAGGTATCTTTTCGCTTGGAAATTCTTTTTCAGACCATACATAGTTAATCACTGCATCCCGTTTAATCTGGATGTCGGATTCATTGTGAATGTGGATCAGTGAATCAACATCAGTCCCATAAGTTTCTGAGGAGCCATGTTGCGTGACGAATTTGTTATCATCAGGTTTGATACTGTTCAGCAGATCATATGGAAAAACTTTGTAGTGACCTACCAGCAATCCATAAGAGAAGAACAAAACAGATACTACAATAAGAGATACAATGGTGGTTTTTTTCATGGCGATAATCTATTATCGGTCCATTTTTTTGAAAAATTCGAGGTCTTTGCTGTTTCTAAAGGTCCTTTGTTTGGTAAAATCCAGAATCTCGTTTTCTATTTTTGAGAGTTCTTTGACGTCATCCTCTGTCAATTTTTCATTTTTCATTATTTTCGTCATTTTTTCAACAAGTTGGAGATTTAATTTTAGAATCAGCTCCGAATTAATTAGATTCCTCATCACATAGGGATTTGACTCGTAAATAATATCAACTTCTGATTTGTATGCGGTTGTTTTTTTATAATGAACGTAGCCCACCAAAATCAAAATTGGGATTCCGATTACAGAGACAATACCGACATAGTCGATAAAAGTTGGAAATATGATTTTGAGTGTAGGATAACGATCTATTGCCAGATAATAGGTGGTTACCAGAGTATTGACCGCAGCAAAAACAAATGCAAAATATGTAGACCAGCCGTTTCTAAAGTAATACCAACATCGTGAAAAAAGGTTTTTTTTATTTCGTGACATATCCATTTTTCTTTAGTTGAGATATATAATGTTAGGATAAATGGAATTTAGCTTTAATTGAACAAATTTCATATCCTTATTGGGGTGTATAAAAGAAAAATCTTACGTATGACTTATTTCAGAGATGCCACATGTATTTAGAATTCAAAAAAGTTTAGTTTTTTACCATGAATAGACCATCATTTTATCTTTCTATGTTCAGATATGCCGTAACACATCCAATGGATGGATTGAGAATTCTTGAGGCAGCTTGCGAGATGAGAGAGGATTCAAAACACAGACTTGTTGCAGACGTTAAGACGAACGGATTGAAAGACTGTCTGAAAGCTCTTTTTCCAGATTTAGGACGAATTGAGAAGAATGAGTCACTCTCCCAATTAGAAGATCAATTATGCGAGTTTTTTGAAAAAATAAAATCTGAAGAATACCCATCAATGACAAAACCATACCCCATCGAGTATTCTGTTGACAATGACTCAGGTCTATTTCTTTATGAGCTTTGCAAGGCATTAAAACCAGAAATAATTGTGGAGACAGGAGTGGCTTACGGCAGAAGTACATCATACATTTTGCAAGCACTACATGAAAATCAAAAAGGAAAGTTGTATTCCATCGACTATGTTTTTACGCCTTGGCAGTCAAAGCAGGCCATAGGATCTGCGATTCCCAATCATTTAAGATATAGGTGGGAGATGGTATATGGCCCCACATCAGAAGAGCTGCCAAATCTACTGGATTCACTTGGGATGATCGATGTATTCTTTCACGATAGTTTGCACACATACAAGACAATGAATTTTGAGTTTCAGCAGTCATGGCCTCACATTAGACAGAATGGATTTTTACTATCAGATGACGCCAAGGGCAACAATGCATTTCACAATTTTTGTTCCATACAAAAACTAAAACCGCTATATTTAGTACAAGAATTTGGAGCGGATGCAGTTATGGGCATATTGCAGAAAAAGAACGAAGTATAACTTATCACATGCTATGAATTTTTAACCAACGGGGGATCAGGATAGTTAAATGAAGGTGATGATTACAGGCGGTCTCGGGTTTGTTGGAAGTCATCTGTGCGACGAGTTTTTAAAAAATACCGAACACGAATTGATCGTCTTATCAAAAAGCCTTGCAAAAAAGCAAAATATTTCCTACACATCACGTAATATCAAGTTAGAAAAAGTGGATGTTACAGATTTTAACAGGCTTGGATACAGTATTGAAAGAAACAAACCTGACGTAATAATACATCTTGCAGGACAGACATCTCATTCCAAATCTTTTGAAGATCCATTCTACGATGTCGATTCAAACACAAAATCAACACTATACATCTTGGAAAAAATCCGCAAGAATAATCTTCATTGCAGATTTATTCTTGGAAGCACGTTTATCGTGATCGGTAAACCTGTGAAGATTCCTGTGAACGAGGAAACTCCGACCAACCCAACTACCATCTACGGCACAAACAGACTCGCAAGCGAGTACTATTGTAAGATATACAATCAGGTTTACGGCCTTGACTCACTTGTTTTTCGAATAACTAATTCATTTGGCCCAAGAGAACAGATAGTACCGAACAAAAATGCGGTGAATTACCTCATCCATAATGCCTACACTGGTAAAGAGATCACAATATTTCATCGAGGGAGGTTTTACAGAGATCTCATCTATATTTCAGATGTCGTTTCCGGAATAAAGACAATAATGAATAAGGGTAAAGCAGGAAATCTCTATTGGATATCTTCCTCAAAAAAGACGTGGTTCTATCAGCTTGGAGATTGGCTGCACAAATTCACCGATACTCCAGTAAGATACGTGAAGGTTCCACAATATACCAAAAAAGTTGACGTCGGTAATTTTGTTGTTGACAATAGAAAATTAAAATCACTTGGCTGGAAGCCAAAAGTAGAAGTGAAAGAAGGGATCAAGAAAACGTTAGAATATTTTGAATCCGAAGCAATTTGCTAGGCTCAGGTTGCACTAAATCTCGCAAAAGATGTAAAGTCAAATTTTTGCAGAATTTGAGACATTCTTCTTGGTGCATCTTTGAGGTTATGATACGTTATGAAATTGTCAGTGAGTGGTAATGGTATTTTTGGCATGAACTCTGGCACAAGTTCCCAGGAATGGATGTAAAACGTTGCAGGGATATCTTGTTTGTTATAAGCACTGATTGCTTTTTCTATCATCTTAAGCGGCAGAAATCGCAGATAAAAGCCTCCACCAGCAGGTATTTTCTTGCCAAGGAAATTTGTTACCAGTAGCGGATATTCTGTCAATTTTGCATCAGGATCGTTTTTGTCGATGGATTTGCTCGAAATTTTATAAGGTCTTGTATCTGCAGATTCAATTCCATACATCTTTGATTTTGCTGGAACCACGCTGCTGTCATATCGATAATTATTTTCTAACAAAGCGTCAATAACCCATGCAGTATTGCGGTTTAACGAAAATGTAGGAGCTCTGAACCCCTTTGATTTACCATCCGTCAGCCTGTCAAATTCCTTTAATTCGTCTTGAAATTTTTCTTTAAACCCAACGGCATCAAGTCGAATATGACGCATCGTATGAAATGCGATTTCGTGTCCCTGTCCTAGTATTTTGTCAAGCAGTTCTGGCTTTATTATCAACAGTTCCCCGACCATGAAGAATGTTGCATATGTTTCATTTTTTTGCAACCAGTCAAGTATCTTATCCATTCTGTTGATTATAATCGGATTCTTATTTTTGATATCGTGATGT
>Ga0194119_10003738_pt1 | contig 24174 bp, 30 predicted proteins | sample TA2MahC100mmetaG_FD_148620 | JGI IMG/M metagenome (GOLD analysis project Ga0194119, IMG submission 148620) | Freshwater microbial communities from Lake Tanganyika, Tanzania - TA2015018 Mahale Deep Cast 100m | ecosystem: Environmental > Aquatic > Freshwater > Lake | place: Tanzania: Lake...
CCTCTTGACAAACACTTGACAGAACACTATATTTATAGTGTTGCCGTTGAATTAATTTCACCAGATTTTTTTGTAAGTAAAATCACCTAGATATTTATCTTTAAGATAATTGTTGATTTTTTTGATTTTAACCAATCTTGGGAAAGCATACAAGAAAGTGTAGAAAATTCCATATCTTGTATGTGTATCAATTTACAATCATGATATTGATCGTAATTTTCAATTAGTTGTGTGGAAAGAGAACTATGACAAAGAAGAGCTACGTTCATCTGATTTGATCTGAATAAATTTGTTTTTAATTTTGCCAAGAAAAAATAAACAAACTAATTGATAAAATACTTACGACTCCAAATATCATTTCTATTATAAGATCCATGTTTCATCAACAATTCTGAAAAATTTTTATGAGCCCAAACAACTTGCTTTACATAATCTTCATATATTTTTGAATTTTTATTTTTCATTATGAAGCTATCTCGTAATGATAAAATATTATTACTTTTCTGAGATTTAAATCTTAGAGAGTTTTTTACATTATTGTAAATTATCTTCTTAATTATTTCATGATAATACTTAGAACTAAAAAATATGTCATTAGTTATTATTTTTTTTGACAACACATTTTCATTGTAAAAATTAGATAACAAATGTAGTTGTTTAGATAATATCTTAGGCATGTCAGGTGTCCAATAAAAAAATTCTCGATTTATATCATTATATTCTTTACATAATGGATAGTTTCCATAATCAGAGACTGCAAGAGCATTAAAAGATAAAAAATGTTTAGAATCATTAATAGAAAAATTGGGTTTATAATCATTAATAGAAAAATTGGGTTTATCGATACCAAATATTATTGATTTTTTCTTTTTGTTATTATCAAAGTTTAACAATGATGATGTTTCCCACCATCTATAATGTATACTAAAATGTGTGTCAACAACTATGTATTTTTTATCAATGTCATTGTACGACACAAATTTCTCTGGAGTATCAAATAATTTTGAATAATCGTGGTAAGTTATTTTAGTGTTTTTCAAATTCATCATCTGTAAAGTAGGAATACAGTTATGGTAAATTTCGCCGTTATGATTTTCGTCTGATCCATAATATGAATCTTGAGAGAACGCACCAACCATGATGATTTCGTCAATATGAATATTGTTATAGTAAAAAGCTTCAAGCATATTTGTTGAATCAATACCGCCAGAATATGCTAATATCAAATATTCGTATTTGTCTCGTAGCTGTTGGGCTCTCAATTTGTATAATTCAGACAATGTCTCCTTGGGTTCTATTTTCCAATCAAACTCAAGAAATTCTTTGTCGTAAAAATATAAAGAAATTTCGTTCTTTGAACGAAGTGCATCAAACTTGGAATAATATTTTTGTCCTAATTGATCATAATAAAAATATTCCATATCTTTTTCCTTGATAAGTACTTGATAGCACTGTATATTTATATTGTTGTCGTTGAATGAATTATTATTCAAATAAAAACATTGATAAATAATTTTCTTGTATAGTTTAATAAACTTTAACTTGTATTAGGAATTACTTCTTGTTGAAAAATAAGTAAAAATTACAACGACAATAATTTTTCAAAATATGCGTTGTCTAAATTCTCTATAATTTTTTCAACTTTTAATGTACGAAAAAATCTTTTTGTATTTGTTATGATTTCATCATGCGAAAATCCAAGATTGATAAGACCATTATAATAAAATGCGCCATGTGTATCTTTTTTTTCCGTAACTGAATATAGTTTTCGAGAAAGACTGTAGCACCAATCGGAATTTAGATCTTCATTCTTGTATTTCCAAGCAAAATGACCATCATTTTTTAACTCAAACTCCATATCATAATTTTTCCAAGTTAGATCAAATTCACTTCGATATAATTTAAATTGAGTTATTTCCGGAGGCATTACTCCAAAGTGAGAGAAAATATTATCGTTAAGTGGATTATCATTTGATACTACCCATTTACTGAAATTGATCAAACTTTGTTTTGTATCGGATGGTAATCCAAGTATCCATCCGGATCCCAAAACAACATTTTTGAATTCATTTAGTTTGAGTTTTTGTAAAAACTCAATTTGTTTATATGGATCTAGTCCTTTTCCTATAAGTTTGGCTGCATTTCTATTAATTGTTTCTATACCAAATATTATTGCTGTAGCTCCCGATTCTTTCAATATTTCAGCAGTATGCGGAAATCTATAAATCAAATCAAGTCTCATATATACGCTAAATGATATTTTAAAGGGTAACTTTGAATACACTTTTTCATATAAATCTTGAATTTTTTCACATGAATCATTGTATGTATCATCAGTAAAAGTATAATTTGTAATTCCAAAATTTTCATAGTTATAAATAAATTCTTCTTTTAGAATATCATAATTTTTTATCCAATCACCTTTTGTTTTTCCATTTAATGGAAAAGAACAAAATTTGCATTTGAATATGCATCCTCTACTTATTTCCGCTGCTAGCGTTCTACAATTTAAAACATCATTTTTTAGATAATTTATTTTACTACAATGAAAATTTTTATATTCCCTATTGTAAATTATTTTATTTGATGGTAAAATATTTTTCGCAAGATTTTTAGTAAAATCTACAATTTGTTCATCAGTATATCCTCTAAATTGATAAAAATTTAAATAGTCTAGTGAAAATAATTTTGCACCACCTAAAATAAATTGTATTTTATAATTTAGCGTTTTTGCATATTCAATGAATTTTTTTAGTTCAATATCAAAATTTGGATTATTTTTTTTATAAAAATCAACTTGTGTTTGTGAATCAAAATATTTGTAATCAAAAATATGATTTAAAAAATTTACGCTAAATCCAATCCACAAAGTATCTTTATCAACAAATTTATCTAGAATAGTTTCGTGTAGTTTTGTAAATGTTTTCAACTTGCAAATGTCTACAACTTGCACAGTAAATCCATTTTCTCTAAGCTGAGTTGCTATTCTATACGGACCTGCAGAAATTAGTCTAAACGGGCATTCAGTATTACCTGAAAAAATAAGACAATTTACACCCATTTTTTGTATATCTTGATTGACGAAAAAAGAAATAATAACACAATAAACAATATAATATTTATTTCACTATTCCAAAATATGTCAAGATTACCTTTAGACATCATCATTGCTCGTCTAAATTGTTCTTCAATCATTGGAGTCAATAAAAATCCCATAATTATTGGAACACAATCAAGATTATTGCTTATCATAAACCAACCAAATAAACCAAAAAATAAAATCAAAAGTATTTCAAAATAAGATTGATTTATATTGAACACTCCAAACAAACAAGCAAATAGTATAATGAACTTGAAATATTTTTTAGGTATAGATAATACTTTTATCCATATTGAAACAAGAGGAATGTTCAATAATAATAAAAATATATTTCCTAAAATCATTGATGAAATCAATATCAAAAATAGATCATTACTTTGGGATGCAAATTTAGGACCAGGAACCAAACCATATACTGTTAGTGCACCTAATATCATTGCGGTTGACGCATTTATTGGAATACCTAAAGACAAAGTAGGTATTAGACTTGATTGAGAACTAGCATTATTTGCTGATTCAGGACCGGCAACACCCTCAATAGCACCACTACCAAATTCTTTTTTATATTTGCTAAATTTTTTTTCAAAAAAATATGAAACAAAAGATGATAGAAGAGTTCCTCCAGGAAAAAGACCTAAAAAAATACCAAAAATAGTTCCTCTAAAAGTTGGAAAAATACTTCTTTTTATTTCTTCTTTAGTGGGATACATTGTATGTATTTTTTCAATAACTTGATGACTATTTACTTGTGAAGTCGATCTAAAAACTTCAGACAATCCAAAAATACCAATCGAAACTATTGCAATTCCAACACCATCATATAAACTTAGAATATTGAATGTGAATCTTTGCGTGCCAATTATTGGATCTAATCCGATCAATCCAATTAGAGAACCGATACATAATAATCCTATTTTCATAAAATGATTATTATCATTAGACAAAAATATTGATGCTATCAGCCCTACAACACCCAAGTAGACGTATTCGGCTGGACCTAATTTTAGAGAAAACTCCGAGAAATACACGACAAAAAAATAAATTATAAAAGTTGTGAATATTCCCGCAAAAAAACTACTAATTGCTGCTATTGTTAGCGCAGATCCTGCTTTTCCTTTTTTGGCTAACAAATTACCTTCAATAATTGTTGGCACGGAAGTTATCTCTCCGGCAACTTTCATTAGAATAGCAGTTGTTGATCCACCATACTGTGATCCATAATAAATTCCTATCATCATTATTATGGATTGTGGTGCTGGTATGTAAAAAGTTGTTGGTAAAAGTAGTGCTAAAGCTGTACTGGGACCAATACCGGGAATAACACCAATCAAAGTACCTATCAAAACGCCAATGGCGCAATATACTACATTTGATAGTGTATAAAATTGTCCAAAATGATCAAGTATTTCTAAAACCATAAAAATAAGATATTCCCATGAATAAAACTCCAACGTATATGTTGAACAAATAAGTAAATATACAAAAACAAGAAATACTCATAATAATCCAAAATAAAACATTTTTGTCGATATAAAAAGGAGGATTATCCTTTTTTAGTAAAATTATTCCACAAATGCAAAGTATTGAAGAGATAATTGTTGGAAAAAAACCCGGTTTTATTTTTGATATAGATCCAAAATCATGTTGAAGAGATAAAAAAAGAAATGTGCTTCCTATGAAGAGAAAGCACATTCCAACTAAAGATAACCTCATTTTTTATTGCTAAATTGCTGAATTTGCGAGTTGAAAAAAATAATTGGATTTTCTTCAATCTTTTCGTATCCGTATTTCTTGTATTCTTCATCTGTCATCAATGCATCAATCGATTTTTTAATCAAACTTACTTGCTGATCAATCAAACCAACATGAAATAGGCCAAACCAAGTTGTTAAATCATAATCAAAACCTTTCTCTTTGAGAGATACGATTTCAGGTAAAGCATAAAATCTTTTTTTGTCAAGAACAAGAATTGCTTTAGCTTTACCAGAAGAAACAAATGCATTATATGCACCATATGTATTTCCATATGCGTTTATTCTACCAGCCAATAAATCTGGAATAGCAAAACTAGAACTTCTATATGTGACTAAATTACAATTTTTGAAAACTTTCAAAATGTTACATAGATAATCGTATATATTGTAAGATCCTGTTCCTGGCGAATTTGCGCCAAAAACAATATCTTTAGTTTGTGATAATAAAATCATTTCATCAATACTATTGACAGATAAACTTGTAAACAAAATTTGAGGACCTTCACCTATAAAGTAGATAGGTTTTGCAACTTTTGTTAAATTTTTTGGATAACCATCAGAGGCATATTTTTTGTTCTCGATAATTGGATTTCCAGTTAGCAACAAAGCTTTTTTTTGATCAATAAAATAGCTTAGAGCAATATTTGAAGCGCCTCCTGTTTTGTTTATGACATCAACTTTCAAAACTGATTCATCAATTGCATTGGAAATTCTTCTAGCAAGAAGATCAAAACCACCGCCAGCACCATAAGGAACTATCAACTCAATTTTTTCTTTTGAATATGCAAAAGACGAACATAAAATTACAAACAAAAATGATAAAATTCTAATCATATCTAACTCACTCCTTATTTTTCATAATCCATTTTATTTCATTTAAAAGTGCCCTTTAAGGGAATCGTGTCTCATGACTATTTACTAAACGGTTTCTTTTAATCCACTCACCAAAAATTTGAACTTGATATTCCAGCGGACTAATAGCATTAGAGTAAGGTACATATGGGATAATTTGTTTTTCGCTAGCTTTTACATCTTCTATAAAAACATCCTCTACTTTGTTAAAAATTTCTCTTTCTTCTTGTGATATCCTGGGGTTAAAATAAATTTGAGTCATCCAACTATACCCCCACTCAGTATTTTTATTTTTAGGAAAAATTGAATTTATTGATAGACAGCCAGGTGTCCATTCAACAAATATGTAGGGAAACACATAGACCCAAAAACCAGTGTGTTGTTTCTGAAATATCCAACCATCTCCATTATCTAAAAAAATATTATTTGGATCGTATTGAGTATACAGCCAAGAATGAATGCCATCTTTATGAACATGAAGAAGATCTGCTTCAATCTCAGTCAACCACAACCAATTGCCTTCACTCTTGCCAGTATAGCTATGACTATATTCAAGATTGGTTTCATTTGAAATACAGTCGACCCATTCGTGTTTTGGCTCGACAAAGTTTTTGAAAACAATACCAGATTTTCCTAAGTCGTAGCTTTGACAGTTAAGTTTATATTGATGCTGATTAATTGGCCTGCCATTATTGTCGTATTGAAACCCATGCAATTTGCAGGTAATATTGTCTGTGGGTCCTAACTGATCTCCAATAGGATAAAACCTGTGGGGGCATGTCCTATTAAATAGATTTACCTTTTCATTTGATTGCGACATTATGTATTCGTATCCAATAAATGGTCTGTTTTTACAAGCAGACACATGTCCTATAACCTTAGGAGGATTTTTAAACATTATCATAACTCATTTTTTTCCACAAATTATTTAGCTTTCCTAGATGAAATTTGGTGTCTACACTATTTTTGTTATGCTTTAATAAAAAAAGAGAATTTAATTTTTGAATTTTTTCATTAAATATTGGTCTTATTTTATCTCTCGTCTCGCAATCAAATACTTGACTTTTTAGTTTTTTCCAAGATATAAAATCATTTTTTATTTCTCGAAGCATTGATGATACTAACTCCAACCTATAAAGAAAAAACGGAATTATATCTATATTTGATAAAGCATCATTATAAAAATCCCATTCTGAAAGATAGTATTCATAATTTTCTATTATTTCATCACTATCGCCAATTATGTGTTGTGCTTCAATAAAAGCATCTCCACGACTTTCTGCATATTTTGCAGCAGCTATTGTACCAACAGAATAAAAACCAATTCCATTTAATTTATTTACTATACTATTTTGAATTATATCAGCAATTTCAGAATTTGTCAATCGCAAGATTATTGAATGTAAATTATATTTTTTGCAAAACTCAAAAGCATAAGCACTTTCTTTCAAATTATTTTCATATAATGATATTATTGGAATAAATTTTGCATTGTTTCTGTAAAAAATCTTGCACAAAAATTCAGAATCTATTCCACCACTTAGTCCTATAAAAATATTTGAATATTTTTGTGTTAGAATATTACAAGTTATATCGCATTCTTCTTGAAAAGACAAATGCGTAAATTTATAAGGAAGAAAGTCAACTGAAAAATTGCTTTTTTTATTATCAATTCTTTCTTTTATATTTGTAATAAGCCAATTATTGTGTGTTACCATTGTGATATCTTACATAATATTTGTTTGTTGAAAAAACCTCATCAAAAAAATTAATAACGGTCTCTATAGATTTTTTTGGAAAAAAACTTGTTTGAACAATATCAATTACTTTTTTGTAATTGGACAATTTTTCATTTTCATATAAAGACATTGTATATTCAGAAAAATAATCAATAGATAAATATTTTTTTAACTGATTTTCTGATAAGTTTTTATTTTTTACTAGCTCAATTGTGGCGTCTGCATATTTTGGTCCTGTAAACAATCTTTTATTTTTGAATTTGTATATCACACTTGAGTACAAGTCTTCTATTTTTCGAGTTGAATATACTTTATTATTATAGGATGATATCTCTTCTTTTTTTAAGTTATTCAATATTAAATGTGCCTGCTTTACATGTATCTTTGCAAAATTTGGATGTATGTAAAACAACTCCATATTGTTTGGCAAATTTTTTTGCGAAATAACATGAGATAGATCAATAAAATCAACAACATTTATATCTGTCATATGAATATAATATCCAACACTATCATAATTTAGTTTTACTTTTTCCTTTCCATAAATATGTCCAACTTTTTTCATTTCAGTAATTTTTTGCCATTCTTTGTTGAATAATGTCAAATCTTTGTTTCTAAAAGTAAGTTTTGGTTGAATACCTAAACTACATGATTTAAGATAATTTTCAATTTTGTTTTTATCAATATTTTGAAAATATTTAAAGTTAATTCCATATACATCATTTATTATTGATAATTTTGTTTTTGATGAAAACGTATCTATATAAAATTTTGCCTGTGGTATTGCAGATTTTATTGGTTCGTGATAGTGATCTAAAAGAATATGATCTTGTAAAAACAATTCTAATTTATCGTTATTATAAGTATGAACTGCTACTTCATCAATGAAAATATTGTTCAACATAAAAGTCTCTAATATTTGATGACTATCATTCCCACCAGAATAATGTAAAATAAGATAATCGTATTTATTTCGCAGTTGAATAGCTCTCTGCAAATACAATTGTTGTAAAGATTCTTCTGGTTCCTTAGTAATATCAATTTTTGACAAAGCGTTTTCCCAATTAGGAAAATGCCAAGTTATGTGCTTGTCTTGAAACTTTTCTTTTGCATATAGGGCAAATAGTTTTGTTGAGAGTTTTTGATCACCAAGTTTGTAATAATAATAGTAAGGATGATTTTCAAGATTATTCATCTATATTTCTCATAATTTTGCCGTTGAATACAGCTGTGTATTTCTTCTGATCCTGCACTGTATCCATTTGTTGTATGTATTTTCAAGCAACACGGATAACTCAAATTGATACTTGGCTTCATAATATGTGCATTCGCTTTTTGACTTGCACAGTCTAAGTATCTCTCGGCGAAACATGTTCTTGCCTAGCTTCTGCACATCTTCGTTTAGTTCTTCTGATGAAGAGTAATAGTTCTTCCAATCAGATTCCACGCGAATCTTTTTCTTCTTCTTCTTGATTGTTTTATAACCAGCGCGGGTGAATAGCTTTTTGCCGATATAAAAGCGACCATCATTGAGATTCGTTATCTTGTAAACAAATCCAATGATGTCGCTTATTTGTTCTAAAGTAAAAACTTTATCTTGATATATCCAGGGGTTTTCATAATCCATAAAATTATTTATTCATGGATTCTAGAATGAGTTTATGTACTATTTATTCCTCTTCGTCACTCCAGGACTTGTCAACTTCATCTTCATCATCGTCAAAATCATAAAGATGACCGCAGAAAGGACAGTAGCAATCCTTACCTGATACGGCATCTTCATCATATTCTATCGTGTATTCTGAATCACACGATACACACATTAGAGTCCTCTCTATCATATGACCTCGCATCCCCCAGAGGCCGCCGAACACGCCAACTCCTGTGTGCCTGTTGTTGTATCACGCTTTTCATATTCTGATAGCTTGGTCCAATCAACATTCTTAGGCATCTTTAGAAGCATGGCTTCATATTCTTCCTTTGTGCAATCCTGATAAGGTGCCTGTTTATAAACATGATCAGAAAATGGCAAGAACGATACGCCAGACATCTCGTCAAAATGTTCATATACCCACGCACCAACTTCCATCCACTCGTCTTCCTTTACAGAAATGGTAACTGATGGCTTATGTTCACAGAAATGTCTCTGATATTCCAACCACAATTCAAGCTGCTCAATCGCAGTCATGTCCTTGCGGAATACTGCATTCTCTGGTGTCTTCATGGGGAATGCAAATACATATGTGTGATCTGGCTTCATCACATCATCTTCAACAGGAAAGCCTGCATCAACCATCATCTTGGCCAAAGGATCTTTCTTGTCAGCACGAACTGTACGAATGTAGTATGGTGCATGACGAGCGTGGATACCTGATGCCGAGTCAACTAATTGTGATACTGTTCCAGAAGGTTTGACGCATGTGATTGCAGCAGAGCGAGGAATACCCAACTTCTTTGCCCATTCAACATTTGTATTCACAGCACGATCACGAATGGAATTCAATGTTGCACGAAGTTCATCTCTTCCTTTCTTGCCATTTGTGATTTCATTGTCCATGATGCCAGTCAATGAAACGCCAAGCAATCTTTCTTCATCGCAATTGTTCTTCCATGTGTTGCGAAGATACTTGAAGTTTGTTAATGTAGATTGCCATGTTCCAAGAATTGTTGCAAGCCTGATTTTGCGATGAAGATCAACTTCAGTATCCGTAGCGCGAACAACAACTTCGGTTAGATTGCAGAATTCACGATTGCGAAGAATGATTTCGGAACATGGATTGGTTCCAAAATCAAAGTCTGGATTACGACGACCATACTTCTTGGCTTGTGCTTGCGATGCTGCTCGCGAGAAGATTCCTCTTTCGCCAGACTTTGATTCATAGAGAGCCAGCCATTCTTTCATGAAGACAGACATGTCAGGCTTACGCTTTGCAACAAATGAATTGTTGGCCAACGCTCTCTGTGCATTTTGTTCCCACCACTGACCACTCTTGGCAGCACGCATACCATCATCTGAAAGATCTGACAATGAAATTAGAGCGGAACGACGAACACCACCAACAACGACAATCTCGGCAATCTTGCACACGATATCATGGCATTCAAGAGATGTTAACTTGCGACCAGCTGCGTTTTTGAAAATGCGTGTGACAAATTCAAATAATGAGACAAGTGGTTCTGGACCAGATGCACGACCGCCAAATGTCTTGAGTGGCGCACCTGCAGGCCGAACCTTTGATACATCCCAACGAACAATTTGTCCACCATATAAAAGATGAATGACTTCCTTGAGGGCTTTTGCCCAGCCCAACTTGCTATCGCCGACAACAACAGTTGTATCAGAATCATAGAAGTCTTCCGCAACGATAGGAAGCTGATCTGTAAACTTTTGCTCAACCGAGAAACCAACTCCAGTACCGTTCATAAGAATATACAGAATTTCATCAAATGATCGAGGTGAATCAACAGCAACATATGAGCAATTATAACCAGCAACATTTTCGCGATGCAATGCTTCACCAGCAGTCATGAGGCATCGCATTGATGGCATAATCTCAAGACCAAGAACAGCTTCTTCAAGTTCACGACGCTCTTCGGGCTTTACCTTGTAGTTGCAATGATCTTTCAAATGATTTTCAAAGAAATCAAAGAAACGACCTACAGTTTCAAACCATGTCTCGCGTCTATTCTTTTCCGGAAGCCACCTTGAATATCTTGAAAGATGAATGAACGACTGATATTGTGTCGGAAGTGAATTACTCATTTATGCCTCTTTATTAATTATTTGTTGACAATATTTTTTCAATAGGAAATACTTGTGATATTACCTTTGCAGCCTCAACAGCTATAAGCATGTGTTCTTTTTGAGTTCCATTACCTGAACGTAAATCTATATAGTGAACCCAAGATCGAAGAGTTCCTTTCATGTACATTCTAGAAAGTGTAATACCTTCTGGTAACACCGATCTTGCCACCTCTTTTGCTATACCATTACTAATTGCCCAATCATAAACTTTTTTTGTAACATCTAATACTTCTTGTTGATAATTTAACCAATTATTATTCAGACACTCATCATTTGTTTCAACGCTATTTTGTCTATTTTTATTATCTTGTAATCTGACATCACGAAATTCACAACCCAAATCTGCAATGGCATATCGTTGTGAAAATTCTTGAAATACAAATGATCGGTGACGAAGAATCTGTCGTGCGATGTCGCGTGTGGTTTCAATCTCTAATGTCATGTCAACCATTTCAAGCGGGGACCAATGCTTGTGCTTGATCAAATAATTGACAAGCTTTTCCGATGTATCATTATTGAATTGATTGCCTGGATTAGAAACACGCGCACAAAATGCAATAAGATCAATGGGCGTGACAATCCCTTGATCTTCTAATCGTTTCACAGGTCTTGTATAAGACACCAATTCTATTTTCATGAATCACCCATGATGTTGAGGATAGTATACTTATCATAGATAATATCATAAATCTAGAAAATATCAACAAAAAATTATTTTATATTTTTTTCCATTGATTTAGCATGAACTTGGCCTTAACGCCACTAAATACATTCTCGTCAATCATCTTCACGATTTGTTGCAAATTCTTACCAGAAAGAACCAGATCATTTATATCTTTGCAATTCATCGTTGATGGCCAAATACAAACACGCAAGCCCGCATCTATGTTTTGTTCAATTTGTCGCACAACATCTTTGTTTCTTGGCTCGTTGTCGGAAATAAACACAGCAGTGCTATCATTTACATATTTACGAACTTGAATTAGATTAGCACCGGCAATTGCAATTGCATTTGGTAGAAACATTGAATCTATTGGACCTTCAACAACGTATGTCGTCTTGGAGACATCAAGACGATCCAGACCATAGATCTTTGGTGCTTCTTCATTAATCTTTATCGTGATATAGCGTATCTTGTTGTCGGCAGCCAATGCACGACCTTGAACAGCAACAAGTTTCTTTTGTGTGTCATAAAATGGAATGACAATACGAGTGTCTTTCTTCAATTCTTTTCCATGAGCAGGAACAAGTTCATCAATGAAGTCACGAAAATCTTCAGCATAATATAGATTGATCCAGAACTCTTTAGGAATCCTACGATTTGCTATATACTGACGAGCATAGTGTTCATTCTCTAATGAGTCTATTGTTGGTAGATCTATTCTTGCACGAAACACGGGTGCTTTCATTGTCATTTTTGGTGGAGTCATGACGACTGTGTTAGCAGCACCAAATTTTTCCATCATATATTCACGATATGCATTTTCGTCAATCATTTTGATAAATTTTGAAATTGCCATAGATGCAGAACAATTATGGCATTTATACATCAAGCTGCCCTTGAGTTCAAATGCATAGCCACGAGCTTTCAACTTGTTTTTTTGAGAGTCGCCACAAAGTGGGCATCTCATATTGGCAAGTCTATCACTTTTCCATGCAAAGCGTTCAAGCTTAGGCGAGATCAAATTTAGGTATTTTTTATCTAACCATATCATGTCTCAAGTATAAATGAGATGATATTGAAAGTCAAATGATTAATTGAATATCTTGGATAGTGTTGCAAAATTTACGCTGGAGATCAGCCACATTACTGCGGCTGACCCACCAAGAATCATCCACTTCCAGCGTTGTATTTGTTCAACTACGTTTGAAGACTTATTATGTTCTTGTGTTATGTGTTGTTTTAGTGCTTTGATTTCGTTTGTTATTTTTGTTTCGGTATTTTCAATTTGTATTGTTAATTCACGATTTACTGTTGTTACTCTTGAGTGTAATTCTTTTATATCTGTTAATAACTCTGTTCTTCTTAGTTCTATTAGTCTATCTAATTCTTGATCTTTTCTTTCGTGATATTCTAGTTTTTGTTCATGAAGTGAAAGAATCTTAGTCATGGATACGGTCAACTCTTCTAATTTTTCTATTGTTGCATCAAGTTTTCTAAAAACATCGTTTATCAAAGTTATATCTTTTTTTAGTAATTCTACTTCAGTATTTACGTTTGATTTTCTTTTGACCGTAACCATGTTTATTGTATCACTCTACAGATGTAGATTTTTTAGGAAGAACTTTTGAAACCAGGCTCTTGATCCATGTTGGTTGCGGAAGAACATTCCAACCAACAAGAAGACCAACAACTAGCCAAAATGCTTCTTTTGTCCAAAGTAGGGCCCATACAAGGGATAGTAGATTTGTAACAAAGTCCATTTATTTCTCCTTTATCTTCTTCTAATCATATTGCTGCATCTTAGTATTGATGCAAGTACTATAACATATGATGAAGATTTCGGTGTAGTATTATTTAGTTTATATTTTTTTTCCAATAATCATAAATCTTTTATATTCTTTGTATTGATCGACGTATGTCTCACCTTTCCATAAAATATTGGTCATTAATGATTGTTTTTCAAACTCTTTTAGATCATTGCAACATCTTATATGTTCTTTTATTCTAAAAAGATTGTTAGATTGAAGTATTATTAGCGAATCTTTTGGTATTTTATCGTACCAAAGCTGGTATGTTTCATCGTTAATGTGTTCAAAAGATGTATTAATAACAATTGGATTGGAATCATATTTGTTCCAATCTTTCATATCTTGATTTACAAATATATAATTTTTATTCTTTTTGTTTAAATAATTTGAAATTTCTTCACAATTTTTATTCGTATCAATATTGTAAATCTTGTCTATCTTGATATCATCTGCATTAAAAAGAAGAAAAGGTAAAAAACCATACCATCCGCCAAAGACATAGATTTTGTGTTTTTGATTTAAATCAATGTAGTTTAGAAGTTTAAGGATCAACCAAATTTTTGATATGTATTGTGTTTTTGCAAATGCATCAAAAACATTACTATGCGTTTGATGAAACTTTTTTACTGTTTCCAATATGCAAATAAAATTAATTATTTTTTTCTCCAATCGCCCCAAACAAATTGGGCTGAAAATATGTCATTATTTACTGCACAATTTTTTGCACAAACAGCCAATTTTCCATCAGCACAACTTTTTATTTTCCATCTATTAGGTATTACCTCTTGAAAAAAATTACCATCAATTATTGATTGTAAATCATTTTTTTTAGCATCAAGATTTTCCAAACCAACTTCATCAATTGCATTCCAAATTTGTGCGCTTCTTGATTTAATCCATGGATGATACATCTCTGATGCAGTCCAACAACATGGTAACACATAACCTTCTGCTGTAACAAAAATACTTTTTTCATCTACAACTCTGCATTTGATATCAACTGAATCCCAATATTTTTCAATTGATGTTTTTTTATTTTCATCATGATTAAAAATTTGAGTTCTTCTTCTACCTTCCAAATCTTTTGCCATACTATAAAATGGAGTAGAATCAATTTGTTTTCCATCAAAATTATTAATTAATTTTTTTATTGCTTCATTTTGATATTTTGAATCTTTTGGCGGTTCAATAAAATATGTTTTTTCGCCTTTATGATTTCCCGCTTGATGTCCTAATTTACTTGTATTGTAGTCTTGTGCGTAAAATCTGCTTGTTTTTTTAATGTTAAATTGATAAAACCCCATTTTTTTAGATAGTTTCTTTGCTTCTTCTACTTGATGTTCATTATGTGCAAATACTATAAAATCCCATCGCGCTTTACCTCCAGATTTTATGAATGCCTCAACATTGATCATTATTTTTTCCCATGATGTTCCTTGACGATATATGTGATTGGTATCGTGCAGACCATCCAATCCAAAAACCACATAATGATTATTACCCATAATCTTTGGCAGTTCACTCCACCATTCTGCATTTCTAGCACCGCCATTTGTGTGCATACTCAATTGCATTTCTGAATTAAAACTGCGAAGATACGAAAAAACTTCTTTAGTATCTTTGGCGGTAATTGGATCTCCATAGTTACCGCACATGTATAATTTACGAAGTTTTTTCACAAAATTAGGTTTAAAAATATTTTTTACGTCATCAAGTGTTAACTGAGCATTATGTAAAAATGGATTGTCTTCACCGCCATTTATGTTTCTAGGGCATTGAGGACAACTTGCATTACACAACTCAGAAATTTCAAGATGAACAGAATTTACTTCAGAATATTTGTACATGATCTACGCCTAAATAATTAACTTTTATCAAATAGGTATGAAAAGTGTTGTGCAGCAGAGTACCATGTTGGAAAAACTAAACCAGTTCTTAAACTGACACATAATCTTGATTCTTGAGAAACATTGATAACATGAAGCATTGATGTATTAACTAGCATAAGTTGATGAAGTGGTAGCTTGTAACTAAATTTCAGGTTGCAACTTTCAACTTTATACGACAAATGCGGAACGTCTTGTTTTGTTAGCGGTAGATCCCAAGATGAATTGTCTAATTTTTTTTCATACCATGACATAGTACTATCAACACCTTGTGTAATTATGTTAAATGCATGGGTTTGAATAAGTGTTTTTGTTTGATAATCAATGTGAGCAAAAGTTTCTACATAATTTTTTGGTTTAAAAAAAATGATACAAACTACACAAGGAATATTAAATGATTCCAAAATTTCTAAAAATTTAATTGACAATAAATCTTTAGGATTTTCTAACCATAATTGCGGTTTTAATTCATTGTGAATTTTAAGTTTATTATCTTTTAAGATATCAACCTCATTGATAACTGTTGGAATAATATATTCATTAAACATATGTTATATTTAATCAAAAGAGTATTGTTTGAAATGTAACAAATTTTAGTTTCTTTTTGTTAACAATAGTCCTATACAACCTTCTATGTCAATTTCCCACCATCGATGCCAAAGTAGCAGTTGTTTATCATTGTAATGATGATTATTATGCCATCCAAACCCGCAGCCTAAAACTCCAATAATTAAATTGTTATAACTTTGATCAGTTGTTGTAAAATTTCTATATGATGATAAGCATTTTTTGTGCGAAAAATAATTAACACAATTTAATCGCAGGTGTTCAATTGTTGCTGGGACAAGAAAGCAATTCACAAGTAAATTTACATCAATGATGAATAGCATGCCTGCATAGGCAAAAATTATAGGAACATAATATCGTGATATAAACTTTAAAAATGAATCTTTACAAAACATTTTGAAAGGATATGTTCTTCTGTAAATTGCTTTGTATACTACATGTTTGCATTTCCAAAAAAAGAAACTGTGCCAAAAACCATGAATTGAACTCGAAGGGTCCTCATTAGTGTCAGAGTGTTTATGATGATATAAATGATTAGCAATAAAAATTCCTAATGATGCATATGCTGACAATGTGCCTAATATTGCTAATAGATATTCTACCATTCGATAAGTTACAAATTGTCTATGAGAAAACAATCGGTGAAATCCAACACCAAGTCCAATTGGTCCAATAAGAAACCAAAAAATACCAATTAAAATCCAATTAAGATGTACATATTCTATGGCAACTAAGTAAATTGATATTAGCAACCCTAAATGAAAAGGAATCCAAATTTTGTAAAAATAATCATTCATTTTTATAGTTTGATATCTCTTTAGATGGCAACGAAAACTCGTTTACTAATATATTTATTTTATGCCAAGCTACGTGCTGCCAGCATTCTGCAGAATTATTTGGACAAGTTTGATATAGATTATTTCTATTCGTTTCCCATTTAAATCTGTTCGACGGATTATCAATTATACTATTCAGCCATGCCCAACTTGGAAATTCTCGGCTTGTAAATACAAAATCTTTATTATTGTTTTTTGCAAATTCCATTTGTTTGTCTAGCATAAGATTTGTAAATTTATTTCTAAAATTGAAATGATTTTTTCTATATTTAGGAACAATATAGTATCGACTTAAAATTCTGCTTACTTTATGCCATTCTTTTCTAGAATATAAAAAACTAAATGCAGCTATTTCGTTTTCAATTAAAACTATTGTAGCAAATTCTTGTTGATCAAGTATCAACCTATTGTAGTGATAGTTATCCTTTAATTTATCAGAGCTGGTTGCTATTTGCTGTTGTAAAATCTTAAATTTTTGATTCCACTGTGGTAAATTATCAAAAGTTAAAACTTCAATATTCATTAATTATCTCACAAAGTTCTGTAAAAGTATATAAGTTGGTTCCAAAACAGAGAGCAGATCTAGGTGGGTAGCATGTATCGCAGACCACAGAATGAGGAGTTGATACATCTAAGATATAAACATCTCCAAGTTGTGCTGTAAATTCATATGATGGTGTAATACCACTAGTAAAAACTTGTCCATCATTTCTTTGTTGCCATTTAACAGAAGATTGAACTGCAAATGGATTAATTGAATAAAATTGTGTTATGCAATTGTTAGTATTAAAATAAAAATTGATAACAGTTTTTTGCCCTGAATCAGTGTGCGGCAGAATAGTTTTACTTGTGATATTCATAAAATATAGTGTGAAATTTTTATCAATAATTGGCAATTTTTTTTTAACTTGATCAAAATAATAATTATTATTTAATAACCAATATTCTATTCCGTAAAATAAATTATTTTTTTCATCGCCATATCTAATTTTTAATTCTTTTATAAAAGAATTATCAAAAGATAGCTGATGTTTAAAATTTAATTTTTTAAAAGGAACCATTTTAATGTGAAATTTTTGGAACAAATACGTAATTACCACCTACTCCTGTAGTATGCCATATTTTTTTATTGTTGTCTAAAGTTGGAAATTTATCAATAAGATTATACTGTATATTGTCAAACACTGATTTGTCAAAAACGCGCACTATACCTGAAAATCCAGTTAGTTTTTTGCGACTAGGAAGTCCATATATTTTCATAAAGTTTTCTTTAATTTCATAAATTTGATCTGTGTTTTGTGCCATAGTATAAAGTCTGTCAAACCAATAAAAAATATCAAAAGTTATTTCATAAAATCTTGAATTGCCTGCGATGTTATTTGCATTGGCAAATTTTTGAATAGAAAAAAGCTGTTCTCTAAAAATATAATTATTTTCCAAATAATCAATATCGCCTTGCCCCATCAAGAAAAAATCATCTTTAATCTGGGAAATAGCCTCAAAAAAGCAATAAACAGGGACACAGTTGCATTGTGAAGCAGGTGCATAAAACAAATATTTCTGTGATAGGTAAAAGTCTATAATATCAATAGAGATAATTTCAGGTTGTAAAGTATATTTTTTACAAAATTCTAATGCATTTACAAAGTCGTCATGATTGAGAAGCCCAATTGGAATGTTATATTTCATAATAACAGGTGAAAAAGTAATATTGTGCTTTAGAAGCATTAGCGCAACGAATTGACTATCATAGCCTCCACTCAAAAATAATTTGATTTTTTTACCCTTAGCCTCCTCCTGAACCTTTTTACAAGTTAGCAAAATAGCTTCTGAAAGATTAGTTGTGATTAACGGCGATGGATTAAAATTTATATTAAAAGTATCAAACTTAGAGGTTCGAATTTTTTTTTCAGAATTATTATAATTCCACTCTAACCATTTCAAAATCATTATTTTCAACCGTTGAACAGAGCATTTAGTGTATCAAAGTCGTGTAATATTACAGTGTCATTTACTTCAACATATTTGGTAGCATACCGAGTAACTTTAAATTTTAACAGTAGTGAATCTCTTGCAGCAATAAAGTTTAGATATACAGGTAGATGAACCGTTTCTAGATGGTGAAGATGCATTGTTGCTAACTGTTTATTATTGAAAATTAAGCATGTAATGGTTTCACTGCTGTCAATATTTTTTACAAATTTTAGATCACTTGCAACCGGTGATAATTGCCGTAACTGCTCAACTGCTACACAGTAATTTGTTAAAATAGTTTGATCGTAAAATTCTTCAGGAATAGATATATTTCCTTGTAAAATTTCTTTTACATTTTCATAGGATAAATATCCTGGACTTGACGCATCATTTTTTACAAATTTATTTAATAAGCAATGTAACATTTTATACCTTTTTATATACTAATTGTATTTATTTAACCCATGCAAATGAGTTACAAATGATTGTAATAAAGTTTTATGACTTCCATTTGCTGAGGGCCATCTAGAGAACAATTCTTTTTTAACTATTTCTACCTTATTCATAATTTTCTCATGACCGTGATACTTTGGTCGTTCTTCAATATCAAAATATCTTTTATAGATTTCTAATTTTTTAGACAAAATACTGACTATTTTATTTTTTTTAATATAGTCTTTTAATAGGTCATCGGTCAAAAAGCTCAATGCTATCTCTGGTGTGTATTGGAAAAATCCAGCACAGCCCTCTCTGTTTCTCCACTGCAAATATCGATACCATCCTGCAGTTCTTTCGCTTTCCCTATGATACCAATTACCGTCATAATTTTCATATGGACCATCGTATAGTAACCACTTTTGTTCCCACGGCAATGCATATTTTTTAATATCATCTGGACTCAAATTACGACCTATGAATAAGTCACCACTTCCTAGAACTGGATACCCATCAACTTTTTCCATTCCTACTATAGTCGTGTGCATGATAGGGCTTAAACAATATATTGGAAAATATTTTTCATATCCTTTTGAATCAAACAGATCTTCAATATCTATGTTTATAATTATAGGATCTATATGATATTTTTTACAAAAATTTAGAGCATAAAATAAATCATGATCATTATAACCATTTGAAAATTTTAATACTACAGTGTTAAAGTTTATTTTAGCTTCTAAAAAAGCTAAAATCATAATTTCGCTATCAACTCCTCCGCTGTAAAAAAGATATAGCGGTGACTTTGTAGAGTAACGTATTTTTTTAGCTACATCAATACATGCCGCTTTAAAATCTAAATTAGCCTGTGTGACTGTCCCATACGATGCGTACCAGTTGTCCTCAACAGTTTGTCTAAACGTAAATGGTTGATGATTATATCCAAATTTAAAATGATTTTCAAAAGATAATTCTAACATAGTTCATAAATTGGTTGGTTGGTTTAGATACGGAAATGGAGTTTTGTTCGCTAAATCCCAAATGTCAGCTACTAGTACATATCTTTGGTGTGTATCATCAGTAATAACTTTATGTGGCTTTGATACATCGATCATGTACAAACTTCCGTCAAATTGAATTGAGAATTTTTGATTTTGATCATATATCCAATAGGAATTTGGACAATGATTTAGTGCTAGATTTAATCTAAATGCATAAAAATTACTTGGAGCGTCTTGATGTAATGAAGTGATAGTTTTTTCTGGAGACATCATAATGCGCGCACGTCTAACCTTGAATCCTTGTTCTATCAGTGTCAGTAGAATCTCTTTAATATATCCAAAACATGCCGGTGTAAATTGATTGAAAACATCAAGATTCATTGGCTCAAAATATCTAATGTCATTGTTAGTTCTAAAATTGGCTTTCCATCCATCTGATATTTTTCCGTTACTACTTTGGAGTGCCCATCCACCGTATGTTCTATCTTCGTATTGGAAACTAACACCTGTGAGTTTTTGAAGATCAACTAGATAATTAGTAATTTTGACAGTGTCAACCTTACCTATAATATGAAATGCTCTCATAATGATTTTGCAAAATAATGATATTGGTTAAAAGGATCTTCTGCATTTGTGTGAACATTGAACAAATTTTTTGGTGGCCAAAGTTTGTCGTCGAATACAAAGTTTATTTTCTTATAAAATTCTTTTAATGGCGATTCACAAAAACCAAAAAGAACGTTAAATTGATTGAGAGATTTCCATTCATTTTCGGCATACAGTATTAACTTACTAGCTAATTTTTTTCTTCGATGGATAGGCAAAGTGAAAACTCCTCTCAAATATACATGACTATTTGAAATATTGTATGTTCCAATAACGCCCAGTATATTTACACACTGATCCACGTAGGCAAGATTTAAATAGTTGGTGTGTTGATAAAATTTATTTCCGTACCTGTTATGCCCAAATGCTGATGAAAAAACATCATTTGGTAAATCAGAATGTTGATAAATGAAGTCTTGCCATTCTTTCATAGTTATTTCTTTTATCATGGCACCCCATATGTATCTCTACAATCATTAAAATGATTGTTGTGATATATTCCATAAAAGTTTTGCATAGGACTAGTAAAAATTTTACCAATACAAGCGTGTGTTTTGAATGTTTCAACGTCATACTTGTATATAGAACTATTAGAAAAATCAAAAACTTTTTGAATATGATTACGAAATCCATTTTGTTCAGAGAAGTTTAACAAAAATGAAAATAGTCTTGGAGACCATTTATATAAATTTGGAATACAATTAGTAATGGTATCTATAGCATGAAAATACACATTGTAATCATTACTGTTATCAAATAGACACCAATTTAACGGTCCAATTTTGTATGGATAATGACACTGTTCAATCCTAGGCATGCTATCTTCAGAAATAAATTTTGTAAATTCTAAATAAATTGGTAAATGTCCTGAAATAATCTGAATGAAAGAACTGTTTGGAAATAACTTTTGCATTTGGTTAAAAATAGAGTACTCTATTTCTATAAAAGTATCTACATTTTTTTGTATTTTTAATTGACTTTTTTGACTCAACAGATATGCTACTATTTCAATTGGCAACTTATTTTTTTTGATACAATCTATTATTTTTTGATTAAAACATGTGCCAGTATATATTAATTTATAATCTTTTAATTCTAATAGCTCATTATATAGAAGCTCATCAAAAATTAAATTTTCTTCCTTGTAAATATTGTCATAAGATACAGTAAAAATGTTGCCAGAGGTTTTTCTAAAAATATTATCATATTTAGGTTTTATATGATCATTTTTCATCAATGTAAATGGAAATGGTATTATATCAGAAGGGTATTCATCAATTAATTTTTTCATAATGACATTAATCTCTCATAATAAGTTCTATCAATATCTTTGATAAAAGATGCAACTTTTATCTCTGAAAATAACGTATTTTTATTAATAGTTTTATCTAGTAATTGATAGGATGACCTACCCCATGAGTCAACTGTATTTTTGTGGGATAATGACTTTTCTAAATTTTTAGCAATTCTAGCCGCAGATGTAAAATTCATATGATCATTTTCCCAACCGGCGTCAGTTAAAGTATATCCCCATAATTCTGGATGAGTTTCAAATTTTGACTTGGTAGTATCAACGTCATTAAAATTTTTCATTGGTCTAATATATAATGGCCAAAAACTAAAACTATTAATTGGACAATCTTTTTGATTCAGCCAATCAAATAAATTGTCATATGTTTTTTCATTATCATGCGGCAAACCAACAATGAATCCAGATTGTATAGTAACATTTGGCCATATTTCTTGTAATTTATGCAATATCTCTTTGGTTTTTTCTGCACTTAATCCTTTGCCTATTGCTTTACCAGATAAATCATTTAATGTTTCAATTCCAAAACTTGCACCAACTAATCCGCAATCTGCAAGAAGTTGAGCAGTATGGAATTTTTTAATGAATAAGTCATGTCGTAGGTAAGTACTGAACCGTATTTTAAAATTTAGTGACTGAATTGCATCATGTATCATTTCTACTTTTTCAGTACTGTCATTCAACAAATCGTCTACAAATTGATAATTGGTGATACCAAACATATCATAATTTCTTTGTAATTCGTCAATTATGCTTTGTTTTGATTTTATATAAGACAAATCTTTGCTGCGTCCATTGCTAGGATAACTGCAGTATGAACATCTAAAAATACATCCTCTAGCAATTTCAATTGGTAAACCTTCATCTTTAAAGATTACGTCATTGGCTTGCCATTGGACAGTTTTATTTTGCATATTCACAGGAAATGTAATTGATTCAACAACTTTTTTATTTTTAATTTCTTTGCATTGAATTTTTTGATTTGACGATAAATCACTAACAAATTTCAAGAAAGATAAATCAGAAAATCCATCAAAATAATAATCAAATATGTCATATGTACGAAAAATACTTTTTGTACCACCTAAAACTATTTTTATGTTTGGTGATTTTTTCCGTAGATATGACTCTAACCATTTAATTTTATCTAATGACCATGGAAGAAATTTTGTATAATTTTTGTATTGATTAACTGTATCATTTATCTTCATAGTATTTTCATCTAATATTGAAACACTATCAATAAAACTTGAACTTATACCAAATACTAATGTGGTTGGCAGAACAAATTTATCTATTAAATTTTCTAATTCTTGATTAGAATATTGAAAAAATCGATGAATTATATTGCAGTCAATATTATTTTTTCGCATTTCAGTGGCTAAGCAATAAGGGCCAATAGGCCTCCACCATCTATCGTTTTTAGTTATGTCAGTTGCAATTAACACATCCATTATTAATCAATTTCTGCAACAATATGCATACGGTGTTCCTCACCACCATTAAATGCACTATGAAACTGAACTGTGTCAGTGAAATACCAATGGCCATCCGCTGGTATATGATATGAACCAGATTCAAATACCATTCTGCAATGATTAAATTTCTTTATCAATGCCTCTAGTATGTCCAGTAAGTGCAATTTTCATCTTCTTCTAATCATATTATCGGCATCTTCCATGTCAGTATCTGGTAACGCAGTTTTTGATGATGTCATTGTGGGTTTCATTGGAGAAGGTGCGGATGACATAGGTCTATTCATGCCCATGCCACCACTCATGCCCATACCACCACTCATACCCATACTACCCATGCCCATACCGCCGCCCATTCCTGCT
>Ga0194119_10003746_pt1 | contig 24137 bp, 23 predicted proteins | sample TA2MahC100mmetaG_FD_148620 | JGI IMG/M metagenome (GOLD analysis project Ga0194119, IMG submission 148620) | Freshwater microbial communities from Lake Tanganyika, Tanzania - TA2015018 Mahale Deep Cast 100m | ecosystem: Environmental > Aquatic > Freshwater > Lake | place: Tanzania: Lake...
CCATTAGTGTCATCTAGTTTTTCCAAAATATTTATAATATGTTACTGTCATCTAGTTTTTAAAAATATTTATAATATGTTACTGTCATCTAGTTTTTAAAAATATTTATAATATGTTACCGTCATCTAGTTTTTACAAAATATTTATAATATGTTACCGTCATCTAGTTTTAGACTACCGTTAGTGTCATCTAGTTTTTAGATAACTGTTACGGTCATCTAGTTTTTAGAATTTTGACTTTATATTCTTTTATATGTCATATAGCTGTTCTATAAAAAAATTGATTTTAAAAGGAAAAATATAATTTATATATTATTTATAGTAAAAATCATATTATGGTTGATATAAATCATGTTAATTGTTTATCTGTTATGAGTAAAAAAAATTTAATACAATGTAATAAAAAAAGAAAAAATGGTTCTCTATTTTGTGGTATTCATATTAAAGTGAATGAAAAAAATTTAATTAGATTTGATCAAATTAATAAAAATTCATATAATTTATTAAAATTTGATGATTTACAATATGAACTTAATCCTTTTGTTGATATTATTTATTCTATTAAATCATATAATATTCTTTTTAAAAATGATAAAGATATCAATTCTGATGTTAATAAAAGGTATTTTTTTGATATTTTATATAATTTTTTAAGAGATAATCCTAATATTAATATATCTGATACTTTAAAAAATACTAAAGAAAATATTGAAAAATATGAAAATTCTGAAGATATTTTTTCATTAGAAGATATCAAAAATATACCTAATACATTTATATATATTTATATTAACGAATCTAATAAAAAATATGCTTTTGATATTCGTTATTTAAATAAACATCTTAAATTAAATTTTAAGATTAATCCATTTACTAATATCAATTTTACTGATAATGATATTGATAATATTAATAAATATATTGATCATTTAAAGAAACTTAAAATATCTATGGAACTTGAAGAAGATAATGAAGATTTTTATGATGAAACTTCTAAACTTAAATTTAAAGTTATTAAAGTATTTCAAGCATTTGATTTCTTAGATAATTATACTAATATTAATTGGTTTTTAGATCTTGATTTAAATGAATTAAAAAAATTATTATATGAATGTTTTGATATTTGGAATTATAGAGCATCTTTATCTTCTCTTCAAAAATTTAAAATTTTGAGTAATGGTAAAGCTTTTGAAAAATATTTAGAGATTTCATCTACAAATAATAAATATAAAATACAAAATTATATATTAGATGAATTTTATAGATTTACTGTGGAGGGAATAGATATAAATGAACGTAAATTAGGTGTTATGTTAATGCTTACTGGATTAGTTATTGTTTCACCTATTGCGGCTGAAGCTTTACCACATCTTGCACATGCTGTTTTTTAACATTTGCATATTTTTATAATTAAATAAAAATAAAAATAAAAACATATTTTTATAAATATATTTTTATATAATTAGAATGAAATTAACATAAAAGTAGTAATTTTCTTGAAAAATCTAATAATTTAAAACTAAATTCTGAACATTTAGTATAATAATCAAATGCTGATTTTATATTTGGTTGTAGATTTGTTGGATTTAAGGAACTGAAGCAAGTATTTATTGCTTTATTATCTCCTTCTAATTGACCATACATTTTATCAAGTTCTGATTTTAATTCATAAAATTCTTGATTCTTTCTTTTATTTCTATTTCTCATATTTATTAATAAAGTCTGTTTATTTTGTGTTTCTATTTTTTGATAATTATTTACATTATTTTTATTTGATTTTTTTAAAGCTTCTAATCTTGTTAATAAATTTGGTAATTCTTGTGATACTTTATCTATATTATACATTGCTAATTTTATAACATTCTCTAAATTATTACATTCTAATGGTTTATTTGGAGGTTTATTTGTAATAGTAGGTTGTATTGCTTGATTTTGATTCTGAATCATTTTTATTTAAAAAATAATATTAATATATTATAATATGCAGATTTTAATTTTTATATAATCTTAACAAGTTTAACCGACATTTTCTAAAAGTGCTAATCCATCGCATACTGTTAATACATTATAATTTGTTGCATATAATGATACAAATATTTCATCATCAAATTGAATTGGTGAAACTGCTTTATCAGTTGTTGAATTAAATATTATTTGTAATTCTTTACTATCTAATGCTCCCATATTTAATGTTCCTGATGGTTGATAGTCTTCAGGTTTTAAAGCAAATGAATATATATAATAATATCTTGTAATTGGTGCATTTTTATGATAAGTATAAGGTTGAATATATCTAAAGAATCTAGCTGGTCTTGGATTATCAAATAATTGAGTTCCATTAAACCAAAAATTAGATTCTAACATTATATCATATGCTCTATTTATATTAGTTGGATCTGGAGAACTTGTATAATTAAATAAATTATTCCAATGGAATTCATCTACAAAAACATTTCTTGGAATTTGTAATGTCCAAATTATTTCTTTTACAGGATGAGTAAAAGGTAATGGTATTCTTATATTTGTATTTGCATAATTCCAATTTACACTAAAATATTTTAATTGTGTGATTAAATATGTATTTTTTTTTCTTGTAAATATTACTCTTTCATCATTATCTAAAAATATATATTCCATCCATATCCTTGCATTTGTTAATCTTGCTTGAGTTGTCTGAGATATTTTTTTTGTTACTAATTCATCAAAACGTCTTAATTCAAAATATATTTTTATATCTTGATTCTGTATTGCTAATAATGGTAAAGATAATCCAATATTGGTATTAAACCAAAAATTAAGATAAACAACTATTTTTTTTTCATTCTTTTGTAAAGAATTATTAAAAAATTCATAATAACCTACTAGATTATAATAAGCATCTTTTTTCTCAGCATTAACTGTTAATTCATTCCAAATATCCAACCATAAACCATATTGTCTATCTATTTCTGTATCACCTATTACTATACTATATTCTCTAATAATTGCATTACCAACATTATTTATCCATGAAACTGGATTATTTGGATCTGTATTTAAGAAATCTAAACTAGGTAAATCAAATTCTACATATATTCTATGAATTAAATCTCCAGCTCTTATTGGCATACAAAATACTTTCATACCAAAATTTAAATTTGTTGAAAAATAATTCTCTATAAATTCTTTTGAAAAATTTGAATGTCTTTTATAAACATTAGTAAAAAATGTTATTTGAGGATTTCCTGTTAATACTTTATCTTCTTTATTTCTTGCTTCTAATTGTAAATAATATGTTCCAGTTGGCATATTTTTAGTATATTAAGTATATATAATATTTATCTAAATATTATTATGAGTTTTATTTTTATTTTAGACTAATTTATTTGTAATAATAAATAAAAAAACAAAAATATTTTATTTAAATATATATAATAAAAAATGTTATCTGATAAAAATTTTGAAGAATTGATATCTAATATAGTAGATCAAACTAATATATTAAAGAATTCATGTAAAGCACAAATTATTCAAATTTCACATTCTAATAATCCTGAAAATTTAATGAGATCTCTTAGAAATTGTTATGAAACTTCCGAATTATGTGATTTACTTTTATTATATATTACAAACCAATCACCTAATATTACTTCTTGTATTAATTTTACTCATGATGTTTTAAATTCTTGTATTAAAGAATGTAAAAAAATTGATAATGTTAATTCTGTTAAAGATACTTCTAAATTTTGTATTAAACAATGTGAAAAACTTGATAAACTTTTAATTAAATTTAATAATAATATTCAATAAATTTTTGTTTTAATAATTTTTTGTTTTATAATAAGATGTATAAAACATTCCAAACATATATAAACCTATTAATAATATTGTTAAGAATCTAAAAATATTATCTTTAAAAATTTCTGTAAATACTCCTTCTGCTTCTTTATTATTATTTATATTTAAAAACGCTGTTGGAGATTTTACAATAATAGCAACAAATATAAATGCTGTTAAAATTAGTATTAGATTTATATTACTTAAACTTGGATCATATTTTGATCTAAAATATTTTACTTCTTCACCATCTACATTTATATTTATATAAAAATATTGACTTAAATAATGGAATCCTAATAATAAAATTATATAGGATAATATATTTAATATTGATATAGTTCCTGGTAAATTTAAATTAGATGGATTTAGTAAATTACTTAGATCACACATTTGATTTATTCCTAATGTTAAACAAAAAAATATTATTATAAAATTAAATAATACTATACCTATTAAATTTACATTTGGAAATATATATACAGTCATTACACTTATAAAACCTAATATTAATATGAATTTAAATATAAAATTTAATATTTTTTTTTCAGAATCTGGAGGAAATACATAATTAATAATTTTATATAGACCTATAAATTGAGCTAAAATAAATATAAGATATGGATTAAAGTATTTATTATAAATAGAATATTGGTTATAATCTAAACTAACTTCAAATGCATAAGCCCATAAATATGCGGATAAACCATACAATAAATAATTTGTTATACCATCTTGAAAAAATACACTGGATGTAAATAATGCAAAATTTGTCCAATATGCACCATAATCTATATTGTCTTTTGGTAATATTTTAGGTAATAATAAGTTTATAAAAGAACAAAATATTGCTATTACTCCTTGATCTCTAAATACTGAATAAATTATATTATTTTCAGTATATCCAAAAGATACAAATAAATAGAATAAAGCTAATAATAATGGAACAATAAAAGTAAATGAAGGAAATAATCTTGTTAAATAAGCTAGAACTAAAAAGAATAAAAATACTCCTACAACTATACCTATTGATCCCATCCCTTCTAATTTACTTAATAATGTTGTAAATCCTCTTGAAATTGGTCCTAAAATTGATTGTAATTTCCGATATAATAATAATAAAACTATTATTAAAATAAAATATCTTATTCCTGTTAATGATAACATCTATATAATATATTTATTTATATTTTTAATATAAATAAATTTATACTTTAATTAATATTTATTTATTTAGATTTTTATAAAATCATATAATTTAAATAGTATTTCATCAAAGAATTCATTATCATGTTCAAAATCTTTATCACAATCTATTATTAATAAAGGTATATTTAAATCTTCATTTAGTAACCATTTATCATGAAGATTTGAAATTTTTTGAATATATTCTTTATTTATTGTATTTTCTTCATTTCTACCTCTTTTATTTATTCTTTCCATGGATATTTCAGGAGAAGCTTTTAAATAAATTATACCATCTGGTATTAATTGATTACCTGATTTATTATATAATTTAACTAACCAAGAATACCATTTATTATATAGAGACCATTCTAATTTATTCATTAAACCTGTATCATAACAATTTTGTGCAAAAACATATTTATCTGTCCAAATTGATCTTTCTACTAATCTATATTTTTTTTTTTGAGTTTTTTGTAAAAAATTTAATCTTGATTTAAAAGCCATTGATTGCATTGTATATGACCATCTTTTCATATCTGTATAAAAATATTCTAAGATATTTTTACCTTCATCATCTTTTATTTTTATCCATTCTGAAACAGGTTCATATATTATTTCAATGTCTGTATAATAACTTAATTTTTTAAGAAATGTTGATTTACCTGTTCCTATATTTCCTTCTACAATAAACCATTTTTTTCTATCTTTTGTTTCTATATATTTATAAGCATAATAAAATAATGTTATTAAAATTGTAAAAAAATTTATTAAAATTAATATAGATATAATAAAATCTGGTGACATATTTATCTTATTATTATTATTATTAATACTAGTATTTGTAATATTATTTATGCATAATTTATTTTTTATATTTTCTTTATAGAATGAGTTTTTATTATTATTATTATCATTTGATATATAAATACTATCTAACTTTTTACAATAATTGTTTAAACATATTATTCTGTTCATTTAATATAAATATATTATTAATAATATTAACAATATATTTTTAAATTCATTTTTTTACTAATTTTATTTATAATTTTATTATTTATTAAAGATTAAAATATATATCAATAAAATCTTTTATAGATAATAACAGTTTAAAAAAATAACAATAAAAATTTTTATCAAATTTATCATTCATAATATATTTATTAATTTTTTGCATAATTTTGTTTATTTTTAGGATTTTTTTTCTATCTTTTTCTTTTAAATCATCATATGATATATCATTAATATCAAAACATATTTCTTCTTTATATTTTTCTGCTTTTAATTTACAGAAATCTAGAAATTCTTTATGTTCTGGATTGGAAGATGTTGGTAATAATGTTAATTCTGGATAATTTTCGAATTTCTTTATCATATTTATTAAATCTATGTATTCTTTATTTTTATTTGAATTAATATTTATACCTGTAATTCCTTTCAAAATAGTTTCCATTTTTTTTGAATTTTGTGATATTTCATTATGAATATCAATATTATTTTTATTTATTTTCTTAATTTTTTTAATTTTAGATTTGTTAGAGTCATCTATAATTAAATTATTCATATCTTTGGTAATATCATTCATAATATTTATGATAGTCTAAAGATATTATTTATATTAAATTTTTTCAAATTTTTTATGATCGTTTTTTTAATATATATAAATTCTTTATAATTAGTATTAGAAAATATTTAATATTAGTAATGGATATCGATTTATTGGTTAATGATAAAATGAAAAAGAATTTAAGAAAAAAACTAGATAACGGTGTCAATAATAATAATACAAATATAATAGATGAGAGGGAAGAATTATTAAATATGGTATGTGAGAAGTTAAAGAATTATCCTTCTAATGTTTTAACAAAAGATAAGGATAAAGAAAAAGATAAGGATAAAGAGGTAGATAATCAGGAAAAAGAATTGGATGAAATAGTAGATAATATGATAAATATGTGTATAAAATTGTTAATATTGCGTAAAAGATTTGTTTAGAGTTGATTCAGAAATAATGATAAAAAATTTAATATATAATAAAATATCAATTAAATATATAAATATGATAAGTAATAATAAATTAATTATAATATTAATAATAATAATATTTGTTATATGGTTTAATGTTATATTGAAACGGAATGAAGTAGAGGGTTTTATTAATAATAGTTCATCAAATAAAGGAAATGTTGATATTAAAGAATTACAGACTAAGATTAATGATATAAATGATAGGATTAGTAATATTCCGATTATTAAGGGTCCTCCGGGTCCAGAAGGTCCTAGAGGTCCAGTTGGATTACAGGGTAATCCAGGTGGTGAATATTCATTTAAGGGTAGTTTAGTGAATGAGAAATATCCTAATAAGGTTTTAGATAGGATGTCTAATGTTGGTATAAGTAGTAAAGCATTTTTAGGTGATAATGTTTTAGCTAGTAATCAAGAGTGGTATTTAGATAGTAAAAATAATCAGATTATAAATATGTTTGATAATACACAATGTTTAGTATATGATGATAATGATAGAATTTTTATGGGTAATTGTGGAGATAATCAAACAAAGCAGTGGTTTTATGATTATAGAACACATACAATGAGATTATTTAATGATAGGAGTAAATGTATGAGTGTTTCAGATCCATCTTCTTATAATAATTTAATGCCATCGATAGATAAAAATGGTAATATTACAACGAATACTAGTTATAATAATATATCGTTAGTTAATATATCTAGTTGCTCACCTGATGATTTAAATAAAAAATGGTATCCAATGGATTTAATTACTAATTATTTATTTCAACAAAAAAAATAATGAAGAAAATTATTAATAAAAAAATTATATAAAGATAAATTGATATATTAAAGATTAATTTATCTAATGAGTAAAAAATTAGAAAATTTAGAATTAAAGATATTGGAGATTATAGAGAATAAGATGAGTATTTATGATAATAGAATATTGAATATAGAGAATAAGATGAATAGTATTGTTAAATCTCTTTCAGATTTAACAGTTATGATTAATAATAAAAATAGTAATGAGGGATTAGTTGTTACATCTTCTAATATTTATTTTGGACCGGTAGATTTTATTAAAGTTTATGGAGAAGATAAGATAAAATCGGTATTAGAGAGTAGAAATATAAAGAGTGAAATATTATTATTTAAGGATTATTTTTTAAATGATTCAAAGAATAAATGTATTCAGTTATATGGTAAAAAGGGATTACAAATTTATACAAAAAATGGATGGGAAACAGATGAGAAATGTATAAAAACGGCTCAAATATATTTAGATAGTTTAATAAAGTCGTTTTTACGAGTTAATCAATTTGATAAATATATTAATTGTGCAACTGATTTTATGGAGAATCAGACACATATAGTTGAAATGAAAGAAAATAAATATCAATTAATGTTTATAGAGAAGCTTTTAGCATTATTTGAATAATATTGAGTAAAACTATATATAAATATATTTATAATATTATTAACAATATTGATAATAATATTTCATGTATATAGAAAAATATTTTCCACATAGTTTTAATGATTTTATTGTTCATAAAGATAAGATAAATATATATAATAAATATGATTTATCTAATAATATATTAATATATGGACCTTCAGGTTCTGGTAAAAGAACAATTATATATAATATTTTAAATAATATTTATGGTTTAAAAATTTTTAATTTAAAAGAAATATTTATGGATGATATTGGTGGAAAACATTATTTTCCGATGTATGGAAGTGATTATCATTTTGAGATAGATATATCAAATTATTTAAATAAGGATCGATTATTAATAGAAGATTTTATTAAAGAAACTTCTAATACAATGAATATTAAAACTAATCAGCATAAAATTTTTATTTTATTAAATTCAGATAAATTATCTTTAGTTGTTCAAAATTCTTTACGTGTTATTATTGAAAAAAGTAAATCTAAATTTATTTTTATTACAAATAAATTAAGTAAAATTTCTTCAATATTAAGAAGTAGATTTATTGAAATTAGGGTTCCATCTCCTTCAGATAATGAAATAGATTCATTAATAGATTATATTATGTTAAAAGAAGGATATAAAATTACAAAAAGAAATAAGACATCTATATTAGATAAATGTATTAATAAAAATTGTATGAAAGAAATTTTATGTAATTTAGAGATTAATTTTTTATCAGGTAAATATAAATCTTTAACAATGTCATATATAGAAAAAATTAATAATATAATTGAATTATCAAAGATATTAACATTAGATAATTTTATGAAAGTTAGAGAAATTATATTTGATTTGTATATATCAGATACAGATCCTAATATAATTATAAGAAAATTGATGGATAATTATTTTAAGAGGATAAAAAATCTTCATAAAAATAAATGTAATTGTCATATTTACATATGTAAGAATGCGATTAAATGTGATTATGGAATATTAAAAGGAAATAAATATCCAATTCATATAGAAAAATTTATTTGGATATGTGAAAGAATAATAAATTATTGTGATGATAATAAACTTGATTTAAATTTGATTGATAAAAATATATTTACAAAAATAGATTTATATGATATAGATATAAAATCAAATGAAGATATTTTAAATAATATAAAAAGAAATTATAAAAATACTTTTGATAATTTTCATATATTAAATATACAAACATTAGATAAGGTTTTAACAAATGAATTTAAAGAAAATAATAATAAATTGATAGATAAACAAAATATGAATTATTTAGATAATAAAGGAGAATATAAAAAAAATATAGAGATTTTGGAAGAATTAGATATTAATAATAAAACTATTAGTAATATAGATATAATAGATAGTTATCATAATATAGAATATAAAATTCAAAATAGAGAGACATTGAGTAATATAGAAAGAAATATTAAATATATAATAGTAAAACAAGAAGAGAAAAAGATGAGAAGGATAAAAAAAAAATAATAGAATTAAATTTATATAAAAGTATTTTTATATAAGTTAAATATAATAAGATTTATAAAAAATCTTAAATAAAAAATTTAGATTCAACAATTAGAATAATTGTGCAATGGATTTATATGATATATTGGAGGTTAAGAAGGATGCGACAATTGAAGAAATTCAGCGTGCATATAGAAAAAAAGCATTTATCTATCATCCAGATAGGAATTTAGATAAGAGTGAAAAAGAGAAAGACGAATGTGAGAAGATATTTAAGAAATTAATAGAAGCATATACAATATTAACGGATGAGAATAAGAGAAAAAAATATGATAATGAAAATGATAAAGATTTATATGATAAAGAAGATAAGGATATAGATAATTATTCTACTTTTTATAGTAATATTAATAATTTATTTACAGAGATGTTTAAGGATTTTTCATTTGATATAAAGTCTAAATATGGTATAAATTTAAAATTATATAGGGATGATAATAATAATAAAAATAATACGAGTAATATAAATATATCAAATATTTGTAAGGATGCTAATATTAAGTATAATATATATGTATCATTAGAAGATATTTATAATAAGGTTGAAAAAGAATTTAAAATAATTAGAAAGAAATTTTTCAATAATATATATCAGCAGGATATTAAGAAGATTAATATACAGACATATAAGAGAGAAATAATATTAAAAAATGAAGGTAATGATTTTATAGAGAATGAGAATATATTAACGGGTAATGTATATATAAATATATATGATAAGGAAGATAATAATTTTAAGAGAGTTAATGAGAATGATTTATTATTTATATATAAGATTACATTGGATAAATTATATGATATAAAGGAAATAAAGATAGAATTATTAGATGGAAATATAATAGAGATTCCAATTAATTTATCAGATATAATACAGTCAAAATTTATAAGTATAGATAATTATGGATTACCGGATATAGAGAGTGGAGATAATAGGGGTAAATTGATAATATATTTTGATATAGTATTAAAGGATTTAGATTATAATGAGATAAATAAGGTAAAGAAGATATTTAAGACGAATGAGTTAGTAAAAGATGTTGATTATTCAAAGAGAGTTATAAAAAAATTATCATATGAATCAACAGATCTATTTAAATTTATAGATCAAATATAATAATAATAGATTATATAATAAAAGTTTATTATATAATGAATAAAAATTTTATTGAAAATTTTCCAGTAGAGAGAAAATATAGGTATAAGATAAAAATTATAAAATATGATATTGATTTAGATGAGTTATATAATAGTAGATATATAGGTAAAAATATAAAAGAAGAAATTAATAAGAATTATAAAAGTTATTATTGTGAATTAGTTGAAGATAATAATTATAATTTTATAATTAGTATAGATAGGGGTAATTTATCGGCTAAAATAGTTAATTGGATTTTTTATATAAAAAAATTATTTAGATATGATAAGACGAATATAATAAATTTATTTTTAACAGATTTAAAGAAGGAGTTACCAGATTATTGGAAAGTATTAGATGAGAATGAGATAAATAGTGGAATGTCATCATATAGGATTAATATAGAAGATAATAAGCCGGTTGATACAGGTATAATATATATATGGAGGAAGGAAGAGTTAAAGAAAGTATTAACACATGAATTAATACATAGTTTTCATATAGATTATAAGATAAAGAGGTTAAATAATAGATTATCAATAAATGAATCATTTGTAGAATTTTTAACATGTTTTATAAAGACAATAAATAATTCAAAAGATTATGATGATTTTAATAAAAAATATAGAGAAGAGTTGATGTATCAAAAATATAAAATGAAAGATATAGTAGGTTATTATAAAAAATATGATAAAGATTTTAGTCAGAAGACACATATATATGAGTATTATTTTATAAAGAGTTATATGTGGTATAATATAGATGATGGTATAAAATTAATAGATAAAGTAATAAATAGGGAAGATAAGTATATTAATCATTTACAAATAGATACGGTTAATATAAGTGAATATTATAATAATAGTTTTAAAAAATATATAGATGATAAAGATACAATAGATGAAGCAATAAGATATACAGATAAGATGAGAAGGAGTTTAAGGATGTGTTATTATGATTAGTAATAATTAATATATATGAATAAAAGAGAGTATAAAATATATATTTAGAAATATTTAGATAATTATATATAGAATTATATAATTATGGGTATTCAGAATTTGGGTTTATTAATTAAGAAGTATTGTATGAATGCGATAGAGACAGTAGATTTATCAGAATTTAATGGAAGTAAGATAGCGATAGATACAAGTTTATATTTATATAAGATTAAATATACACACAATGGTAAGATAATAGATGGATTTGTGAAGCAGATAATGAGATTAATAAAGAATGGTATAGTTCCGGTATATATATTTGATGGTAAGCCTCCTGAAGAAAAAGAGAATACGTTAAAGGAGAGAAAAGAGCGTAAATTATTATTGAATGATAAGATAATAAATTTACAAGATTTTTTGAATAAAATAAAGAATGGAGAAGAAGTATTAAATCCATTAAAGCATCAAGTGAAGGATATAGATGAGAATGATAATATAAGTGTTAGACCATGTAAGATAGAAGATATATCTGAGGAGATAGATAAATTAAATAAAATGAATATAACTATCACACAGGAAGATATAAAAGAATTAAAAAAATTATTATATTTGATGGGGATACCGTATATAGATGCGGATGGTGAGGCAGAAGTATTATGTGCAAGATTAAATTCGTTAGGTTATGTGAGTGCATGTTTATCGGATGATACGGATATATTAGCGAATGGTGGGAAGGTATTTATAAAGAGTTTTAATAATACCAAGAATATAGTGGTTAAATATACATTAGAAATAATATTAAAAGATTTAGGATTAAGTTATAAAGAGTTTGTAGATTTATGTATATTAAGTGGTTGTGATTATTCAGAGAAGATACCGGGTATAGGAATAATTAATGCATATAAGTATATATTAAAATATAAAAATATAGAAACTATAATAGAGAATATAAAAAATAAATATGATATTCCTGAAGGTTTTAATTATGTAAAATCAAGGGATTTATTTTTAAATACATTTAGTAATATAGAAGAATATATAAATTTATTAGAATTGAGGAATTATAATATGCCAGGTTTGATAGAATTTTTAAAGGGTAAATTATGTGAAACAACACAGAAATTAGTAGAGAAGAGTTTTATAAAATATAGAAAATGTTTAGAAAAAACAGTATAGATAAAAAATAACAATATATAAATATATATTATTATGAACAATAATATAAATAGAATTTGTTTAATTAATGGGATAGCAATAATAATAGTTGATATATATTCAATAAAAGATCATTATATAAGAACAAATAGGATAATAGTTGATAACATTTTAGATTATCCTAAATTGATAGAATTTTCTCCTAAATTTTTATCATATTTTTATAAATAATTTTTTATTTATTTTATCATATTTTTATATTGAAATTCATATAAAAATATTTAAATAAAAAATATATAAATATTATTAATAAAAAAAGTGTGAAGAAATCAAAAAAATGTCTAGAAAGTGTGTAAAAAGTGTGTAAAAACTGTGTAGGATTCTAAAAAGTGTGAAGGATTCTAAAAAGTGTGAAGGATTCTAAAAAGTGTGAAGGATTCTAAAAAGTGTGTAAAAAGTGTGAAGAAATGTAAAAAGTGTGAAGGATTCTAAAAAGTGTGAAGAATTGTAAAAAGTGTGTAAAAAGTGTGAAGAATTGTAAAAAGTGTGAAGGAATGTAAAAAGTGTGTAAAAAGTGTGAAGGAATGTAAAAAGTGTGAAGAATTGTAAAAAGTGTGAAGAAATGTAAAAAGTGTGAAGGATTCTAAAAAGTGTGAAGAATTGTAAAAAGTGTGAAGGATTCTAAAAAGTGTGAAGGAATGTAAAAAAGTGTGAAGGAATGTAAAAAGTGTGTAAAAAGTGTGTAGAAAGTGTGTAGAAAGTGTGTAGAAAGTGTGTAGAATTCTAAAAAGTGTGAAGAAATGTAAAAAGTGTGAAGGATTCTAAAAAGTGTGAAGAAATGTAAAAAGTGTGTAGAAAGTGTGAAGGATTCTAAAAAGTGTGAAGAAATGTAAAAAGTGTGTAGAAAGTGTGAAGGATTCTAAAAAGTGTGAAGAAATGTAAAAAGTGTGTAGAAAGTGTATAGAAAGTGTGTAGAAAGTGTGAAGGATTCTAAAAAGTGTGAAGAAAGTGTGAAGGAATGTAAAAAAGTGTGAAGAATTTAAAAAAGTGTGAAGGAATGTAAAAAAGTGTGAAGAATTTGAAAAAGTGTGAAGGAATGTAAAAAAGTGTGAAGAATTTGAAAAAGTGTGAAGGAATGTAAAAAAGTGTGAAGAATTTAAAAAAGTGTGAAGGAATGTAAAAAAGTGTGAAGAATTTGAAAAAGTGTGAAGGAATGTAAAAAAGTGTGAAGAATTTGAAAAAGTGTGAAGGATTCTAAAAAATGTGTAGAAAGTGTGAAGGATTTGAAAAAGTGTGAAGGATTCTAAAAAATGTGAAAGATTATTATAAAATATTTTTTATTTTATAATTTATAATTTTTATATCATTTATTAAGCTGAACAATTTTCACATATTTCGTATTTTGTTTCTCCATTTTTTTTTTTAAATAATCTTGGATCTATTGTAAATTGTTGGGCTTGAACTTTAGGTCTTGTTCTTATATAATATGATCCTGTTTTTAATCCATTCTTCCAACCATAAATTAAAGCTGATGTTATTTGTGTTTGTGATGGATCTTCAAAAAATAAATTTAATGATTGAGTTTGACATATAAAAGGTGCTCTACCTATTGATTGATCTATTAATGCTTTTTGTTTTAATTCCCATGCTGTTTTATATAATTCTTTTATTTCATTCGGTATTATTTCTATATCTTGAATACTACCATTCGATGCTATTATTATATCTTTTAATTCTTTATTCCATATTCCTATATTCATTAAATCTTTTATTAAATAATCATTTATTATTATAAAATCACCCGCTATTGTTCTTCTTGTATATATATTACTTGTTATTGGTTCAAAACATTCATTATTTCCCATTATTTGTGATGTCGTTGCTGTTGGCATTAATGCTATTAATAAACTATTTCTTATTCCTTTCTCTATTATCTTTTTTCTTAAACCTTCCCAATCATATCTTCTACTCGGTTTTATTTTCCATAAATCAAACTGAAATTTACCCTCTGATATTGGTGATCCCTTAAATGTTTCATATGGACCATTCTGTATAGATAATTCATTTGATGCTTTTAAGGCATAATAATATATTGATTCAAATATTTTTTTATTTAAATATTTTGCTTCCTCACTATCAAATCCATATCTCATTTTCATATATACATCAGCTAATCCCTGAACACCTATTCCTAATGGTCTATGTCTATTATTTGATATTTTTGTTTCTAATACTGGATAATAATTCAAATCTATAATATTATTTAAATTATTTACAATTGTTTGTAATACTATCTCTAATTTATTATAATTAAATTCTGGTCTTATATATTCTAATAATTCTTCATATCCTCCTATATATTCTTTTTTATTTTCATTATCTATATAATATATCTGAGGTAATGTTGTTACATTTTTTTTGAAATTTTCTAATATATAATTTTTTATATCTTCTTTATTATCTGTTGTTACATATTCTTCTTCATAATCTAATTTATAATTATTTAATAACATCTTTGCTAATTTACAATATTTACAATCTAATTTCGTAAATATTTTAAATTTTCCTTCTATCTTTTTATTTTCTACAAATCTTGATAATGATATACTTGCTAATGTGCAACATGCATATTCTTTATTATCTGAATATTCTACTATTTCTGCACATTGACCTGTTAAAATATTATTAAAAACTGCTTTATGTCTTAATGATTCATTAAAACAATATGTATCCGCTGTATAATTTAATTCATTTACTGTAATAATTTTTTTTATGGTGGGTTTTGAATATCTTTTTTTTTTATAATATAAATAAAAATCTAATAATTCCTCTCCTTCTTTTAAATTATTTGCTTCTATTGTATCTCCATTTTTTAAATAAAATTTGTGATATGGTGTGCATATTAATTCAAATGTTTTTTTATATATTTTTATTTCTTCAATTTCTTTATTATCATCATTATCTTCTTCATTTTTATAAAATGGTGAATTATTTATATTAATATTTTCATTATCATTATGAGTATATTCAACTAATACTTTCATCATTGGTTGATTTATTCCTGTCATTCTAATTATTACATTACTCCATTCATAACCATTCCATATTGATATTTCTTGATTTAAAAAATCTTTTATTTTATATTTACCTTTTTTTGTTATTATTCTTGTATTACCATCTACACATAAATTTGATGATTTTATTATTCCAATGTTTGATTGATTACTCTTTTTATTTATATTGTCTTTAAATAATATATATGGTGTTCCTGTCTCTATTTGTGAATCTATTATAGCTTTCCATATTTTTCTTGCTGGTAATACTATTTTTCGTTTTGTATTATCTTTTTCATATTCTATATATAAATCTTCATAATCTTTTCCAAAACTATCTGTTAATCCATTACATTCATTTGGATCAAATAATGTCCAATCTTTATCTGATTCTACTCTTTTCATAAATAAATCTGATATCCATAAAGCCATAAATAAATCTCTTGCTCTCTCATCCTCATTTCCATGATTCTTTCTTATTTGTAAAAATTCCATTATTTCCATATGATGTGGTTCTAAATATATTGCTATTGATCCTTTCCTTTTACCTGATTGATTTATATATTTTGCTGTTTCATTATATACTCTTAACATTGGAATTATACCACCACTCTCTCCATTCGTTGAATGAATTTTTGAACCTTTACTCCTTATATTACTTATATGTATTCCTATTCCTCCTGCATATTGAGATATTAAGGCTGAATCTGTTAAAGTTTTATATATTCCTCCTACTGAATCTGATGTTCCTAATAAAAAACAACTTAATAATTGTGGTTTATTCGTTCCTGAATGAAATAATGTTGGTGTTGCATGAATAAAATATTTATCTGACATACATATATATGATGCTAAACCTGATTTTAAATCACCTATATGTAATCCTAATGATACTCTCATAAATAAATCTTGTATCCTTTCTACTGTTTTTCCATTATTTTTGAATAAATATGCTTTCTCTAGCGTTTTATATGCAAAATAATCAAAATTATAATCTTTATTATAATCTATTATTGTATTTATTTTTTCTTTATTTATCATTACAAAATTATAATACTCTTCTGATACTAAATCTTTTAATAATATTGTTTTCTCTGAAAATGATGGACTTGTGTTTTTATGATTATTTGATATTATTATTCTAGACGCTAATATACCATATTCATAATTCTCTGTTGCCATTGATGTGCATATTTGTGCTGCTAATTCATCTAATTCACTCGTTTTTACACTATTATATATTCTTGATACTACTTTTTGTGATATTATTATTGGATCTACTTTTAAATCATTACATAAATTCTTTATTCTATATTTTACTTTATCAAAACTTACTTCTTGTTTATTACCATCTCTTTTTATTACTTCCATTTTTATTTTATATTCTATATAATTAAATATTTTTATATTGTTTTTTTTTTCTTAATTTTATTTTAGCGTTAAAATTTTTTATTTTTATTATTAAATATTTTTATAATTAAATATGTCAAGTTGGAAAAATTCTGAAGCTAATAAATATTCTAATACTAATATTAATATTGGTGATGGTCCTAGACAACCTAATCGTTCTTTTATTATTCCTCCTACTACTGCTGATATTCTTCAAAAAATCAGAGAAAAATCATTTTCTAATTTAATTAATGAAAATAATCGATCATCCTCTTCTAATTATCTTTTTAATTCAAATAATACATCGAATTTAAATAATAATATTAATAAAAATACTAGAGAACTTTTATCTAATAATAATGTTATGGATGATTTAAAAAATATTGTTGAAAATACTTATCTTCTTGATAACTCTATTTACAATAATTCTCCTTTTAATGATGATAAATTAAATAGTTTAGTTAATATTCTTGTTAATTCTAATTCTAATAATAATCATGAACTATTATATTCTAAAGTATCTAATCTTATTAATGATAAAACTATATATAATCTATTAAATTATCTTTTTAAATTTCTACCACTTTATAATAATAATTTTTTATATAATATTTATAATCTTTTAATCAATACTAATAATAATAGTGAATTATATAATAAATTAGCTACTATTTATTTATGTAATTTTAATAACTCTTTTATTAATAAAGCTATTCATTAAAAATTTTCTCCCTTAAATTAGTTTATTTGATAATATAATATTATATTTATTATATTATTATGAATGATTTAAATTATTTATATGATGAATGTTATACTATTGGATGTTTTGATAAATTTCATCATGGACATCATAATCTTTTATTAAATATGAAAAAATATTCTGATTATATTATTGTTGGACTTCACTCTTCTTTATCTATTTCTAAATTAAAAAATTTAAATATTGACCACATTGATTCTTTTGATATTCGATATAAAAATTTAATGAATACTGGTATTGTTAGTAAAATATTTTTAATAAATTCTACTGATCCATCTGATGATTTTTTTATTAATCTTAATAAGAATAAAAATATTTCAAAATTATATATTAGAGCAGATGATAATATTAATTTTCCTGGTAAAAATATAATTCAAAAATATATGAAAATTATTTATATTCCATATACAGATGGTATATCAAGCACAATTATAAGAAATAATTTATATTAGTAATTTTTAGTAAGTTTTAAATAAGATTATAATTTGTATTTGTTTATTATATTTATTTAATGGATATTACAAATAATATAAAAAATAATGATGATTTATCAAATTATGAGTTAAATATGGAATTAAATCCTGAAATAATGAATGAATTATATAAAGAATTAATTAATAATGAATTAAATTGTGAATTAAATAATGATTTATATGAATTAATTAATGAATTAAATAATAATGAATTAAATACTCAATTAAATAATAATACTGAATTAAATACTCTATTAAATAATACTGAATTAAATAATCAATTAAATACTCAATTAAATAATCAATTAAATACTCAATTAAATAATCAATTAAATACTCAATTAAATAATCAATTAAATACTCAATTAAATAATCAATTAAATACTCAATTAAATAATAATGAAATAGATTATCAATTAAATACTCAATTAAATACTGAATTAAATAATCAATTAAATACTCAATTAAATAATAATGAAATAGATTATCAATTAAATACTCAATTAAATAATAATGAAATAAATAATCAATTAAATACTCAATTAAATAATAATACTGAATTAAATACTCTATTAAATAATACTGAAATAAATAATCAATTAAATACTGAATTAAATAATAATGAAATAAATAATCAATTAAATAATCAATTAAATACTGATTTAAATAATAATGAAATAAATAATCAATTAAATAATGAATTAAATACTGATTTAAATAATACTGAAATAAATAATCAATTAAATAATGAATTAAATACTGATTTAAATAATAATGAATTAAATATTATTAATAAAGAAGAATTTGAAATATTTAATTGTAATTTTGAAAATAAAAATGTTATAATTATAAATTATATTAAAAGATTTATTAAATTAAAATCATCTATTAATTATGATTTATGTAAAAAATATCTAATGAAACCACAAATATATCATGAAAATATTAACATATTAGAAAAATTAATTAAAATTTTTAATAAATTTAATATTGATTATTGGGCTACTGGTGGAACTTTACTTGGTGCTATTAGACATAATGATATGATACCATGGGATGATGATATAGATATTACTATATTAGATAATAATAGATGGAAATTTGAAACTTTAAAAAAATATTTAGAAGAAGAAGGTTTAGTCATTGAACCTGGTTCATCTATATTTAACATTAGTGATGATATTAAATTTAATTCTTTAAATAATTATATTCATTCATTAAAACAGAAAATTAATAAAAATAATCTATCTGTTATTAATTACTTAATTAATGAAGCTAGTTTCTTAAGACATAATAAATTTTATAATTTTTCTTTATATAAAATTAAAGATATTTCAAATAAAAATGTAAAAAAATGTGTTCAAATTGATTTATTTATTTCAAAAAAAATTGATAATATAATTTCATTTGAAACTAATATTTTCAGTAATCAATATTTTTTTTATAATGAATTATTTCCTCTAAAAGAAGTTAAATTTGGACCTATGTATATTAAAATTGCTAATAATCCATTACCTTATTTAAATAGAGCCTTTTATAATTGGGAATCAATTGGTATTATTGGATCTCAACATTGTGTTGTAAAAATTCCTTTTAATTTAACTATTAATGATTATGTATAATTTAGAATTTTATCCTATATCTTTTATAAAAATTTAAATTATTATCAATATATATATAGATATATATTTATGTTTTCTTATTATACTGCTATACTTTCTGCATATATATTAAAATCTATTGCTGGAATTCCTTTATTAAATGAACTTATGAGAAAAAGAGAAACTAATAATATTCCTTATTCTTTTATTATTCTTAATTTATGTTCCGCATTTATTTTATTTTTAGTTAGTATGAATAGTGGATATTATATACATTCTCTTGTTTTTTCTGTATATTTTATTGTTTATTCTTCTATAATGCTTTTTAAATTTAATAATGAAATGTAAAAATTATTTATTTTTTCTTATATCATCTTTATCAAATAAACACATTTTAGTTGAAAAAGTTATTTCTAATTCATCAATTTCTTCTACTATTTTATCTTTTTCATTTATTTTTCTTATATCTTTAATATCAAATAAACATTCATTATTTTTTATCATATTATATTCTATCTTTTCATCATTATTTATATTATTTGATTTTCTTATATCTACTATATTAAATAAACAACCTTCTATTTTATAGTCATTATCTATTGTAATATTATCTGATTTTATATTATTTCTTGTTTGTCTTTTATTCTGTCTTTCTAATAATCTTTTTGATTTTTCTTCTTCTATTTCTTTTTTTAATATTTCTGGACCAATATTTTTATGATATTCTACTTCTTTCCAAAATTTTTTTAAATCTGGTAATGCTCTATTAAACCATTCTTTATCCCTATTTATAGGTTGGCATGATATCGTATCTAAATACCAATATGTTATACCAATTAAAAATAAATCTTCTGTATCATTCTGATTCTCTATAAAACTATAATATTCATCATCTATTATTCCTAATTCTGAATATTTATATATTTTATTATCTGTATTTTTATCTAAATATACTGCTATTACTCCTTTTTCCATTCCATTTGAATTTAAACTATAATTCCCCTCATAATTATCTGTTAAATATATAAATTCTGTATCATGTTCATCATTTCCATCATATTCTATTATTTTACATTCCAAAAAATCACATTGATCTAAATCACATACTTCTAATTGTCCTTGAACTTGAATCCAATAATAATCTGTTGGAATTCCTGTTATTAATCTACTGATTGGACATTTTATTTCAAGCATTATACCATCTTTTGTTATTCCATCTGGAGATGCACCTAAAAATTCATGTATAGGATGTCTTAAACAACCAAATTCTATTACTTCTACATTGTTTCTTTTTTCATATATTTTATTTGCTATTGGTTCATATTTCTTACCCCATTCTACTGCTGGAGCTGTAAAATTCTTTGTTATACCTGTTACTTTTTGTAATAATAAATCTCTATTACTTGCTGAATATGAATTTTTACCTAAAACTGTTGCCCAATCACTCGCTGTTATCATTGTGTTTCTGTAATTATACCATTCTTCTGTTCTTTGTTCTGGTTGTTTAAAATCTCTCAATTTTCTAACTTGTTCTCTCAATTCTTCTAATTTTTTATTATCTATTGATTCAGTTAAATTATTATATTTAAAATTATCACGTTTCATTAATAATAATATATTATTAATTATTTTTTAATTATATTTTTTTCAATTTTTTTATATTATTTTTATTATTAAAAATATTATGACCATTATTATTAAATATAATTTTATATTATTTATTAATTTATTTTTTAATTGAAAATTATTATAAAAAATTTTAATAATCTCATACATATTTTCTTTATTTAAACTATGTATATAATTTATAGGTGTATATGAAAACTCATTAGAATCAAATTGATTATTTTTATTATCTAATTGAATATTTTCATTATTTATTTGATTATTTTCATTATCTAATTGATTATTCTCATTATCTAATTGAATATTTTCATTATCTAATTGAATATTTTCATTATTTAATTGATTATTTTCATTATCTAATTGAATATTTTCATTATATAATAGATTATTTTCTATTTCATTTTCTAATAGATTATTTTCTATTTCATTATGCAATTGAATATTTTCTATTTCATTATCCAATTGAATATTTTCTATTTTATTATTTGATTGAATATTTTCATTATCTAATTGAATATTTTCATTATCTAATTGAATATTTTCATTATTTGATTGAATATTTTCATTATATAATAGATTTTTTTCTATTTCATTATCTAATAGATTATTTTCTATTTCATTATCCGATTGAATATTTTCTATTTTATTATTTGATTGAATATTTTCATTATCTAATTGAATATTTTCATTATCTAATTGAATATTTTCATTATTTGATTGAATATTTTCATTATTTGATTGAATATTTTCATTATCTAATATATTATTTTCTTTTTCATTATCATATTTTAATTCTATATTTTTAGTTTTTGAATCTAATTTATAATTATCATAATTAAAATTTTCTAATATTTTATTTTGATTTTGTTTATAATTAAAATCATTATTAGGTAAAGTATTATAATTTAATTCTGAATAGTCATAGTTTGAATAATTATTACTAAATGTATAATCTGTGTAAAAATTATCATTAAAATTATAAATATATAATCCAGTTTCTTTTTCATATTCAATATATTCATTATCTTCTTCAATTAATATATAATCACCATCTTTTGAAAATTTTATTTTATAGTCGTATTGTCTAGGTTGATAAAATGTAATAATAAATCCTTCTTTTTTCAAAATATTATTATTATCATAATAAGAATAAGAAACACAATTATTATGATAAGTATTAACTATATTATTTAATTTTATATTTGATTTTAGTTTTATATTTATTCCAATATAAAGAGTATAAATATTTTCAAAAATAACTAATTTATTTATTGTTCCATATTGGTTAAAAGTATGAATTATATTATTATTATTTACACATATTTTAGATCTGAGTGGTAATGAAAATTTAAAATTAGTATCATCAAATTCTTTTTTATGAAAGTGTTTTATGAATATTTTTTTATTATTATATGATTTCAAATTATTGATATTTTTAGTGATATACATTGTAAATATATATTGTATATTTAGAATTATAGTTTTATTTTTATGTATTCTTTTTTATTTAGTCTTTTTATATATGATAAATAAATGATATAATATAATTAAGATTCCTAATAATAAAAGTCCTAACATAAAAGAATCACTTAATCTTTGTTTAAGATAGGATTGATAAAACCACATGTAAATAAATAATGGTCCTACAACTAATATATGTAATAAATTTATTTGAATATTTGATAAATTTTTTACAGTCATTATTATAATATAATATAATATTATTTATTATATTTTTGATTATTCCGATGTATTTCTGAAATAACGCGAAGCGTTATCAACCTTCGGTGAGGTTGCGAAGCAACCAATAAAACAAGGTGACTAAAATGTATTTCTGACTAAAATGTATTTCTGACTAAAATGTATTTCTGACTATAGCCATGTATTTCTGACTAAAATGTATTTCTGACTATAGCCATGTATTTCTGACTATAGCCATGTATTTCTGACTAAAATGTATTTCTGACTATAGCCATGTATTTCTGACTAAA
>Ga0194119_10003749_pt1 | contig 24123 bp, 23 predicted proteins | sample TA2MahC100mmetaG_FD_148620 | JGI IMG/M metagenome (GOLD analysis project Ga0194119, IMG submission 148620) | Freshwater microbial communities from Lake Tanganyika, Tanzania - TA2015018 Mahale Deep Cast 100m | ecosystem: Environmental > Aquatic > Freshwater > Lake | place: Tanzania: Lake...
GGTAGCGCTACCGGTCGTAGGGAACGTCTGTGTTCAAGGCGCGGATGACATAGTCGCGATAGCTGTACGAAAACGGGAACTTGGTAAAACCGATAGCGCTACCGCCGTGCGTGTCGGCGTAACGGGCCAGATCCAGCCAGTGACGACCCCAGCGTTCGCCGTAACGCGGGGAATTCAACAGACGGTCGATCACCTTCTCGCGCGCATCCGTGGAGGGATCCTCGACGAACGCGCGGACTTCATCCCAAGTCGGGGGCAGTCCGATGAGGTCGAACGTCGCGCGCCGGATCCACTGCCAGCGCGGGATCGACGCCGACAGCGACAGAGCGCGGGCTTGGAGCGCCGAGATCATGAAACGGTCGATTTCCGTGGGGGCCGAGGTCGGTTGCGCGGGCAGCTTGGGCTTGGTTATTGGCTCGAACGACCAGTGCTTTTCCGCGCCAAACTTTGGCGGATTGGCCGCGATTGCCGCGGGCAGAGCCAGCGAGCCTGCGAACAAACTCAGCGCCCAGAGCGACAGCGAAAGGTGAGCGCAAGCCGCGCGAGGTGGCCAGTCGAACTGGTGGTTGGTTGCGTGTCGCATTGGTGCGGGTGTAACGCGTTCCAGTTGGCTTCCTGCGCCGGGGCCGGTCCAACGATCCACGTCGCTGCAAGCATTCCCGGAAAACCGATTCTTGGGTCAGCAAGTTACCGATCGGATACGCGGTTTTCAAGCAGCGAGTTCGATCGAGGGTGCAAGGATCCCTCGTACTTCTAAAACATCGCTTACGCCAAAATACCTTTCACCACATGGCCGTGCACATCGGTGAGCCGGTAATCGCGCCCCGTGTGGCGGTACGTCAGCCGCTCATGATCCAGACCCATCAGGTGGAGAATGGTCGCGTGAAAATCGTGAATGTGGACGCCGTTCTTCGCGACGTTGATCCCGTAGTCGTCCGATTCGCCGTAAACCGATCCCGGTTTCACGCCCGCGCCGGCCAGCCAAGACGAGAACACCCAGTGGTGGTGCTCGCGGCCCTTCGCGTCGGCGGCGGCGTTGAACGGCGTGCGCCCGAACTCGGTGGTCCACACGACCAGGGTGTCGTCAAACATCCCGCGCGCCTTCAAATCGCGCAGCAGTCCGGCGATGGCCTGATCGACATTTTTCGCCAGCGGCGTGTGAGTGAGCATGTCGCCATGCGCATCCCAATTGTCCGACGAGCCGGCATCGATCAATTCCACGAAACGCACGCCGCGTTCCGCGAGCCGGCGCGCGACGAGGCATTGCCAGGCGAAACCTTTCGTGCTGCCCCGGGTCAATCCGTAGAGCTTCAGAGTCGCGTCACTTTCCTTCGAGAGATCGAACACCTCGGGCATCTCGGCTTGCATTCCGAAGGCGGTCTCGAAGGACTTGATGCGCGCGCCGAGAAGCGGGTCACCTGCGCGCGTCGCGAGATGCCGCTGATTCATCTTCTCCATCGCGCCTAGTTCCAGCTCTTGCAAGCGTCCCGTGGCCGCGCGGCGCTTGAGGTGGGCGACCGGTTCCGTTCCAGGAAGGACAAGCGTCCCCTGGTGTGCGCCGGGCAGGAAATCACTCGCCCAAACTTGGCCCCCCGCATACGGCGTCTTCGGAGCAATGACGATGAAGGACGGCAAATTGCGGTTCTCCGTGCCGAGACCGTAGCTGATCCACGAACCAATGCTCGGCCGCGCAAACGTGAACGATCCGGTGTGGATGCCCAGCGTCGCCTCGTAATGGTTCGTGTGATCGGACTTCATCGAGCGGATCACGCACAAGTCGTCCACGCACTCCGCCATGTGGGGGAAGAGCGAGCTGGCCTCCGTGCCGCACTTTCCGTGCGGAGCGAAGCTCCACTGCGGCCGCTTGGCGAACATTTTGAATTCGCCCCTGCGTCCCTGAAATTCATCGACCGACAGCGTCTTGCCCGCATCGGCGAAGAGCTTTGGTTTATGGTCCCAAGAATCGACATGCGAGACCCCGCCACTCATATAAAGGAAGATGACTCGTTTCGCCCTGGGCGCGAAATGGGGCGCCCGCGCCAGGAGCGGGTCCGCGGGACCCGATCGCGCTTCGTCCTCGGCCATCAATTGCGAGACGAGGCCGGGAAAAAGCACGGAACCGCCAACCAACGATCGGAGGAAGCCGCGGCGGGAAAAGTCGAAGGCAGAATAGCTTCTCATAAAGGCGTCAATCCACGTGGAGAAATTCATTGCTCCCGAACAGCACGCGGGCCAGGGCGGCCCATCCGGCGGCGTCGCTCAGGTTCTCCGGGCCCGCGCCGAGTTCAGAGCGGCACGCGGCGAGGAATTCCACCGCTTCAGCCTGTTCCACCTCGGTGGGGATACGCCCCAGGGCGAGGCGATAGGCGGCGGCGATGCGTTGCGTTTCATCCGCGCCCAGGCTCCGGACGCGGGCGGCAACCTTCTCCGACATGAAGTGAACGAACGGGTCGTTGAGGAAGTAAAGCGCCTGCGTGGGCACGGTCGTGGTGCGGCGCTCGGCGGTGCTGGCGTTCGGATCGGCGCCGTCGAAGAGCGCGAGGAATGGGTGGCGTTTGAGTCGCTGGGTCATGAGGTAAACGCTGCGCTGGTTGTGATCGTACACCGCGCTGAAAGGGCTGTGCTGCGTGAAGCCCCAGCCGGTCGGCGCTGGAAACGGATGGCCGCGGCCGGGCTTTGGATTGAGTTCTCCGCTGACCAGGAGGATCGTATCTCGGATTTCCTCGGCGGTCAGGCGGCGGCGCGGGAAGGGAGAGAAATAATCGGTCATCCGTGATTCGATATCTAAGGACGCGGAGCGACTGCGCGCCGCCGCGGGCGATGGATTGCCGAGGACCGATTCGGTTTTCACTGAACTTTGCTGATAGGTCGCGCTCAGCATGATCAGGCGGTGCATCGTCTTGATGGACCAGCCACTCTTCATCAACGCCGCCGCCAGATGATCGAGCAACTCGGGGTGAGTGGGCGGTTGCCCGCGCGCGCCAAAGTCGTTGGGCGTTTTCACCAACCCCTGGCCAAAGTGATGTTGCCAGATCCGATTCACCATCACGCGTGCGGTCAGCGGATTCCCGGGCTGCGTCAGCCACTCGGCCAGTTCGAGCCGGCCGCTGCCAGAAAGTCCTTGGGGCATTTTGCGGGCCCCGAAAATTCCGAGAAAGCCGCGGGGCACTTCTTTCCCCGGCTTGTCCGGCTCGCCTCGCAGTTGAATCCGGGAATTGCGCGGGGTGCCTTCACCCACCGCGTAAGCCAGGTCGAACGGACCCTCGGCCAGCAACGCATTCATTTCCTGCTTCGACCTTTCCACCGACCGGGCCAGTTCGGCCAGTTGGCGGCGCAGCGCGCTAGCCTGCGAGCGGCGGAACCCACGCTCTTCTCCGGTCACCGCGACCGGCACGCGAGCTGAAGACCCCGGTGGCAAGGCTTCCTCCCCAACGGCAAAATTATCGGCATCCAACGCCGGCTTCACGCCGGGCAGATGGCCGTGGCTGTCGATGAAGGTGTGGTCAACGCCGCCGTCCCAACCGCTCGCGCACTCGCCGGAAAACTCCGTGCGGTCCGCCGCCGTGGCAATGGAGCCGGTGTAGGTCTTCTCCTTGAGATTCAACACGAGCTGAACCTGATGCCACTCACCTGCGCGGAGCGGCCGCACCAGGTCCCGCGCCCCGGCGCTGCGGCGGAAGAATTCCTTGCTGTTAAAAAACAACTCGATGGCGGCGGACTTCCCCGGACCACGGCCGAGATAAAACCGCCACGAACCGCCGCCGTCCCGCGCGTCGGCGCAACGGAAGTCAAAGCTCGCAAACAGCCGCTCAGTCCGGTCGGATTTCCAATGGTTCGTCAGCGTCTGGCCAAATCCGTTGTAGGCTCCGCTGTTCGGCAGTCGAATCCCGAGTTCCCCTGCGGGATAAAGGTTGCGGAACGGGCTTTGCGACCCCGCCTCGATTTTCACGGCACTGTCCGGGCCTGGACCCCACGGCAGAGCCGGGGGCGCATGGTCCGCCTGGGATTCGAAGTCGCCGTCGATTCCCACAAGTTGCTGCAACTGGCTCGTCAACGCGGCCGAATCGGGCGTGTCCGTCGCGGCGCCGACGCCGGGAAGGGTGGTTGAAACGGGCGCAATGGGCTGCACCTGCACGGCCAAGTTGTCGAGCGCGAGACCGGCTCGGACACCGTTGGTCTGGCTGTGCGAATCGAGTCCCATGAAATCAATCGTTCCGCTCCACGCCGGTGAAAATGGCCGCGCGCTGAACGCCACCACATCGCCAGGCGATCCGACCTGTCCGGAAACCGTTCGGGCCTCGAGATCGAGGGTCAGTTGCAAGTTCTGCCATTGGTTCGTCTTCACCGAACGGATTTTTTCCATGCGGTCACCAGCGCGCAGGGAAATCAGGTCTGGAAAAAGAAAGATTTCCACCGCGGCCGAGCCGGCGGACGCGCCGATCCAGAAACGATGATGGCCGCGGGCCTGGCCTTCCGTGCCCGCCATCCGCAGGTCGAGGTTGGCGTGCAGCAACCCGCCGCGTTTCCAACCAGGATGCAAGGCCTGGCCCAGATGATAGGCATTGGTCCCGGGCGGCACGCTCGCGCCGACCTTGCCGAGGGCGTAGAGGTTTTTGAACGGGCTTTGCGCAGCCGTCGTTACGGCGATGGTGCCGCCGTAAACCCAAGGCGGCACCAGCACCCCCTTGCTGCCGCCGGCGGCCGGAGCCTGCATTTCAAAATCGCCGTCCAGATCATCCACCGACCGCAGCAGGGTTGCGGGCGTGCCCAACCGGGCCACACGCGCATCGAAGGCACGCCACTGTGGCTGCGATTCTTCCGGCGGCACCAATGGGACCAGCGCTCGGGCCTTCTGCTTTTGCTCCGAGCCGGGGAATGCGTAGCGAGTGCTCTCGAAAATGCCGTAGAGCGCGTAATACTCATCCATCGACACTGGGTCGAACTTGTGCGCGTGGCATCGAGCGCAGCCTAACGTCAGCCCGAGCACGGTCTGGCCCAGCGTATCGATAGTGTCCTGGATGGTGAGGTGGTGATAATTCTCCGAATCGAAACCAAAACGCCGCGAAATCGCCAGGTAACCGGTGGCCGTGACGCGACCGGCATAAAGCTCGCGAGGTCCGCGCCGCGCCAGAATGTCGCCGGCGATCTGCTCGCGCAAAAACTCGTCGTAAGGCTTGTCCGCGTTGAAAGCGTCAATGACCCAGTTGCGGTAGCGCCACGCCTCCGGGACGGGATAGTCGGCGGTCTCGCCCGCCGTGTCCGCGTACCGCACGAGATCAAGCCAGTGCCGCCCCCAGCGTTCGCCGTATTCGGGCGAAGCGAGCAGACGCTCGATGACCTGGGCGAAAGCCGTGGAGGAAGAGTCCTTCTCGAAGGCGTCCGCTTGGTCGGCCGTGGGCGAAAGCCCGGTGAGATCGTAAGTCGCGCGGCGAAGCAACGTGCGTTTGTCGGCAGCGGGGGCTGGTTCTGCGTCCTGTGTCTGCAGCTTGGCGAGAATGAAATCATCCACCGAAGTGCGCGGCCACGGCGACGTCACAGCGGGGCGGGCCGGGTCGGTCACGGGTTGAAAGGCCCAGTGCGGCTGGCCTGTTGTCACCACGGCGCCTGTCGCAAACGGCGCCCCCTGTTCGATCCAGGCTGCGAAGTCGGCGATCACCGGGTCCGGCAGCTTCGGTTTCTTCGCCGGCATCGCGAGATCCTTCTCCTCATGTCGCACCGCGCGGAGCAGCAGACTTTTCGACGGATCGCCTGGGACGAGGGCGGGGCCGGAGTTCCCGCCCTCGAGCAGCGTCGCGCGCGAATCAACTCGCAGGCCACCCTTCAGTTTCTTGGCGGTGGCGCTGTGGCATTCGTAACACTGTTCCACGAGGACTGGACGAATGCGGTTCTCGAAGAAGGACGGGTTCGCGGCGGCAGGCTCCCCTGCTCCACGCAAAGTCGCCGGCGCGAGCAACGGGCCCGCCACAATGACCCACGAAAAATACGGAAGGAGAATCGATCGGGCTGTCCTCGCGCAGAGCGGGCTCCGTTCCGCCGTTTCCGGCCGAGCGGCGCGTTTTCCCTTCTCGTCTCTGCTCGGATTCCTCTGGGGTGCGTGCTCGCCATTTACGGCTGGCCCACGATTGCACTGAAAGCGGGAGATGGTTCGTTCGACCAACTTTGGACTGGCCATAAGCTTGGCAGACTCTTAAAAATCACCGGTCAACCGTCAATCGAAAATGCCTTCCGCGAAACCGCCACGCCGCATCGTGACCGATGATGCCAGGCCGGTGGCGTCCGCATGAGCGCTGCTTTAGTCGCACGAATTTCGCGGACGAATGCAGTCTCACATGGGGAGCACACGCGCCCTCGCGTGCTGTGGTCGGCGCCCTCGCCAACCAGACGGGTGCCATCGAACATTTCACCACTTAGTGACTTTCCGACACCTCTCTTCCGACCGGCGAGGCGCCGGTCGGAACACGCGAGGGCGCGTGTGCTCCCCGACTCCGGTCGCAGGCTCTCGGTTGTGGAATCATTCGTCATAAACCCCCGATTCAGAAATGGCCCGGGATGACGTCGCGCTCGTACAAAACGCGGATGCCCAGTGTTTCGAGTCGCTTTCACGCATTGCTTTCCGGTTTCCCCAATTTAATAATTGCATTCCGCGAAGATTCAAGGATGCTCCCGGCAGTAACGACAACTCGTCGATTTTCAAGACTTGGAAAATCTTCAGATGAACAAGTGTTCAGGTGATGATTCAATACCGGATGTCCGGGAAACAGTCTCGGAAGTGGCAGTTCGTCAAATGCACAACCCCTCATGAACACCAAATTGTTTGTGGGCAATCTCGCCTACAGCATCACCGAAAACGATCTGGAAGATCTGTTCTCCAAGCACGGGCCTGTCACCGAAGTCAACTTGATGTTGGACCGAAACAGCGGCCGCTCCCGCGGTTTCGCCTTCGTCACGATGGCCACGCGGGAAGGGGCCGAAGCCGCGATCAAAGAACTCCATGGCAAACCGCTCCAAGGCCGGAACCTCACCGTCAACGAAGCGCGTCCGCGCGAGGAACGCTCGGATGGCGGCGGCGGTGGCGGCCGGGGTCCTCGGCGTTACTGAAACGCAGAGCTGCTTCGCAATTCTCAATCGGCCGCTGGCCTGCAACCCAAGGAGCGCGGACAGTTTGTCCGCGCGTTTCGGCTAATGGCGCAAGACCCGCGGACAGGCTGTCCGCGCTCCGGTGGACTTTGGCTTGCGCGATCGCTCCTCGCGTGAAAGACCGCTTCAAGATCTTCGACGCCCACACTCATCTCGGCGCCGCGCGGCACAGCGGACGGCGTTCCACAGCCAGTCAACTGCTCGAAGCCATGGACCGGTTCGGGGTCGATCGGTCGCTGGTGATCCCTTACCCCGTTGTCGAAGATCATCGCCAGGCGCACGAAGAGATCGCACGGGCCGTGCGAGAGCATCCGGACCGGCTGACGGGCGCGGCCTGCCTTTATCCGTTCATTGCCGAAGCCGAATTCCGCGATGAAGTTCGCCGGTGCGCGGAGGAGTTCGGTTTTCGCGCCTTGAAATTGCAGCCGAAATTTCAGCCGCTGAATCCCACGTCCCCGAGGAGCGACTTTTTTTTCGAGACCGCCTTGGCTCACCGCCTGGTCGTCGTGGCGCACACGGGCGATGGCGTGCCGTTCTCGCTCCCCTCGTTGTTCATCACTCCAGCTCGGAGATTTCCTGAGCTTCCAATCGTGCTGGCTCACAGCGGCGGCAGCATCTTTTATCAGGAAGCCATCGTCGCGGCGTCTGTGTGCCCGAACATTTCCATTGAACTCTCGACGCTCATGCCGCACCACGTCGCTGAGGTCGCGGCACAAGTGCCGAGCAACCGGCTCATGATCGGTTCCGATTTGCCCGAAAGTCTTGAGATTGAGATGGCAAAGATTCTCAACTCGGCTCTTCCAGCCGCAGCCAGGCAGGATATTCTCTGGAACACCGCGGAGCGACTGTTTGGGTCGCTTCGATAGAAAGGCGAAGGCTCGGGTAAAGGAGCATTGGAGTGCTGGAGTGTTGGGATTTGCATCACGCCCACACTCCAGCGCCCAGCACTCCATTTCGGATTCGCGGAATCTCGAACGGCACTGCAAAGATGAAACGCTACCTGGTCGTCGCGGTCCTGTTCGTCCTGTCTCTGATCACCTACATCGACCGCGTCGCCATTTCTTCTGCCAAAGGGCCGATCGCTTCGGAGCTTTCGCTTTCGGATGCGGACATGGGATGGGTGTTTGGCGCGTTCGCTTTGGGCTATGCCATTGCCCAGGTGCCTTCGGGCTGGTTTGCGGACCGCTACGGACCGAGGCTGGCTCTTGCGGCTGTGGTCACCGCCTGGAGTCTGCTCACGTGTTTGACCGGCGCCGTGGCCAGCCTGGGCGTGCTGGTGATGGTTCGTTTTCTTTTCGGAATGGGAGAAGCCGGAGCTTTTCCGGGATGCGCGCGCGCCTTTTACAATTGGCTTCCGGTCGGCGAACGCGGGCGCGCCAATGGGATCATTTTTTCCGGATCACGACTCGGCGGCGCAATGGCGTTTCCACTGCTGGCCTGGCTGATGGCTGACTGGGGCTGGCGCATGGCGTTCGTTTGGTTGGGCGCCGTGGGCGTCGTGTGGGCGGTGTTCTGGCTGGGTTGGTTTCGGGATCATCCGCCTGTGCCGGTGGACCCTGCGGAAAAGGAGGCCGAACCGCAAGCCACTTTCGCCCAGGTTTTCCGCTCCCGAGGGATGGGCCTGGCCATGGTCCAATATTTTGCGGGCAACTTCACCTTCTTCATCTGCTTGTCCTGGATGCACCCGTATCTCAAGGAGCATTACAACCTCTCGCAGTCCGAAGCGGCGGGATACGCGATGATCCCGCTGTTGTTTGGAGCCACGGCACAATGGATGGCGGGCATCCTGGTCGATGCCATCTATCGGAGCCAACATCGCGCGTGGTCGCGCCGGTTTCCGGCTATCCTTGGATTCATCCTGGCTGTGATCGGAATGGTGGCGGTCAATCTCGTTCAAAGTCCGGGCGCGGCCGTGGCGTGCTTTGCTCTGGCGACATTTGGCGCGGACATGACGATAAGCCCAAGTTGGGCTTACTGCGTGGACATCGGCGGAAAAAACTCCGGCGCCGTGTCCGGTTCGATGAACATGATCGGCAACTTCGGGTCTTTCGTCAGTTCCATCGCGTTTCCCTATCTTTACAAGCTCACCGGAAGCGCCGCCGCCTATTTCGTGACTGCGGCGCTGCTGGATGTGCTGGCGATCATTTGCTGGCTCGGAATGAAAACGGGGAAAGTTCCGCGAGGGAGTAACCGACCCGCCATGATCCCTCGACTTACTGATCAGTAACCACGCCCTACTTCGCCGAGTTCACGAGGCGGTTGTATTTTTTCAGTATCTGCCGGAGCAAGTGGTGCGGAAGGGCGATCACCTTGTGGTTGTCGTTTCAACTGATGAGGCAGCAACGGCGCGTCCGTGGCGACGACGACAATGATCGAGCCGGCCTCTTCGCTTTTCAACGCTTCGTCCGTCATTTCCAACCCGACCGGCACGCCGGCGATGGAAAGTTGCTGCCGCGTGCCGTGATTGCATTGCGCCAGGACGCCGACCACGTAGCCGCCGGATTTCTCATCCAGTTTTCTCGAGGAAGTGCCGATGCCGCCTCTGAAACCGTGGCAAACCATGCCGATGCCGCCGCCGACATTGCCTTCGGCCGCGGGGCCGGACTTCGCATTATCGAGCGCGGCGAACACATGCTCGGGCTTGACGTGAAAGCCGTTGACGTCGTTGAGCCGGCCATCAAACGTTTCCGCCACCACCGGCAGCGCCCACGGCTGCGGCATGCCGCCGCGCTTTAAGCGCCACGCAATGGTGGGCGCTGGCTCTCGGTGAGAGCGAGAGGGCCCGTCTGGCGGTTTCGCTGATCGAGACGCTTTCGCCAGAAGTCGAGATTTCGGATGAGGAGGTCTTGCGACGTGATGCCGACCTGGACAGCGGGCGGACTGAGGAGATTTCGCACGAAGAATTTGTCCGGCGAGTCGTCGTTAAATTATCCTTTTTGGCGAATCCTGATTGCGGCATAAGGTAAGGCACACTGACGACCATGAGTGCGCCGATCTTTACGACCAAGACTCTGCTGCCCGCTGTGCTGGTGGCGATGTTATCCACGCTCGCCGAGAGTTCATCCGTGGCGGCGGACGCTTCCCAACCCGCTTCCGCAACCCAACAGAAATGGAGCGAGCACTGGGCGTTCAAGGCGCCCGTCCGTCCGAGAGTTCCCGAAGTGCGAAACAAGGATTGGATTCGCACCTCCGTGGACAACTTCATCCTCACGCGATTAGAGAAGGACGGACTCCAGCCTTCGCCTGAAGCCGACAAAATCACTCTGCTCCGCCGTCTGAGCCTCGATTTGCTCGGCTTGCCGCCGACGATTCAAGAAGTTGATGGGTTTCTGGCGGACGAACGCGACGGCGCTTACGACAGACAAGTCGAGCGGCTGCTGAATTCGCCGCACTACGGCGAGCGCTGGGGCCGGCATTGGCTGGACGCCGCGCGGTATGCGGATTCCGACGGCTTCGAGAAGGACAAACCTCGGTTCATCTGGGCGTATCGCGATTGGGTCGTCAATGCGTTCAATCGCGACGTGCCGTACGACCGGTTCGTCATTGAGCAGGTCGCGGGCGATCAGTTGCCGAATCCGACTCAGGACCATCTGGTGGCGACGGGATTTCTTCGCAACGCCATGCTCAATGAAGAAGGCGGTGTCGATCCCGAACAGTTCCGGATGGAAGCCATGTTCGATCGCATGGATTGCATCGGCAAAAGTGTTCTCGGCCTGACGATTCAATGCGCGCAGTGCCACGATCACAAATACGATCCGATCAAGCAGGAGGATTACTACCGGCTGTTCGCCTTCTTGAACAACGATCACGAGGCCTCGCTCATCGCTTACAATTCCCAGGAGCACATGCAGATCGCCAACCTCACACGGCAATTGCGCGACCTCGAAGCCGGCCTGCGCCATACCACCCCCGATTGGCTCGAACGGATGAATGAATGGGAGGACACGGTCAAGAGCGATCAGCCCGAATGGATCGTCCTGCGGTGCGTCAATGCCGGAGACAATGGCGAGAGATTTTATTACTACGAGGACGGGTCCATCCGCGCCGCCAGTTACGCGCCGACGAAGTGGACGGCTCATTTTCGCGGGACGAACAATCTGCCCGTCATCGGCGCGTTCCGTCTGGAGCAACTGCCCGATCCGAATTTGCCGTGCAACGGCCCGGGCCGTTCGATCAAAGGCATGGCGGCCTTGAGCGAATTCAAAGTCGAAGTGGCGTTTCCGAATTCAACCAACAAGCTGCAAGTGAAGTTCGCCAAAGCAACGGCGGACTTCAGCAACGCAGAGAAGCCGCTGGAAGCGGAATTCAGCGATCGCTCCGAAAAGCAGCGCGTTTATGGACCCGTCCAAATGGCAATTGATGGAAACGCGGACACGGCCTGGGGCATTGACGCCGGGCCAGGCCGCCGCAATCAAGCGCGCAAGGCGGTCTTCCTTCCTGAAAAGCCGCTCACGTTCACGAACGCCGTCGAACTCAATGTTCGCCTTCAGCAAAACCACGGCGGCTGGAACTCGGACGATAACCAAAATCACAATCTCGGCCGGTTCCGGATCAGCGTCTCCAGCTCGACAAATGCGGTGGCCGATCCACTGCCGGCGTCGGTGCGTGAGATTTTCAAGGCGCCGCGCGAACAGAGGACACCCGCGCAAGTGGCCGCCGTCTTCAGTTACTGGCGGACGACCGTGCCTGAATTCAACGAGACCAACGAGAAAATCGAGGCGCTGTGGCAGCGGTGGCCGCAGGGCACGCCAACGCTCACCTTTCAGGCTCGCGAGGGGCGAGGCCCTGGCGATGCGCCGAGAACCACGCACATGTTCAAGCGCGGCGATTGGCTGAAGCCCGGCGACGAAGTGGCGTACGGTGTGCCGAGATTTCTGCATCCCTTGCCCGAGAAGGCGGATGGTTCGCGGCTGACGCTGGCAAAGTGGCTGGTGGATCGGAAATCGCCGACCACGGCGCGCGTGTTCGTGAACCGCGTTTGGCAGGCCTACTTCGGCACGGGTCTGGTGGCGACGCCGGAAGACTTCGGTGTTCGTTGCGATGATCCGTCACACCCGGAACTGCTCGACTGGCTCGCGTGCGAATTCATGGATTCGGGGTGGAAGGTTAAATCGTTACATCGGTTAATCGTTACATCGGCAACGTATCGGCAGTCTTCTCACGCTACGCCGGAGTTGAATGCGAAAGACCCGTACAACCGGCGCTTGGCTCGCGGACCGCGGTTCCGCGTCGAGGCTGAGATCGTTCGCGATATTGCGCTGGCGGCCAGCGGGCTGCTGAATCCGACGCTGGGCGGACGCAGCGTGTACCCGCCGGCGCCGGATTTCCTGTTCCAACCGCCCGCGAGTTATGGTCCTAAAGTTTGGAAGGAAGAAACCGGGCCGGATCGGTACCGCCGCGGGCTGTACGTCTTCAAGTTCCGTTCAGTGCCCTATCCCATGCTCCAGACGTTCGACGCGCCGAATGGCGATTTCTCCTGTGTCCGCCGCCAGCGTTCCAACACGCCGCTCCAGGCGCTGACAACGTTGAACGAAACCGTGTTCATGGAATGCGCCCAGGCGCTGGCGCGAAGGGCAATTGACGAGGGTGGGAAAACCGAGGCAGAGCGGATGGCCTACGCGTTTCGCAGAACACTCGGCCGCGCGCCGACCGACGACGAACAGCAGGAGTTGCTCGCGCTTCTCGAAGAGCAAAAGCGCCACATCGCGGAAGGCTGGGTTAATCCGCTGGAACTCGCCACCGGCAAGAACGAAGTCCCGGCGAACTTGCCGAAAGGCGTGACGCCCGCGCAACTCGCCGCTTACGCGAGCGTCTCTCGAGTCCTGTTAAATCTGGACGAAACGATCACGAAGGACTGAGGGATGGCCCTGCTGGATGACCGACACCGACCAACTGCTCTTCTACGAGGACCTGGTGCGAAAACTCCGGGCGCGCGGGGTCATCTGCGCCATCACGAGCGGGCTGGCTTGCGTTCATTACGGTGTCGCGGAAACGACTCAGGATTGCGATTTGCTTTGTCACCCCGGTTCGTTTCCCGTGTTGCTCGACTTGCTGGCCGAAACCAAGATCGACGGCCAGCCCTGCCATTATCGCGGCAACATCAGTCCGCCCCTGGATGCCCGCTGGCATCACGGCGGGTGGATCAGCCATTTTCAATGGGACACGCAGCCCAATGTCACGACGCTGGACGTCTTCGGGCACGCGTTGCGTGAATCTTCGCCGTGGCCGCAGGACATCTTCGGTTTATACGCCGGCGCGCACACGGTGGCGGCAATGAAGCGCACCAATCGCGATAAGGACTGGGCGTTCGTGACTGCCCTCGGAGTGCGGATGATTGAGGCGGACGATGAACGCGGCTGGCTGCACATCTTCGAAGCCGACACCTTGCTGGAGATGCTGGAGGAACATCGCTGCCCGCGGGACCTTGCGGCCAGCCGTCCGGCTCTAGCCCTCGCGCTGAAGAACGATACTCAGCTCGCCGGCGCCCTTAACGCGGAGCGAAAACTGTGGGAAGAACTCGATCGCCGGCGCATTCATATCCTTCAGCATCACCTTCGCGCCTACGTTTCTGCTGTGCGAAGGGCGCGTGCAGGAAAGGCGCTACCGCTCAAACCGGAACACGCCGTGCGCGTGGAGTGCGCCGGCCTGCATCTGCCGGAAAACCCGCTGAAGACGTATGGCCTGCAAAAATACTTTGCCGAAGCCAAAGCCGCGCTGGTCGAATCCAGTCTGGTTCCTGAGAACGCGTTGACCTGGCTGCCAGACGTGATGATATACTTCGAGTGGTTGAACACATGAAGCGAGCCCCGCTGACATATCGGTTGCCCCCGTGGACCAAAGAACAGCTCGCGCGCATCCGCGAAATCGAGCGCGACTACCATGTGCGAGCCTTCGGCGAAGAACTGGCGCGGGTCAATCTGGATATGACCAAAGAGGAGCGGCATCGTTATCTGGCCTGGATGCGCAAAACCGCTCGCGCCCACGGCGTGAAGATCGGGCGAAGCCGTCCGCCTTATGGAGACGAGTCATGAACTGCCGTGACCATTGCCAGGATGTGAACTGGAGTGCCCTGTTTGGTTTCGAGTTTGCGGCTTCGCGTGAAATGGCGCCGCCGTTGACCGGTTCAATCCGCACCGATATCTTGGCACCAAATGAAATACGCTAAGGTCCATTTTCCTTCGCGCGAAGTGTCGGCTAAGGCTCTGCATGGTCTCATGTTGCGCGGCAAGATCGTTGGGCTGCGAAACCGGACTTTTATTGTTCCCGATCCAGCGCTGGCATGGCTCGACTCTGAAAAGCTGCCCTGCGAATTGGTCGCTCACATGAACCAGGACGATGTCGTTCAAACGCTACGAGATAACCATCGATCTAACCTAGACCGCTCTTGGCCATGAACTGCCAATCCCACCTCTATCGAGGACAAGATCCGAAACTCGTGACGCGCCGCTGGTTTTTCCAGCAATGCGGCGTTGGCCTGGGCGCGATCGCCCTCGGCCATTCGTTCCGCGAGAGCGGCTGGGCTGCGCCTGCCGCACTGAATCCGCTCGCGCCGAAGCAACCGCACTACGTTCCGAGAGCCAAACGAGTCATTTACCTCTTTATGGCCGGCGCGCCGAGCCATCTGGAGTTGTTCGACTATAAGCCCGAACTCGCCGCTTGGAATGGCAAGCTTCCGCCCGCGGACCTGGTGAAGGACTACCGCGCGGCGTTCATTAACCCCAGCTCGAAGCTGCTCGGACCGAAATTCAAATTCGGCAAGCGCGGCCAATGCGGCGCGGAACTCTCCGAACTTCTCCCTTACCTCGGCCAGATCGTCGATGACCTCGCCATCGTGAAGTCGATGCACACCGACGCATTCAATCATGCGCCCGGCCAAATTCAGATGAACACCGGTTCGCAGCAATTCGGCCGTCCGAGCCTGGGCGCCTGGGCGAGCTATGGCCTGGGCAGCGAGACGCAGGATTTGCCGGCGTTCGTGGTTTTCAGCACGGGCTCTAAAGGGCCGAGCGGCGGCGCGTCCAATTGGGGCGCGGGCTTTCTGCCATCGGTCTATCAAGGCGTGCTGTTCCGCAGCGTCGGTGATCCGGTCCTTTATCTTTCCAATCCCAAAGGCGTGGACCAAACCCTTCAGCGCAATTCGCTCGACGCCATCAAACGGTTGAACCAAAAACGCCTCGACGTCGTGGGCGATCCGGAAATTGCCACGCGCATCAATTCGTTCGAGCTGGCGTATCGAATGCAGCTCACCGCGCCGGAGCTGATGGATATCACCAAAGAGCCGAAACATATTCTGGACATGTACGGCGCGGAACCGGGCAAAGGCACGTACGCGAACGCTTGCTTGCTTGCCCGCCGGCTCGTCGAGCATGGCGTCCGCTTCGTGGAGATTTTCCATGAAGCATGGGATCAACATGGCAACTTGAAGCGAGACCTCGAACGAAATTGCCGCGACACGGACAAACCCAGCGCCGCGTTGATTGCCGACCTCAAGCAACGCGGTCTGCTGGATGACACGCTGGTGATCTGGGGCGGCGAGTTCGGTCGCACGCCGATGGTCCAAGGCGGAGACGACGGACGGGATCATCACCCGAACTGCTTCACGATGTGGCTGGCGGGCGGCGGCGTGAAGCCCGGCCTCACTCTCGGCGAATCGGATCAATTCGGTTTTAACGCCACCGTCGATAAAGTCCACGTCAATGATCTGCACGCCACAATTCTCCATCTGCTCGGCTTTGATCACACGAAGTTGACCTATCGTTTCCAAGGCCGCGACTTCCGCCTGACGGATGTGGCCGGTGAAGTTGTCGGAAAACTTCTCGCGTGACGCCGATTTCGTGGCAGGGCTGTGCTGCTGCACAGCCGTGTTCTGGCATTATAATATGAAAACTCCTCGTCGCTCCTTTCTTGCCGCTGGTCTGGGGGTGAGTTTGATCTCAGTCCTCAGTCCCAAGCCTCAAGCTGCCGCCGTCAAAACGAAGTTACCTGCCAAAGGACTTAAGAAAGCCGATCTGCCAACGCCTGCACTGCTGGTCGATCTCGACCTATTTGAGGCGAACGTCAGATTCCTCGCCGAGCATTGCAAGCAAGCCGGCTGCGGGTTTCGCCCGCACGCCAAAACCCACAAATGCCCGGAGATTGCGCGGCGGCAAATGGCTGCTGGCGCGCGGGGCATCTGCGTCGCGACCGTGCCGGAAGCCGAGGCGATGGTGGCGGCTGGAATTTCCGGCGTCCACCTGACTTCGCCCATCGTGGATCAGAACAAGATCGGTCGCATGATCGACCTGGCACGCAAGGGTCGCGGACTCATGCTGGCCGTCGGACACGCGCGCGAGGTCGCGTTGCTCGCGGAAGCCGCCGAACATCGCGGCGTCAGTCTTGACCTTTTGATCGACATCGATGTGGGCGATCGGCGCACGGGAATCTTGCCTGGTCAACCGGCGCTGGAACTGGCCCGCCAGATCGCGAAATGCCGGCGGCTGCGCTTGCGCGGGACGCAGGCTTATTCCGGCGCTTCCACGCATGTGCGCGGTTTTGCCGAACGCGAAAAGACTTCCCGAGGCGTTTTGGCAAAGGCCGTTGAAACCCGCAGTCTGCTGAGCAAGGAAGGCTTCGACATGGGGATTCTGTCGGGCGGCAGCACCGGCACTTACAACATCGACGCCGGCACGTTGACCGAACTGCAGGTCGGTTCTTACGTCTTCATGGATGTGAACTACCGCGTGATCGGCGGCAAGAACGGGAGCGAGACCTATACGGATTTTCATCCCAGCCTGACTGTCCTCACGACGGTCGTGAATGCCACGCACTCGGATCAAGTTTCCGTGGATGCCGGCATCAAGGCGTTTGCCACCGATGTTCAGGAAAAGCCGGAACCCAGATCGTGGCCGGGCATTTCTTATCGGCGGTTTGGAGATGAATTCGGCGCGATCACAGTCGCGCCCGGCGCGAAGCTGCCGCAGATTGGAGACCGGCTGGAGTTCATCGTGTCGCACTGCGATCCCACGGTGAATCTTTACGACCGCATCTACGCCACGCGCGGCGACAAGGTGGAAGAGATCTGGCCCATTGCCGCTCGCCGGGAGTTCGCCGGCTGATTGGTCCGTCCCCATTCCGATGCCTCGCGTCTTGGGCCTTCCCAATGAACCGGTCCGAGTCGGCTCAGGCGCCAATGCGCGATTTGCGAATCGTCGAGGCTTCTCAGGAACCGTCTCTTCGGACCGTGGCCTTTAGATTACTGATCAGACCGTGGGATGGACGACAAAGCTCGTAGCGCAGAGTTGCACTCTGCCGTATCGCAGAATTGTATTCTGCGGGGCGTCTCCCGATCCGAGCACGCTGGGACTTGCCGGCGCCCTGCCGATTGGAAATCGGCGATACCGCAGATTGAAAATCTGCGCTACGGTTCTCCGGTCGATCTGTCGTCAACGGGATCCCTGGCATCCGTGGTCCCAGAACATGTAATTCTTGGATTGAGCAGAACCGCAGAACCGGTTGATTCCCGACGACACAACTGATTGACTCTCCAGAATGAAACACTCCGTTAGTCCTGCCTGGTTGGCCATCTCCTTCACGCTTTTTCTACGAACCCCATGCCCGACTTTTGGTCAATCTCCAGCGGGCGCGGAACAGGTGGTGCGCAAGACGGTCGTCAGCATCGTGAACGGCGCCTTCCACATCAATGGCCGACCCGCCTACGCGGGTCGCACGTGGAACGGCCACAAAATCGAAGGCCTGCTCATGAACTCGCGGATGGTGCAAGGCATCTTCGATGATTTGAATCCGGAGACCGCGCGCCAGTGGGCCTATCCCGACAAAGGCCAATGGGACGCCGAACGCAACACCCGCGAGTTCATCGCCGCCATGCCTGCCTGGCGCCGGCACGGGCTTCTTTGCTTCACCATCAATCTGCAGGGCGGTTCGCCCCAGGGTTACTCGCGGGACCAGCCGTGGCACAACTCCGCCATCACTGAGGACGGCGCGCTGCGGCCCGATTTCATGCGCCGCCTGGAGCGCATCCTCAACCGGGCCGATGAACTGGGCATGGCCGTGATCCTCGGCTACTTTTACTTTGGTCAGGATCAACGCCTAAAGGATGAAGCCGCCGTGCTGCGCGCGACCGACGGCGCAACCCAGTGGCTCTTCGAGCGCGGCTACCGAAACGTGCTCGTCGAGATCAACAACGAGTGCAACGTCCGCTACGATCACGAGATTCTAAAGCCGGACCGCGTGCACGAATTGATCGAGCGCGTCAAAAAGGTTGCGCGTCAGGGCCGCCGCCTCTACGTCAGCACTTCCTACGGCGGAAACGCCGTGCCCAAGGAAAACGTCGTGCGCAGCGCGGATTTCCTGCTGTTGCATGGCAACGGCGTGAGCAAACCCGAACGCATCGCGGAGATGGTCCGGCAGACCCGCGCTGTGCCCGGCTACCGCGGCCAGCCGATCTTGTTCAACGAAGACGACCACTTTGATTTCGACCAACCGCGCAACAACTTCATCGCCGCCGTGAGCGAATACGCGTCCTGGGGCTTCTTCGATTTCCGCATGAAAGGCGAGGGTTTCGACGAAGGCTACCAGAGCGTCCCGGTCAACTGGGGCATTTCCAGCGAGCGCAAGCGCGCTTTCTTCAAACTGCTTGGCGAGATGACGGGAACCAAGGCGGAGTAACGCAGATTCTCAAGTCCCCTTTTCTTCGCTTCGGCCACTTCGCGTATGCGCAAGACCAAGATCATCGCCACGCTCGGCCCGGCCACTGAATCCCCCGAAGTGATCGGCCAGCTTATCGACGCCGGGATGAACATCGCCCGGCTCAACATGTCGCACGCGACGCATTCCTGGGTCAGAAAGATCGTCAAGATCATCCGAACCGAAGCGGCGGCGAGGAACCAATGCGTCGGCATTCTCATGGACACGCAAGGCCCCGCCATCCGCACCGGAGATTTGCCGGCGGCCCTGGACCTTAAGCCTGGCCAAAAATTCACGCTTACCGTGCGCGGCGAAAAAAGCGAGGAACTGCACTCGGTCGATGTCAATTACGAGAATTTCGTGAACGACATCAGCGTCGATGACGTGGTGTTGATCGACAACGGCGCCATCGAGATGAAGGTTCTCACCAAGTTCGCCAACAGAATTGAGTGTGAAGTGCTGACGCCCGGCACACTCGGCAGTCGGAGGCACATCAACTTGCCCGGCGTCAAAGTCAGCTTGCCCGCGCTGACCGCGAAGGATCTGGCGGACGTCGCGGCGGGCCTGGACGTCGGCGTGGATTTCCTGGCCCTGTCCTTCGTCCGCGAAGCCAAGGACCTCCAGCAATTGCGCGCCGTGATCGAACCGGCCGCCCGCCGCCCGCTCGTCATCGCCAAGATCGAAGACCAGCAAGCGGTGCAGAATCTCGACGAAATCATTCGCGAGGCGGATGCGGTCATGGTCGCGCGCGGGGATTTGGGCATCGAGTGCCCTTACGAGGAGCTTCCGATCATCCAGCGCAAGGCCGTCAAAACTTGCCTCCGCGTGGGGCGGCCCGTCATCGTCGCGACGCACATGCTGGAAAGCATGATCGAAAACCCTTCCCCGACTCGCGCAGAAATCACCGACGTCGCCAACGCCGTGTTCGAGCAATCGGACGCGATCATGCTGAGCGGAGAGACGACCGTTGGCAAATATCCGCTGCGCTGCGTTGAAGTCTTTGACCGCATCGCGCGGCGCATCGAACGAAGCGGCGGCGCCAATTATCAGGACAAAGCCGAACTCACCACCGCGCGCCAGAAAATGGTGAAGAGCGCGGTGGTCATGGCCAACGAACTGAAGGCTGAAGCGATTCTCGTGTTCACGCTGCACGGCAACATGGCGCGTTACACGTCCTGGATGCGGCCGCGCCATTCCCGTATTTACGCGGTTTGCGAGCGCGAGGCCGTCGCCTTGTCCCTCGCCATCAACTGGGGCGTCACTCCTTTCGTCGTCCCGTTCGATCACGTCGATCCGGCGGAAACGATGAGCCACGCGATTCAGACGCTGGTGGGTCATGGGTGCCTGCAGAAAGGCAATACCATCGTCATTGTGGGCGCCGTCGAGGCCGACGACCGGATTGTGGACGCCCTGCAGATGCGCGTCATCGAATGAAACCGTCGCATGAGTGGCCACACCTTCCACGGCGGCGTCATCGAAGGTTTCAAGGGCCGTCCCTGGAACGCCCGGCAGCGCCACCAATTGTTTTCCTGGATGCGCGCGTGGAAGCTGAACAGATTTCAGCAGTTCCTGCCGATGACTTGATGCCGGTCAAGGCGAAGTGGCGGAGCGGCCTTATTTTAGGCAGGGTAGAACACAGCGATATGAAACTGCTCCCCTCACGGGCTCTCTGCCTCCTTTTGTGCTCCGCGGCGCCGGGCTTGATTTTGGAAGATGGGGAGTGGACAAGCGCGCCGGACATGCGCTCCGATCCGAGTTTCCTTAGTCGAGGGTGTTATCATGGCTGAGTTTGATCGAGATCACCGTCACGGCGATTGTCGGAGGGTTGGCCTCAACGACGGCTTACACGGGGGGCGTGTCGAAGCTCGTCGCCGAATCGCCGCAAGCGGCGCTGCCATTGGCGGGCGCGGCGCTGCTGGCCAATTCAATCCAATATCCCCGGTTGCTGCTCATCGTCGCCTTTATCAGTCCGGCCCTCGCGCAGGCGGCGCTGTTGCCGCTCTGGGCGATGATGCTGGCCGGGTTGGTGTCGTCAGCGATTCTGGTCCGGCCGGGAGCAGGCGCCGCGGCCCGAGACACGTCGGCTGGATTCAAGAACCCGCTGACGCTGGGTCCGGCGCTCAAATTCGGCGTGGTGTTCACAGGAATCTTGTTTTTGACCCGCGCGGGGAGTTACTTCTTTGGCCAGATCGGCCAACTGATCACGTCGGCGCTGGGCGGGTTGATCGATACGGATGCGGTTTTGCTTTCGCTCGCGGCGTCATTCGGTGAGAACAAAACCGCGGCGCATGACGCGGTGCTCTGCATCATTCTCGCGGCCGCCGCCAATGCCGTGCTGAAATCGGGGCTGGCCTACTTGAGCCGGCAACCCGCGTTTTACCTTCGGTTGATGGCCGGTTTCGCCGTGATCGTTGCCACGGGCCTTGTTGTCTTCTTCGTATTTGGTACCCGTCCGATCCTGGCTTTCTGACAACGCAAGGAGAGTTCAGAGAAGCAACGTGCTACCCGGTGAAGGTAGGGCGAGTGTCCTCACGAGCCAATTCCTATCGATGAACGGCTCGGCGGGAGTCTCGCCCCACCTTCACCGATTTTTCCGCACGGGGTTTTCCGGTTGCGTTCGGCCTCGCGCTTCGCGTTGAATCACCCGGCGACATTCTGTGGTGATGCGCCGAACCTATCTCGGAAAACGCTTATGAAGACAATGAACCGTTACTTCGACACGGTCCTGGCCCAACTGGAGCAACTGCGCCGTTCCGAGTGGTGCAAGATCGAGCAAGCCGCGGCCTGGGTAGGAGAGGCCCTCGCAAACGATCACTGGCTCTACGCGTTTGGCACCGGGCATTCGCACGCGTTGGCCGAGGAAATTTTCTTCCGCGCCGGCGGCCTGGTTCGGGGCGTGCCCGTGCTGGATCCCAAATTGATGCTTCATGAAAATGCAATCGAGGCGACGTGGCAGGAGCGGAAGGAAGGTTACGCCGCGCAATTGCTCGCGCTGTATCCTATCGCGCGCGGCGATGCATTGATCATCGCTTCCAATTCAGGGCGCAACGCCGTCCCCATCGAGATGGCCCTGGAAGCGCGCGCCCGTGGTCTCAAAGTCATCGCCATCGCCAGCCTGGCTCACGGCCGCCAATGGCCGTCGCGTCATCCCTCGGGCAAGTCGCTCGCCGACGTGGCGGACCTCGCCATAGACAACTGCGCGGCGTCGGGCGATGCCTGCCTTGAATTGCCCGGCATGCCTTCGCGGGTTGGCCCCACGTCCACAGTGACGGGCGCGTTGATCGTGAATGCGATCATCGTCCAGGGAATTGAAAACGCGCTGCAACAGGGCGCCGCCCCGGAGATTTACATCAGCAGCAACAGCGATGGGGACGAGCACAATGAGAAACTGCTTTCCAAATACAAAAGCCGCGTTCGGCATCTTTGAAATCGTGGGCGGCGTTAGCAGTCGCAACCCCCATTTCTAACGTCTGAACTGCTCGGCAGGAGTCTCGCCCCACCTTGATCGAGGGTTACCCCACGGCTGATTCAAGAAGGAGCCCGGGCAGTTTGCCCGCGCGGGCTGCCTGAAGATCTCGAAGAAAGCCGGCGGGCAGCCTGCCCGCGCTCCTTTCGCCAGATTCTTGACTCAGCGGTCGGGTTATTCCGGGTTATTCGAAGAACCTTTTCTCAGATTTGACTCTCGCACTCCCTTTGCTAAAGTGGTGATAGCGGTCAGCAAAGGGCAATTCGTGAACAGCAAAGTCGTACTAATATTAACCCGCCCTTTGCGATGTTCACGCCGCGAATGAAAGGCTAGCTATGCAAATCAAGAATCATCGTAAGGGGGGCTTCACCCTGGTGGAAATCATGATCGTCGTGGCCATTATCGGCCTCTTGGCGGCCATCGCCATTCCCAACTTCGTGAAAGCGCGCACCACAGCCCAGAAGAACGCCTGTATTCAGAACCTGAAACAGATCGACAGCGCGAAGGAACAATGGGCGCTGGAAAACAAGAAGACCGAAGGCACTTCGACCGCCGGCTCTGAGAGCGCCATCAACGCGTTCATGAAGAGCGCCCCGGCGTGCCCCGGCAGCGGCAGCTACACTTACAATGCCGTCGGAACTTCTCCGTCCTGCAGTCTGAGCGCGTCCAACGGACATACGCTCTAAAGGTTTGTTGAGCGAACTTGGAAAGGCTTGAGGATCGTCATCGTATTTATGCCCATGACCACTTAGCCCTTTCAAATTCGGCCTGAGCCACACGGTGAAAGCGCCAGACCTGGCCGGTCTGTTTGGATACCCGCTTGCGCTGGCAGAAGTGGAAGCGGAACGGAACAGCGAATCCCTCAACCTCATGGTCTTCCTCGAACCAGTAACCGAACAGGCGCAGCGTCACTTCCGACGCACCGGGGAAACCTTCGGTCCGCCACTTGTCCACCGCCTTCCGCAGCTTGGCAATCAACAGCAGCTTGCTCGGCCGCCGGCCGGACTTGTCCACACTCCAACCGGTCTCGGACTTCGCATCCTTGACCAGAAACGAATCCGGCTTCAGCCAGGGACACCGGCCTGGAATCTCCGGCAGGTCTTTGTCGTAAGCGATGATGCTGGCGGCCGTACCGGCAACTCAGGGCTCGACTTCGGCCAGCAACGCACGCACCTGGCCTCGCAAACGCGGCACGTCTGTTTGAATGATGTGCCACACTCGGTCGTGGTCCACGGCGTCATAGCCGTGAATCAGAATGTTTCGAAAGCCTACGATCGCCCGATGCTCCGGAATGCGAGCCGCCGTGGCCTCATCGACCTTGTGGATTCGGTTCAACGCCTCCCCGATGATCTCGAAGTTCCGCTCGACCGCCGACCGAAGCAGGCGATCGGCTTCATAATCCGCAAGGGAACGTCCACGTGTCGCGCTCTCGATCAGTTCGCACCCATCGAGAATGTCATGAAGCCATTTGGGGCATTTGGGATGCATCGTAAACCACCCGGCGAGTCTTGGCGGCCTCGCGGCGAAACCAAGGATTGCGCAGCGCGGAGCCCATCACAATGTCCACCGGACGACCCAACAGTTGCGTCAGCGCCTCCTTCAGTTCCAAAAATCGCGCAAGCCAGGGACCGAGGTCCGATCCCGGCGGGAACTCCACCAGGAAATCGAGGTCGCTCCGATTGGGGTCGAAATCATCCGTGCACGCCGAACCAAATGATTCCAGCCGGCTGACTCCATAACGTCGGCAAACTGCCGCAATGGCATCGATCTTCTCCTGGCTCAACGGGTTCATTTCACGTTCTTAGGGTCTGTGCAAAAATAAATTCCGGTTTTGCTGG